>Ga0209299_1000027_pt1 | contig 79858 bp, 86 predicted proteins | sample S_140806_MF_Meta_FD_187326 | JGI IMG/M metagenome (GOLD analysis project Ga0209299, IMG submission 187326) | Freshwater microbial communities from Lake Simoncouche, Canada to study carbon cycling - S_140806_MF_MetaG (SPAdes) (version 2) | ecosystem: Environmental > Aquatic > Freshwater > Lake ...
ACGTGCCAGGCCGAATCCCGCCGAGATGATGTTGTTATCGGTATGCCACACGGTCTCGTAGAACGGCCGTTCGTCGGAGTTGCCGGACAGTTCGGCGGTGGCTGCCAATGCCAGCTTCGGCGCCAACTCACCGGGGAAGGTGGCCAGCACCTCGGTGAAATGCTGTGTGGCCGAGTCGTAGTCACTGGTGAGCAATTCTGAGACGGCCTTGAACCACACCAGCCGCCAGCGCCACCCCACCCGTTCGGCCAGATCGTCCAGCTTCCGGTTCGCCTTCGCGACGTCACCGAGGTCCAGCAGGGCACGAATCTCCATCAGCGGCAGTTCCACCGAATCGGAGAGGTCGACACCCTCGGAGTCCAGGCTGTCGTGGCGTGCCGCCCGCAGCGAGTCCAGGGTCTGCACCGGTTGGGACAGCACCGTCGCTGACAGCACCGTGGCCGCGACATCGGAGGGATCGACCAGCGGCACCGGTAGCGCTGTGACGATCTCCGGTGCGGTGAGTTTCTCGGTGTGCACCAGACCGTCGAGGTAGACGTCAGTGTGGGCGACGAACAGTTCGACCCCGAATGTGGACCGGGTTCGGGTGAAAACCGTGGACAGACCGGGCCGCGGAACGCCGGTGTCGGTGGCCACCACCTCGCGCAGCACGCCGAGCAACTGCGCGGACATCTCCTCGGTGGAAACGAAGCGCCGCCGGGGGTCGGGATCGATGGCACGGCGCAGCAACCGACCGAAGGAGTCATACCGTGTCAGCACGGGGTCGTCTTCCGGCAGGCCGTCGACGTAGCGGCCGTTGCGGGTGCGCAGATCGAGTGTGAGTGCCGCCAGTGTTCGGCCGACGGTGTAGATATCGGTCGCAACCGTCGGGCCGGAGCGGACGATCTCGGGCGCCTGATAACCGGGTGTGCCGTACAGATACCCGAAGGAATTGATCGGTGACACCGCGCCGAGGTCGATCAGTTTGAGTTGCTCCTCGGTGACCATGATGTTCTCCGGCTTGAGGTCGTTGTAGCACAGGCCGATCGAATGCAGATAGCCCAGCGCGGGCAGGATCTCGAGCATGTAGGCGATGGCCTCGGAGACCGGGAGCTTTTCTCCCCTAACGGCTTTCAGGGACTTACCGCCGACGTACTCCATCACGATGTAGCCGACCGGCTCGCCGCGGGAATCGGGGTGTTCGACGAAGTTGAAGATCTTCACGATCGACGGATGCCCGACTTCAGCGAGGAATTGCCGCTCGGCCATCGCGATGGCCTGTGCCTCGGCATCGCCGGAGTGCACCAGACCCTTGAGCACCACCGGCCGCTCGTTGACGTTGTGGTCGACCGCCAGGTACACCCAGCCCAGACCGCCGTGCGCCACGCAACCCTTGATCTCGTACTGCTCGGCGACCATATCGGCCGGGCTCAACTGGGGTAGGAACGAATAGGCACTGCCGCAACTCGGGCAGAAGCCCTCGGACTGGCCAACACCGGTCTCAGTCGATCGGCCGACCGGACGATTGCAGTTCCAGCAGAAGCGTTTCGATTCGGCGACAACGGGATTCACCATCAGGGCGGCGAACGGGTCGATCTCCGGCACTCGCGGGATCTCGACGAGTCCACCACCGAGTCGACGCGTCAGCGACAGCGTCCTGACAACGGTGGCCTGGTTCTCCTCGGTGGCGATCGGCTCGCTGAGAACCGATGCCTCGTCGTTGAGGTGCGGCCGGAAGATGGCCTGGGTGGACATCGGGCGCATGGTCGCCACCGAATCCATCCCGAGTTCCGCGAAGTTGGCCGGGCGTGTGCCGACGTCGCCGGCGGGTGATTCCGGTGCGCTCATCAGTCGATGTACCTCGCTGCCGGTGGTGCCGGGGCGGGCCCGAGCACCATCAACCACCTGCGGTAGAGCGAGTCCCAGGTTCCGTCGGCCCGGATGCGCTCCAAGGTGCCGTTGACGAAGCGAACCAGGGCGGTATTGGTGAGGTTGATTCCGATGCCGTACGGCTCCTCGGCCATGTTCTCCCCGACGATGTGCAGATATGGATCCTGTGCCACCAGACCCGCCAGGATCGAGTCGTCCGTGCTGATCGCGTCGACCTCGCGCTGCTGTAGAGCCACCAGGCAGTCGGCCCAGGTGACCACTGTGACGATGGCCGGCGGTGGGCTTATCTCCTGCACCTTGCGCATCGACGTGGTTCCGCGTGCCACGCAGACCCGTTTACCGGACAGGTCCTCGGGCCCGGCGATATCGGATTGCCGAGGAGCCAGAATCCGTTGGTAGGCAATGAAATATGTTGTCGAGAAGTTCACCAGTGTGCGACGTTCACACGTGATCGTCATTGTCTTGACGACGATGTCGACGGTGTTGTTCTGCAGTGCGGTGATGCGATCGGCCGAGGACAGGATGCGGTACTCGACCGCCGAGGGCTTGCCGAAGATGTCGCGTGCCACCTCACCGGCAATATCGATGTCGAATCCTGCGATCTCTCCGGTGACCGGGTCGCGGAAGGAAAACAGGTTGCTGCCGATGTCGAGTCCCACCAGTAGTCGCCCGCGTTTGCGGATCGACGCCACCGCGGCCTCGGCCTGAGCGCGGCTGGAAAAGGGGCGCAGACTCGCGGTGCGGTCGCAGGTTGTCGCCGCCGGATCCGCCGGCCGCGGTGGTTCGGGTGTGAAGTCCTCCATACCGGCCGGGGTGGGGGGTGCCAGGGTGGGTGCGGGCGGCATCGCCGGATCGGCGGGCTGCGCGCAACCGCTGAGCAGGGTGACCGCCGTCACGGCGATCGCTGCGAACTTCTGCGCGCTGATGACCTGCATCACCGGTACTCACTTAACCTCGGCCACAGGCCCAACGCCACCGCCAGCGCGGCGCTTATCGACAGCAACGCCCCACCCACCGTCGTGCCCGACAACACCCGGCGGGCTGACGAGATGTCGCTGCGCAGTTGCGTTCGGCTCTGCTGGATTCCCTGGTTCAGCGCATCATTGAGCCTGTCGAAGGCCGGGGTGGAATCGTCGTCGCCGGTGCCCAACGCCACCTGGGTCGCCGCCTGATAGTTACCCACCCTGATGTAGTCGTCGATCCGCTCATCGGCCTGGCGCCACTTCTGCAGAAGCTGGTCGGCCTGGGCCAGGCCGCTCTTGTCGACGGTGTTCGTACGTCCGAGGTAGTCGCGAAGTTCGTCGCGCATCTGATCGACCCGCTGGTAGTAGGAACGTTTGCGGACGTCTTCGTCGCCGCGTCGGATCAGCGCCAGCGTCTCATCGGCCCGGGCCTGCTGTGCGGTAATGGCGAGGCTGGTCACCGCGCGCAGCGACTCGGCCGCGGTGTTCTTCGCGGCGCGACTGCCCGCAGTGGAGATGGCCAGCGCGGTGCCCACCCAGATGATCATGATCGCGATCGCCAGCCCGCCGATCACCAGGCCGACGTTGACCCGTCGTTTGGTGTGCCGGGCCAGCCAGCGGTGGGCAAAGGCGCCGAACAACAGGGTGATGGCGACGATGATGATGACCGGCGCGGGAATCGTGGCTGACGCGGTCGTCTCAGCATCCACCCGCGCCGACGTCGCCTCGTAGAGACGTTGCGCGTCCGGCAGGATCGTCTGCTGCATCAGGGCCGAGGCCTCGGACAGGTACGACGAGCCGACCGGGTTGCCCACCCGGTTGTTGGTCCGCGCGGTCTCGATCAATCCGGTGTAGACCGCCAGATGCGCGTTGGTCCGGCCGAGAAGTTCGACCAGGGCCGGGTCGGTCAGCCCGCTCGATGCCCGGGTGACGGCGACGGCCGCGTCGGTGATCGCCTGCTCGTAGCGCTGCCGCACGGCCCGCGGCTCGGCACCGGAGATCATGGCGGTTGCGGCGGCGGCGTCGGCCACCGACAGCGTGGTGTAGAGCTGACCGGCCGCGAACGCCATCGGCTCGGTGTGGTCGAGGACGTTGGTCAGCTGCAGTTGACGTTCGGTGATCGTGGTCGAGATGGCGAACGCGCTGAGCACACCCAGCATCGCCAGGACGGCCCCGATCGCGAGCAGCCGGCCTGGCGTGGTGTTGGCGAACGACCACCTCGGGTGTGTGGGCTGGTCCGGCGTCCGCTGGGCTAACGGTTCGCTCGACGGGTGCGCCAGTTCGACGGTCACCTCGCGCGGACCTCGCTCCCATCGCCGGTGCGCCCGACTCTCTGCATGGAAGTCTAAGAGCAGCCGCCACCGATAGCGTGTTTATCCTGAACGCGTGCGAGGCGACGGCGACGGATGGGTGGTGTCACACCAGGGCACCCGCCACTGGGGCCGGCACGGCGCCGCCGGACTCTTGCTTCTCGCGCCGGTGGACAACGGCACCGCGGCGGTGCTGCTGCAGCACCGCGCGCCGTGGAGTCATCAGGGCGGCACCTGGGGGCTGCCCGGCGGGGCCCGCGACAGTCATGAGACGCCCGAGGAGGCCGCGCTCCGCGAGGCCCACGAGGAGGCCGGTCTTCCCCGCGAGCACCTGCAGGTCCGGTTCAGCGTCGTCACCGCCGACGTGCGTGGCCCCGGCGGCGTGCACTGGACCTACACGACCGTCGTCGCCGACACCTCAGAACAACTGCCGACGGTGCTCAATCCGGAGAGCACCGCGCTGAATTGGGTTGCGCTGGAACAGGTGACGGCCCTGCCACTGCACCCCGGCTTCGCGGCCAGTTGGAAGCTGCTCAGCTCGCAGCTGTGATCGTCGCGCGCAATCGCCGGGCCGCCGCGCCCGGATCGGGCGCCTCGGTGATGGCGCGGACGACGACGATGCGCCGGGCACCGGCGTCGAGCACCTCACCGAGTCGGTCTTCGTCGATTCCGCCGATCGCGAACCACGGCTTGGCCGTGTCGGTCGCTGCCACCTCCCGCACGAGGTCGAGTCCGGGTGCGGGACGGCCCGGTTTGGTGGGCGTCGGCCAGCACGGGCCCACGCAGAAGTAGTCGACGTCCTCGCTGAGGGCTCGGGTGGCCTCCCCGATCGCGTGGGTGGACCGGCCGATCAGCGCTATCGGGCCGACGATCTCGTGGGCGATCGGCAGTGGCAGGTCGTCCTGGCCGAGGTGCAGCACGTCGGCACCGGCCGCGCGGGCGATGTCGGCGCGGTCGTTGACCGCCAGCAGCGCGCCATGGCGGCGGGCGGCGTCAGCCAGGACTTCCAGGGCGGCAAGCTCACCGCGGGCCTCCAGGGCGCCGAATCGTGCCTCACCGGCCGAGCCTTTGTCGCGCAACTGAATGATGTCCACTCCGCCTGCCAGGGCGGCATCGGCGAACTCGGCCAGATCACCACGTTCGCGGCGGGCGTCGGTGCACAAATACAGCCGAGCGTGACTGAGCCTGGAGAGGGGTTCGTGCACACCGCGACGGTAGCGGCTAGCGTTGTGGGCACACACGGGAGTCCCGGGAGCGGGGGCTGAGAGTGGGCTTGCCAACAGCCCAGACCGTCACAACCTGATCCGGGTCATGCCGGCGAAGGAAGCGAAAGGGAATTGTCGAGGATCATGTCAGGTGAATCGCTGGCCGTCATCGGAGGCGGCGTCATCGGCCTTTCGGTGGCCCGGCGCGCCGCCCTGGCCGGGTTGACGGTGCGCCTGCACTCCGACGACCGGCGCGGCGCCTCGTGGGTGGCCGGCGGCATGCTGGCCCCGCACAGTGAGGCCTGGCCGGGGGAGGAGCAGTTGCTCGCCATCGGTCTTGAGTCGTTGCGGCTGTGGCATGAGACGGGCCCGGGCGGTTTCCTGGACGGGTTGCCGACCGATGTCGTGACGGCGCGGGAGTCCCTGGTGGTCGCGGTCGACCGCGCCGACGCCGCTGATCTGCAGACGGTCGGCCACTGGCTGGCCGAACAGGGCCATCCGGTCACCATGACCAACTCCGCGCGGGATGTCGAACCGCTTCTGGCCCAGGGCATCCGGCACGGGTTCCGGGCAGTCGGCGAACTGGCCGTCGACAACCGCAGGCTTGTCGAGGCGCTGGAACAGCAGTGCGGCATCCTCGGCGTGCGGTGGGCCGGACCGGTGGGGTGCCTCGATGATGCCCGCGCGGGCGTCAACTCCGTGGTGATCGCCAACGGGATCGACGCGCCCACACTCTGGCCCGGCCTGCAGGTCCGCCCGGTCAAGGGTGAGGTACTGCGGCTGCGGTGGCGCCGCGGCTGTATGCCGTTGCCGCAGAGGGTGATTCGTGCCCGAGTGCACGGACGTGCGGTCTACCTGGTGCCGCGCGACGACGGTGTGGTGGTCGGCGCCACCCAGTATGAACACGGTCGCGATACCGCGCCGTCGGTGGCCGGTGTGCGAGAACTGCTCGACGACGCCTGCGCGGTGCTGCCCGGACTCGGCGAGTACGAGTTGGCCGAGTCCGCGGCCGGCCTGCGACCGATGACACCGGACAACATGCCGATCGTCGGCCGCCTCGATGAGCGCACTCTGGTTGCCACCGGCCACGGCCGGTCCGGATTCCTGCTGGCGCCGTGGACGGCCGAGCGAATCGTCGCCGAGTTACTGGTCGGGGTCGCGCCATGATCGTCACGGTCAACGATCAGGAACTCGAGGTCGACCAGAACACCACGGTTGCCGCACTGCTGGAGAGTATGGGTGTGCCAGATCGCGGCGTGGCGGTCGCGGTGAACTGGGCCGTGCTGCCGCGTTCGGAGTGGGACGCCGCGGTGCCGCCCGGCGCTCGGGTTGAGGTGCTCACGGCGGTCCAGGGTGGCTGACTCGGCCGCCGAGCGGTTGACGATCGCGGGCCGCACCTTCGGCTCGCGGTTGATCCTCGGCACTGGCGGAGCGCCGAATCTGAAGGTGCTCGAGGAGGCTCTGGTGGCGTCGGGCACCGAGTTGACGACGGTTGCGATGCGCCGGGTGGACGCCGAGGGCGGCACCGGGGTGCTGGATCTGCTCTCCCGGTTGCAGATCACACCGTTGCCCAACACCGCAGGCTGCCGCAGCGCCGCCGAGGCGGTGCTGACCGCGCAACTGGCCCGCGAGGCACTGGAAACCGACTGGGTGAAACTCGAGGTGATCGCCGACGACCGCACCCTGCTGCCCGACGGCCTCGAATTAGTCCGTGCCGCAGAGCAATTGGTGGACGACGGTTTCGTGGTGCTGCCCTACACCAACGACGACCCGGTGCTGGCCCGCCGACTCGAAGACATCGGTTGCGCCGCGGTGATGCCACTGGGTTCACCGATCGGCACCGGACTGGGTATCGCCAACCCGCACAGTATCGAGATGATCGTGGACGCCGCCGGCGTACCGGTCATTCTGGATGCCGGTATCGGCACTGCGAGTGACGCCGCACTGGCGATGGAATTAGGTTGCGACGCAGTGCTTCTGGCGAGTGCGGTCACCCGCGCCGCAGACCCGCCGACGATGGCCGCCGCCATGGCGGCCGCGGTGACGGCGGGCCATCTGGCCCGCCACGGCGGACGAATCCCCAAGCGGTTCTGGGCTCAGGCCTCCAGCCCCAGGCTCTAGGTACCCACGAACTCCGCGATGATGTCCGCCAGGCGGCGGCCCTGTTGCTCCTGAACGAAGTGGCCCGCGCCGACGATGGTCGTATGGTTCTGCCCGCGAGCGCCCGGGATGTGCTCCTGAAACACCGCATCCCATCCCCGCGTGGGTGGATCGGCATCGGAATAGGCTGTGAGGAAGGGCTTTTCCCAACTCTGCAGCGCAGCCATCGTCGCCGCTCCGATCTTGGCACCCGGGTCATTGCGGGTCAGTGGTATCAGCGCGGTCAGTTGCCGCAGCCCGGCCTTGTAGGTCCGATCGGGGAACGGCGCGTCGTAGCCGGCCAGTACCGCGGGGTCCAGTGGCCCGGCGACGGCGTCAAGGAACATGCTCGGCGTGATATCGGATGCCCGCCGATAGAACGACACGTAGTCCAGCAACGTCTCCTGCAGCACCACCCGATCCTCATCGATGCCGTGATGCGCCCAGGTGAGCCGGCCGGCCAACGCCGGATCGCAGGTATGCAGGATGGTGTTGGTGGCCACCACCCGGGCGAACCGGTCCGGGTCCCGGGCCAGCACGCTCAACCCGATCGGTCCGCCCCAATCCTGAACCACCAGCGTGATCTCACGCAGGTCCAGACCCGCGATCAGGCTCCTGATCCAGTCGATGTGGCGGGAGAACGTGTAGTCGGTTGCCTCGGTGAGTTTGTCGGAGCGGCCGAAACCGATGTGGTCCGGGGCGATGACCCGTAGTCCGGCATCGGCCAGTTCCGCGATGACGTGCCGGTACAGATACGACCATGTCGGTTGGCCGTGCAACAGCACCACCACCGCGCCGTCGGCCGGTCCCGCGTCGACGTAGTGCATCCGCAGTGGCGGAAGCCCGGCGGTGTCGACGTCGCGATAATTCGGGGTGAACGGGTATCCCGGCAGGTCGGTGAACCGGTCGTCGGGAGTCCTCAACACGCGCATCGGCTGAAGGGTAGCCGCAAGCGACTAACCTGGGTGACGTGATTCGGGTATGGCCAACGGCGGCCGTGGTGGCTGTTGTTTCGGCGCTCGCACTCGGCTGTGTCCGCACGGCCGACACCGCGCAACCGGTGCTGGGCGGCACGCCGGCAGCAGAATTCGGCGAATCCCTGCGCCATCGGGTGACCACCGATGCGATGGTGGCGCACCTCACCACACTGCAGACCATCGCCGACGGCCACGACGGCACTCGCGCGGTCGGCACCCCGGGTTATGACGCCAGCGTCGATTTCGTCGCGGGGGTGTTGCGCGACAGGGGATTCGACGTGCAGACCCCGGAGTTTCAGACCCGCGTCTTCACCACCGAGAAGCCGGAACTGACGGTGGGTGGAGCCGCGATCGACGCGCGCGCGCTGGAATACAGTGCCGGCAGCCCCGGTGTCAGCGGACCCCTGGTCGCCGCACCCGCAGACGAGACGCCAGGTTGCGCACCCGCGGACTACGACGGTCTGCCGGTCAAGGGTTCGGTGGTGCTGGTCGATCGCGGCAGCTGCCCGTTCGTCGAGAAACTTGGTATCGCAGCCAGACTCGGAGCCGTCGCGATGGTCGTCGCCAATAACGTCGACGAGGAGAAGATGGGCGGCACCCTCGGCGATAACAGCGACGCGACGATCCCGGTGATCAGTGTGAGCAAGGCCGACGGCGCCCGGCTACGGGCGCAACCGGGGCTGACCACCGTCAAACTTGTCGCCGATACCAAGACGATCACTGCCCGCAATGTGATAGCCCAGACCAGGACCGGCGCCACCGGGGACGTGGTGATGGTGGGCGCCCATCTCGACAGCGTCGCGGCCGGCCCGGGCATCAACGACAACGGCTCCGGGGTGGCGGCGGTGTTGGAGACGGCCGTGCAACTCGGCAGCGCGCCGAACGTGAAGCACGCTGTCCGATTCGGCTTCTGGGGTGCCGAGGAACTCGGCATCGTCGGTTCGAAGAAGTACATCGAATCGCTCAATGTCGATCAGCTCAAAGACATTGCGCTCTATCTGAATTTCGACATGATCGGTTCACCGAATCCGGGATACTTCACCTACGACGGCGACCAGTCGACCGCACTTGAGGCCGGGCAGGGCCCGCCCCGGGTGCCGGAGGGATCGCCCGGGATCGAACGGACCCTGGTCGCGTATCTGACGTCAGTCGGCAAGACCGCGCAGGACACCTCCTTCGACGGCCGTTCGGACTACGACGGTTTCACCATGGCCGGTATCCCGTCCGGGGGATTGTTCAGCGGCGCCGAGGAGAAGATGACCGCCGAGCAGGCCCAACTGTGGGGCGGGGAGGCTGACGCGCCGTTCGACCCGAACTACCACCGGGCCACCGATACCCTCGACCACGTTGACGAGACCGCGTTGGGTATTAACGGCGGCGGCGTCGCCTACGTCGTCGGCGTGTACGCCCAGGATCTCGCCGGCCGAAACGGAATGCCCACGCGCGCCGACCGCACCCGCCACGTCATCACCGAGCCGTGAACCTGCGCCCGGGCTGGGCCGCGGCCGCACCCGGGCTGGCCCAGTTTCGCGGCTACCGGCGGTCCTGGCTGCGCGGGGATGTGATGGCCGGCCTGACCGTTGCGGCCTACCTGGTTCCGCAGGGGATGGCCTACGCCACGCTGGCGGGGCTGGCGCCGGTCGCTGGGTTATGGGCGTCGCTGCTGCCCCTGCTGATCTATGCCGTGTTGGGATCGTCGCGTTATCTATCGGCCGGCCCGGAGTCCTCCACCGCGTTGATGACGGCGAGCGCACTGGCGCCACTGGCTGCCGGGGACAGCGGCCGTTACGCGATGTTGGCCGCGGCACTGGCCGGCCTGGTCGGGGTGCTCTGTGTCGCCGCCGGGTTGTTGCGGCTCGGATTCATCGCCGATCTGCTGTCCCGGCCGGTTCTGATCGGTTATATGGCCGGCGTCGCGCTGATCATGGTCGCGGGACAGCTGGGTAGGTTGACCGGCACGACCGTCACCGGCGACGGCTTCATCGCAGAGGTGCGCTCGTTGGCCCACGCCCTGCCGAACGTGCACTGGCCCACCCTGGCGCTGTCGGCCGCGGTGCTTGCTGCGCTACTCGTACTGGCACGGATCGTGCCGCGCGCACCCGGGCCGTTCATCGCGGTAGCGCTCGCATCCGCGGCGGTGGCCGTGTTCTCACTGGACCGGCATGGCATCGGGGTCATCGGCGCCGTGCCGGAGGGCTTGCCCCCGGTCGGACTCAGCAGCGTGCCGCTGTCTGATCTCGCGACGCTGGCTGCGGCATCCGGCGGCGTGGCACTCGTCGCATTCTCCGACAGCGTGCTCAACGCCCGGGTGTTCGCCGCCCGAAAGGGCGAGACCATCGACGCCAACGCCGAATTGCGGGCACTCGGCCTGTGCAACATGGGATCCGCTGTGTGCCATGGCTTTCCGGTCAGCAGCAGTGCGAGCCGCACCGCGCTCGGCGAATTGGCGGGTGCCCGCACCCAGATGTACTCCCTGGTGGCGCTGAGTCTGCTGCTGGCCGTCATGCTCTTCGCCCACGGACTGCTGGCCACCTTCCCGACGGCCGCACTGGGCGCGATGGTGGTGTACGCGGCGGTGCGGCTCATCGACATCGCGGCCTTCCGGCGGCTGGCGAAGTTCCGGCGCAGCGAGTTGATCCTCGCACTACTCACGGCATGCGCGGTGTTGATATTCGGCGTTCTGTATGGCGTGCTCGCCGCGGTGGGGTTGTCGATTCTGGATCTGCTGCGCCGCGTCGCCCGCCCACACGACAGCGTGCTGGGCTTCGTGCCGGGGGTTGCGGGCATGCACGACATAGCGGACTATCCGCAAGCTCAACTGGAACCCGGGCTGCTGGTCTACCGCTACGACGCGCCACTGTTCTTCGCCAACGCCGAGGATTTCCGCACGCGTGCGATGGCGGCGGTTGACGCGAATCCGGATCCCGTGCGGTGGTTCGTGCTCAACGCCGAGGCCAATGTCGAAGTGGACCTCACCGCACTCGATGCCGTCGACCAACTGCGCCGGGATCTCACCCGGCGCGGGATCGTCTTCGCGATGGCGCGTGTCACCTGGCATCTGCGCGTTGCCCTTGATGCCGCGGGACTTCTCGACACCATCGGCGAGGACCACATCTTCCCGACCCTGCCCACCGCGGTGCAGGCCTACCGCAGTCGGCGCACCGCATAGATCGCCGCGCCTGAGGCCAGCACCGCGGTGCCGGACAGCACCGACGCGACCGGCAGAAAGATCGCCAGCAGCAGGCATCCGGCGAGACCCACTGCCGGCACCACACGGCGGCCGAGGGTTGCGGCCGAGGCGTTGGCGATCCCGTAATACACCAGCACGGCGAACGACGAGAAGCCGATTGCTGAGCGGACGTCGGCCACCGCCGCCACCACCGCGACGACGACGCCCACCGCCATCTCAGCCCGGTGCGGAACACCGAACCTCGGATGTACCGCCGCCAACGCGGTCGGCAGGTGTGCGTCGCGGGCCATCGCCAACGTCGTCCTCGACACTCCGAGGATCAGCGACAATAGGGATCCGAGTGCCGCAAGGACTGCGCCGGCGCGCGCCGCGGGCTCTAACCCGCCCGCTCCGGCGGCGCGGACCGCATCAGCCAATGGTGCTGTGGCAGTGGCTAATTGCGCGGGACCAAGGATGGCCAGCAACGTCACCGCAATGGTCGCGTACACCGCCAGCGTGATGCCCAGCGCGATCGGGATGGCCCTCGGGATGGTGCGGGCCGGATCGCGCACCTCTTCGCCCAGGGTGGCGATACGCGCGTATCCGGCGAAGGCGAAGAACAGCAATCCGGCCGCCTGCAGCACACCGCTGACGTTCCCGCCGGTCAGGGTGATCCGATCGGCATGGCCGGAGACGGCGACCGTCGCGACCACGCCGGCCAGTATCGCGAGGACGCCGGCGACGATCAGTCGGGTGAGGAACGCGGACTTCTGGATTCCCCGGTAGTTGACCGCGGTGAGCGCCACCACCGCCGCGACGGCGACACCGTGGGCGTGGGCGGGCCAGAGATACAGCCCGACGGTCAGCGCCATCGCGGCGCACGATGCCGTCTTGCCGACGACGAAACTCCAGCCGGCCAGATAGCCCCAGAACTCGCCGAGGCGTTCGCGGCCGTAGACGTAGGTGCCGCCGGACTGCGGGTAGCGGGCGGCCAGTCGTGCCGAGGACGTCGCGTTGCAGTACGCGACCGCGGCGGCCACCGCCAGGGAGATCAACAGTGCCGAACCCGCGGCCGCCGCCGCAGGGGCGAACACCACGAACACCCCGGCCCCGATCATCGACCCGAGTCCGATGATGACGGCGTCGGCCACGCCGAGGCGGCGCGCCAGTTCGGGGTGGTTCAGCGGCGGTTGCGGGCCACGTTGGCCCCCAGGTAGATGGCGTAGCCGACCAGCCCGGCCAGGGCCAGCTTCCGGGTCTTGGGCGCGATCAGACCGGCACCGATTGCGGTCTCGATTCCGCCGTCGATGTAGGTGTGCCGGCGGATGTTGTCACTGAACGCCGCCGAGGTGATCGACTCGTAGGCCTGCGGCCGTGCGAAATGGGACAGTCCGACGGCGGCCATTACCGCCCCCACAATCCCGATGCGTGCTGCCATGGGCGAACTCCTTCGCGTTAGTGGTTCGGTCTAGGTGATGCTGTAGTCGGTCAGGGGAAATTCCTCAGCCGCCTGGATGGCGGCGCGCGTCGTCATCGGGCGCAGCAGAGTGGCCTCGCCGTGCGGATTGAAATAATAGGACCGCGACGCTGCGCAGTTACCCACGGCGAATACTGAGCTACCGATATTCTCCGTCATCTCGTCGAGGAACGCGGTGTTGGCCTCTTCGGTGACCTCGAACGTGTGCGCCCCGCGCCGCTTGACCTCGCTGAACAACCGGTCCATATGCCGCATCTGGTATTCCATCGAGTTGAAGAAGTTCAACCCCAGAAACGCGTACGGACTGGCCAGGCTGAGATAGTTGGGGAAGTACGGGACTGAGACGCCCTGGTAGGCCTGAAACCTGTTCTCCCGCCACCACTTGCCGAGATTGCGTCCGTCTCGGCCGACGATCTCGATGGCCGGGAAGTTGGCCTCCCACAGGTCATATCCGGTCGCCAGTACCAGGGTGTCGATGTGCGTCTTGGTGCCGTCGACGGCCACGATGCCGTCTGACTCGATCCGCTCGATCCCGCTGGTCTGCAGGTGCACATGGGGCTTGGTGAACGTGCGGTAGTAGGTGTTGGAGAATGTCGGCCGCTTACAACCCAGGTCGTAATCCGGAGTCAGTTTGGCGCGCAACTCGGGGTCCCGGATGGAGATTCTCCGCAGGACCTTGGCCAGATCGGCCGCCCCGATATTCAGCCGGCGGAACAGCGCCTGACGGTGGTGCAACCCCACGTAGATGAAGAACTCGTAGATCGCGTCGGTGACGGCGCGCACCGCACGCTGGGTAATCGGCACGCGGGCGAACAATCGCTTGGCCGCCGGCGGGATACGGATGTCGACCTTGGGTACCACCCAGATCGGTGTGCGCTGGTACACCGTGAGTTCACCGGCCCGCCTGGCCAGTTCCGGGATCAACTGCACAGCCGTCGCGCCGGTGCCGATGATGCCGATTCGTCGGCCCGCGGGGTCGAAGTCGTCATCCCAGTCGGCGGTGTGGATCACCGTGCCGTCGAAGTCACCGATGCCGGCAATCTCCGGGGTGTGCGGCTGGGACAGGAAACCGGTCGCGGTGATCAGGTACCGCGTACTCAGGGTCTGGCCGTCGGATAACGCCACCCGCCAGAGGTCGGCCTCGGCGTCCCATCGTGCGCCTTCGACAGATGTGTTGAACCGGATGTGACGCCGGATGCCGTACTTGTTGGCGACGTCGTCGGCGTATTGCTTGATCTCCGCACCCGTGGAGTACACCCGCGACCAGTTGGGGTTGGGCTCGAAGAAGTAGGAGTAGGTGGTGGTCGGGACATCCACGGTCAGGCCCGGATAGTGGTTGACGTACCAGGTGCCGCCGAGATCGTCCTCGCGGTCCAGGAGCACGAAGTTCTCGAAGCCCAGCCGCTTGAGCTGGATCGCCGCACCGATACCCCCGAAGCCGGCTCCGACGACGATCACGTCGAACAGTTGCGCGGTCATATTTCGACGGTACCCGACCCGCCGTCGCCGAGACCGCCGCGGCGCAGCGCCGCATCGACGGCGAGTGCGGGCACATCGAGTGTCTTCGATGCGAGGTCATGTCGGGCACCGGTGATCTCGACGATCTCCGTTGGGGCCGTGATGAGCCGGGCTGCGCCGCGCAGTTCGGCGATGCTGCCGAACGGGTCGGCGGTGCCGTGGGTGAACACCGTGGGCACCGTGATCGCACCGAAGTGCTCGGTGCGCAATCGATCCGGCTTGCCCGGCGGATGCAGCGGATAGGAGAACAGTGTGAGCGTAGTGATGTCGTGCCGGCCGTCCGCTTCCGCCACCGCCATGGATGTCAGTCGTCCGCCGTAGGAATGTCCGCCCGCGATCACCGGCCCACCGCCGAACGAGTCGATGATGCTGCACGCCAACGTAATCGCCGCGACGATGCCCGCCTGGTCGGCGGCGGCAGAACCGGACGGCGGCCCGGTGGCCCGACGTCGGCGGTAGGGCAGGTTGTACCGGATCGCCAGCCAGCCACGCGCGGCCCACTGCTCGCAGATCGCGATCAGCAGTGGCGACTCCCGGCTGCCGCCGGCGCCGTGGGTGAGCACCACCACCCCGACGGGTCTGTTCGCCGGTGCGTGCGCGACGCCCGCCATCGCGTCGAGGTGATCGTTCACACCTGCAGCCGGAACAGCGCGGAGACCGGTCCCAGCCCCTGTCCGATCTGGTAGGCCGCGCGCAGGCACTCGGTCACCCAGGCCTTGCCGAACGCAACCGCATCGGGCATCGAATAGCCGTGCGCCAGTGCGCACGCGGTAGCCGCACCGAGGGTGTCGCCGGCGCCATGGTCATGGCGGGTGTCCACCCGTGGCGCGTCGAAGGTGTGAAAGTCCCTGCCGTCGTACAGCAGATCGGTGCTGTGCGACGCGGTACGAAGGTGGCCACCCTTGACCAGCGCCCAGGCCGGGCCGAGGTCGTGCAGGGCCCGGGCGGCGTCACGTTGGGTCGCGTCGTCGACGACGTCGATGCCCACCAGCAGTCGAACCTCGTCCAGGTTGGGTGTGACCAGACTGGCCAGCGGGAACAACCGGGTGCGCAGAGTTTCCAGCGCCGACGGATGCAGGAGCGGGTCCCCGTGCATCGAGGCGCAAACCGGATCGACGACGAAGGGCACCGTGCCGGCCAGTCCCAGGCCGCGCCAACTGGCTGCGACGGCCTCGATGATCTCCGAGGATGCCAGCATTCCGGTTTTGGCCGCCTGGATGCCGATATCGGTCGCAACCGCCTCGATCTGGCCGGCCACGATATCGGTGGGGATCTCATGGAAACCGTTGACGCCCAACGAGTTCTGCACCGTCACCGCGGTGACGGCGACCAGTGAGTGCACGCCCAAGAGGGCGAAGGTGCGCAGATCGGCCTGCAGGCCGGCACCGCCACCGGAGTCCGACCCGGCGATGGTGAGCACCCGTACCGGGGTCTGGCCCGCCTGCGGCAACGGCAGGAAATTCACGATGCACTCCTCTCGTCCAACGATTTACATAGCTAATATATGCTTTTGTCGTTAGGGGTTCACCGCGACGACGAGATGATGATGACGCAACTTCAGCGGATGTCGGCTGCCGAGGCCTCCGACGACCACCCCCGCTACAAGTGGGTGGTGCTGTCCAACACGACTCTGGGCACCCTGCTGGCGACCATCAACGCCTCGATCGTGCTGATCTCGCTGCCGGCCATCTTCCGCGGCATCGGCCTCAACCCGTTACATCCGGCGAACGTCGGTTACCTGCTCTGGATGCTGATGGGCTATCTGGTGGTGACCGCGGTCCTGGTGGTTCCCTTCGGTCGCCTCGGTGACATGTACGGCCGGGTCCGGTTGTACAACCTCGGGTTCGTCGTGTTCACGCTTGCCGCGGTCGCGTTGTCCTTCGACCCGTTCGGACTCGACGCCGGTGCGATCTGGCTGATCGCATGGCGCGTGGTGCAGGGCGTCGGGGGTGCGATGCTGATGGCCACCGCCTCCGCCGTGCTCACCGACGCCTTCCCGGCCACCCAGCGCGGCATGGCACTGGGCGTCAACATGGTCGCCGCCGTCGCCGGTTCGTTCCTCGGACTGCTCATCGGCGGGGTGCTGGCCGAGATCAACTGGCAGGCCATCTTCTGGGTTGGGGTGCCGCTGGGAATCATCGGCACCATCTGGAGCATGCGCTCGCTGCGCGAGGTCGGGGTGCGGACACCCGGTCGGATCGACTGGGCGGGCACGATCACCTTCGGCGTGGGTCTGACGGTACTGCTGGTCGGGATCACCTCCGGTATCCAGCCCTACGGCGACCACAGCACCGGCTGGACCAACCCCGTCGTACTCGGGGCGATCGGTGCCGGTGTGCTGTTGCTCGTGGCGTTCTATGTCATCGAGCGTCGGGTGGACCAGCCGATGGTCGACGTCCGACTGTTCTCCTCGGCGGCGTTCGGGATGGGAAACCTCGCCGGTCTGATGGCCTCGGTGGGCCGGGGTGGTTTGCAGTTCATGCTCATCATCTGGCTGCAGGGCATCTGGTTGCCGTTGCACGGCTACAGCTTCGAGTCCACACCGCTGTGGGCGGGCATATACATGCTGCCGATGACTGCCGGCTATCTGATTGCCGGACCGTTGGCCGGCTCGCTTGCCGACCGGTACGGCGCCCGTCCGTTCACCGTGGGCGGAATGCTGTTGGCGGCCTTCTCTTTTGTCGCCCTGGTGATGATCCCGGTTAATTTTAGCTATCTACTCTTCGCGGGGTTGATCTTCCTCAACGGACTCGGCGGCGGAATCTTCACCGCGCCTAATACCGCGGCGATCATGAGTAGCGTCCCGGCCGCCCAGCGTGGAGCTGCCTCCGGTGTGCGCGCCACCTTCTTCAATGCCGGTGCATCACTGTCGATCGGGATCTTCTTCTCGCTCATGATCGCCGGACTCGCGCACTCCCTACCCGATGCGATGAGCCGTGGACTGCAGCAGCAGGGCATTCCGGCGGCACTGGCTCACCAGGTGGCCGATACCCCGCCGGTCGGAAGTCTGTTCGCCGCCTTCCTCGGCTATAACCCGATGGCCGAACTGCTGGCGCCCTCCAACGGGCTGGCCCTGCCCGGAGTCAACGCCGAGGTCTTGACGGGTCAGGCGTTCTTCCCGCAACTGATCTCCGAGCCGTTCCACACCGGTCTTGTGGTCGTGTTCGGAGCCGCGGCCGCGATGATGCTGATCGGCGCAATCGCTTCGCTGTTCAACCCGGGCCGCTACTCGCAATCTCCGGGGTAGTGCCCAGACTCTCGGGTAACTTCCTGGTGTGCCCTTGACCAACCGTCAGATCCTGCTGCGCCGCCGCCCGAGTGGTCTGCTTGGTCCTGAGGATGCCGAGGCTGTCACCACGGCCGCCCCGGTGCCCGCTGACGGCGAAGCACTACTGCGCACCACCTACATCGGCCTCGACGCCGCAGCGCGAACCTGGCTCAACGATCAGCCGGGCTATCTGCCACCGGTCGCACTGGGCGAGGTGATCCGGTCGGCCGGAATCGGCGAGGTGGTCGAATCACGCTGTCCTGCATACCAGGTCGGCGATATCGTCACCACACTCACCGGATTCCAGGAGTATTCGATCATTCGCGATGACGTGTTCAGCACCGTCATTCCCGGTGAGACCGATCAGGTCGCGATCATGTCGGTGTACGGATCAAGTGGCACCACCGCCTATTTCGGCATGACCGATATCGGTCGGCCACAACCCGGCGAGACGGTGGTGGTCTCCGCGGCCGCCGGTGCCACCGGATCGATCGCCGGGCAGATCGCCAAGATCGCCGGGGCCCGGGTGATCGGCATCGCCGGCGGGCCGCAGAAGTGCCGAGTTGTTGTGGAGGACTTCGGGTTTGACGCGTGCATCGACTACAAGAGCGACGATATGCCGGCCGCGCTCAAACAGCATTGCCCCAAGGGTGTCAGTGTCTATTTCGACAACGTCGGCGGTCCCATTCTCAACGCCGTGCTCGGCCGATTGGCACCCGGGGCCAGGGTGGTGCTGTGCGGGGTGATTTCCAGTTATCTGACCGGTGAGCACCCCGGGCCGGCCAACTACGTCAACCTGCTCGCCAAGACCGCTTCCATGCAGGGGTTCAACGCACTGCAGGAGTGGGGTCGTTTCGACGAGGCCTACGGGCAACTGCGCCGCTGGGAGAACGACGGCTCTCTGCGGCATCGGGAGACGATCTTCGAGGGCTTGGACTCCTGTGTCGAGGCGCTCAACGGCCTCTTCACCGGAGCCAATATCGGCAAAATGTTAGTCAGGGTTTAACTCGACGGGTTTAACTCGACGGGTTTAACTCGACAAAGACCGGCGCATGGTCGCTGGGCGACCCGATCCGGTCCTTGCCGGTCTTGCGTTCGTCGCGGACGATTTCGGCGTTGGTCACCCGGTGTGCCAACGCCGGTGACGCCAGGATGAAGTCGATCCGCATGCCCTCGCGTTTGGGGAACCTCAATTGGGTGTAGTCCCAGTAGGTATAGACCCCGGGGCCGGGAGTGAACGGCCGGACCACGTCGGCGAAGGTGGCCTCAATCGCGGCGAACACGGCCCGTTCCGGCTCGGTGACATGCGTGCTGCCCCGAAAGACATCCATATTCCAGACGTCCTCATCGGTGGGCGCGATATTCCAATCTCCCACCAGCGCGATCTGTGCCTCCGGTTCGCGCGCTATCCATGACTCGGCGCAATCCCGAAGTGCAGCAAGCCAATCCAACTTATAGCGGTAGTGCGGATCGTCGACACTCCTGCCGTTGGGGACGTACAGGCTCCACACCCGCACACCCGCGCAGGTCGCTCCCAGCGCGCGCGCCTCGGCCCTGGCCACCGCGCCGTCCTTACCCCAGGCCGGCTGGCCGTCGAATGCAGTCGTCACGTTGTCGAGTCCGACCCTGGAGGCGATTGCCACCCCGTTCCACTGGTCGTGGCCGCAGTACGCCACTTCGTATCCGGCTGCCACGAACGGCATCGTCGGGAACTTGTCGTCGGCGCATTTGGTTTCCTGCATCGCCAGAACGTCCACCTCGGCACGCACCATCCAGTCGACCACCCGGTCCACCCGGGTCCGAATCGAGTTCACATTCCACGTGGCTACCCGCAGGCTCCGGCCGACCATGGCTACAGGCTAGTGCGCAACAACCGGCGCGCGTCCACATAGCGAAGGTGGTGGTGCAACCCATAACCGAGCGAGGCGTACAGCTCGATGCCCGCCGTGTTGTCATCGAGAACCTGAACGTAGACGCGCTGCGCACCGCGACGGAGTCCCCACTCCTGCAATGCCCCGCACACCGCGCGGCCATGGCCGGCACGCCGGTGCGCATCGGCGACGTGGACCGCCGAGATGCCCAGCCAGACCGTGCCGTCGGGGGCCACGGTGATCGCGCCACGGCCCACGGCCACACCGGCGACCGAGGCGAACACCACCTCCCCGTCGACGACCGCCGTCAGCACCTGCACCGGAACGGCACGCGGATGGCAGGCCAGCCAGGCCGCATCCGGCCGGTCGTGCAGGCTGGCGGCCACCTCGGGGCCGACCCCGTCCAGATCGCGCACCATCACCCTGGACCGCTTGACGCCGTCGGTTCGCACCGCCAGCAGTCGATCCGGCAGCGCAAGCCACGGGTTCAGGCCACGCTCGTCGTACCAGGAGACGACGCCCTCAAGATCGGCTATCGATGACGAGAAGTCGAGTGGTACAGCGGAATTCGCTCGACTGGTGTGGCCGCCACCGGCTCGTAACAGCCAGCCCCGATGCCAGTGCTGTTCAATCCCCGGCCAGGCCAGCGCCGCGGCGTGCTCGAGCGAGCGGATCTCCGACGTCCGAACCGGGATGTGGCTCAGTTCGCGCACGGCCACCACATCACCCGGTGAGATCGACACCGTCCCCGCCGATTTCGTGCGAACGTCGATCAGCGGTCGCACTGCCGTGAGGTAGCCGATGACGTCGGTCTGGCCACCGGCGGTGTCGCGGTACCGGACGCTGACCCGACTGCCCCGCGACGGCCAGTTCGGCATCAGTGCCCGAAGGGATCGGGTTCGGAACCGGGCAACCAGGACAGCCCCGGGACACCCCATCCGTTGGACTTGACCGCCCGCTTGGCTGAGCGGGCGTGCCGGCCGATCAGCGTGTCGACGTAGAGGAGTCCGTCGAGATGTCCGGTCTCGTGCTGCAACATCCGGGCGAACAGGCCGGTGCCCTCCAGGCTGACCGGGTTGCCGTCGGCGTCGAGTCCAGTGACCCGGGCCCACGTCGCGCGCCCGCACGGGAATGACTCACCCGGTACCGATAGGCAACCTTCGTCATCGGTTTCCGGATCGGGCATCGTCTCGGGGATCTCCGAGGTCTCCAGCACCGGGTTGATCACCGCGCCGCGGCGGTAGTTCGCGTTACCACGTTCCTCGGCACAGTCGTAGACGAAAAGCCGCAATCCGACGCCGATCTGGTTGGCGGCCAGACCGACTCCGTTGGCGGCGGCCATGGTGTCGTACATGTCGGTGATCAGATCGCTCAGATCTGCCGGAAGCGAACCGTCGGGCCCGACCGGCACCGGCGCGGTCGGGACGTGCAGGACGGGATCGCCGAGGATCACAACGCGACGGACTGCCATGATCGGTTAGCTTAAAGTGAGCCGACGCGCGGGGTTCGATGCCGGGCAGGTCAACTCAGGCGTGATTGAATAACGACCGAACTACAGCGATGTCAGTATCAAATCTTCGGGAAGGGCCGGTCGATCTCATGGACGGCGCCATGGCACGGGCTGAGCGGTCTGACGGCGACGCCGAACTGCCCGAGGGGCTGACCCGCCGGGAGTACGACATCTTGGCCTTCGAGCGGCAGTGGTGGAAGTACGCCGGAGCGAAAGAAGATGCCATCAAGGATCTTTTCTCGATGTCGGCCACTCGCTACTACCAGGTGCTCAACACACTGGTTGATCGGCCCGAGGCGCTGGCCGCCGACCCGATGCTCGTCAAGCGGCTTAGGCGGCTGCGGGCCAGCCGGCAGAAAGCCAGGGCTGCGCGCCGACTGGGCTTCGAGTTCCCCTGACCGGGCCCCGGTTACAGTGAGCCCGGTGAACGAGCGCGTCCCCGACTCCGCGGGGCTTCCCCTGCGTGCCATGGTGATGGTGCTGCTGTTCCTCGGTCTGATCTTCATGCTGGTCGGGTTCCAGGCGATGACCTCCGATGGTGACGGCGCCGCCGACCCGCCGCGATCGGTGGCCACCAGTAGCACCACACCCGCGGTGCCCAAGTCGGACGTCCGTGTCTACAGCATCACCGACGATGAGGCGGCGGCCGTCCGGGTCTCCGACCGACTCAAGGAGGCGGGCTGGAACGTCACCGCCACGGCGACCTCCACGGTGGCAGAGTTGCCTGCCACGACGGTCTTTTTCGGAACCGCCGAAGGTGAGCAGGCGGCAGCCGAATCCGTTGGCAAGATTCTCGAGGCGGCGGTACAACCGCGGATACCCGAAATTTCCGAGGATCCACCCGGCGTGATCGTGTTGGTGACGGGTTAGGCTTTCTGCCATGCCCACGCTCCTCGGTTCGCTGAAGCCCGCCGTCGCCGTGTTGTTCGTTGTTCCCGTCGCTTTTTTAAGCGGCTGTTCGCCCTATGAGCCCACTGCGACGCAGCCCGGCACCACGCCGCCGATCTGGACGGGAGCACCCGCCCCGGCCGGTGCGGAGATGGGCCACGGCGGGATGGAGATGGGCCACGGCGATATGGGCGCCATGGGCCATGGCGGCATGCCCGCGGCCGCCAGTCCTACCAACACCCTGACCGCGCAAATCAATGCCGCCGACGGCACCCAGGTCGCCGCGGCCACTATTGAGTTCAGGGATCGGGACGCGTTCGCCACCGTCACCATCCAGACCACGGCACCGGGCCTGCTTGCCCCGGGCGCGCACGGTCTGCACATCCATACCGTCGGCAAGTGCGAGGCCAATTCGGTGGCACCCACCGGCGGCGCAACCGGTGATTTCCTGTCCGCGGGAGGGCACTTTCAGGGCGGTGGCGTGGATGCCCACCCCAACCACGCCGGTGATTTGAGTTCCCTGCAGGTTCGCGGCGACGGCAGCGCGATTCTTGTCACCACCACCAATGCCTTCGATATGGCTGATCTGCTGGACGGTGCCGGAACGGCAATCATCATTCACGCGAACTCCGATAACTTCGCCAACATCCCGGCTGATCGGTACCAACAGATCGCCGGCGGTGCACCCGGACCGGATGAGGCGACGCTGGCTACCGGCGACGGCGGTAAGCGGGTCGCCTGCGGTGTCATCAGCGCCGGTTAGGATCGATTTCGCGGGTTCGCCGCGACCAACACTCGGTGTCGAATGGGAGTTCGCCCTCGTCGACGTCGCCAGTCGTGACCTCAGCAACAAGGCCGCCGAGGTAATCGCCGACGTGGGTGAGAATCCGTGTGTGCATAAAGAATTGCTGCGCAACACCATCGAGGTCGTCACGGGAGTCTGCGACACCGTCGCCGAGGCGATGGACGACCTACGCTCAACCCTGATCCCGACACGTGCGGTTGTCGAAGGCCGCGGAATGGAACTGTTCTGTGCCGGCACCCACCCGTTCGCTCAGTGGTCCGAGCAGAAACTGAGCGAAGGTGCGCGGTACGCCGAGTTGATCCACAGAACGCAGTGGTGGGGCCGCCAGATGTTGATCTGGGGAGTGCATGTGCATGTCGGCGTCTCCTCTGCGCACAAGGTCATGCCGATCATCTCATCGCTGCTCAATCAGTACCCGCACCTGCTCGCTCTGTCGGCCTCCTCACCGTTCTGGTCCGGTGAGGACACCGGCTATGCCAGTAACCGGGCGATGATGTTCCAGCAGTTGCCGACGGCCGGACTGCCGTTTCAATTTCGGTCGTGGCGCGAGTTTGAGAGCTTCGTGCATGACCAGAAGAAGACCGGAATCATCGATCACGTCAACGAAATCCGTTGGGACATAAGGCCATCGCCACAGCTGGGAACAATCGAGGTCAGAGTCTTCGACGGTATCTCCAACCTTCGGGAACTCGCATCGCTGGTGGCGCTGACCCATTGCCTGATCGTGGATCTGGACCGACGTCTCGACGCCGGCGAACAACTGCCGGTGATGCCGCCGTGGCACGTGCAGGAGAACAAATGGCGGGCTGCCCGCTACGGACTCGATGCGATCATCATCCTTGACGCTGACAGCAACGAGCGGCTGGTGACCGAGGATCTCGACGATCTGCTGACCCGCCTCGCGCCGGTGGCGACATCGCTGCATTGCGCCGACGAGTTGGCCGCGGTCGCCGATATCCCGCGCGACGGCGGGTCCTATCAACGGCAACGCCGGGTCGCCGAGGTCCATGATGGAGACCTCCGCGCCGTGGTTGACGCGCTGGCCGGCGAATTGGATACCAGCACTAGGGATCGGGGCAGATGCCAATGAGGTGGTACCGACGCGCGACGGTGACGCTGCTGGCGGTTCCGGTAGCACTGGGCGTCGTGAGTTGCAGCAGGGATATCTCCGGCACCCCGGTGGCCGCTCCCGGTCCGCCACTGCTGGCCACCACGTGCCGGGACTACGCGGACCTGACTCCCGCGGCCCGCCGTGATGTGATCAACGCAATCGGTGCGGCCGGCAACAAACTGGTTGCCACCAACCCGGACCTGTGGACCGGGGTGGCCGCTGCGCTGTGCACTTTCGCCTCCCCGAGTGCGCCGGTAAAAGATGTCGTGACCGGCGGCATCAGGTAGCGCCGTGACTGCCATGTTTCCGCTGCAGTCGGCGTTGCTGCCCGGTGAGACATTACCGCTGATGATTTTCGAACCGCGCTACTCAAGGCTGGTGCAGGACTGTCTGGCGGCCGATGACCCGGCATTCGGTGTCGTGTTGATCAGCCAGGGCCGTGAGGTCGGCGGCGGCGAAACCCGCAGTGCGGTAGGCACTCTGGCGCATATCGTCGAGTGCGTCGATCTCGGCGAGGGCCAGTATCAACTACTGGCCTCGATCAGAGAGCGGTTCCGGGTGACGGAATGGCTGCCCGACGATCCGTACCCACGCGCCGTCGTAGAGGAGTGGCCCGACGAGCCCGGACCACCGGTCGGCCCGGAGCGGATCGGGGAGGTGGTGGACGGCATCCTCGGCTTGTTCGGAAAGGTCATTGAGGCCAGGGGTGGCCGGCTGCGACCGGATGCGTTGGCCGTCGATGCGGCGACCGCCGACGATCCGTCGCGCCACGTCTACGCGTTGGCATCCAGCGTCCCGATGGGTCAGGCGGACCGGTACGCGGTACTGGCCGCACCCACTCTGGCCGAACGCGTCGATGTGCTGACCGATGCGATCGAAACCGTTACCGCGATGGTCGAATTCCAGCTGTCCGGCGAGTGAGAAAATGGGCCGTCAGTGTTCGGAGGCGAATGCCCGCAACGATTCGACCTGGACCGGATCCAGTGACGGCCGGACGTTTTCGCGCGCGGTGGCGACGTCGGCGGCGGTAACGTCCGCGGCGTCGATAGAGCGGCGCATCGCGGTCAGCGCGGCCTCTCGAAGCAGTGCCACACAGTCCGCCGCGCTGTAGCCGTCCAGGTCGGCGGCCAGTGCGCCGAGGTCCACTTCCTTGCTCAGCGGCACTGATTTGGCGGCCGACTTGAGGATGTCGCGACGGGCGTCAGCGTCCGGGGGTTCGACGAACACCAATCGTTCCATCCGGCCCGGGCGCAGCAGGGCCGGGTCGATCAGATCCGGTCGGTTGGTGGCGCCGAGCACCACCACATCGCGCAGCGGTTCCACGCCGTCCAATTCGGTCAGCAGCGCGGCCACCACCCGGTCGGTGACGCCGGAGTCGAAGCTCTGTCCGCGCCGCGGCGCGAGAGCGTCCACCTCGTCGAGGAATATCAGCGATGGCGCCGAATCCCTTGCCCGGCGAAACAATTCGCGAACCGCCTTCTCCGAGGAGCCCACCCATTTGTCCATCAGTTCCGCGCCTTTGACGGCGTGCACACTCAGTCGGCCAGAACTGGCGAGCGCGCGCACCACGAATGTCTTGCCGCAGCCGGGCGGGCCATAGAGCAGTACACCCCGGGGCGGGTCGACACCGAGCCGGGCGAAGGTATCGGGGTGCTGGAGCGGCCACAGTACGGCTTCGGTGAGCGCCTGTTTGGTGTGGACCATATCGCCGACGTCATCGAGTGTCACCGAGCCGACGGCAATCTCTTCGGTATTGGACCGCGACAGCGGCCTGATCACGCTCAGCGCGCCGGTGAGGTCGTCCTGGGTCAGCGCCGGGGGTTTACCGTCGTCGCTGGCCCGGGCGGCGGCACGCAAGGCTGCCTCCCGAACCAAAGCGGCAAGATCGGCCCGAACGAATCCGGGTGTGCGGTCGGCGATCTCATCCAACGTCAGTTCGCCTGCCGGGACGTCACGCAGTAACACCTCCAACAGTGCCTTGCGGGTGGCGCCATCGGGCAGGCTCAGGCCCAGTTCGCGGTCGCACAGCTCAGGCGACCGCAGCCGGGGATCCACGGAATCTGGTGCCTGGGATGTGGCGACCAGCGCGACACCCGGCGCGGCGACGGCCTTGCGCAGCTCACTGAGAATCATGGTGGCCACCGGCTCGGCCGGTTCGGGCAGTAGTGCGTCGATATCGGTGACGAGCAGAACCCCGCCGCCACTGGTCACGTCGGACACTGCACGGGCAACCGCCTGGTGGCGTTCGGTAGCCGCCAGTGCGCCGGTGTCCGGGCCGTCAAGGTCGATCAACCGCCGGCCCGCGCATACGGCGCGCACCAACCTCGCCTTCCCGACTCCGGCCGGTCCGGTGATCAGCACGCCGAGATTCGGTTTGGCGCCGAGCTTTTCCAGCAGCGCCGGTTCGTCGAGGGCGAGCTTGAGCCATTCGGTGAGCCGGCCTGCCTGTGCGTGCTGGCCCTTGAGGTCGTCGATGCTGACCTCGGGTTCCGCCGGCCACTGAGTGGGCGGGCTGATGGCGGCCGTCGTACCGGTGCCGACGGTGCCACCGTCACCCCAGCTGACCGACGAATTCGGTTGTACCGAAACAGGTCCGGCCGGGTCGGTACCGGTGACGGTCAGTAACTCCGATGTCCAGGTGATTCCCACCGCGGACGTCAACGCCGAACTTGCCTCCGACGTGGACGTGCCCGGTCCGAGGTCGCGGGGCAGCAGCGACACGGTGTCCCCGACTGTGAGGACCTTGCCCAGCAGCGCCTGGCGCAACGTTGCCGATGACACCGATCGGGTGGCCAGTGCCGAACCGCTCAGGGTGACCGACCGGGCGCCGTACACCGTCACCGGGGTGACGATCACGGCCGAGTCCTCGCGCAGGCCGGCGTTGGACAGCGTGACGTCGTCCACCAGTGCGGTTCCGGTGGGGGTGCCGGCCGGTGCCACACCTGCCACCGCCGCGGTGGTCCGCGAGCCGATCAGGGAAACCGCGTCCCACTCCCGAATACCCAGTGCGGCAATGACTTCCGGATGAAGACGAACAACACCGCGGCGGGAGTCCAGAGCCGAGGTGTTAAGCCGCGCGGTGAGCGTGAGGCTCGAGGTGGACCCGGGCTTGGCGGGCATCAGTTCGGACGCGTCGGACACGGTCTCAGCCTCCTGGTTTGCGTAGGCCCAGTCGGGCCGTCGATCGGCGATTGGGGTTCTCTGCGTTACGGGCCGCGCGTCGCGCCGCGCGCCGCTGCCGGGGCTTGTCCTCCCATGCCTCCGGGTGTGCCGCGGCCCAGCGTTGACTGCGAATCGTGAACGGGATGATCAGCAGATAACCCACGATGATCAGCAGCACCAGGACGTAGGGGAACAGCAGCAGGCCGGCGGCGGCCCCCGCGACTCCGATCAGCAACATCGGCGCTGCATTCGCAGGAACCGACACCGACTTCAAGGCCAGGGTCGGCACCCGGCTCACCAGAAGGGCGGCGTTCGCCGCCAGCCAGAGGCAGAGGAACCACGTCGAGGTCCACCACCCGTGGCCGAACTGCAACATCGCCGCAAGCGGGCCGATCACACCGACTGCGCCGCACGGTGCCGGCATGCCCACGAAGTACTGCCGGGTGTAGGCCGGTCGGGTGTCGTCGTCGAGCAGGGTGTTGAACCGGGCCAGGCGCAGCACGATGCACACCGCGTAGAGCAGGACGAAGATCCAGCCGATCGGCGACGACGACAGCAGCGTGATGTACATGACGAGCGCCGGCGCGACACCGAAGTTGACCGCATCGGCCAGCGAGTCGATCTCTGCGCCCATCGGGGACTGGGCGTGCAGTGCGCGTGCGATACCGCCGTCGATGCCATCCAGTACCGCGGCGGCGCCGATCAGTGCCAGTGCGATGTGCGGCCGACCGTCCAGTGCGAACTTGATTGACGTCAGTCCGGCGCAGATCGCCAGCACCGTCGTGGCGCTGGGCAGGATGCGTAGTCCTCGATTGGGTTGAGTACCGTTTGCAATCACGGCAGCCGAGCCATCACCGTTTCGCCGGCGAGCGTTCGCTGCCCCGACTCGATGAGTACTTCCGCGCCCGCAGGCAGGTAGGTGTCCAGCCGGGAGCCGAACCGGATCAGCCCGTAGGTCTCGCCGATGTCCACCTGATCACCGACATGCAGATCGCAGATGATGCGCCGAGCGATCAGGCCGGCGATCTGTACCACCACCACGCTGTGTCCTTCCGGCGTGCGGATCGCGACGCTGTTGCGCTCATTTTCCCCACTCGCGGCCGGTAGGTCGGCGGAATGGAAGCGGCCGGGGCGGTGCGCCACCGCGATCACCTCGCCTCCGACCGGAATGCGCTGCACATGGGCATCCAGCAGGGACAGGAAAATACTGATCCGGGTGACCGGAGTCGATCCCAGGCCGAGTTCGGCCGGTGGTGCGGCCGTCTCCAGCAGACACACCACCCCGTCGGCGGGTGCGACGACGACACCGGTCCCGCTCGGCGGAACACGGGACGGGTGCCGGAAGAACACGGCATTGGCACCGGCGGCCGTCAGGCCCACTCTGCGGGCCCAGCGGTGATTGCGGCCCAGCGCCGCCGCGGCCAGCCCCGCCGAGATGAAGGGCAGTCCGGCCGGGTGCACGGGTGGTACCGAGGATCGCACCAGGGCGAGCAGACGTTGCGGGCCGGACTCGGGGATATCGTCCGCGGAGCGGGGGCGTCGGGCCACGACGGATGATCCTACGGTGCCAGGTCCCACAGTTCGACCTGCTCACCGACGGCCAGTGCGGTGACGTCCTCGCTGATGTCGAGCAGGCAGTCGGCCGAGGCCAGCCAGCGCAGGTGGTGCGACGCGGGCGGGCCGTAGCTGACCACGGTCCCGGAGTCGCGGTCGTAGACACCCCGGCGGAACTGCCGTCGGCCGGCCGGTGAGGTGAGCGCTTCGACCAGCACCGCGGTGCATACCGGGCGGTGTGGGTGCGCGCACCCCATCGCAGCGCGCAGTGCGGGACGGATGAACACCTCGAAGGACACCAGCGCGCTGACCGGGTTACCGGGCAGTGTGACGATCGCGGCGCCCGTCGCGGTTCGCCCCGCGCCCTGCGGCATCCCGGGCTGCATCGCGACCTTCACGAACTCGACGCCACCGCCGGTGCCGAAGGCGTCTTTGACCACCTCGTAGGCCCCGGCGCTGACGCCGCCTGAGGTGATGATCAGATCGGTCCGATCCGCATAGGAGTCGAGCAGTGCGGTGAACCGCGCGGCGTCGTCGTCACAGGTGACCGTGGCCACCACCTCGGCCCCGGCGTCGCGCACCGCGGCGGCGAGCATCACCGCGTTGGACTCATAGATCTGGCCCGGCCGCAGCGGAGTTCCGGCCGCCACCAACTCCGATCCGGTGGAGATCACCAGCACCCGCTGACGTGGAATGACCTCCAGTTCACCGATTCCGAGCGCGGCCACCAAGCCCAATGCGGCCGGCCCGACGACCTGCCCGGCGTGCAGTACCGTACTGCCGGCTGCGACATCCTCCCCGGCCCGACGAATGTGCTGCCCGGGCTTCGGAGTTGCCGTGATCGCGACCGTCTCGACTCCGCCGTCAGTGCTCTCGACGGCGACCACCGCCGTTGCTCCCGTGGGCATCGGCGCGCCGGTCATGATCCGGTGCGCCGTGCCTGCCGTCAACGTGAGTGCGTCGGTTCGGCCTGCCGGAATATCCTCGGCCACAGGAAGTTTCACCGGGTTCTCAACACTCGCCCCGGTCACGTCGTCGTAGCGAACCGCATAGCCGTCCATCGACGAGTTATCGAAAACCGGGAGCGACAGCCCGGCGATCACGTCGTGCGCGAGCACCAGTCCGGCAGCGTCGACCAGACCGACGGTGACAGCGGGGCGTGCGGTGATCAACTCAGAGACGACGCGCTGATGCTCCGCCACGCTACGCATCCGAGGAGTCCCTATACCGGATAGGTGACGCCGGTGAGTTCCTCGGAGACCTTCCAGAGTCGTTCCTGGATCGCCTCATCCCTGGACTGTTCGCTCGACGTCGCCAGTTCGGGGTAGCCGCGCATCTCCCGGAAGCCGTCGGGACCCCAGTACTGGCCACCCTTGACGTTCGGGTCGGTCGCGGCACGCAGTGTCGCGAGTGCACCGACCTCAGAGGTGTTCAGCACCTTGCCGAACAGCCACGCCACGCCCGGCAGTTCGTAGCCGGGGACGTGCCGGCTGAGTTCTGTGGCAGCCACGCCGGGGTGCGCGGCAACCGCGATGGTCTTGGCCTTGGCCGCGGTCAGTCGCCGCTGCAGGTCGTAGGCGAACATCAGGTTGGCCAGCTTGGACTGGCCGTAGGAGGCGACCTTGTCGTAGCTGCGCTTCTCCCAGTGCAGGTCGTCGAAGTCGATCTTGGCCTTGATCTTGTGGGCGATGCTGGCCACTACCACGACACGGGAGTTATCCACCGGCAGAAGGTTTTTCAGCAAGAGTCCGGTGAGCGCGAAGTGGCCGAGGTGGTTGGTGCCAAACTGCAGCTCGAACCCGTCCGCGGTCGTCGACTTCGGCGGGTACATCACGCCGGCGTTGTTGATCAGCAGGTCGATGCGCGGGTGGGCGGCGGCGAGTTCGGCGCCTGCTGTGCGTACCGACGTCAGCGAGCCCAGGTCCAATTTGTGTACCGTGACCTCGGCACCCGGGGTCAGTTTCCGGATGCGGGCGGCAGCTTCCTCGCCCTTGGCGGTGTCGCGGACCGCCATCACCACCTTCGCGCCGCGGGCGGCCAGTGCTCGTGCGTTGTCATAGCCGAGACCGGTGTTGGAGCCGGTGACGATGGCCAGCCGGCCGCTCTGGTCGGGAACGTTTTTCTCAATCCAAGTCATGGTTAGAACATACTCACCGCCGCGGTGGGCCCGGCGGCAAGCACTAGGGTCTATTGACATGCCCGTCGGCCCGGTGGTGTTCGACATCGACGGTGTGCTGGTGACGTCGTGGCGTGCCATCCCCGGCGCCGTCGAGACACTGCGCGTCCTCGCCGATCGTCGGATCGCATGCTCCTACCTCACCAACACCACGACGCTGACCCGAGTGCAGATCTCCTCGGCGCTGTCGGATGCCGGCATGAATGTCCGGCCCGATGAGGTGATCACCGCCGCTGTGCTGACCGCCGATTACGTCCGCGCGCACTACCCGGGTGCTCGATGCCTCCTGGTCAACAATGGCGACATCACCGCCGATATGCCCGGCCTCGACATTGTCAGCGACGCCGCGAACGCCGCGAAACCCGATGTGATCCTGCTCGGTGGCGCCGGTCCGGAGTACAACCATCGGACGCTGAGCCGGGTCTACGAGTGGATGGCCTCCGGCGTGCCGGTGGTGGCGATGCACCGCAGCACCGCCTGGGAGACCGATGGGGGCCTGCTGATCGACACCGGTATGTACCTGATCGGAATGGAGCAGGCCTCCGGTCGCAAGGTGACCGCGGTGGGAAAGCCCGCCCCAGCAGGATTCCAGGCCGCAGCCGCTCGGCTGGGTGTCGACCCTGACGAGACGTACATGGTTGGCGATGACCTCAACAACGACGTCCTACCCGCTCAGGTAGTCGGCATGACCGGCGTGTTGGTGCGAACCGGGAAGTTCCGTCAGGAGACCTTAGATCGTTGGGCCGCAGACGAATTCGCGATGCAACCCAATCACATCATCGACTCGGTTGCTGGTCTTCCGGCGCTACTGGGGCTGTAATTCAGGCGCTGCGCCAACCGCGCAGATTCTCAATGCGTTCCTGCAGCTGATCGCTGTTGGCGGCCGCAACCGGCGGGCCACCGCACACTCGGCGCAACTCGTTGTGAATCCAGCCGTGCGACCTGCCGGTGCGGTGATGTATCGCCGACACGAGGGTGTTGAGCTCGCGCCGAAGATCACGCAACTGTCCGTGGGTGGATACCCGCACGGGCAGTCCGGAGGCCGACCGCGTCGCCAGTTGCTCGTCTTGCCTGCGGCGCAGCAGGTCTCGCATCTGCGCGGTGTCGAGGAGACCGGGGATGCCGAGATAGTCCGCCTCCTCGGCGCTGCCGGCGGGTGTGGCGGTGCCGAACGATGAGCCGTCGAAGATCACCTGATCCAGTTCGGCGTCGGAGCCCAGGAACTCGAATCCGTTATCGGAATCAGTCGGCTCGGTGCGCTGACGATCGTCGACCTCGTCGAAGCCGAGCGACTCGCGGTGAGGCTTGCCCAGCACATGGTCGCGCTGCGCCTCGAGTTCACTGGCCAACTGCAACAGCGACGGCACCGACGGCAGGAAGATGCTCGCGGTCTCTCCTTGCGTCCGGGAGCGGACGAATCGGCCGATCGCCTGGGCGAAAAACAGAGGCGTGGCGGCACTGGTGGCGTACACACCCACCGCCAGGCGCGGCACGTCGACGCCTTCGGAGACCATCCGCACCGCAACCAGCCAGCGGCTCGTTCCCGCCTCGAATGCGCTGATCCGGTCCGAGGATCCGGGATCGTCGGAGAGCACCAGCGTCGGGGATTCGCCGGTGATGGCAGTCAGCAGTGCGGCATAGGCGCGCGCGGCATTCTGGTCGGAGGCGATCACCATGCCGCCGGCATCCGGCATGCCGCCGTCGCGCAACTGGCTCAGCCGGGTGTCGGCCGCACTGATGACCGCGGGCATCCATTCGCCGTCCGGATCCAGTGCGGTCCGCCAGGCGCGCGCCGTCTGTTCTGCGCTCAGCGGCTCACCGAGTCGGGCGGCGAATTCCTCGCCGGCGTTGTTACGCCAGCGGGCCTCGCCGGAGTAGGCCAGGAAGACCACCGGGCGAACCACTGCGTCGGTGAGCGCGTCGGAGTAGCCGTAGGTGTGATCGGCCCTGGAGTGTCGGAAGCCCGCAGCGTCCGCTTCGTAGCTGACGAACGGAATGGCGCTGTCGTCACTACGGAACGGCGTACCGGTAAGTCCTAGTCGGCGGGTCGCGTCGGAGAACGCCTCCCGGATGCCCTCACCCCAACTCTTGGCATCCCCGCCGTGGTGAATCTCATCGAAGATCACCAGCGTGCGCCGATTCTCGGTGCGCACCCGATGCCGCGTCGGATGGCTGGCCACCTGGGCGTAGGTCACCACGACACCGTGATAGTCATCCGAGGTGGTCGCATTGGAGTTGGAGAACCGCGGATCCAGCGAGATCCCGGCCGCCGCACCCGCGCCGGCCCACTGGGTTTTGAGGTGTTCGGTGGGCACCACGACGGTGATGCGCTCCACGGTGCCGTCGGCCAGCAATTCGCCCGCGATGCGCAAGGCGAACGCTGTCTTTCCGGCTCCCGGCGTTGCCACCAGCAGAAAGTCGCGCGGCCTGGCGGTCAGATAGCGCACTAGGGCCCGCCGCTGCCAGCCCCGCAATGCCTGCGTGCCGGGCGCTTCGACTGCCCGCACCCGCAGGCCTCCCTTCTGACCGAGTCGGACTCTAATGCAATCCCATCCGAGCGGACTGCGCCACGAACGCGTGTCGAAGAGGGGGTACACCCTGGGTGAACAATCTTGCACTCGGCATGGGCGAGTGCTAGAAATAGTGTTGGCACTCACGACCGGTGAGTGCTAGGTCGGGACGGTGAGACCCCAGTCTGCACACAACTGAGGTCGTCCGTCGCGGGCACTGGGCCCGACCCAAGAACGTGTCACCCCCTAATCGGAGGAATCACTTCGCAATGTCCAAAATAATTGCGTACGACGAAGAGGCCCGCCGCGGCCTCGAGCGGGGCCTTAACGCCCTCGCCGACGCGGTCAAGGTCACGTTGGGCCCCAAGGGTCGCAACGTCGTTCTCGAGAAGAAGTGGGGCGCCCCCACGATCACCAATGACGGTGTTTCCATCGCCAAGGAGATCGAGCTCGAGGATCCGTACGAGAAGATCGGCGCCGAACTGGTCAAGGAAGTCGCCAAGAAGACTGATGACGTCGCCGGCGACGGCACCACGACCGCTACCGTGCTGGCTCAGGCTCTGGTTCGCGAGGGTCTGCGCAACGTCGCGGCCGGCGCCAACCCGCTCGGCCTCAAGCGCGGTATCGAGAAGGCTGTCGAGAAGATCACCGAGACCCTGCTCAAGAGCGCCAAAGAGGTCGAGACCAAGGAGCAGATCGCTGCCACCGCCGGTATCTCCGCCGGCGACCAGACCATCGGCGATCTGATCGCCGAGGCCATGGACAAGGTCGGCAACGAGGGCGTCATCACCGTCGAGGAGTCCAATACCTTCGGACTGCAGCTTGAGCTCACCGAGGGTATGCGCTTCGACAAGGGCTACATCTCGGGCTACTTCGTGACTGACGCCGAGCGTCAGGAAGCCGTTATGGAGGATCCCTACATCCTGCTGATCAGTTCGAAGATCTCGACGGTCAAGGACCTGCTTCCGTTGTTGGAGAAGGTCATTCAGTCCGGCAAGCCGCTACTGATCATCGCCGAGGACGTCGAGGGCGAGGCTTTGAGCACCCTGGTCGTCAACAAGATCCGGGGCACCTTCAAGTCCGTTGCCGTCAAGGCGCCGGGCTTCGGTGACCGCCGCAAGGCGATGCTGCAGGACATGGCCATCCTCACCGGTGGTCAGGTCGTCAGCGAAGAGGTCGGCCTCTCCCTGGAGACCGCCGATGTCACGCTGCTCGGTCAGGCCCGCAAGGTTGTCGTCACCAAGGACGAGACCACGATCATCGAGGGCGCCGGTGACCCCGACGCCATCGCCGGACGGGTTGCTCAGATCCGCGCCGAGATCGAGAACAGCGACTCCGATTACGACCGCGAGAAGCTGCAGGAGCGTCTGGCCAAGCTGGCCGGCGGTGTTGCGGTGATCAAGGCCGGAGCTGCCACCGAGGTGGAACTCAAGGAGCGCAAGCACCGCATCGAGGACGCGGTGCGCAACGCCAAGGCCGCGGTCGAAGAGGGCATCGTCGCCGGCGGCGGCGTGGCTCTGCTGCAGGCGGCCCCGGCGCTCGATGAGCTGCACCTCACCGGTGATGAGGCAACCGGTGCCAACATCGTGCGCGTCGCGCTCGAGGCACCGCTGAAGCAGATCGCCTTCAACGCCGGCCTGGAGCCGGGTGTTGTCGCCGAGAAGGTGCGCAACTCCCCGTCCGGAACCGGCCTGAACGCAGCCACCAATGAGTATGAGGACCTGCTCAAGGCCGGCGTCGCCGACCCGGTCAAGGTCACCCGCTCGGCGCTGCAGAACGCGGCGAGTATCGCGGCGCTGTTCCTGACGACCGAGGCCGTCGTCGCCGACAAGCCGGAGAAGGCGTCCGCACCCGCGGGCGACCCGACCGGTGGCATGGGTGGCATGGACTTCTAAGTCCCTTTGCGAAAAAGCCCGGCTCGCTTTCGCGAGTCGGGCTTTTTCGTCTGGCGCCGTGGCTCCCCTCCACGGCTCCCTTCGGTGACTGTGCGGTTTCATGCGTGACACGCCGTCGGCCCTAAGAAATCCGCACACTCACCCTGATTCGAGGGCTGCGCGGACGCGGGCGATGATCACCGCCGGCGTGCGAAGCATGTCACTGCTGACCCGAATGATCCGCCAGCCCAGTGATTCCAGGTTGTGCATCGGTCCAGTGCTGAGCGCCGTCGAACTCCACGCCCAGGCGGCGCTCCCGCCACCCCATATCGAGGTATGCCACCGGGAAACCTGACTCGTCATCGACGCGAAGCTGCGTCTCTGGCGCTGGCAGACCCGCTCGGATCAAGGTCAGTCTGGTTAGCGACTCATACGGGGACTCCGCTCCACCGTCTACGAAGTCAAGGGTCCTCCGCAGCGACGAGAGTCCGCGGACCCCGGGGTGACCGGCGATGACTTCTTCGACATCGGCGACTTTCAGTTTCGTCGCGCGCATCAACGCATCAAGTCGTTGTACGGACTTGGTCAGCGGTAGACGCCGACCTATGTCGAACGCGGTGCGAGCAGCGGTCGTCACCATCATGCCGTCGAGTTCAATTGCCTCGCAGGGCAGAAGCGTGTAGCTGTGGACGGTCAGCATCGCGGGAGTGCGTCGATTGACGTGCACGAGCTCGGCGGGCAATGTCGGCTCGACCCATTTCGAGCCCAGCATGGCTGACGCCGACAGGCCCGCGACTACGCCCTGCTGGCGTGACCAGAGCCAGCCGGCGCGGGCCCGCTGAATCGGCGATAGCTCCACACCCCGCGGCGCGTATACGCCGGGGTAAATCGCGGTGTAGAACTTCCGGAGCTGACCGGCCGACACCCGGCCCGCTTCGACCGCCTCTGCACCCCGGAAGGGCCAGCCATCCTCCATAGGCGGAGGCTGCCATCGGGCACCGACGCTGCCCAGTCGACTGTGCGGATTTCTGCACAGACACAGCGTGTCCCGCGCAAAACCGCACAGTCGGCGACGGGGGTGAGGTGAGTAAGCTGCGGACCGACTAGGCGACCGGTGCCGGCTGCCGCCCGCGGATCAGCCGACCCGGCCGGGCCGCGGTCGGCACGCCGTTCTCGGCGATCACCTCACCGGAGACCACGGTCGCGACGTAGCCGTCGGCGCTCTGGTCGAGGCGGCGTCCGCCACCGGGCAGGTCGTGGGCGATGACAGGCCGATGCAGGCTGAGCCCCTCGTGATCGATGACATTGAGATCACCCTTGTAGCCCAACGCGATTCGGCCGCGGTCGGATAGCCCGGCCACCCGCGCGGGCACCGACGTCAACCGGCGTACCGCCTCGGCCACGCTGAGCCGGCCCGAGGCACGGTCGCGCGCCCAGTGCGCCAGCACGAAGGTCGGATAGCTGGCATCGCAGATCATGCCGTAGTGCGCGCCGCCATCGCCCAGGCCCAGCACCACATCGTCGCGGAGCATCAATTCGGCGACGGTGTCCAGCGAATTGTTCTCGTAGTTGGCCAGCGCCACCATCATCATGGCGTGCCCGTCGTCGTCGAGCAGGCGGTCGTAGGCCTCCTCGAGTGGGCTGACCCCGCGGGCTGCCGCCCTGGCCAGGATGCTGTCCTGAGCGGCGGGCTCGTAGTTCGCCGGTTCGGTGAACGGGAACATCCACTCCCAGGACTGCGCGAAGTACATGAACGGGTGGCCCACCCCGGGCTTATCGGCCAGAATGCGCGCGCGCACTTGCGATTTGCGCATCTCGGCCACCCGCTCGGGCAGTGGCAGATCAGCGATCTCCTGGTAGCTCGGGTACAGCACGAACGGGTTTGCGGTCAGCTCCAAGCCGATCACCAGGCCGATCGGCCGGGCGAAAACCTGTGCGGTGATCTCGGCACCGGAGGCCCTGAACTTCTCGATCAGGTTCACCGCGCCCGGCCAGATCGGATCACCGGAGTTGCCGGTCGTCAGGGTGAAGGTGACCGGCACCCCGGCGTCGGCCGCCGCCTCGAACACCTGCTGCAGCACCGGTTCGTAACCGCCGGCCGGAAGGTCCGGAATGAACTGCAGCAGGCCGCCACCGCCGTCGGCCATCCCGCCGACGATCGCGGCGATCTCGTCGTAAGAGGCGTCATAGGTCGGGATGGGTTCGCCACTGCCGGTCTTGTGGAACGCGAATCGCGATGACGAAACACCCAGTGCGCCAACCTCGATCGCCTCTGCCGCCAACGTGCGCATCAGCGCCAGGTCCTCCGGCGTCGCGGGTTCACGGTCCGCGCCGCGCTGGCCCATCACGTACACCCGCAGTGGCGAGTGCGGCAGGTAGGCCGCCACGTCGATATCGCGGCGGCGGCTCTCCAGGGCGTCCAGGTATTGCGGAAAGGTCTCCCAGTCCCACGGCAGTCCGTCGGTCATCACCACGCCGGGGATGTCCTCGACACCGGCCATCACATCCACCAGCACGTCGTGGTCCTCGGGCCGGCAGGGCGCGAAGCCCACCCCGCAGTTACCCATCACCGCCGTGGTGACACCGTGTGACGACGACGGACTCATCCGCTCCGACCAGATCGCCTGGCCGTCGTAGTGGGTGTGCAGGTCCACGAATCCGGGCGTGACGAGTAGCCCGTCGGCGTCGATCTCGCGGGTGCCGGATCCACCGACGGTGCCGATCGCGACGATGACGCCGTCGGACACCGCGATGTCCCCGCGGTACGGCTCACCACCGAGGCCGTCGACGATCGTGCCGTTCCGGATGACCAGGTCATAGCTCATGGCAGTCAGATTACGACGTTCCGGTGCGTGCTCCCGGAAAACTCCCCGGTTGGCCAATACCATGTGGTGCACGGGACGGGCCTGTGTCTGGAGGACCGCGAACTGATCGACAGGGCGCTGCTGGGGTGGCCGTTCGTCGGCATGCCGTTGATGGTGCTGCTCGGGTTCGGCGTCCGCGAGGGCGCGGCGCCGATCGACGGGTTTTTTCAGCAGGCCAGGGGTGGCCCGCTGAATTCACTGCTGTTCTTCACCGACCCCCGCACCGTCAGTGCGGTGTTGCTCGGCTCGCTGGGCGTGGCGGTCTTCCGTCGGCTGTGGGCATTACTTCCGATGATTGTGCTGGCGCCCTACCTCGGGGTGTGGGCGAGTCAGGCGCTCAAGCCACTGTTCGGCAGGGTGAAGGGCGATGCGCTGGCCTATCCGAGTGGACACACCACGCTCATGGTCGTGGCACTGGGCATGCTGCTGCTCGCGGTGGGTACGCGGCGCTGGGTCCTGGCAGCGGTCGGGGTATTCGCCGCGCTGGGAATCCTGGGCCAGGCCACCGCCTACCACTACTTCACCGATTCGGTGGGCTCGGTGCTGTTGGGTACCTCGCTGGTGTGCCTGGCCGCGGCGGTCCTGCGCCGAGTGCGGCGTCTACGTCCGTTCACCTTCCGGTAACCCAGCCGTTGCCCTAACGGGCTACCTTCGCGCGCGTGACCACGACACCGTTTGAAAAAGGTTTCTCCGTCTTCGACGACGACGATGACGACCCGGTACTGATCGATTCCACCGGAGCCCCCGTCGACACCTGGCGGGAGAACTACCCGTACGAGGAGCGCATGAGCCGCCCCGAATACGAGGAGCAGAAGCGCCTCCTGCAGATCGAGTTGCTCAAACTGCAGAAGTGGACCCAGGCCAACGGCCTGCGGCACGTTCTGGTGTTCGAGGGCCGCGACGCCGCGGGCAAGGGCGGCACCATCAAGCGGTTCATGGAGCATCTCAACCCGCGCGGCGCGCGGGTGGTCGCCCTGGAGAAGCCGACCGAGAAGGAACGCACCCAGTGGTACTTCCAGCGCTACGTCCACCATCTGCCGGCTGCCGGTGAGATCGTGATGTTCGACCGATCCTGGTACAACCGGGCCGGTGTCGAGCGGGTCATGGGCTTCTGCACGCCCAAGCAACACGCCGAATTCGTCCGGCAGGCACCGCTTTTCGAGCAGATGCTCGTCAACGACGCGATCAGCCTCACCAAACTGTGGTTCTCGGTATCGCCTTCTGAGCAGCGCACCCGCTTCACCATCCGCCACGTTGATCCGGTCCGGCAGTGGAAGCTCTCGCCCACGGACCTGGCCTCGCTGGATAAGTGGGACGCCTATACCGCGGCCAAGGAGGACATGTTCACCTGGACCGACACCGAGGTCGCGCCGTGGACCGTCATCAAGAGCAACGACAAGAAACGGGCCCGCGTCAACGCAATGCGTCACGTGCTCAGCAAGTTCGACTACGACAACAAGGACCATGACATCGTCGGCGAACCCGACCCGCTGATCGTGGGCCGCGCCACCGCCGACGACTAGCTGGCAGGGAATTCTTCAGCGATTACGGGTTTTCCTACGCGGCTAGGAAAAAAGCCCCAGCGCGTAGGTACAGATGAACAGGTTTATCAGCAACATTGCCAGGGCTGCCAGGGAGTCCGGCAGCGTTGACCTGGACCGAAAGCGGACGGCCAGGCCGAGGGCCATCAACAGGGCCAAGCCACCGGACGCGGCAATCACCAGTGGCGGTATGAAGTAGCCGGCGATGAGCCCGGCAGCACCGAGTAATTCGAGGACGCCGGTGAGTTTGCGGAAGTTGGGTAGTCCGAATTGTTCGAACTCGGCCACCATCGCGTTGGAAAACAGTACGGCCGCGCCGTAGTAAAGGAAGAGTATGGCCGACAGTGGCTTCAGTGTTTGATAGAGAGTATTCATGAAGTCATCAGTCGGTGGATTTGTCATTCATCGGTTGCAACCCTACAGCGAAGGCATCGAATGTCATCTTCGGCAGTATCCATCGGTCTCCAGGTCATCGCCGGACTCGGACTCCTCAACGTGTGGCTTGTCCGTCCCAAGTCGGCGACCGCATTTCGTGGCGGTTCAGCGCAGTCGCTGAGAGAAGAGTTCGTCACCTACGGCCTGCCCGAATGGTGCTTCTACGCGGTCGGCGGAGCCAAGATCGTGTCCGCGGTGTTGCTGATCATCGGGATCTGGGTGCCACAGGTGGTGGTGCCGGCGGCGCTGGTCGTCGCGGCATTGATGATCGGGGCGCTGGCGATGCACGCGAAAGTCAAGGATCCGCTGACCAAGTCCGTGCCCGCATTGCTGATGCTGGCGTTGGTCGTCGGGATCGTGTTGCTTCGGTGACCTAGCCCGGCGTCGGCTTCGACAGCGTCCGCGACAGGAACGAGAAACTCAGCGCCGATTTGAACGCGGTCTGGGCGTTATCGGCCGCACCGGCATGGCCGCCCTCGATGTTCTCGTAGTACCAGACCGGGTGTCCGGCTTCCTCCAGAGCGGCGGTCATCTTGCGGGCGTGCCCGGGGTGCACCCGGTCGTCCCGGGTAGACGTGGTGACCAGCATGGTGGGATAGCGCGGGGCGGTGCTGATGTTCTGATACGGCGAGTACTCGGAGATGAACGCCCAGTCGTCCGGGTTGTCCGGATCGCCGTACTCCGCCACCCACGACGCACCCGCGAGCAACAGGTGGAAGCGCTTCATGTCCAGTAGTGGCACCTGGCACACCAGGGCGCCGAACAACTCCGGGTACTTGGTCGCCATGATCCCCATCAGCAGACCGCCGTTGCTGCCGCCCTGTGCACCCAGTTGACCGACGGTGCTGATCCCGCGCGCCACCAGATCGCGCGCGACGGCGGCAAAGTCCTCGGCGACCCTGTGCCGGCCCTCCCGCATCGCCTGGGTGTGCCAGCCTGGTCCGTATTCCCCGCCGCCGCGAATGTTGGCCAGCACGTAGGTACCGCCTTCGGCCAGCCACAGCCGCCCGAGCACGCCCCCGTAGCCGGGTGTTTGGGCTACCTCGAACCCTCCGTAGCCGCCCAGTAGCGTCGGACCCGGAGTCTGTGAATCCTTCTGTCCAACAACGAAATAGGGCACCGCTGTGCCGTCATCAGAGGTTGCGAAGTACTGCGACACCTCTAGGCCCGAGGAGTCGAAGAACGCCGGTGCCCGTTTGATCTCGGTCAGTTCGCCGCCGGCGCTGCCATGCAGAAGGCGTGACGGAGTGAGAAATCCGCTGGAGTCCAAAAAAATCTCGTCGCCGAGGTCGTCGGTGGCGACGATGACGGTGTTGGAGAAGGCATCGGCAGCACCGGCTCCCAGGATCGGCTGCCGGGACCACGTTCCGGGTGTGACGATCTCCACGCGACTGGCGACGTCGGCGAGGGTGACCATTACCAGCCGATCGCGCGTCCATCCGTACTGATGCAGGCAGGTGCGTTCATCGGGGGTGAAGACCACGCTCAATTCGGCTGTGCCGTCGAGGAACTTCTCATAGTCCGCGGCGAGCAGCGAACCGGCCGGGTACACCGAGGAACCTCCTGACCACTCGCTGCGCAATTCGATCAGCAGCCAGTCACGGTGTACGGAGATGCCAGCGTCGGTCGGCGCGTCGATCCGCACCAGTTCGCCGGAGCGCAATTGGTAGGCCTCGTTGTTGAAGAAGTCGACCGCGCGGTAGACCATCGTGCGCTCGTAGCCGGGTGTCCGGTCCACACCGGCCGAGGCAATGACATCCGTCGGTGATCCGGTGAACAGCGTCTGCGCCTCGGCCAGTGGTTCGCCGCGCCGCCAGCGCTTCACCACCCGGGGATAGCCGGACTCCGTCAGTGACCCGGGGCCGAAGTCGGTTCCGACCAGCAGGGTGTCATGGTCGAACCACGAGACTCGTGATTTTGCCTCATCGAGTGCAAACCCGCTGACTACGAAAGTCCTTGTGCCCATATCGAATTCGCGCACCACGGCCGCATCCGACCCGCCTCGGGACAGCGAGATCAGCGCCAGCGTATGGTCGGGCTCGATCACGTCCGCGCCGGCCCACACCCAGTTCTCCGCATCGGTGCGGGCCAACTCGTCGACGTCGATGATCACGTCCCAGTCGGGGCTCTGGTCGCGATAGCTCGCCAGGGTCGTGCGTCGCCACAGACCACGCGGGTTCGCCGCGTCGCGCCAGAAGTTGTAGAGGTATTTGCCGCGGCGGCGCACATAGGGGATCCGGGTGTCGGTGTCGAGCACCGCCAGGGCTTCGGTGCGCATCTGCTCGAACCGTTGATCGCTGAACTCGGCGATGGTGGTCTCGTTGCGCTCACGCACCCAGGCCAGTGCGGCGTCGCCGTCGATATCTTCCAGCCACAGGTACGGGTCGTCGGCCATGCCCGCCATTCTGGTCGGTAGCGGTGGTGTGAGGAGCGGTAGTGTGAACTGCGTTACATGCTCGCATGGCAGGAGGCGCAGATGGGTACGGCCTCGACCCTGCCGCCACCGCGCGCGTTGATCACGGTCGCCGCGGCCGAACTGCTGCACCGTCTGCGAGACCAGCACGGGCCGGTGATGTTCCACCAGTCCGGCGGCTGCTGCGATGGTTCGTCGCCGATGTGCTATCCCGACGGCGAGTTCATCGTCGGCGACCGCGATGTGCTTCTCGGCGTCCTGGAGGGCGCCCCGGTGTGGATTTCCGGCCCGCAGTTCGAGACCTGGAAGCACACCCAGTTGGTGATCGACGTAGTGCCGGGTCGTGGTGGCGGCTTCAGTCTGGAGGCACCCGTGGGTCTGCGTTTCCTCAGTCGCGGACGAGCCTTCAGCGCCGCGGAGGTCGACGCACTTGCCGGTGTCCCGCCGCTGACCGGTGCGGACTACGAGAGGGGCGCCAGGCCCCCCGTCCGGACCGATCTGGTGGTGGCCGACGGCGTCGACGCCTGCCAAATACCTGTTCGGCACGCCGGAGCTGTTCAGCCATAGACGGCTCACCGGCCCGTATCGTCGGTAATCGTGATACCCCTGCCTCGGGCATGGCTGCTCACCAGCGCGTTACTCGTGGGCTGCGTCTCCGGTCAGATTGCCGCCGTGGTGGCCAAGCTGATGGTCGACTCGGCCATTCGTCCCGATCTCGTCGTGGCCTTGGTCGTCGGATTGCCGAGCTTGATCGGGCTGGCTCTGGTGCTGTCCTCCGGCCGCCGGTGGGTGACCACACTGGGTGCATTCGTGCTCGCGATGGCGCCCGGTTGGCTGTCGGTGCTGCTGCTGATCCAGGTGGTCTCCGGTGACTGATACCGCAAACCCCGTCACCGGATCCCAACTGACGCCGATGTTCGCCACCGGGGCGCACGGCACTCTGGCCCCCAACACCCTGGCCACTAACACCCTGGCCACTAACACCGAGCCCCACTCGGCACCGATCTTCGACACCGGTCCGCATCCGTTGCCTTTGGGGGCCGAAGAGCCGGTGCGGGCCGAAGAGCCCGAGCCACAGGAATTCAGCGAACCCGTCGACGTGTCTCCGCGGTCGGTGCCCGCGCGACCGGTCGTGGTGCCCGGTTCGTATCAGTTCGTGAGTCGCTGGAGGTTCGCGCTGATCCTGATCGGCGTGTGGGCGGTGTCGGCAGCGGCCGGACTCGGTCTCTACCACTGGTGGTACACCGCCTTGGACAAGACCGTGCCGGTGGCCGGCATCCTGGGATATCTGATCGCCTGCATGGTGGCCAGCCTGCTGATCTCCCTGGTGCCGGACCGGCCCCGGGTGACAGCCCTGGCCATCGTCTTGATGGCGGCGCCGTTGGCGTCGACGGCGGCGGCCGCGATACTCCACGGCGCCTATTACTTCGAATGGATCGCCCGCCCCGCAATCGGCTAGTTAGGGTAGCGACGTGACTCACTATGACGTCGTCGTCCTCGGCGCCGGACCCGGCGGATACGTCGCCGCGATCCGCTGCGCGCAACTCGGCCTGAACACCGCAATCGTCGAACCCCAGTACTGGGGCGGAGTCTGCCTCAACGTGGGCTGCATCCCCTCCAAAGCGCTGCTGCGCAACGCCGAGCTGGCGCATATCGTGACCAAGGAAGCCGCGACGTTCGGCATCAGCGGTCAGGTGAGTTTTGACTTCGGCGCCGCTTTCGACCGCAGCCGCAAGGTGGCCGACGGCCGCGTGGCCGGGGTGCACTTCCTGATGAAGAAGAACAAGATCACCGAGATTCACGGCTACGGCCGGTTCACCGATGCCAACACCATGACTGTCGACCTCAACGAGGGTGGCACCGAGACCGTCACCTTCGCCAACGCGATCATCGCCACCGGCAGCAGCACCCGGCTGATCCCGGGCACGTCGCTGTCGGCCAACGTCGTCACCTACGAGGAGCAGATTCTGACCCGGGAACTGCCCGGGTCGATCATCATCGCCGGCGCCGGTGCGATCGGTATGGAGTTCGCCTATGTGTTGACCAACTACGGCGTCGACGTCACCGTCGTTGAGTTCCTGCCGCGGGCGCTGCCCAATGAGGACATCGAGGTCTCCAAGGAGATCGAGAAGCAGTACAAGAAACTCGGGGTGAAGATCCGCACCGGTACCAAGGTGGAGTCGATCACCGATGACGGATCCGTGGTCACCGTGGTCGTCAGTAGGGACGGTGTAACCGAGGAACTCAAGGCCGACAAGGTCATGCAAGCCATTGGCTTCGCACCCAACATCTCCGGCTTCGGACTGGACAGCACCGGCGTCGCGCTGACCGATCGCGGCGCCATCGCCATCGACGACTACATGCGCACCAACGTGGGGCACATCTACGCCATCGGCGATGTCACCTCTAAATTGCAACTGGCCCATGTCGCTGAGGCGATGGCCGTGGTGGCCGCCGAGACCATCGGCGGTGCCGAGACCATGACGCTGGGTGACTACCGGATGATGCCGAGGGCGACGTTCTGCCAGCCGCAGGTCGCCAGTTTCGGGCTGACCGAACAGCAGGCGCGCGACGAGGGCTACGACGTGAAGGTGGCTAAGTTCCCGTTCACCGCCAACGGCAAGGCGCACGGATTAGCCGACCCGACCGGGTTCGTCAAGGTGATTGCCGACGCTAAATACGGCGAACTGCTCGGCGCGCATCTGATCGGACCGGACGTCTCCGAACTCCTGCCGGAGGTGACTCTGGCGCAGAAGTGGGATCTGACCGTCAACGAACTCGCCCGCAACGTCCACACCCACCCGACACTGTCGGAGGCTCTCCAGGAATGCTTCCACGGCCTCGCCGGCCACATGATCAACTTCTGATGCAGTGAAACCCGCACTCATCGCCGGTATCGGCGGAGTCCTACTGGGTCATGCGCTGTGGCTGATCGGTATCTCGATGGCGACGGGGTCGCCGTCCCGGGGCACCGCGGTGCTCGTCGTGTCCGTACTGTGCCTGCTCTTCGCCGCCGCGATGGCATACCTGGCCTGGCAGCGATATCAGCGCAGGGAGTTGACCTGGTCGGCGTTTCTAGCCGGCCTGGCGTTCTCGCCGGTGGTGTTCACCGTCATCGTGCTCGGGGTGACGTACCTGTAGCGGCCTGATGATGTCGGCCGCTCCTATTAGTATCGAATGTATGTTCGAATTCATGAGCGGTGCCGACGAGCTCCTTATCGATGCGATGGGTGCCGCCGCCCGCACCGAGTCGGCCGCGGTGGCGCAGCGACTGGCCGCGGTCGGCGAGCTGTACGCCCGCCGGGCCGTCGAGTGGGCGGAGCGCGAACTGTGGTGCGCCGATCCGTTCGAAGCCGTGGCGGCCGAGGTATCCGCCGCGCAGAACATCAGCCGGGGGCGCGCCGGTAGCCAGATCCGCTACGCGCGTGAGTTACGGGAGCACCTGCCGCGAGTCGCTGCGGTCTTTGCCGCCGGGCAGATCGACTTTCGAGTGGTCTCGATGATCATCAACCGGTCGTCGAATGTCGAGGACTCTGCGATGCCGAACTTGGATGCCGCACTGGCTCGGCTTGCGCCGAAGTGGATGAAACTCTCGAATCCCAAGCTCGCTGATCGCCTCGACTTCGTGATCGCGAAGTTCGACGCCGACGGTGTCCGGGTTCCGCCGGAGATCGACGACAAACGCTATGTCGACGTCGGTCCGACCACACCGGGGATGGCCGGCATCTGGGCCAACGTGCATGCGGCTGACGCGGCCGCGTTCGATCAGAAACTTAATGCACTGGCGGCCACCGTATGCAAGGACGACCCCCGCACAACGATGCAGCGCCGAAGCGACGCGGTGGGGGCACTCGCTGCCGGCGCCGACCGCCTCATGTGTACGTGCGGTTCATCGGACTGCCCCGCGATCGGTGCCGGCGGCGTTGCACCAGTAGTCATTCACCTGCTCGCCGAGCAGGCCACAGTCGAGGCAACCGGAACCACGCCCGGTTACCTACCCGGTTTCGGCATCCAGCCCGCCGAGGCGGTTCGGGGCATTGCGGCGACCGCCAAGCTCAAGCCGCTAGCGGTTCCCGGTGCGGGCGCGGCGCCGGGCTATCGGCCGTCGGCCGCGCTGTCTGAGTTCATCCGGTGGCGCGACCTCACGTGTCGTTGGCCGGGTTGCGATGCGCCGGTCTGCGACGTCGACCACACGGTGCCCTATCCCGCCGGTCCGACCCGCGCCTCCAACCTCAAGCTCTACTGCCGCCTCCATCATCTGGTGAAGACCTTTTACAGCGGCCCGAACGGCTGGACCGAGAGTCAAACCACCGAAGGCACAGTGATTTTCACGTCCCCGACCGGTCATCGGTACACCACCGAACCAGCAGGCGCCCTGCTGTATCCGGCCTTGTCCACACCGACCGGAACACCTGACGTGTCGGCAGGCAACGGACCGCCCGCCCCGAACCGTGGACTTGCGATGCCGACCCGGAAGCGATCCCGCGACGACGATCGCCGGGACCGCATCACACGCGAGCGACGAGTGCGGGCCGCAATCAACGCCGCGGCCCAACGGCCGCCACCCAGCGAACCGGCACCGTTTTAGTCGGATGCCCGACCCGCAGGACCCCTCGGTCGGTGAACCGGTTGTTGGCATCAACTGGGCGTTTTGGCATGATCGCCCCAATGGGCAACTACTTGACGACCGACAGCGGTCTGGCCAAGGCGTTGATGCCCGTCCCCGATGCGCACCCGGGCGTATTCGAACGGCAATGGCACTTGCGGGCCGGGGACAGCGACCGGCTGGGCCGGCTGCGCCTCGACGGGGCCGTCCGACTCATCCAGGACATGGGCCAGGACCATCTGCGGGAGGGTGGGTTCGACGACGTCCACCCGCTGTGGATCGTCCGGCGCACGATGGTGGACATGATCAGCCCGATCGAGTTCAAGGACACGTTGCGATTGCGCCGCTGGTGCTCGGGTGCCTCCAACCGGTGGTGCGAGATGCGGGTACGGATCGAAGGCCGCAGGGGTGGACTGATCGAGTCCGAGGGATTCTGGATCAATTTCAATCGCGAGACCGAGGGGCCGGCCCGCATCGCCGACGACTTCATGGAAGCCCTGCTGCGCACCACCGACGTCGACCGACTGCGCTGGAAGGCTTACCTGAAGGCCGGATCGCGTGCGGACGCCGACGAGATCCGCGAGTTCCCCATCCGGGTCAGTGATATCGATCTGTTCGATCATGTCAACAACTCGGTCTACTGGAAGGTTGTCGAGGAGTTCCTCGAGCCCAATCCCGAACTTCTCGATGTGCCACTGCGGGTGACCATCGAGCACGACGCCCCCATCGCGTACGGCGACAGGTTGGAGATCCTGTCGCATGTGTACCCGCCCGGATCCACCGACAAGTTCGGTCCCGAACTGGCCGACCGGACCGTGAGAACCCTCACGTACGTGGTGGGCGAGGAGACGAAAGCGGTCGCGTCGATCTTCCCGATTTGACGTCACCAGACCAGTTCGACCAGCGTCTCAACAATCAGACCGAAAGAGGTCACGTGACTGAATCAGCCATCCAACGAGTCGGCGTCATCGGTGCCGGCCAGATGGGCGGGGGCATCGCCGAGGTGTGTGCCCGGGCCGGCGTGGACGTGGTCGTCTTCGAGAGCACCGAGTCGCTGGTCACCGCCGGCCGAAACCGCATCTCCACGTCGCTGGAGCGTGGGGTCAGCGCCGGCAAGATCACCGAGCGCGAACGTGACCGTGCGGCCGACACGTTGCGGTTCACCACCTCCCTGGCCGACTTGGCCGACCGCCAACTGGTAATCGAGGCGGTGATAGAAGACGAGCACGTCAAAGCCGGAATCTTCAGCCAGCTCGACGAGATCATCGGCGACCCCGACGCGGTGCTCGCGTCGAACACCTCGAGCATCCCGATCATGAAACTCGGCGCGGCCACCAAAAACCCCGGCCGCGTGCTGGGTCTGCATTTCTTCAACCCGGTGCCGGTGCTGCCGCTGGTGGAGTTGGTGACGACGCTGGTCACCGATGAGGCTGCGGCCGCGCGCACCGAGCAGTTCGCCGCCTCGGTGCTCGGTAAGCAGGTGGTGCGTTGTTCGGACCGTTCCGGCTTCGTCGTCAACGCTCTGCTGGTGCCCTACCTGCTGGCGGCCATCCGGATGGTGGAGGCCGGGTACGCCACCGTGGCCGACGTCGACAAAGCCGTCATCGCCGGCCTTTCCCACCCGATGGGACCGTTGCGGCTATCGGATCTCATCGGCCTGGACACCGTCAAGCTCATCGCCGACAAGATGTACGAGGAGTTCAAGGATCCGCAGTACGCCGCGCCGCCCCTGCTGTTGCGTATGGTCGAAGCGGGTCGGCTGGGCAAGAAGTCGGGTCGAGGCTTCTACGAGTACTGAACTAGAATCATCGAATCGTGATGCCGGTGCGGGATTGTGAAGGGTAATTAGCTGATGTCAGGCGCCGAATCGGATTTGACTCCCTATTACGACGAGTCACAGTCGATCTACGACATTTCCAATGACTTCTTCGCGTTGTGGCTCGGCCCGACCATGGGTTACACCTGCGGCTATTACGAGCGCGATGATATGAACCTGGAGGAGTCCCAGAACGCCAAGTTCGATCTCGCCCTGGGCAAGCTGAACCTCGAGCCCGGGATGACCCTGCTCGACGTCGGTTGTGGCTGGGGTGGCGCGATGGAACGGGCGGTGCTGAAATTCGACGTGAACGTCATCGGCATCACGCTGAGCAAGGCGCAGTCGGAGTTCGCCCGTCAGCGCCTGGCCAGGCTGGACACCAATCGATCGATCGAGGTGCGTCTGCAGGGTTGGGAGGAGTTCAACCAGCCCGTCGATCGCATCGTCAGTATCGGCGCCTTCGAGGCGTTCAAGGTTGAGCGCTACCCGGTGTTCTTTCAACGCGCCTACGACCTGCTGCCGGCTGATGGCCGGATGCTGTTGCACACCATCCTGGCGCATACCCAGAAGTTCTTCCGGGACAACGGAATCAAGCTCACCATCAGTGACCTCAAGTTCATGCGGTTCATCGGCAAGGAGATCTTCCCGGGTGGTCGACTGCCGGCCGTCGAGGACATCGAAGTGCTGGCCGAGCAGTCCGGCTTCACCCTGGAGCGCACCCACCTGCTACGGCCGCATTACGCGCGCACCCTCGACATGTGGGCTCAGAACCTGGCCGAACACCGTGCGGAGGCGACCGCGATCACCTCACCGGAGGTGTACGACCGCTACATGAAGTACCTCACCGGATGCGCTGATTTCTTCCGCCGGGGCATCACCAATGTCGGCCAGTTCACCCTCGTTAAAGGCTGATCAGGCGCCAGCCAGCTTCTTCTTCTCGGCCTCGACGTCGAAGGTCGCGGGAGGCCAGGTGAGTTTCATGCCTTCGAGCGCCTCGATGAGAAGTTCGGTGACGGCCAATTGGCTGTACCACTTCTTGTCGCAGGGCACCACACACCACGGCGCAATGTCCGTGGAGGTTCGATCCAGCACTGCCTGATAGGCCTCCTGGTAGGCGGGCCACAGCTTGCGCTCGTCAAGATCGCGCGGGTTGTACTTCCAGTACCGGTCGGGCCGGTCGAGCCGCTCGGCCAGTCGGCGCTTCTGCTCATCGAGCGAGACGAACATCGCGACCTTGATCACGGTGGTGCCCGATTCGACGAGCTCTTTCTCGAAGGTGTTGATCTCGTCGTAGCGGCCCTCCCAGACGTCGCGGGGCACCAGATCGTGCACCCGGACCACCAGTACGTCCTCATAGTGGGAGCGATCGAACACCCCGATGTGGCCGGCCGGCGGCAGCGCGTTATTGATCCGCCACAGGAAGTGATGCGACCGCTCCTCCTCGGTGGGTGGCCCGAACCCGGTGTAGCGGATCCCCATCGGGTTGGTGCCGCTCAAGACGTTCTTGACGATGCTGCCCTTGCCGGCGGTGTCCATGCCCTGCAACACCAGGAGCAGCGATCGATTGTTGCCGCCCTTTCCGTCGGCATAGAGCAGCTCCTGCAAGCCGGCCAGATGTTCGTTGCGTTCGGCCTGAATCTCGGCCGCGGCGGCGCGGTTACCGGTGAAACCGGGGCTGGCGTCGGTGTCGATATCGGCGATCTTGTCGCCGGTACGGAAGCGCAGGATCGTGTGGGGCTCGTGAGTCCACTGCGAAGGAAGGTCGGTCGACGTCTGATCAGGCATAGCCGAAGACTAGGGGATTACACCCCCGGGGTGGGCGGCAATACCGACGGCACGATCGGGGAGGGATGCGGGTCGGAGGTGAACTTCGCCAGCGATCCGCCCGCTTCGACGATGCCGCACAGCGAACTCCAGCACATCATCGTCAGGTAGCCGATGAGCTCCTCGGTGCTCATCCGTGGGTGCGACATCCAGGAGTGCGTGGCCAACTGCACGCCGCCGACGATCATGAAGGCCCAGGGCTCCACCCCGTGGGTGTCCATGCCGACCATCTGCATCCGTTGGCGTAACACCAGGGCCAGCATCCGGGCGATGATCTGCTCGGAATCAGCGATGACTTTGTTCTTGCTCGCTGAGCCGCTCGCCATCACGAATCGGTAGGGCTCCGGCTCGGCTGCGACGGTCTCGACGTAGGCCCGGATGATTTCGTGGGTCAGGTCGTAGCCGTCGAGGTCGGTGGACAGCGCGGCGGCCAGGTTGGGGATCAGCGTGGTCTGGGCGAACCGCATCATGACGGCTGTGGTCAGGTCGTTCTTGTCGACGAAGTACCGGTAGAGGACAGTCTTGGACACGCCGATGTCGGCAGCCACCTCGTCCATGCTGATATCGCGGCCACGACGGCGAATGGCATCCAGGGCCCCGTCGACCAGTTCGGTGCGCCGTTCCACCTTGTGCCGGTGCCAGCGGCGCTTGCGCCCGTCTGTCTTGACCACGCCGGGGCCGGTGTTCGGTATCACGATCGTCGGGTCCATACCATCTCCAACGGGGAGTCTACGGGCAAACGGTCCGGGGTCGCCTGACGTGCGACCGTCGGCCATGGATGATGGTGGCGTGGCCGCTAATCATCGCCTTCCGGACGTTCTGGCATCGACCGGTACCTCCTTTGCTGAATCCTTCGCCGGGGCGGATCCGGAGGCCGACGCCGAACGGCTGCGCAGCCTGCGTCAGATGAAGGCGGTTGCGCTGGGCTTCCTGATCGGAGCCACGGTGATCTTCCTGGCCTGCCGTTGGGGCGCGGCCCGGGGCGGTCCGGACTGGCTGGGCTACGTGAGTGCTGCGGCTGAGGCCGGCATGGTCGGTGCGCTGGCCGACTGGTTTGCCGTCACCGCACTCTTCCGTCATCCGCTGGGTCTGAAGATTCCGCATACGGCGATCATCAAGCGCAAGAAAGACCAACTCGGCGAGGGCCTGGGTTCCTTCGTGCGGGAGAACTTCCTGTCACCGGACGTGATCGAGACCAAGCTGCGCGACGCCGAAGTGGCCAGCCGGCTCGGTAAGTGGCTTTCCGAGCCCGAGCATGCCGCCCGGGTCGCCAGCGAGGCGTCCACGGTGCTGCGGGTCGGTGTGGAGTTACTTAACGACGAGGACATCCAGCAGGTCATCGACCGGACCATCGTCAAACGGCTCGCCGAGCCGCAGTGGGGTCCGCCGGTGGGCCGGGTGCTGGGACAGCTGCTGGCCGAGAACCGTCAGGAAGCGCTCATCCAACTGCTGTGCGACCGTGCCTTCGAATGGTCGCTGAATGCCGGCGACACGATTGAGCGGGTTGTCACCCGGGACTCACCCACCTGGTCGCCGAAGTTCGTCGATCACATGGTGGGCGATCGCATCCATCGCGAGTTGATGGACTTCACCGACAAGGTACGTCGCGACCCCGATCATGAGTTGCGTCGCTCGGCCACGAAGTTCCTGTTCGAGTTCGCCGACGATCTGCAGAACGACGAGGCGACTATCGCGCGCGCCGACGCGATCAAGGAACAACTGATGGCCCGCGACGAGGTGACCCGCGCGGCCGAAACCGCATGGAAGACGCTCAAGCGACTGGTGCTGGACGGCGTCGACGATCCGTCCAGTGCACTGCGCGGCCGGATCGCCGATTCCGTAATGCGTATCGGTGAGTCGTTGCGCGACGACACCGAGTTGCGCGACAAGGTCGACAACTGGATCGTGCGCGGAGCACGCCACATCGTCGAGCAGTACGGCGGCGAAGCGACCGCGATCATCACCGACACCATCGAACGCTGGGACGCCGACGAGGCCAGTCGCCGCATCGAACTGCACGTCGGCCGCGACCTACAGTTCATTCGGATCAACGGCACCGTGGTGGGCGCACTCGCCGGCCTGATTATCTACGTGATAGCCAAATTCCTATTCTGACCTGCGCTAGCAAGTGCTTGCAATAGTTAGCACTAGCCGGTATCGTGGTGCCTGTACGCATCGAAGGCATACCTGCGAGGAGGCGAGTCATGGCACAGGATTCAGATATTGCCGCCGTGGTGAGCAAGTCCGCGCAGGATCTCGGCAGCTTCATCAAGAGTCAACGCGAAGCAGCCCAGGTATCGGTGCGTCAGTTGGCTGAGCGGGCCGGCGTGAGCAACCCGTATCTCAGCCAGATCGAACGCGGATTGCGAAAGCCGTCCGCCGAGGTGCTCAGCCAGATCGCGAAGGCACTGCGGCTGTCGGCGGAAGTCCTCTACGTTCGAGCCGGGATTCTTGAACCCGGTGTGGTGAGCCAGGTCAATGACGCCATCGTCGGCGACGTGAGCATCACCGAGCGGCAGAAACGGGTGCTGCTGGATATCTACAGCTCGTTCCAAATGCAGAACGAGACCGATCTCTGAAATCGATCCACCATCAATCAGATTCACAACCACAACCACATCACGAGAGGAAATTCCCATGGCTGACAACAGCATCGAAGATCTCAAGGCCCCGCTGCTGGCCGCGGTCGGCGCCGCCGACCTCGCGCTGGCGACCGTCAACGAGATCCTGCTCAAGCTGCGCGAGCGGGCTGAGTTCGCCGGCGACCGAGTCGAGGACCGTCGCGCCGCGCTGACTAAGTTGCAGGAACGGCTTCCCCGGAATGCCGATGACATTCGCGACCGGCTCAGCCCCGACGAACTGCGTCGCGCCGCCGAGGAGTTCCGCGGTGATGCGACCGAGACCTACAACTCCCTGATCGAGCGTGGCGAGGCCGCCATCGAGCGGTTGATGGGCCAGGCTGACTTCAAAGAGGCCGCCGGCCGTGTCGAGGGTTATGTCGACCAGGCTGTCGAGTTGACCCAGGACGCGCTGGGCAGCGTGTCGGCCCAGACCCGGGCCGTCGGCGAGCGCGCCGCGAAGTTGGTCGGCGTTGACTTGCCGGCCAAGAAGGCGCCGGCCAGGGCCGTCAAGAAGGCCGTTAAGAAGGCCGTTAAGAAGGCCCCCGCCAAGCGGGTCGTCAAGAAGGCTCCCACCAAGAAAGCCGTCAAGAAGGCCGTCAAGAAGGCCCCCGTGAAGAGGGTCGTCAAGAAGGCCCCGACCAAGAAGGCCATCAAGCGGGCCGTCAAGAAGGCCGTCAAGCGCACGCCGGCCAAGCGGGTAACCCAGAAGTAAGCGCGCGAAAATAACCACCGGGTTCGACGATCGGGACGGCATCCGCCTACCCTTGTAGCCGTGAGGCTTGAGGGTGTGGCGGGTGCCGTTCTTGATGTGGTGTTCTGGGCGGTTCTCGCCTCGACGATCTACGCATTCATCAACGCCGCGATGCAGCGGACGGACGCCTTTCCTGCGGCGGATAAATTGACCAAGCCGGCCTGGCTGGCGATCCTCGGTATCGCGGGGTTGCTGTCCTGGGTGCTCGGCGTCACCGGAATGGTCATTGCGGCGGTGGCCGCCGGTGTCTATCTGGTCGACGTGCGACCCAAACTGCTTGAGGTCCAGGGGAAGTCGCGCTGACCATGCGCGTCTTCCCGGTCACCGCGCTGTGTCTGGCGGTCGCAGTGGCACCGGCGGCGTCTGCCGATGTCGGCGTCCCGGCCTACATCGACCATGCCACCTGGGTGAACTACGGCGGCCTGTCCAGCCTGCGCGTCTACCCGACCACAGTTGGCCGCCAAGTTGCCCGTCAACTCGACAAGACGGGTGAGCAGGCTGAGCAGGCTTGGCTGGAGGTGCTGGCCGTGGCTCCGGATGCGAATACTGCCGGAATGCGGTCCCAGTTCGTCTGCCACTGGAACTTCGCCGAACTCGCCGAGCCGGGCAAGACCAGTTGGAACCTTGAAGTCTGGCGGCCCGCCGTCGACGACAACGCGATGGTGCTGTCGGGCTGTAACCCCGGCGGTACCGAAGAGGTTTTTTAGCCGACTCCGGCAAAGCAGGGATCCTGCTGGCCGTTGGGAATGGTCGCGTCGCGGGTGACGAACCGCGCCGTCACGCCGGTGTCGGTGACAGCGACGGTGTCGGCGTGGATGCCCATCGGCAGGTTCTTGGTCAGCGCGGTGGTGAATAAGTCCAGCGCGGGTTGCACGCTCTCCCGAGGCAGGGTGAAACCAAGCCCGCTCACCTGCACCGCCTCCAGAACCAGGCCGCCGTCGATGATCTGAGGTTGCACCGTGACCGTGCCCAGCGCGGCCTGGATTTCGAGGGTTCCGGCCGACGGATCGGTACTCACGCCGCTCACCAGACCGCCCAGGAGCGGAATCACTCCCTGCGCAGTCTGCTGGATGCCCTCGGCGGACCATGTCACGTCGGCGTCGAGTGCGCCCAACGTGCCCGCCGAATCGGCGGTCGGATTGATCCGCACATCGTCGAGGCGCAGGTTGAGCTTCATGCCTTTGGCCTCGCGGATCTGGTTTCCGGCGGTCTCCACAGACATATCGCGATAGGAGTGGGTGAAGTGCTGAATCAGGAACGGTCGCAGTCCGAATGAAGCGCTCGCGCTGTCCTGCACCACACAACTGACTGCCTTGGCGACGATTGAGTTCGCCGTACGGCGGGCGTACAACTCCGCACCCAGCAGGCCGGCCAATGCCACCGCCGCCACGATGACGAGGATCAGGATCGTTGATACCGGGTCGCGCCGCGACGGCTGCACGGGCGGTTCGGGAAAAGACTGCGGGATCCGCTGCGGGGGTGGCTCGGGCGGTGGGCCCTGCGGCGGCGGGCCGGGGGGCGGGCCCTGCGGCGGGTACGTCACCCGGGCGATTCTGCCCTATCCCGCTGTGCGAACTCTGAGCGGTTACGCAGGACGGGCAGGGTGTCCCGGATCGCCGGGATGGTGTCGACGTCGATATCGCAGACCACGAGTTGCGGTCCCGGGCCGCCGGATTCGATCACCTCGCCCACTGGCGATGCCACCAGCGAGCCCCCGACGCCGGTCGGCGCGCTCGAGGCCCTCGCCAACTCCGGGCCAGGGTAGGCCTGCCCGGCTGCGGCGATGAAACAGGTCGCGTCCAGTGCCCGGGCTCGTGCGAGCAGGGTCCACTGATCCAGCTTGCCCGGGCCGGCGCCCCACGACGCGCTGACCGTGATCAGGCTCGCACCTTGGTCGGCCAGTTCGGTGTAGAGGCCGGGGAAGCGAATGTCGTAGCACAGCGTCACCCCGACTCCGACACCGTCGATGGTCACGACGACGGGCGTGCGGCCGGGCGCGACGGTCGCCGACTCGGCGAATCCGAAGGCGTCATAAAGGTGGATCTTGTCGTAGCGGGCCTCGACGCCCGCTCCGGTGGCCAGCAGCGTGTTGGTGACCCGGCCGTCGCCAGTCGGTGTGAACATTCCGGCGAACACCGTGATCCCCGCATCGCCGGCGATACCGCGTACGGCGTCGGCCCACCGTCCGTCGATCGGTTCGGCGATCGGTGCCAGCGGGACCCCGAACCGGCACATCGTTGCCTCCGGGAATATCACCAATCGGGCTCCGGCGTCAGCCGCACGCCGGGTGTAGTCGGCGACCAGCGTCAGGTTCGCGGCCGGCTCGGTGCCCGACAGAATCTGCGCGCACGCGATCCGCATGCCCGTCAGCCTAACCGCAGATCAACGGGTCAGCGGAGCCACGGGTCAGTTGCGCGGCGGAGCCACGGGTCAGTTGCGCGGCGGAGCCACGGGTCAGTTGCGCGGCGGAGCCACGGTGGTCCACGGCACCGTCAGCACCGCATCGCGCAGACTGCGACGCGGTGCTTCCACCGGAACACCGGCATCAATCAGCGCCGACAGCATGGCCCGCCACCGCGCGCGCGGACCGAATACCGACTGGCCTGCCGCTGCTGCCCAGGCGCGGTCGGCGGCAGTGAGTAACGTATGGATGGGTTGGCCCGGAACGTTTTGGTGGATAAGCACTTTCGGTAACCGTTCGGCGAGATCCGACGGTGCGTCGATGGCACGCGGATCACACGCCAGCGTAAGGCTCACCGGTCCGTCGCGGTCAAGCAATACCCAGCAGCAGCGCCGGCCCACCTCATCGCAGGTGCCGTCCAGAATCAGTCCGCCCGGAGCGAGTTGTGCCGCCATGGTCTGCCAGGCCTGGGCGACGGACTCCTGCGGATACTGCCGCAGCACATTGAACGCGCGAACCAGCACCGGTCGAAGACCCGCCAACTCGAAACCGCCGAGTGCGAACTCCACGCCGTCGGTGGCGGCGTCGCGGGCCGCGGCCACCCGCTCGGGGTCGATCTCGAGTCCGACGACGCGCACCGCCGGGGCCACCCTACGCAGCCGCGCGGCGAGTTCGAGTGTGGTCACCGGGACACGTCCGTATCCGAGGTCGACGACCACCGGCACTTCGGTGGAGTGCAAAGCGGCGCGCACTCGAGTCGAGTGCATCAGCCATCGATCAGCCCGCCGGAGCCGGTTGGCGCCGGTCGTGCCACGCGTGGGCACGCCAATCGGTGGAGTCGTGCCACGCGTGGGCACGCCAACGGGGCGCCCCGGGCTACCGATGACTGTCGATCCAGTCGGCGGTGAACTCACCCTCGTTGGCGAACAGTATCCGCAGGCCGTTGACGAGCAGTTGCTCGATCTGGCCGCCGATAATGGGCACCCGCGCCTTGCACCGGGTCTCCAGCCGCATCTGGCTGCCGGCGGCGGTATCGGCCAGGATGTAGTCGCCGGTCACCTCGACCGGTGCCACGGGTACCTCGGCCCGATAGTGGCCGGCGGCCCGGTTGGTGGCTTCACAGAACGGGTCGAAATGCTGCACCCGGATGATGGTGAAGGATGCCGGGACCACGGGACGGGCGATCGCCGGCAGGTCCTGGGCGCTCATGATGTGGGAGAACGAGACGTCGGTTCCGCTGGCATCGGTGCTGAAGTGTGCGATTTCGGTGCGGGCCCCGTTCTCCCGGTAGAAGTCGACGAGGTCGCGCCAATAGTCGATACCGGTGAAGTTCCGGTACATCACCGCGGCCGGCACGGCGACGTCGACGTCGTAGACCATGCTGCGGGACATGGTGTCACGGTACCGGTGGGTTCAGCGGTCCCCGTCAATCCATCCGGTGGTGAAGCGTTGTTCGGCTTCGAGAAGTTCGATCAACTGGTTGCCGATGAATTTCTCGAGCTTGCCGCCCACCAGAGGCACCCGCACCGCGACGTCGGCGTGAAAAGCCAAGCGGGCGCCGGTCCCCGAGGGTGTTAAATCGCCACGACCCGTTACTGAGACCGGGGCACCGGAAATGCTTCCGGTGATGACGGCGTTGGCTATGCCGTCGAGCACGGGGGCCCACCTCTCCTCCCGTTGGATCGCGAGGTCGCCGCGGTGAAACTGGGAGACCAGTGCGGGTAACTGGCCGGCCCGCAGCACCTGGGTGGTCACCACGGTGACACCGCCGTCGGCCCGGAGGTCGATCGCGTCCAGTCGTGCCTCGTCGGCGCCGGAGTCGGCCAGTCGGGCCAGCCAGTACTTCTTGTCACGTAGGACGCGGTGCACCTGATCGACGCTGCAGTCGTAATCGGTGGCCATGTCGAATGAACGCGGCATAGCTGGTGAGGCTACGTTAGCGGGCGTGGAGGATTTCGGCGGCGCGCAAGTCGCGGCGGACGTTCCGCTGGCCCCGCTGACCACGCTGCGGGTCGGTCCGGTTGCGCGCCGCGTCATCACCTGCGTCACCACCGACCAGATCGTCACCACGCTAAGCACACTCGACCGCCGCGACAGTGCCGTTCTGGTGCTCGGTGGCGGCTCCAACGTGGTGATCGCCGACACCCTGACCGACCTCACCGTGGTGCGGCTGGCAAGCTCCGAGGTCACCGTGGCGGCCGGGCTGCTTCGCGCCGAGGCCGGTGCCGATTGGGACGACGTTGTCCATACCTCGGTGACGGCCAATCTTGGTGGGCTGGAATGCCTTTCGGGCATTCCCGGCTCGACGGGCGCGACGCCGGTGCAGAACGTCGGCGCCTACGGAGTCGAGGTTGCCGACCGTATGACGCGGGTGAAGCTGCTGGATAGGCCCACCGGCGATGTGCGCTGGGTCGCGGCAGCCGAACTGGCATTCGGCTACCGGCACAGCGTGCTGAAGAACTCAGCGGAGGCGATCGTGCTGGAGGTCGAGTTCGATCTCGATGAAACGGGCCGCTCGGCTCCGGTGCGATACCCCGAACTCGCAGCCGCACTCGGTGTGCCGGTCGGGGAGCGGACGGAGCCGGGCAGGGTTCGCGAGACGGTGCTGGCATTGCGCTCAGCCAAGGGCATGGTGATTGACGCCGCGGACCACGACACCTGGAGTGTGGGATCGTTCTTCACCAATCCGGTGGTCGGCCGCGAGCGGTTCGAGGCTCTGCAGGCCGCCGCCGAGGGCCCGGTTCCGCACTACCCGGCGCTCGACGGGGTGAAACTTGCGGCTGGCTGGCTGGTGGAACAGGCCGGGTTCGGCAGGGGATTCCCCGGCGCCGGGCCATGCCGGTTGTCCACCAGACACGCGCTGGCGTTGACCAACCGCGGCGGGGCGACCACCGCCGACGTACTGGCACTGGCGCGCGTCATCCGCGACGGTGTGCACGCCGCCTTCGGGGTGACCCTGGTGCCCGAACCGGTACTCGTCGGCTGCACGCTCTGACGGGTGTAAAGATGAGAGTGTGCGGCAACCCCGGGACCTGACCGATCTGCCGGTTGCCGTCATGCCCCGGCGGGTGGCGGTCTTGTCGGTGCACACCTCACCGTTGGCCCAACCCGGTACCGGCGACGCCGGCGGGATGAATGTCTACGTCCTGCAGAGCGCGCTGCATATGGCGCGCCGCGGTGTCGAGGTCGAGATCTTCACCAGGGCGACGTCCTCTGCTGAACCGTCCGTGGTTCCGGTGGCTCCCGGCGTGTTGGTTCGCAACGTGGCTGCGGGTCCATTCGAAGGCCTCGACAAGTACGACCTGCCGACGCAACTATGTGCCTTCACCGCGGGTGTGTTGCGCGCCGAAGCCAATCACGAACCGGGGTACTACGACGTGGTGCACTCGCACTACTGGCTATCCGGTCAGGTCGGCTGGCTGGCCCGCGATCGCTGGGCGGTGCCTCTGGTACACACCGCACATACCCTCGCTGCGGTGAAGAATGCCGCGCTGGCCGATGGTGACGCCCCGGAGCCGCCGCTGCGGGCGGTGGGTGAACAGCAGGTGGTCGACGAGGCGGATCGTCTGATCGTCAACACCGAAGACGAAGCGCACCAACTGGTTTCACTGCATCATGCCGACCCGCGGCGTATCGATATCGTGCATCCGGGTGTCGATCTGCAGACCTTCAGCCCCGGTGACCGGGGTGCTGCGCGCGCCGCGCTGGGGCTGTCGGGCAAGGAGCGGATCGTCGCGTTTGTCGGCCGTATCCAGCCGCTGAAAGCGCCGGATGTTTTGCTGCGCGCCGCCGCGCTACTGCCCGGTGTTCGGGTGCTGGTCGTTGGCGGGCCGTCCGGCAGCGGGCTGGCAGCCCCCGACACCCTGGTGCGGTTGGCGGCCGAACTCGGTATCGCCGACCGGGTGACTTTTTTACCCCCGCAGTCGCGCGAGCAACTCGCCAACGTCTACCGGGCGGCCGATCTGTTGGCGGTGCCCAGCTATTCGGAGTCCTTCGGCCTGGTCGCGGTGGAGGCCCAAGCCTGCGGCACCCCGGTGGTGGCAGCGGCGGTCGGCGGCCTGCCGGTGGCGGTGGCGGACGGTCGCAGTGGGACGTTGGTTCCCGGACATGATCCGCGACAGTGGGCCACCGCGATCGCCGGTGTGCTCGACGCGGACGCGGATGCGCTGCGCCGGGCTGCGATCGCCCATGCAGCGCTGTTCTCCTGGGATCACACCGTCGATCAACTCCTCGGCAGTTACGGCCGGGCCATCGCCGATTACGGCCGCACCCATCAGCGCAGCGCCGCGCCCGATCTGCTGGCCCGGCGCACCCCGCGGCGCTGGAATAGACGAAGAGGAGTGCGGGCATGAGCACCGACGGTCAGGCCCCGGCCAGGAGTGCCGAGGCGCGCGTGCGGCAGATCATCGAGGACACCCTCGTCGAACACGGGCTGGTCTACACCCGTCACGACGGTGCCCACGGCGGGCTGCCCGGCCTGATCGTCGAGCTGCCCGGCGAACGCAAGCTGAGCACCAACACGCTGCTGAGCATTGGTGAGCATTCGGTGCGGGTCGAGGCCTTCGTCTGCCGCAAACCCGACGAGAACTTCGAGGGCGTCTACCGATTCCTGCTCAAACGGAACCGGCGCCTCTACGGCGTCGCCTACACCCTGGACAACATCGGCGACATCTACCTCATCGGCCGCATCGCGCTCGATGTGGTCAACGCCGACGAAATCGATCGCGTCCTCGGTCAGGTCCTCGAAGCGGTCAACAACGATTTCAACACCTTGCTGGCACTCGGATTCGCCTCGTCGATCCGCAAGGAGTGGGCCTGGCGGTTGGCCCGCGGCGAGTCGCTGAAGAATCTGAAGGCTTTCGAACACCTCATTGACGACGACGTGAACAACGATCCCAACGGCTTCCCGGGCCCTGCTACGCCGTGAGACACTCACCCGCATGGGTGAGTCAACGCTTATTCTGCTCCGCCACGGCCAGAGCCAGTGGAATGCGAGCAACCAGTTCACCGGATGGGTCGACGTCGACCTGACCGATCAGGGCCGGGCCGAGGCGGTGCGGGCCGGCGAGTTGATCGCCGCCGGCGACCGGCAGCCGGACGTGGTCTACACCTCGCTACTACGGCGCGCGATCATCACCGCGCATCTGGCACTCGATGCCGCCGACCGGCTTTGGATTCCAGTTCAGCGCGACTGGCGGCTGAACGAACGGCACTACGGCGCCCTGCAGGGCTTGGACAAGGCCGAGACCAAGGCGAAGTACGGCGACGAGCAGTTCATGATGTGGCGCCGCAGCTACGACACCCCGCCGCCACCGATTGAGAAGGGCAGCCGGTACAGCCAGGACGCCGACCCGCGCTACGCCGATATCGGTGGCGGCCCGCTCACCGAATGTCTGGCCGACGTGGTGGCTCGGTTCGTGCCGTACTACGAGCAGACCATCGCGGGCGACCTCAACGCCGGTAGGACGGTCCTGATCGTCGCGCACGGCAACTCGCTTCGGGCTCTGGTGAAGTACCTCGACGGCATGTCGGACGAGGAGGTCGTCGGATTGAACATCCCGACCGGGGTTCCATTGCGCTACGACCTCGACGGCGCGGGCAGGCCGCTTATCATCGGAGGCACCTACCTCGATCCCGAGGCCGCCGCCGCCGGTGCCGCCGCGGTTGCCAAACAGGGCGCCAAATAGAACATCCGGTTAACATCCGTCGAACTCCTGTCCCGAAAATTGTGACGTTGTTCGATTCGGTCGCGTGGTGTTTCCGTGACGTTCGCCCGATGCGTACGCTTTGGGCGTGAATGTTGGTGCGGCGGCACCGTGGGTCACCGTCGCGGGGTTGGTCGGACTGGCACTGGGTGCTGTGATGAGCACGTTCCTCACCCGTCGTCGCACGCACGGCCGGTCCGCTGCGGGGTCCGGGTCCGATATGACTGTCTCTGATGTTCTGTCGCGTGCGGTGGCGGCCGCGCCGATCGGGGTGGTCGTGGTAGGTCGTTCACGTGAGGTCGTTCTCAGCAACCAACGCGCCGCCGATCTGGGTCTGGTTCGTGAACGGATCCTCGATGACCGGGTCTGGGCCGCCGCGCAGCGCGCATTCGTCACCGACGCGGATGTCGAGATCGATCTGCTCACCCCCGGCGGTGTCCCCGCCGGTCGCCGCGGACTCTCGGTACACGGCCACGTTCGACTGCTGAATGCCGAACATCCCCGACTCGCCGTGGTCTACCTCGACGATCAGTCCGAGCAGGCCCGAATGGAAGCCAGCCGCCGCGATTTCGTGGCCAACGTCAGCCATGAACTCAAGACCCCGGTGGCGGCGCTGGGTGTTCTCGCCGAGGCTCTGCTGGAGTCCGCCGACGATCCGGAGTCCGCGCAGCGGTTCGGACGCACGATGTATACCGAGTCCCAACGGCTCTCCAGCATGATCGGGGAGCTCATCGAACTGTCGCGTCTGCAGGGCGCTGAACGACTTCCTGATCTGGTGATGGTGGACGTGGATACTGTTGTTCAGGAAGCGATTTCGCGCCACAAGGTAGCTGCCGACCGCGCTGATATCAAGGTCAATACCGACGCCCCGACCGGATTCCAGGTGCTGGGCGATCAGCAGTTGCTGGTGACCGCGGTGGCCAACCTCATCTCGAATGCGATCGCGTACTCACCGGACGCATCGATGGTGTCGATCAGCCGCCGGCGACGCCGGGACAATATCGAGATCGCCGTGACCGACCGCGGTATCGGGATCGCGATGGCCGATCAGGGCCGGGTATTCGAACGGTTCTTCCGGGTCGACAAGGCGCGCTCCCGTTCCACCGGCGGGACCGGCCTGGGTCTGGCCATCGTCAAACATGTTGCGGCCAACCACAACGGCAATATTCGGCTGTGGAGCAGACCCGGTACCGGTTCGACGTTCACCCTTTCCATTCCCGTTTATCCCGATGACGTTGAGGACGCCGACGACAAGGTCGGCGAAGAGGAGGCGCAATGATCCGAGTGTTGATCGTCGAGGATGAGGAGTCGCTTGCCGACCCGCTCGCCTATCTGCTCCGCAAGGAGGGCTTCCACGCCAGCGTGGCGACCGACGGGCCTTCGGCGCTTGCCGAGTTCGACCAGTCCGGCGCTGACATCGTGCTGCTGGACCTGATGCTGCCTGGGATGAGCGGCACGGACGTCTGCAAGCAGTTGCGGGCTCGGTCCAGCGTTCCGGTGATCATGCTGACGGCCCGCGACAGTGAGATCGACAAGGTGCTCGGGCTTGAACTCGGCGCTGACGACTACGTCACGAAGCCCTATTCGGCGCGCGAGTTGATCGCCCGGATCCGGGCCGTGTTGCGCCGCGGGATGGACGCTGACGAAGCCGGATTCGGTGAGGCGCTGCTGGAGTCCGGCCCGGTCCGGATGGACGTCGAACGCCATGTTGTCAGCGTGCACGGTGACCATATCGCCCTGCCGCTTAAGGAGTTCGACCTGCTGGAGTACCTGTTGCGGAACAAGGGCCGGGTGTTGACCCGCGGTCAGCTGATCGACCGGGTGTGGGGCGCTGACTACGTCGGCGACACCAAAACCCTGGATGTGCACGTCAAGCGACTGCGATCCAAAATCGAGGGCGACCCGGCGAATCCGGTTCGGTTGATCACCGTGCGCGGCCTGGGCTACAAGCTCGAGGGCTGAGCCGCCCGGGTCGCCGGGTGTACGGCGATCAGCGGGAATCCGCTGCGCCGTTTGCACATCGCGGCCAATTCCGCGTAGGCCTTGGCGCCCAACAATTCGGTGAGTTCGGCGGCGCCGGACTTCCAGACCGGTGTGGAGCCGACGTGCGCGGCCGGGTCGCCGGTGCAGTACCAGTGCAGGTCCTCGCCGCCCTCGCCCCAACCGCGCCGGTCGTACTCGGTGATCGTGGTCTTGAGGATCTCGGTGCCGTCGGGCCGGGTGACCCACTCCTGGCTGCGCCGGATCGGCAGCTGCCAGCACACCTCCGGCTTCATCGTCAGGGGCTCGACGCCGAGCTTGAGTGCTTTGCTGTGTAGTGCGCATCCGATACCGCCGTCGAATCCCGGCCGGTTCAGAAAGATGCAGGCGCCCTTGTACTTTCGCGTCCGCAGGCTGGGTTCGTCCTCGAAGGTGTCGGTCTCCAGGTAACCCTTGCGGCCCATGCCCTTGGACCGGAACTGCCAGTCGGCGTCGGTCAGCTTCTCCACGGCGGCGTCGAGGTTGGCGCGATCGTCGTCATCGGACAGGAATGCCCCGTGCGAACAGCATCCGTCGTCGGGACGCCCCTTCACGGTGCCCTGGCAGGCCGCGGTGCCGTAGACGCACGTCCAGTGCGACAGCAGCCAGGTCAGGTCGGCGGCGATCAGATGTTCGTCATTTGCGGGGTCATAGAACTCCACCCACTCGCGGGGGAAGTCCAAGTCAACCTCGCCGGGGTGCTTGCGTGTCACGACGTCAAAGGTTAGACGATCATCTCCCGCCCGCTAGGTTGGAGGGGTGCGATTAGGCGTCCTCGATGTCGGCAGCAACACGGTTCATCTTCTGGTGGTTGATGCGCACCGCGGTGGGCATCCGACGCCGATGAGTTCAACCAAGTCGTCCCTTCGCCTGGCCGAGTCGATCGACGAATCCGGCAAGCTCACCCGGCGCGGTGCCGACAAGCTCGTCGAGACGGTCGACGAGTTCGCCCGGATCGCCACCAGTTCGGGCTGTGCGGACCTGATGGCGTTCGCAACCTCCGCGGTGCGCGACGCGAAGAACTCCGATGAGGTGCTGGCCCGGGTGCGGTCGCAGACCGGGGTGGATCTGCAGGTGCTCACCGGGGTCGACGAGTCCCGGCTGACGTTCCTTGCGGTGCGGCGGTGGTACGGCTGGAGTGCGGGGCGCATCATCAACCTCGACATCGGTGGCGGGTCGCTGGAGTTGTCCACCGGAGTCGACGAGGCGCCCGATATCGCGCTGTCCCTGCCGCTGGGCGCGGGCCGGCTGACCAGGGAATGGCTACCCGATGACCCGCCGGGGCGCCGACGGGTGGCGATGCTGCGGGAGTGGCTTGATACCGAACTGGTCCAGGCCGGGAAGTCCGTGCTGGAGGCCGGCCCACCTGACCTCGCCGTGGGTAGCTCGAAGACATTCCGCTCGCTGGCCCGGCTGACCGGTGCCGCGCCCTCGGCGGCAGGCCCCCGGGCCAAGCGGACCCTGACCGCCAATGGCCTGCGTCAGCTCATAGCCTTCATCTCTAGGATGACGACGGCAGATCGTGCCGAGCTGGAAGGAGTGAGTGCCGAGCGGGCGCCGCAAATTGTGGCCGGCGCCCTGGTGGCCGAGGCAAGTATGCGAGCGATGTCGTTGGAATCGGTGGACATCTGTCCCTGGGCGCTGCGCGAGGGTGTGATTCTGCGCCGGCTCGACAGCCAGACCGATGGAACCGCATTGGTGGAGACGTCGGTGCGGCATGCCCGATCGAGAGGCGAGAAGCGATGAGCCCGTCCGACAGCACCCGGCCGATTTCGGTGGCGGAGCTGCTGGCGCGCAACGGAACCATCGGCTCGCCACCGGTCAGTGGACGACGGCACCGGCGGCGCGGCAATGATCAGTCCGTAACGGTGGCCGAGCTGACCGGGGAGATTCCGGTCATCCGTGTCGAGGAACCGGTGGCGGAACCTGAGGCCGCCGAGGAACCGGTCGCCGAGGAACCGGCGTCGGCCGAGACCGTCGTGGTCTACGCCGACGAGACTGACGAGACCGTCGTGGTCTACGCCGACGAGACTGACGAGACCGACGAGACCGACGACGCCGACGACGCCGACTACACCGACGAGACCGACTACACCGACTACGTCGATTACACCGAACCGGCGCCGGTGGCGGGTTTCCCGCCGCTGTCCAGCGCGCCGCTGCCGAGCCGTGAGCGTGGACTTGAACTCAGTCACGATCCGCGGCCGCAGCGCCGCTCCTCGGGCGCCGAGCAGATGACCTACGACCCGGTCGATCAGTCGGTGGATTTAGTCGGCCTCGTCGATGATCAGGCCGAGGTGGCCGAGGAACTGCGCTCGTATCTGCGGTCGTCGGGCGGCACCCTGTTCAGTGGTGAGACCGTCGCCGACGACCTGGCTCGCCGTGGCGTCATCGAGGTCGACGATGATCTCCCCGGTGCAGGACTGGTCACGGCCACCCCGGCCCGGCCCCGCGAGGCCCCCCTGACCGCCCTGCGACATGGACTGGTGGCGGTGGCGCAGTCGGTTCTGGCAGTGGTTTTCGGCGCGGGACTGTTCCTCGGCTTCGATCAGCTTTGGCGGTGGAATAACATTGTGGCGCTGGTGCTTTCGGTTCTGGTGATCCTTGGTTTGGTGGTAGCGGTCCGAGCGGTCCGAAAGACTGAGGACATTGCCAGCACCTTGATCGCGGTTGCGGTGGGCGCGTTGGTCACGCTCGGTCCGTTGGCCCTCCTTCAGTCGACCTGACTCGGCAGTGCGCCCCGCGATCAAGGTCGGTCTCTCGACGGCTTCGGTCTATCCACTGCGGACCGAAGCGGCGTTCGAATGCGCCGCCGAGCTGGGCTACGACGGTGTTGAGTTGATGGTCTGGGCAGAAACGGTCAGCCAGGATATGGGCGCCATTTCGCAGTTGTCCCGCCGGTACAACGTTCCGGTGCTCTCGATTCATGCACCGTGCCTGTTGATCTCGCAACGGGTGTGGGGAGCCGACCCAGTCCCGAAACTCAACCGAAGCGTTCAAGCCGCCGAGCGACTCGGTGCGCAGACCGTCGTCGTGCACCCGCCGTTTCGGTGGCAGCGGCGTTACGCCGAGGGCTTCAGCGATCAGGTGGCCTGGCTTGAGGAACGCAGCGATGTGCACGTCGCGGTGGAGAACATGTTCCCGTTTCGGGCCGACCGGTTCTTCGGATCGGGCCTGCCCTCAATCGAGCGCATGCGCCGCCGGGGCGGAAGCCCCGGCGCGGGCGTCTCGGCGTTCGCACCGTCCTATGACCCACTGGACGGGAACCACGCGCACTTCACCCTCGACCTGTCACACACCGCGACGGCGGGTACGGATGCATTGGATATGGCCCGTCGGATGGGGTCGGGCCTGGTTCATCTGCACCTGTGTGACGGCAATGGTGCGGCCACCGACGAGCATCTGGTGCCCGGCCGCGGCACCCAGCCGACCGTTGAGGTGTGTCAGATGCTGGCCGGCAGTGATTTCACAGGTCATGTCATTCTCGAGGTGACTACTTCTGCGGCGCGCAACAAGGCCGAGCGTGATGCCATGTTGACCGAGTCGCTACAGTTCGCCCGCACGCACCTGCTGCGCTGAAAGGCTCTCATGAGTTCGACGACGGTCCCGCTGTTCTCCGACGCGATGATCCTGCGTCCGGTCGATCACCGGCCCGGTGAGTTCGACGGAAATCTCAACGAGCACTGGACAATCGGGCCGAAGGTTCACGGTGGTGTGATGGTCGCCCTATGTGCCAAGGCCGCCCGGGAGGCCTACCGCGAGACGGCGGCCGACGGGGGATCGGTGGCCGCTGCGCCGGTCGCGGTGTCGGCCAACTTCCTGTCCGCACCCGACCCCGGCCCGGTGCGCGTCGTCACGACCATGCGCAAGCGGGGCCGCCGGATCGGTCTGATGGATGTCGAACTGGTTTCCGGGAACCGCGCCTGCGTGCACGCGGTGGTAACGCTCGGCGATCCCGAACACGACGCGGCGCCGCTGATGTCGGACAACCCGGTGACGCCGCTGATGGGTCCGGAACCGCCGGCCGACGTCGGGCCGATCGGACCCGGCCATCCCGGCGCGGAGATCAATAACATTGCCCGGGGCGCCGTGATCCACCCCTTTGTGGTGGAGTCCGTCGCGCCGGACCAGGCCCCGGTTTTCATGACTTGGGTTCGGCCCAGACAGGAACGGGTCGACGAATTGTTTGCGCTCATGTGCAGTGACATTTCACTGCCGGTGTCCTATGCCGTCGGCCGCCGCGGCTGGGCGCCCACCGTGCAACTGACCGCCTATCTGCGTGGTCTGCCGGCTGACGGCTGGCTGCGGGTCGTGTGCACCGCCGCTCTGATCGGGCAGGACTGGTTCGACGAGGATCACACCGTCGTCGACAGCGCCGGGCGCATCATCGTGCAATCCCGGCAGCTGGCGCTGGTACCGGGTCGGTAGGGTTTTCCACCATGGCCAGAATCGCGATTATCGGTGGCGGCAACATGGGCGAGGCGCTGCTCGCCGGGTTGATTCGGGCCGGTCGTCCGGCTCGCGAACTGGTGGTGTCCGAGAAGGTGCCCGAGCGGGCCGACTATCTGGCACAGACTTATGCGGTTCGAGTCGCACCGATGGCGGAGGCGGTGGAGAACGCCGCGTTCGTGATCGTTGCCGTCAAGCCCGCCGACGCCGAATCGGTGGTCGTCGCGATCGCAACCGCGGCGAGCAGAGCCGAGAGTGATGCCGTCGAACAGGTGTTGGTGAGTGTCGTTGCGGGTGTCACGGCTGCGTTCTACGAGGCGCATCTGCCTGCCGGATACCCGGTGATCCGGGTCATGCCCAATGCGCCGGCTCTGGTCGGCGCCGGTATCACGGCGTTGGCCCGGGGCCGGTTCGCCACCTCCGCGCAGCTGTCGGAGGCGGCGGAATTGTTCTCCGGCGTCGGCGGAGTACTGACGGTCGCCGAGGCGCAGATCGACGCGGTGACGGCGGTGTCGGGTTCGGGGCCGGCCTACTTCTTCCTGTTCCTCGAGGCGTTGATCGATGCCGCCGTCGCCAGCGGCCTGAGCCGCGCCGTGGCCACCGAATTGGCGGTGCAGACCATGGCGGGCTCGGTGGCGATGCTGGTGGAGCGCACCGAGAGCGGCGGCGCCGGTGCGACGGGCCGGCCCGACACCACCGCCGCCGAGTTGCGTGCAATGGTCACGTCGCCCGGCGGTACAACTGCTGCTGGCCTGCGCGAACTGGAGCGCGGTGGGGTGCGCGCGGCCGTCGCCGCCGCCGTTGAAGCCGCAAAAACCCGCTCTGAGCAGCTCGGAATTACATCAGAGTAGTTCACGCCTTTTTCAACTAATTAGCCAACACCCGTCGCAGGAACCCCATTGGCCACGCTATTGTCCTCCTGTATGCGCGCGTGGAGCCAGCGGTGGGGAAGCCGCTGGAACGCCCGTGCCTGACGGAATGGGTAGCGATGACGTCTATGAACGGTAAGCCGGCGCGTGATGCCGGTGCGGCTGACGGCCAAGCGGTCACCAGAACGCAATTCCTCACCGTCGCCGAGGTGGCCGCGCTGATGCGGGTCAGCAAGATGACGGTGTACCGCCTGGTGCACAACGGCGAACTGCCCGCTGTTCGGGTCGGACGCTCGTTCCGGGTCCACGCCAAAGCCGTCCATGATCTGTTGGAGACGTCATACTTCGACGCCGGCTAGAGCCGCCCCGCCCATCGGCGGTTTGCCGCCCCGCCCGTAGCCGGTTTTCGTTCCCCTACCCACTTGGGTAGGGTATTAGCGACACAGACAGGCCCGGTGTGAAGCGGGCAATGGGTACTTGAGGTAGCGGAGTTCATGGGTTCAGTCATCAAGAAGCGGCGCAAGCGCATGTCCAAGAAGAAGCATCGCAAGTTGCTGCGTCGAACCCGGGTCCAACGCAGAAAACTCGGCAAGTAGGCGCTAGGGCGGCGCTGGGCGGCTGCGCCGTCCTCTCACCGCGCCATCGGCCGTATCGGCCGATAGGCTGTTGCCATGGATTACCCCAGGGTGGTTCTGGTCACCGGCGCCTGCAGATTCCTCGGCGGTTATCTCACCGCGCGGTTGGTGCAGAATCCGTCGATCGATCACGTCATCGCCGTTGATGCGATCGCACCGAGCAAGGATTTGAAGCGACGGATGGGCCGGGCCGAGTTCGTCCGCGCCGACATCCGAAATCCGGTTATCGCCAAGGTGATCCGCAACAGCGACGTCGACACCGTGGTGCATGCGGCGGCCGCCTCGTACGTGCCGCGATCGGGTGGGCGCGCCACGCTCAAGGAACTCAACGTCATGGGCGCCATGCAGTTGTTCGCGGCATGTCAGAAGGCTCCGTCGGTGCGGCGGGTCATTCTGAAGTCCACCTCGGAGGTTTACGGCTCGAATCCGCACGACCCGGTGGTTCACACCGAGGATGGCAGCAGCAGGCGTCCGCCCCGGGAAGGCTTCGCCCGCGACAGCGTCGACATCGAGGGCTATGCACGGGGGCTGGGCCGCCGCCGACCCGATATCGCGGTCACCATTCTGCGACTGGCCAACATGATCGGCCCGGCGATGGACACCGCCCTGGCACGTTACCTGGCGGGTCCGGTGGTTCCCACGGTGTTCGGCCATGACGCCCGGCTGCAGTTGCTGCATGAGCAGGACGCCCTGGGCGCATTGGAACGGGCCACGATGGCCGGTGTGGCGGGAACGTTCAACATTGGCGCCACCGGCATCATCATGATGTCCCAGGCGATTCGTCGAGCCGGCCGGCTGGCGTTGCCGCTGCCGACGTTCGGGGTCGGGGTGGTGGACTCGGTCCGCAGGGCGACGATGAACAGCGAGGTCAATCGCGATCAGTTGGCCTATTTCAGCTTCGGCCGCGCGATGGACACCACCCGCATGCGTTCCGAATTGGGCTTCGAGCCTAAGTGGACGACGCTGGAGGCGTTCGACGACTTCGTACGCGGCCGTGGCCTAACCCCGATCATCTCCCCGCAGTGGGTAAGCTCAGCGGAGGGTCGGATGCTCGCGGCGGCCCAGAGGTGGGGGAGGTGACTGACGTGGCCGGTGACTCGAAGGCCAAAGTCATTCCGCTGCATGGAAATCCGAGCCGCACCGGCGCGCGCGGATCGCAGCGCTCCACTGCGTCCACACGACATCCCTCGGCATTGCCGAAACCGCCGACCGGCACCGCGGAGGAAATAGAAGCCGTCATCCGTGAGTTCGAACAGCGGCGCGCGGATGCAGCCGAACCGGCGACGGGTGACCTCTCCCAGCGGATTGCCGCGTTTGCCGACTTCATCCGGAAAAGGTTGACCGGGGACTACAGCGTCGACGAATTCGGTTTCGATCCCCAGTACAACGACGCGGTCGTGTTGCCCGCACTGCGGTTCTTCTACGACAGGTGGTTCCGCGTCGAGGTCAGCGGTCTGGAGAACCTTCCGGACACCGGCGCGGGCCTGGTGGTGGCCAACCACGCGGGAACGCTGCCGTTCGACGGGCCCATGCTGTCGGTCGCGGTGCGCGATCACCACCCGGCGCATCGCGATCTTCGGCTGCTGGCCGCCGACATCGTGTTCGATATGCCGGTCGTCGGCCCGGTCGCCCGGAGAGCCGGCCACACCATGGCCTGCACCGCCGACGCCAACCGGCTGCTCGCAGGCGGCGAGCTGGCCGCGGTTTTCCCCGAGGGGTACAAGGGCCTGGGTAAGCCGTTCCGTGATCGCTACAAGCTGCAGCGCTTCGGCCGTGGCGGATTCGTCTCGGCGGCACTGCGCGCCAAGGCGCCGATAATTCCGTGCTCGATCGTCGGCTCCGAGGAGATCTACCCCATGCTGGCCGACGTCAAGCTGCTGGCCCGGGTGCTCGGCGTGCCGTACTTCCCGATCACGCCGCTGTTCCCGCTGGCGGGTCCGATTGGTTTGGTGCCGCTGCCGTCGAAATGGCATATCGCCTTCGGCCCACCCATCGACACCGGCGAGTACGACGAGACTGCGGCCGACGACCCGATGGTCACCTTCGAAATCACCGATCAGGTTCGCGAAACCATTCAGCAGACGCTGTTCACCCTGCTGGGAAAGCGCCGCAACACGTTCCTCGGCTGATCAGCCGGCCGCCTGACGCGCCTGCGCACGCGAGGCGATCGCGGCAACAAGGGCATCGTCTTCGGCCCCGGCCGCCTCGCCGATCATGGTCACGATCGTCGTCATCACCGGCTTGCCATCGGCGTCGGTGACCTCACTGCGCACCTCACTGATGACGGTGCCGTGCGATTCCAGCACCGAATCGAGCCAGGAGTCGAAATACAGTTTGTCGCCGGCGAATATCGGACGGTGGAAGAGGATCTTCTGGTCGCGATGGATGACCCGGGCCAGGTTGATGCCGACGTCGAACTGTTTGAAGATCTCCAACTGCACCTGTCGGCCGGCCACGGCGATGAAGGTCAGCGGCGCGACGACATTGGGATAACCGGCCGCCCTGGCCGCCTCCTCGCTGGAGTGCAGTGGGTCATCGGACTGAACAGCCGCGGCGTACTCGCGGATTTTCTCCCGGCCGACCAGGAAGTAGTCGTGATACCGGTAGTGGGTCCCGATGATGTCGCTGGCGAATGACATTGCGGGATCTTATCGCGTGCGAGTGTGTAACTACTCGTGCCGGCGCGACACGGCTGCGGCGACGGCACCGCCGACCGCACCCAACGCGATCGCCGAGGGGACGCCGATCCGGGCGGCCTTGCGTGCGGTGCGGAAATCGCGGATTTCCCAACCTCGTTCGCGGGCCACCTCTCGAAGATCGGCGTCCGGGTTGATCGCGACGGCGGTCCCCACCAGGGACAGCATCGGCACGTCGTTGATGCTGTCGGAGTAGGCGGTGCACCGTTTCAAATTGAGGCCCTCGCGGATCGCCAGGGCCCGAACCGCGTGCGCTTTGCCGAGGCCGTGCAGGATATCGCCGACGAGGCGGCCGGTGAACACTCCGTCGACCGATTCGGCGACGGTGCCCAGCGCTCCGGTCAGGCCCAGCCTCTCGGCGATGGTCGCGGCCAATTCGTACGGCGTTGCGGTGACCAGCCAGACCTGTTGCCCGGCATCGAGATGCATCTGCACCAGGGCACGGGTACCGGGCCAGATCTTGTCGGCGAGGATCTCGTCGTAGATTTCCGAGCCGAGTGTGGCCAACTCCTCAGTCGATCGGCCTTCGATGAACGCCAGTGCCTTGCGTCGGCCCTCGGCGACATCGTCGCTGTTCTCCTTGCCGGTCAGCTGGAACTTCGCCTGGGCGTAAATGAACTTCCACACCTCGCCGTACCGGAAGTACTTACGGGCGGCCAGGCCGCGACCGAAGTGCACCAGCGACGATCCCTGCACCAGGGTGTTGTCGACGTCGAAAAAGGCGGCCGCGGTCAGGTCGGCGGGCGGCGGGGTGGGCACGCCGGGGGGCGTCTGCTCGTCCTCGGCGTCACCCATACCGCTCAGCCTATCCAGGGGATGGGACACTAGCCCTCGATGACTCGGGCACACGTTGAATTGCTCACCCGCGACGGCTGTGGCATCTGCCGTCGGGTGCATGACCGGTTGGCCGAATTGGCCGCTGAACTCGACTTCAAGTTGTCTAGCACCGACGTCGACGCCGCGGCCGCCGCCGGCAACCCCGACCTGCGGGCCGAGTTCGGTGACCGGCTGCCGGTGGTGCTGCTCGACGGACGCGAGCACAGCTACTGGGATGTCGACGAGGCCCGCTTGCGGGCCGACCTGTTGAAGTCCTAGCGGCCCGCTTGCGGGCCGACCTGTTGAAGTCCTAGCGGCCCGCTTGCGGGCCGACCTGTTGAAGTCCTAGCGGCCCGCTTGCGGGCCGACCTGTTGAATCGCTGAATTCTGCTTGCGAGCCGAACACAATTTGGTGACGCCGCTGCGCAGCCGTTAGCGTTGCGGGTAATTTCTCTCCCAGGCCGACGTTATCGGTCCGGAGCGGCATCGATAGCAGCGAGGGAGCAGGCCGGGTGATCGCGCAGTGAGCGTCCTGTTGTTCGGGGTGTCTCACCGCAGCGCTCCGGTCGCCGTTCTCGAGCAACTCGCCGCCGACGAGGCCGATCAGGTCAAGCTCGTCGAACGGGTGCTGCAGTCGCCGTTGGTTACCGAGGCCATGATCTTGTCGACCTGCAATCGGGTCGAGGTCTACGCCGTCGTCGATGCATTCCACGGCGGTCTCTCGGCGATCGGTCAGGTGCTGGCCGAGCACTCCGGGCTGTCGATGGGGGAACTGACACAGCACGCCTATGTGCGCTACAGCGAGGCCGCCGTCGAGCATCTGTTCGCGGTGACCAGCGGCCTGGACAGCGCGGTGATCGGCGAACAGCAGGTGCTCGGGCAGGTCCGCCGCGCCTACGCCAACGCCGAGGCCAATCAGACCGTCGGTCGGATTCTGCACGATCTTGCCCAACGCGCCCTGGCAGTCGGAAAGCGTGTGCACGCCGAGACGTCGATCGACGCCGCCGGCGCCAGCGTGGTGTCTGTTGCCCTGCACGTCGCCGCCGAGCGGTTGTACCGGCCCGAGCTCGGCCCGTCCTACACCGCCCTTGCCGGTCGAACCGCAACCGTGATCGGTGCCGGGTCGATGGGTGCTCTCACGGCCGCGCACCTGGTCCGGCTGGGGGTCACCCAGATCACCATCGTCAACCGGTCGTTGCCCCGGGCGCAACGGTTGGCGGAGGCCATCGCCGCGCAGGGCGTCACCACTGCGGCCATGACCCTCGATCAGCTGCCGGCCGCGTTGGCCACCGCCGATCTGGCGGTCAGCTGCACCGGTGCGGTCCGGCCGGTGGTGTCGCTGGCCGATGTGCACCATGCGCTGGCCGCCGGCGGTCGCGACGAGGCCGCCGAACCGCTGGTGATCTGCGACCTCGGTATGCCGCGCGATATCGACCCGGCCGTGTCCGGATTGCCCGGTGTTTCGGTGATCGATATGGATCGCGTCCAGCGTGAGCCGGCGGCTCGGGCCGCCGCCGCCGATGCCGAGGCCGCTCGCCAGATTGTCGCGGCCGAGGTTGCTACGTACCTGGCCAGCCAGCGGATGGCGGAGGTCACGCCCACGGTCACAGCCCTGCGTCGCCGGGCTGCCGACGTCGTGGAGACCGAGTTGTTGCGGCTGGAACATCGGTTGCCTGGGCTGGACGAGGCACAGCGCGACGAGGTGGGACTCGCCGTGCGCCGGGTCGTCGACAAGTTGTTGCACGCCCCCACCGTGCGGATCAAGCAACTCGCGGCGGCGCCGGGTGGCGATACCTATGCGCAGGCTCTTCGCGAATTGTTCGAACTCGATCCGCAGGCCGTCGACGCTGTTGCCGCGGGTGAAATCAGTGTGCCCGCAACGGAATTTGATATCAGCCGACCTAACGGCGCCGAGTAGGGCGTTTGGCAAGCAACGACGATTCGGTGATCCGGATCGGTACCCGGGGCAGTCTGCTGGCCACCACGCAGGCCGGCACGGTCCGCGATCAACTCATCGAACTCGGTTATCGGGCCGAGCTTGTCATCATCACCACCGACGGGGATCGCTCGGCGCAACCGGTCGCGGAGATCGGGGTGGGTGTGTTCACCGCTGCCCTGCGCGAGGCGATAGCCGCCGGTGTGGTCGATATGGCCGTGCATTCCTACAAGGACCTGCCCACGGCTGCCGACGAACGCTTCGTCATCGCGGCGGTGCCACGGCGCGGCGACCCGCGGGACGCTCTGGTGGCCAGGGACGGCCTGGTACTCGGGGAGTTGCCGGCCGGTTCGGTCATCGGCACCTCGTCGGTCCGGCGGGCCGCGCAGCTTAGAGCACTGGGTCTGGGTTTGGAAATCCGCCCCCTACGAGGCAATCTGGACACCAGGTTGAACAGGGTAGGCAACGGTGATCTCGACGCCATCGTGGTCGCCCGGGCGGGATTGGCTCGCCTGGGACGGCTCGGTGACGTCACCGAGACGCTGGAGCCGGTGCAGATGTTGCCGGCACCGGCTCAAGGTGCGCTCGCGCTGGAATGTCGCGCGGGCGACACCGAGCTCGCGACGCTGCTGGCGGGGTTCGATGATCCCGACAGCCGCACCGCGGTCACCGCGGAGCGAACCCTGTTGGCCGAACTGGAGGCGGGTTGCTCCGCACCGGTGGGAGCGATCGCGGAGGTGGTCGAGTCCATCGATGAGGACGGCCACGTCTTCGAGGAGCTGTCGCTACGCGCCTGCGTGGCGGCGGTGGACGGATCCGACGTGATCCGTGCGTCCGGTATCGGTAACCCCGGCCGGCCCGCAGAGCTCGGGCTCTCGGTCGCCGCGGAGTTGTTCGAACTCGGCGCGCGCGAGGTCATGTCGATCGGACTGGCGTGATGAGCGTGGAGCGGGAGTGGAGATGACGGGTCACGGGAGCGGCCGCGGGCGCAAGCCCAAGCCGGGACGTATCACGTTTGTCGGTTCGGGACCGGGTGACCCCGGTCTGCTGACGACGCGCGCGCGCACCGTGTTGAGCAATGCCATGTGTGTGTTCACCGATCCCGATGTGCCACAGGCCGTGCTGAATGTTGTCGGAACCGCACTTCCGCCTGCGGTGGGCCCGGCCCAGGCGCCGACCGCGGCGACCGAGGGCGCCGATCACACCGCCGCAGGGCTTGTTGTCGTCGGCCCGGACATCCGGCCCGCACTCGGTGAGCCGGCCGAAGTGGCCAAGATCCTGGTGGCTGAGGCCAAAGCCGGCGTCGACGTGGTCCGCCTGGTCGCCGGTGACCCGCTGTCGGTGGATTCGGTCATTACCGAGGTGAACGTTATTTCCAAGACCCAGTTGGCGTTCGACATCGTGCCGGGCCTGCCGGCCACCGTCGCCGTGCCTACCTACGCCGGGTTGCCACTGGGGTCTACCCACACCGTCGCCGATGTGCGCGGCGAGGTCGACTGGGCCGCACTGGCCGCAGCACCCGGCCCGCTCATCCTCACCGCGACGGTCTCGCACCTGGCCGAGGCGGCCCGCACCCTGATCGAGTTCGGACTTTCGGAATCCACGCCGTGCGTGGTGACCGCCGACGGCACCAGTTGTGCGCAGCGTTCGGTGGAGTCGACCCTGCGCGGCCTGACCGATCGCACCGCGCCCGGCGCCGGCGACCCGGGCGGCCCACTGTCGGGCCCACTGGTGGTCACCGTCGGTCGCACGGTGACCCACCGCACCAAACTCAACTGGTGGGAGAGCCGCGCCCTGTACGGCTGGACGGTGCTCGTTCCGCGCACCAAGGATCAGGCCGGGGAGATGAGTGAGCGCCTGACCGCTCACGGTGCGCTGCCGATCGAGGTGCCGACCATCGCCGTCGAGCCGCCGCGCAGCCCGGCCCAGATGGAACGGGCCGTCAAGGGTCTGGTCGACGGCCGATTCCAGTGGGTGGTGTTCACCTCAACGAACGCAGTCCGGGCGGTCTGGGACAAGTTCGCCGAGTTCGGCTTGGACGCCCGGGCGTTCTCCGGTGTGAAGATCGCCTGTGTCGGTGAGGCCACTGCCGATCGCGTCCGCGCGTTCGGTATCAGTCCCGAGCTGGTGCCCTCCGGCGAGCAGTCCTCACTGGGCCTGCTGGACGAATTCCCGGACTACGACAGCATCTTCGATCCGGTCAACCGGGTGCTGCTGCCGCGTGCCGATATCGCCACCGAGACACTGTCCGAGGGCCTGCGGGACCGTGGTTGGGAGATCGAGGACGTCACTGCCTATCGCACGGTGCGTGCGGCACCGCCGCCTGCCGACACCCGGGAGATGATCAAGACCGGCGGCTTCGACGCGGTCTGTTTCACCTCGTCCTCGACGGTGCGCAACCTCGTCGGCATCGCCGGCAAGCCGCACTCCCGAACCATCGTCGCGTGCATCGGTCCGAAGACGGCCGAGACCGCAGCGGAATTCGGCCTGCGCGTCGACGTCCAGCCGGAGACCGCCGCCGTAGGCCCCCTGGTCGATGCGCTCGCGGAGCATGCGGCGCGGTTGCGCGCCGAGGGCGCACTGCCGCCGCCGCGCAAGAAGAGCCGCCGCCGGTAGGACGAGCGGCTCCCGCCATGTCGTTTCCCAGGCAACGCCCGCGTCGACTGCGGTCCAGTGCGGCCATGCGCCGTCTGGTGGCCCAAACTTCGCTGGAGCCAAGGCATCTGGTGCTGCCGATGTTCGTCGCCGACGGCATTGACGAGCCCCGGCAGATTTCGGCGATGCCCGGCGTTGTCCAGCACACTCGGGATTCGCTGCGTCGCGCCGCCGCCGACGCCGTCGCGGCCGGGGTCGGCGGACTGATGATCTTTGGTGTGCCGCGCGCCGAGGATAGGGACTCCACCGGTTCGGTCGGCCTGCACCCCGATGGAATCCTCAATGGTGCACTGCGCGACTTGGCGGGCGACCTCGGCGATGCCACGGTGCTGATGGCCGACACCTGTCTCGACGAGTTCACCGACCACGGCCACTGCGGCATCGTCGACGATGCGGGCCGCGTCGACAATGACGCCACCAATGCCCAGTACATCAAACTCGCTGTTGCCCAGGCGAATTCAGGTGCGCACGTAGTCGGACCCAGTGGCATGATGGATGGTCAGGTGGCTGCCATCCGGGACGGACTCGACGCTGCCGGACACACAGATGTGGCGATCCTCGCCTATGCCGCCAAGTTCGCCTCGGCCTTCTATGGACCGTTCCGGGAGGCGGTGGCCTCCGAGCTCACCGGTGACCGGCGCACCTACCAGCAGGACATCGGCAATTCTCGGGAGGCGTTGCGCGAGATCGCCCTCGATGTCGACGAGGGTGCCGACATCGTGATGGTCAAGCCCGCGATGGCCTACCTCGACATCGTGCGCGCGGCCGCGGAGATCTCGCCCGTGCCGGTGGCGGCGTATCAGGTGTCCGGTGAGTACGCCATGATCGCCGCCGCGGCGGCGAACGGCTGGGTGGACGGCCGCGCGACGGTCCTGGAGTCGCTAACCGGAATTCGGCGCGCGGGTGCCGATATCGTGCTGACCTACTGGGCTGTCGATGCGGCGGGATGGCTGTCGTGATTGCCCAGCCGCCGCCGACGGACCGGCACCGGCCCGGATCGGGGGGCGCTGCATTCTGGCTGCTGGTCATCGGCGCGGCGCTGTTGATGGCCGGCGGACTGATGGCGGTGATTGTGGGGTTCGATACCCTGCGTCGCGGCGCACCACCGACGGTGTCGGATGAATCCGTCCGCAACTATCTGAGGCTCTACCGCGGTGCCGGGGTGCTGTTCGGGCTCGCGGCGGCGGTGTTGGCACGGCTCGCGATGCGTGCCCGCGACGGTGATCCTCGGTATCGGCGGGCCGCCACCGGTCTGGGGATGGCAATCGTGGTGTTGGTCGCAATGGCCGCGGTATTCCTCGGCACAGTGACCACCCCGGCTCTGTTGAGCCTGTTGCCCATCATTGCCGGCACGCTGATGTTGAACCGGCGGGTGCAACCCGGTGTCTGATCAGGTTGGGCCGGATGCCGCCGAACGTTTGTTCTTCGAAAACGGTGCGAGCTGGCACTGG
>Ga0209299_1000030_pt1 | contig 78059 bp, 75 predicted proteins | sample S_140806_MF_Meta_FD_187326 | JGI IMG/M metagenome (GOLD analysis project Ga0209299, IMG submission 187326) | Freshwater microbial communities from Lake Simoncouche, Canada to study carbon cycling - S_140806_MF_MetaG (SPAdes) (version 2) | ecosystem: Environmental > Aquatic > Freshwater > Lake ...
CCAGGACGCACTGGACCAGGGTGCGGTCGTGGCCGGAGCGTGGTGGGTGGTCTTGCCGCCAGGCCTTGCGGTCACCCTGGTGGTGCTGGCCGCAACCATCGCCGGACAGGGAATGGAGGACACCCTCAACCCCCGGCTCAAGGTGGGGCATCTGGCGGTTCGACGTTTCCGGGTGCGTCCACTGCACGGCGCACCGGATCGCCCATGAGCGATCCGCGGCGCACCGGAGCGCCCATGACGACATCTGTGACGGCCCCTCTTCTCGAGGTTCGCGACTTGGGCGTCGACTTCGATATCGGACGCGGCCAAGTGCATGCCGTCCGAGGCGTCTCCTTCACCCTGCACCCGCGCGACCGGCTTGGGATTGTGGGCGAGTCGGGATGCGGTAAGTCCACCGTGGTGCTCGCGGTGATGGGGTTGCTGCCGCCGAACGCGGCGGTGTCCGGGCAGGTTCTGCTTGACGGAGTCGACATCCTCGCCGGTGGCGATAGCGGTATGCGTCCGCATCGCTGGCGGGATATCTCGATGGTGTTCCAGGGCGCGATGAACGCCTTCAACCCGGTGCGGACCGTCGGCGATCAAATCGCCGAGCCGATCCGCATGCACAGGAAAGCCAGTCGCCGGGACGCCGACAAAAGCGTTGCCGAACTGCTGGACATGGTCGGCATTCCGGCTGCGCGGGCGGCGTGCTACCCGCATGAGTTCTCCGGCGGCATGCGTCAGCGAGCCGCCCTTGCCATGGCGCTGGCCTGCGGTCCCAAGGTGTTGTTGGCCGACGAGCCGACCACCGCGCTCGACGTGATCGTGCAAGCCGAGATTCTGCAGTTGCTGCGTCGCGTTTCCGACGATCTGGGTGTCGCACTGGTCTTCATCAGCCATGATCTACCCGCCGTCGCCCAGGTGACCGAGCGGGTAGCCGTCATGTACGCCGGACGTGTGGTGGAGCAAGCCCCGGTGTCTCGTCTGCTCACCGCTCCACGCCACCCTTATGCGGCCGCGTTGCTGGCGGCTATCCCGCGTCCGGGAGCGGCCGCGACAGTGCGCTCGATTCCCGGCGAACCGCCCAGGCTCGACACTACGGTCACCGGGTGTGCCTTTGCGCCCCGATGCGCATCAGTCCTTGACAACTGCCGAATCACAGAGCCCCCCAACATATTCGACGGCGAAGGCGTCGTCGCCTGTCACCTTGCCGCGCCGGTCGGACTGCTGCAATGAGCGCCACACTGCTGGAGTTATCCGGCCTCACGGTGCATTACCCGGCGGGCGGGGCGGGACTGTTCGGGCGCTCAACGCGGCCGGTTGTGCATGCCGTCGAGGGGGTCTCGTTGACCGTGGCTGCCGGCCAGATTGTGGCTCTGGTAGGCGAATCCGGCTGTGGCAAAAGCACAGTGGCGCGCACGATCGTCGGTCTGCAGCACGCCAGCAGCGGCCGGGTGACCTTCGACGGCACCGATCTCACCGGACTTCGCGGGGCGGCCCTGCGGCCCTACCGTCGGGCAATCCAGTTGGTGCATCAAGATCCGTACGACGCGCTCGATCCCCGGATGACGGTGCGCGCGATCGTCGAAGAGGGTCTGCGCATCCACGGGGTCCCGCGGGGTGATCGCGATGCGATCGTGCGCGGGGCGCTTGAGCGGGTGGGCCTGACCCCCGCGGACGCGGTGCTTGATCGTTATCCCCACCAGTTGTCCGGTGGGCAGCGACAGCGGGTCGCCATCGCCGCCGCGATCGCGCTGACGCCCCGCCTACTGGTGGCCGACGAGCCGGTCTCGATGCTCGACGTCTCGGTGCGCGCCAGTGTGCTGGAACTCATCGATGATCTTCGCCGCGACGGTTTGGCCGTGCTGATCATCACCCATGACCTGGCCGGTGCGGTGATGCTGGCGGACCGGATCGCGGTGATGTACTTCGGGCGGATCGTCGAGGAGGGCCCGGTAGGCGAGGTGATGGAATGTCCGGCCCATCCCTATACCCGCGCACTGTTGTCGGCGATGCCCTCGCCGGACCCCGCCGTGCGTACCAAGCCCGAGGTGGTCCCCGGTGAGCTGCCCGATTCGGTGCACCCGCCCCTCGGGTGCGCTTTCGCCTCCCGGTGTCCGGTGGCCGAACCCCGCTGCGAGGAAGCCGTGCCCGCCCTGGCGATGGTCGGGGCGGGCCACCACGCGGCGTGCATTGTGGCGACGCAACGCTAGGCTTGCTCCGTGTTTGAATCCCTCTCCGACCGGTTGAACGGTGCGTTGGCCGGCCTGCGCGGCAAGGGCCGGTTGACCGATGCCGATATCGACTCCACCGCCCGTGAGATCCGACTGGCGCTGCTGGAGGCCGACGTCTCGCTGCCGGTGGTGCGCGATTTCGTCGGCCGCATCAAGGAGCGGTCGCGCGGGGCGGAGGTGTCGGGTGCGCTCAACCCGGCCCAGCAGGTCGTCAAGATCGTCAACGAGGAACTCGTCGGGATTCTGGGTGGTCAAACCCGTCAGCTGGCGTTCGCCAAGAACCCGCCGACGGTGATCATGCTCGCCGGCCTGCAGGGCGCCGGGAAGACCACGCTGGCCGGCAAGCTCGCCAAATGGCTGCGCGGCCAGGGCCACACGCCGCTGCTGGTGGCCTGTGATCTGCAGCGTCCCGGCGCGGTCACCCAGTTGCAGATCGTCGGGCAGCGAGCCGGGGTCAGTGTCTTCGCCCCGCACCCGGGCACCTCTGCGGAGTCCGCGGAGTCCGCCGACTCCGGTCCGGGGGATCCGGTTGCCGTCGCCGCCGCCGGCCTGGCCGAGGCGAGGTCGAAATTGTTCGACGTCGTCATCATCGACACCGCGGGCCGACTGGGCATCGACGACGTCCTGATGGCGCAGGCGGCCGCGATCCGCGATGCGGTGTCGCCCGACGAGACCCTGTTCGTCCTCGACGCGATGATCGGTCAGGACGCGGTGGCCACCGCCGAGGCGTTCGGCGCCGGCGTCGGCTACACCGGCGTGGTGCTCACCAAGCTGGACGGCGACGCCCGCGGTGGCGCGGCGCTGTCGGTGCGCGAAGTCACCGGGGTCCCGATCCTGTTCGCCTCCACCGGTGAGAAACTCGAGGACTTCGACGTCTTCCACCCGGACCGGATGGCCAGCCGGATCCTCGGCATGGGTGACGTGCTGTCACTCATCGAGCAGGCCGAGCAGGTCTTCGACGCGCAGAAGGCCGAGGAGGCGGCGGCCAAGATCAGCTCCGGTGAACTCACGCTGGAGGATTTCCTCGAACAGATGCTGGCCATCCGCAAGATGGGCCCGATCGGCAACCTGCTGGGCATGCTGCCCGGTGCCGGGCAGATGAAAGATGCGCTGGCCGCCGTCGACGACAGTCACCTCGACCGGTTGCAGGCCATCATCCGCGGTATGACGCCCGAGGAGCGCGCCGACCCGAAGATCATCAATGCCTCACGACGGCTGCGCATCGCCAACGGCTCCGGGGTGGCGGTCTCGGAGGTCAACCAACTCGTCGACCGGTTCTTCGACGCCCGAAAGATGATGTCGCAGATGGCCGGATCGATGGGCATGGGTTTCGCCCGCCGGTCATCGAAGCGCAACGCCAAGAACAAGAAAGGCAAGAAGGGGCGCGGGCCGACTCCGGCGAAGGCGCGCAATCCGCTGTTCGACGGCCAGATGCCGGCCGACTTCCCGGATCTGTCCCAGCTTCCCGAGGGCCTCAACCAGCTTCCGCCCGGCCTGGCTGGTTTCGATCTGTCCAAGCTGAAGTTCCCCGGTAAGAACTAACCCGGTGGCCGGTACGGCGCTGCACGTCCGTGGCCGCGGACTGCCTGACGGCCAGCCTGTCGAGTGGTGGATCGTCGACGGGATCCTGCGCGGTGAACCCGTGCGAGGTGCCGAGACCATCTTCGACGGCGGCTGGATCGTGCCCGGCCTGGTCGACGCCCATTGCCATGTCGGGTTGGGCCCGCACGGTGCCATCGGGATCGATGAGGCGGTCGAACAGGCGCGAACCGAACGCGACGCCGGCGCACTGCTGCTGCGTGATTGCGGTTCACCCACCGACACCCGCAGCCTCGACGATCATCATGATCTGCCCGAGATCATCAGGGCGGGAAGGCATTTGGCGCGGCCCAAGCGGTACATGCAGGGTTTCGCCATCGAACTCGAGGATGAATGGCAACTCCCGGAGGCGTTGGCCCAGCAGGCACGCCGCGGTGACGGCTGGGTGAAGATCGTCGGCGACTGGATTGACCGTTCCTCGGGCGATCTGGCGCCGCTGTGGTCCGACGAGGTGTTGGTCGCTGCCATCGCCGCCGCGCATGCCGAGGGCGTTCGGGTGACCGCGCACGTGTTCGGCGAGGACGCCCTGCCCGGACTCATCAACTCCGGTATCGACTGCATCGAACACGGCACCGGTCTGACCGAGGACACCGTGGCGATGATGGCCGAGCGCGGCACGGCACTGGTTCCCACGCTGATCAACATCGATAATTTCCCCCAATTCGCCGACGCCGCAACGCGATATCCGGTGTATGCCGCGCACATGCGGGATCTCTATGCCCGCTTCCGGCAGCGGATCGGCGCTGCCCGCGAGGCGGGGGTGCCGATCTACGCCGGCAGTGATGCCGGCGGCACGATGGCGCACGGCCTGATCGCCGACGAGGTCGAAGCACTCAAAGGCATCGGCATGACGCCCACCGAGGCGCTGGGCGCGGCCTGCTGGGATGCCCGGCGCTGGCTGGGCCGCCCGGCACTGGCCGACGGTGCGTCGGCCGACCTGGTCTGCTTCGCGGACGATCCACGTTCCGGAGCGGGCGTGCTGTCCAGGCCTGACCGGATTGTGCTGCGCGGGAGCGTCTTTCAGCCGTACTGAGTCTGTCAGCCGTACTGAGTCTGTCAACCGTACTGGGCGAAGCCCCAGTCCAGCAGTGCCCGGCCCTGATTCCAGAGATCGTCGTCGCCGTACATCATGACGGCGATCAATCGGTGCCCGTTGCGCTGGGCCATCGCCACGTAGGTCTCCTGGGCGAGGTTGGTGTAGCCGGTCTTTCCGCCGATGAAGCCGGGGTAGCCCGCCAGCAGTTGGTCATGGCTGGCGATCTGCTTGACCCCACCGGCGCCATCCGGGAACAGGGCCGTGGATTGGTGCAGGATGTGAGCGAACAGCGGATAATTCAGGGCTGCCCGGTAGATCACCGCCAAATCGTTGGACGTGGTGGTCGATTCCCAGCCCGGCCCGTCCAATCCCGACGGCGAACCCGCCCGGGTGCTGCGCGCGCCGACTTGCACAGCCTTGGCGTTCATCTTCGCGACCGCCACCTGGGGGCCGCCCAGCATTTCACCGAGCAGGTTGGCGGCGTCATTGCCCGACACCATCAGCAGGGCATCGAGTAACTGCCGGGTGGTGTAGACCGCTCCGGGCACCAGGCCGACGCACGAGCACTCGACGTCGGTGCTGGACTGCGTCGCCCGCACCGCGGTATCGGGACTGATCTGGTCGAGCACCACCATGGCCAGCAGGGCCTTGATGGTGCTGGCCGGCGCGTGCTGGCCATAGGGGTCCTGACCGCCCAGGATGCGGCCACTGATCATGTCGGCCACCAGCCAGGTGTGGGCGGGGCCGACCGGGGTCGCCATCGCGGCCGGTTGGCCGTCCGGTTCGGCACCGGCCAGCGGCGGCGCCAGCGCGGCGATCAGGCCGACCGCGGTACTAACGGCGATTTGGCTCAACCAGCGCGACATGACCTGCATGGGCGCTTAGGCTAATCGGGCAAGGCCGCAGTTCGGGTTCGATGCGGTGTCTGATTGGTACCGGAGATATAGTTCGCAAGACGATAGGAGTCACAGGTGAAGACCAAGAAGCTCGCCGGCGTCATCGCCGCCGCCGCAATCCCGTTCGGAATCGGTGCGGTCAGCGTCGCGCCGGCATCCGCCACCGACAACATCAAGATTTTCGGCGAGCAGGAGCGGATCAGCTACATCCCCGGCGTTCCGGTAATCGGCTACACCGTGACGAATTTCGGACCGAGTTCCGCCCCCGTGCCGCACAACGGCCAACTGTACGAGGCCACCCTGAACGTCGTCTCATTCGGCGATTCGGTCAACCCCAAGATCGAGGGTTTCATGGTTCGCGCCGAGAGCGGAGACGGTGATCCGGTTCTCCGCAATGCTCCCGGCGGCATCAATGCCGGGCAACTCCCGCCCGGCGGCAGCACCACCGGAAAGCTCTACTTCGACGTCATCGGCGATACGCCCAACAGCGTCGTGTGGAATGACGGCACCCGCGACATCCTCGCCTGGGTGCCGGGAGTCATCCCGCTGGAGGGCAATCCCGTGATTGGTATGGGGACCGGAACCTCGGAGGTCATCGACGGTCCCGCCGCGGCTGGATCGTCGGGGATGCCGGCTGAGTCGGGGAACCTGGGTGAGGCCACACCGGCGGTCATTGCGCCTGCGCCTTTCGAACTCACCGAGGGCGAACTCGCCTCGCCCGGCTTCAACCGCTAATCGCTACGGGGCTGGGGCTGCGGCGCTACAGCGCGGCGACACTTTCGGCCGGATTCTGGGCGAAACCCCAGTCCAGCAGCATGGCGGCCTGGTCCCAGTAGGTAGGGCCTCCTTCGTGGACCAGGCCGTACATCATCGCGATGACGATCCGTCGGCCGTCGCGGTCGGCGGCCCCGACGAAGGTCTTGCGCGCGGCGTTGGTGAAGCCGGTCTTGCCGCCGATCGCACCCGGGTAGCGCACCAGCAGTTCGTCCTGGTTGGTCATGAGGCGCTCACCGGTGTCGGTGGGGAACGGCGCCGTCGGGCTGGCGGTGATCTGGGCGAACACCGGGTTGGCCATCGCGGCGCGGAAGATCGCGGCCAGGTCGTGCGGGGTGGTCCAACCCGGGCCGCCCGGACCGTCAAGTCCCGACGGCGAGGTGGCGTGGGTATTGGTGGCGCCGATCGCGGCGGCCTTGGCGTTCATCTTGTCCACCGCAACGTCGTATCCGCCCAGCATGTCGGCCAGGGCGTTGGCGGCGTCATTACCGGACACCAACAGGACGGCGTCGAGCAACTGGCGTGCGGTGTAGGTGTGGCCGGCTTTGATGCCGGCGCAATTGCACTCGACGTTGGTGTTGGCCGGGGTGGCGATCACGGTGGAGTCCAGGCTCACCTCGTCCAGTGCCGTGAGCGCCAACAGGGTCTTGATGGTGCTTGCCGGTGGGTGGGCCCCGTACATGTCCCGACCAGCCAGCACCTGGCCGCTGTCGAGGTCGGCGACGATCCAGGCCGGTGCCGGACCGTCAGGGATGGGCGATGAACCGATCGGTTGAATGTTCGGCTCGGCGCTCGCGGGGGACGCGGTACCGATCCCGATGGCACTGACGACGAGTGCGATGGACGCAGCGAGTGCGGTCGTGAGCCTTCCCATGGGCGCTTACCCTAACCGCTGCGATGCGGCCACGCCGGACGGTGTTGAATCGTCGCCATGATGAGCTTGGCGGAAATCTCCGATCGGTTGGAAATCCAGCAGTTGGTGGTCGACTACGCAACCGCGATCGACCAGCGCAGATTCGATGACCTTGACGCCATCTTCACCCCCGACGCCTATATCGACTACCGCGTGATGGGCGGTATTGACGGCGCTTTTCCCCAGGTCAAGGCTTGGCTTGCGGAGGTGTTGCCCGATTTTCCGGCCTACTACCACCTGGTCGGCAACTTCGATATCCGGGTGAGCGGGGACTCCGCGACCGGGCGCACCATGTGCTTCAACCCGATGAAACTCGACGAGAGCGGGAAGATTCTGTTGTGCGCACTGTGGTACGACGACGAATTCATTCGGACCGCGGCGGGCTGGCGGATGACGCGGCGGGTCGAGACCAAGTGCATGGACAAGGTTTTCTGAAACCAGGCATCGTTTTCTAGAACCAGGCATCGCTCGACCGATTACCACCGGGGCCGCACTGTCTGGCAGAATAAGTCGCTGGCCACGGGATGTAGCGTCACGCGATTGCTCGGGCCACCCCACGCGAGGCAAAACCGGATTCCGGCATCCCGCCGGTGATCGCTGAATTGCAGCGTGAGACCACAGGAGACGTTCGATTCATGGCTGTAAAGATCAAGCTCACCCGGCTCGGGAAAATCCGCAATCCCCAGTACCGCATTGCCATTGCGGACGCCCGCAACCGCCGCGACGGACGCGCCATCGAGATCATCGGGCGCTACCACCCCAAGGAAGAGCCCAGCCTGATCGAGGTGAACTCCGAACGCGCCCAGTACTGGCTCTCGGTCGGTGCCCAGCCCACCGAACCGGTGTTGAAGCTGCTCAAGGTCACCGGCGACTGGCAGAAGTTCAAGGGCCTTCCCGGCACCGAGGGCACGCTGAAGGTCAAGGAACCCAAGCCGAGCAAGCTGGACCTGTTCAATGCTGCTCTGGCTGCCGGCGACGGCGCTCCGACCGGCGAGGCGACGCAACTCAAGAAGCGCAAGCCGCCCACCAAGAAGGCCGAGGCGGCCAAGGAGGCTCCTGCCGCAGAGGCGGACGCTGCGCCGACCGAGACGGACGCCCCCGCCGAGGCTGAGGTTGAAGCCGCTGCAGAGACCGAAGCCCCTGCTGAGACCGAAGCCCCTGCTGAGACCGAAGACCCTGCTGAGACCGAAGCGGCTGCTGAGGCTGAAGCGCCTGCTGAGACCGAAGCCGAGGCTCCGGCCGAAGCCGCCGCCGAGGCCGAATGAGCTCGGCCGTCGTCGACGCCGTGGAGCATCTGGTCCGCGGGATCGTCGACAATCCGGATGACGTTCGCGTCGACATGGTGACCAACCGTCGCGGCCGAACTGTCGAGGTGCATGTGCACCCCGACGATCTGGGCAAGGTGATCGGCCGCAGCGGACGCACCGCCACCGCGCTGCGAACCCTGGTCTCCGGCATCGGCGGCAGGGGTATCCGCGTCGACGTGGTGGACACCGACCAGTAGCTGAGCTGTCCTCATGGAGCTCGTCGTAGGCCGGGTGGTGAAAGCCCACGGGCTGTCCGGAGAACTCGTTGTCGACGTCCGAACCGACGATCCAGAGATGCGGTTTTCTCCTGGAAATCACTTGCGGCTCAAGCCTTCCCGCGGTGGGGTCGATTCCCCTGCGCGGGAGTGCGAGGTGGAGTCGTCCCGCCCACACGGCGCCCGGATGCTGGTCCGGTTAGTCGGAGTCGCCGACCGTGACGGCGCTGATCTGCTGCGCGGCAACCTGTTCGTCGTCGACTCGGCCGACTTGCCGCCGATCACCGATCCCGACGAGTTCTACGATCATCAACTCGAAGGTCTCACGGTCCGCACGGTTGACGGTGCGGAGGTCGGATCGGTCGCCGAGGTGTTGCACACTGCGGCCGGGGAACTGCTCTCGGTTCGTACCGCGGCGGGCGCGGAGGTGCTTGTTCCCTTCGTCAGCGCAATCGTCCTATCGGTTTCGTTGGCGTCTGGCGTCATCGAAATCGACCCCCCGGACGGACTGCTGGACTTGGATTCCCTCGATGCGAATTGACGTCGTCACGATCTTCCCGGACTATCTTGAGCCAGTTCGACAGTCGCTGTCCGGCAAGGCGATTGGGTCCGGGATTGTCGACGTTACGGTGCACGATCTGAGGCGGTGGACCCATGATGTGCACCGATCGGTTGATGACGCACCCTACGGCGGCGGGCCGGGGATGGTGATGAGGGCGCCGGTGTGGGGTGATGCTCTCGACGAGATCTGTACGACCGACACCCTTCTGGTGGTTCCGACACCGGCCGGTCGGCTCTTCAGTCAGTCCGACGCGCAACGCTGGACCGACGAAACGCATCTGGTGTTCGCCTGCGGGCGCTACGAGGGAATCGACCAGCGGGTAGCCGAAGATGCCGCCACCCGGATGCGGGTCGAGGAGGTCTCGATCGGCGATTATGTGCTTGCCGGAGGGGAGGTTGCGACGCTGGTGATGATCGAAGCCGTGGTGCGTCTACTGCCGGACGTCATCGGCAATCCGCTGTCGCATCAAGATGATTCGCACTCCGAACGCATCGCCGGTCTGCTTGAGGGCCCCGCTTACACCCGGCCGCCGCTGTGGCGCGGACTGGACGTGCCCGGGGTGCTGCTGTCGGGAGACCACGCGAAAATCGCAGCATGGCGACGCGAACAGTCAGTGCAGCGAACACGGCAACGGCGGCCGGATCTGTTGGCCGACGAAAACGGCTAGATCCGCCCGCCCGGGAACATCGTTTTCAACGTCTGGGTCATCGTGTCACGCGCCGCGGCTTCGCCCACCGGTTGCATCGATCCCATGGCGATCACGTAGCGCCGGTCAGCTCCGATCACGCCGGTGGACATATGCAGCCAGTTGGGACCGTTCCAGCAGCACATCCAACCTTGTTTCACCGCAACGGATTCGGAGAACAAACCGTCGGGAATCCCGAACCGCTGGGGATACCCGTCGGCTGCGACCGGCGTGGAGGCGGCGAGATCGGACATGATCACCGCGGCCTGCTCTGCTGGAAGCCCACCGGTTCCGTCGAGCAGCATGTCGTAATAGCGAACCAGATCCTTGGTGGTGCTCATCGTGTTCCACCAGTTGCCGTCGTACGGGACGGTGGTGGAGGTCAGTCCGTATCGGGCGACGACCCGCGTGATGATCGCGTTGCCACCATCGCGGTCCCAGAACTCGTCGGCCGGAAAATCGTCCGAGGAGCGCAGCATGACGTCGAGGCGGCGCCGGTCGTCGGGGCTCAGCGTGCGCTTGGTTGTCGACAGTCCCTTCAGCAGGTCGTCGGCGATGAACAGCTTGGCCACCGACGCGATCGGGAAGGGTGCCTGATCGCCGGTGGAAATCAGCCGACCGGTCTTGCGGTCGAGCAGGCTGAAGGTGATGTCCGCGCCTTTTTTCGACGCGTCCGCGGCCGCCTTGCGAGCCAGTGCGTCGAGGTTGGCGATTGGGTCCGTGGGAGCTGCCACGGCAGCCGGCTGGTTCGTAGGCGCCGCAAGAGCGGCCGGCGGGGCCGGGCGCGAACCGGCTGGGCCGTCGACCAGCAACGACACCCGCAGGGGCGGACCGTTCTCGGATCCGGCGGCCAAACGGGCAGAGGACGCGCCCAGCAGCAGGCCCACCGTCAGCGACACCACGCTGGCCAGAAGCACCGACGGTCGGCGTCGCATGGACCTCTCCTCGGCTTCGGTGAACGTGCTCAGGGCACGCGGTTGGGGGGCTTCGCCCGGCCGGAACCTGGCCCGATAAGCGTAACGGGCAGCTGTGGCGACGGCGCAATCTGAATCCGCGACATGCCGCTGACCTTGTCCGGTCCTGCGATTTCCCCGCGGGCGGGCCATCTGGCACAATAAGGCGGTTGTCCGCGCGAGCTAGATGATCTGCCTGCTGCGCAAACACCACGTTGACTACAGGTTCGGCGATGTCAGGCGCGCATGCGCCGGGCAGATGTCGCAGCCCAACCACTAAAAGGATGTGTCGGAAGATGAACACGCTGGATTTCATCGACAAGGCGTCGCTGCGCGGCGATATCCCGACCTTCGGCCCGGGCGACACTGTGGAGGTCCACGTGAAGGTCATCGAGGGCAACAAACAGCGCATCCAGGTGTTCAAGGGTGTCGTGCTGCGCCGCTCCGGCGGTGGTGTCCGGGAGACCTTCACCGTGCGCAAGGAGAGTTACGGCGTCGGCGTCGAGCGGACGTTCCCGGTGCACTCGCCCAATATCGATCACCTCGAGGTCATCACCCGCGGCGACGTCCGCCGCGCCAAGCTGTACTACCTGCGCGAACTGCGGGGCAAGAAGGCCAAGATCAAGGAGAAGCGCTGAGCTTCGGCCTCCGGTCCGGGGTTTCGGGTCCGTGTCTGACTACGCTCATCGTGTGACCGAGACTCCCGACCCGGCCGATCCGCCTCCGGAGCAGACTGAGTCCGCGAAGGCCTCCGTTGATCGCGCCCCCAGGGCTGGCAAGAAGCGGTCCGCATTCCAGGAAGGTGCGATCCTCGTCGGCATCGCAGTCGTCCTGTACTACGTGATGCTCACGTTTGTGGCGCGCCCGTACCTGATTCCCTCGGAGTCGATGGAGCCGACACTGCACGGCTGCAAGGGTTGTGTGGGAGACCGGATCATGGTCGACAAGATCACCTACCGTTTCGGCACGCCGCAGCCCGGTGACGTGATCGTGTTCAAGGGTCCGCCCAACTGGAACGTCGGCTACAAGTCAATTCGCTCTGACAATGCGGTGCTGCGAGGGCTTCAGAATGCGCTGTCATTCGTCGGGTTCGTGCCCCCTGATGAGAACGATCTCGTCAAGCGGGTCATCGCCGTCGGCGGCCAGACCGTGCAGTGCCGCGCCGACACCGGATTGACCGTGGACGGCAAGCCGCTCAAACAACCATTCCTGGATCCGACCACGATGATGGCCGATCCGGTCGTCTACCCGTGCCTGGGCAACGAGTTCGGGCCGGTGGCCATCCCCGAGGGCAGGCTCTGGGTAATGGGCGACAACCGCACTCACTCGGCAGACTCCCGGGCACACTGCGCCAGTACTCCCGTCGAGGCCCAAAAGGGCGTCCTGTGCACCGGCGACCCGGATGCGGGCACGATTCCGGTGGACAATGTCATTGGCAAGGCCCAGTTCATCGCGTGGCCGCCGTCGCGCTGGGGCGGTGTTTCCTCGTTCGACCCCCAGCAGGGTTGACCGTGCCCGCCAGGAAGCCCGCCAGCAAGATTGACGTGGCGATCACGTGGCCGCCGCGCGCGGTGATCCGGCGGTCCGCAGGACTTCGCACCCTGGAATCGGCGCTCTACCGAAGCGGACTGGGTCCGGTCGCCGGGGTCGATGAAGTCGGCCGCGGTGCCTGTGCCGGACCACTGGTGGTCGCCGCGTGTGTCCTGGGGCCCAACCGGTTCGGGAGCCTCGCCGCGCTCGATGACTCCAAGAAGCTCACCGCCACGATGCGAGAGGAGCTTTTTCCGCTGATTCGGCGCTATGCGCTGGCGTACCACGTGGTGTTCATCCCGGCCGCCGAAGTGGACCGGTGCGGTGTGCATGCGGCCAATATCGAGGGCATGCGGCGCGCGGTCGCCGGACTGCCGGTGCGCCCCGAATACGTTCTCTCCGATGGCTTTCGGGTACCCGGGTTGCCGATGCCGTCGCTGCCGGTAGTCTCCGGAGACGCCGCGGCGGCCTGCATCGCGGCGGCCAGCGTGCTGGCCAAGGTCAGCCGCGACCGGCTGATGGTGGCAATGGATGATGAGCATCCCGGCTATGGGTTCGCCGAGCACAAGGGCTACAGCACGGCGGCGCACAGTTCGGCGCTGGTGCACCGGGGGCCGTGCAGCCAGCACCGGCGCTCGTTCATCAATGTAGCGCGGGTGGCACCGGTGCGGCGCAATGACGGAGGGTGGGACAAGATGAGTGGCGCGTGCGACTGGGTTGTTCATAAGGAAAAACCGTTTCGACATGAAGGGCCGCTGAGCTGATGAGTGCCGAGGATCTCGAGAAGTACGAAACCGAGATGGAGCTCTCGCTGTACCGCGAATACAAGGACATCGTGGGGCAGTTCAGCTTCGTCGTGGAGACCGAGCGCCGGTTCTACCTGGCCAACAGCGTCGAGTTGGTGCCACGCAACACCGACGGCGAGGTGTATTTCGAGCTGAGGCTGGCCGACGCCTGGGTGTGGGACATGTACCGGCCGGCCCGGTTCGTCAAGCAGGTCCGGGTGATTACGTTCAAAGACGTCAACATCGAAGAGGTCGACAAGCCGGACCTGCGCCTGCCGGAGTAGGGCCTGTGCACGGCTGAGGCACTGGGGATAACCCCGGCCCGGGCGTTGCCGCTCGACGGTCCCTGTCGCCGGTGCAGCCCACTCTTGCTGCATGCACACACCGGCCGATGCGAATCTGAGCCGTCAGGAACTCGGCGCCGCCGGCGAGCAGTTGGCCGTCGACCATCTGCGCGCGCTCGGTCTGCGAATCCTGGCGCGCAATTGGCGTTGCCGCTACGGCGAACTCGATGTGATCGCAGCCGAGGGCGACCGAATGGTGGTGTTCGTCGAGGTAAAGACCCGCACCGGCGATGGTTTCGGGGGCATCACGCAGGCAGTGACGCCTGCGAAAGTGCGCCGGATCCGTCGACTGGCCGGGCTGTGGCTGGCCGGCCAGGACACCGGTTGGGCGGAAGTCCGAATCGACGTCATCGGGGTGCGCGTCGGGCGCTGCCGCACTCCCGAGATCACGCATCTGCGCGGGGTGGGCTGATGGCACCGGGCGGGTGGGCGGGCTGATGGCACCGGGCGGGTGGGCGGGCTGATGGCACCGGGCGGGTGGGCGGGCCAATGGCCCTAGGTCGGGCGTTCTCGGTCGCGGTGCGCGGCCTCGACGGGGACATTGTGGAGATCGAAGCGGACATCACCTCGGGACTACCGGGTGTGCACCTGGTGGGCCTGCCCGACGCGGCACTGCAGGAGTCCCGGGACCGAGTGCGCGCGGCGATCACCAATTGCGGCAACACCTGGCCGATGTCGCGGCTGACACTGGCGCTCTCGCCGGCCACACTGCCCAAGACGGGGTCGCTGTATGACATTGCCCTGGCGTGCTCGGTGCTCTCAGCGGGTCGCAAGAAGCCGTGGGACCGGCTGGAAAAGACGGTGCTGCTCGGCGAATTGGCCCTCGACGGTCGGATCCGGCCGGTGCGCGGGGTGCTGCCCGCGGTACTGGCGGCCAAGGCGCAGGGGTGGCCGGCCATCGTGGTGCCGATCGGCAACCTGGGCGAGGCCAGTCTGGTGGAGGGTATCGAGGTGCTTGGTGCGCGCACGCTGCGCCAGCTACAGCAGTGGCTTGACGGTGGTTCGTTGGACGGCCGGGTTCCGATACCCCCACCCGATGATCAATCAATCGCCGATCTCTCCGACATCGTGGGACAGTCTCAGGCCCGATTTGCCGTCGAGGTGGCAGCCGCGGGCGCCCACCATCTGATGCTCACCGGACCGCCGGGAGTGGGCAAAACCATGTTGGCGCAACGACTTCCGGGCTTGCTGCCCGATCTCACCGACAGCGAGGCGCTGGAGGTGACGGCCATCCACTCGGTAGCCGGGCTGCTGTCGGAGCGCATGCCGTTGGTCACCAGGCCGCCGCTGATCGCGCCGCATCACTCCTCCAGTGTGGCCGCACTGGTCGGCGGAGGCTCCGGGCTGGCCAGGCCCGGCGCGATCAGCCGGGCCCATCGAGGGGTGCTCTTCCTCGACGAGTGTGCCGAGATCAGAATCAGCGCACTCGAGGCGCTGCGAACTCCGTTGGAGGACGGTGAGATTCGGCTAGCCCGCCGCGACGGCGTGGTGCGCTATCCGGCCCGGTTCCAGTTGGTGCTGGCCGCCAACCCGTGTCCGTGTGCGCGCACCGATCCCAAGGACTGCATCTGTTCGTCGTTGCAGAAGCGCCGCTATCTGGGCAAACTGTCCGGGCCACTGCTTGACCGGGTGGATCTTCGGGTGCATTTGTACAACGTCCGCGCCGGGGCCTTCACGGCCGAGGCGGCCGAAAGCAGCGAGCAGGTCCGTGCCCGGGTAGCCCAGGCCCGCTCGGCCGCCGCGGAACGGTGGCGTGCGCACGGATTCGCCACCAACGCCGAGGTTTCCGGATCGGTGTTACGCCGACGCTTCCGCCTCAGTGCCGCGGTGATGGCTCCGCTGAAAACCTCACTGGAACGCGGCCTGATCAGTATCCGCGGCGTCGATCGGTCGTTGCGGGTCGCGTGGACCCTGGCCGACTTGGCCGGTCGCACCACACCGGATCTCAACGATGTGTCGGTGGCGCTGAGTTTCCGGCAGGGGGAGGTCACGCCGTGAGCGAGCCCACCGAACTGTCGGCCTGGGCATACCTGTCCCGGGTCCTCGAGGCACCGTCCTCGGAGCTTGCCGGGTTGGTCAAGCGCGTCGGTCCGGTCGAGGCGGCCGACCGGATCCGGCGGGGCGCGGTGGGCGATGATCTTGCCGAGCGCACCGCTGCTCGACGCGATATCGACTGTGCCGCAGAGGATCTGGAACTACTCAGCCGGCGCGGGGGCCGATTGGTGACACCCGGTGATGACGAGTGGCCGGGGCTTGCCTTCGCGTCGTTCACCGGTGCGCCGGTGCGCGCGAAGCCGCAGGGTCAGGCGCCTCTGGCGCTGTGGGTGGTCGGCCCCTGTCGACTCGACGATGTCGCTGAGCGCGCGGTTGGCATCGTCGGAACACGGGCGTCCACCGCCTACGGCGAGCATGTCGCGGCCGACCTGTCGGCAGGTCTGGCCGAACACGATGTGGCCATCGTCTCCGGCGGGGCGTACGGGATTGACGGTGCCGCGCACCGTGCCGCGCTCGCCGTCGACGGGGTGACGGTGGCGGTGCTGGCCGGGGGAGTCGATGTGCTGTATCCGGCCGGGCACTCCGCACTGTTGCACCGCATCGGCGCAAACGGGCTGCTGGTCAGTGAGTACCCGCCGGGCGTGCGACCCGCGCGGCACCGTTTCCTGACCCGTAACCGACTGGTGGCCGCACTATCGGGCGCCACCGTGGTGGTCGAGGCCGGGATCCGCAGCGGCGCGGCCAGTACCGCGGCTTGGGCGCGGGCACTGGGAAGGGTCGTCTGCGCGGTTCCCGGACCGATCACCTCGTCAGCCTCACTCGGCTGTCATGTTCTGCTGCAGGCCGGCGCCGAACTCGTCACCCGCTCCGATGAGATCCGCGAAATCATCGGACGCGCAGGGGAACTCGCTGATGAGCAGCCTCGTCCCGGAGACGCATTGGATGCGCTGACTGATACCGAGCGGCAGGTCTACGAGGCACTGCCGGGTCGCGGCACCCGCACTCCCGACGAGATCGCCGTCGCATCCGGTCTTCCGGCCACCGAGGTTCTGGGTCCGCTGGCAATGCTCGAGATCGCCGGACTGATCGAGCGGCATGAAGGGAGGTGGCGGCTGGGACGGAAATCGGCGTAGTTGCTCAATCGATGCACCTGCGTCACCGACACGCCCGCCCGAATGGCATGCGCGCCGACCGGTGTCTGCGACGGTTGGAGAGTGGGCGGTCCGGACCGGTATGCGGCGATCCTCGAGGAGTACGCCGAGCACCTCGCGCTGGAACGAGGCCGCTCCGAGCACACCCGCCGGGCCTACCTGACCGACCTGCGGTCCCTGTTCGCTTTTCTCGACGAACGCGCCCCCGGCGCCGGTCTGGAGGCTTTGAGCCTGCCACTGCTGCGCGGGTGGCTGGCCGCCCAGGCCGCGGTGGGTGCGGCACGTACAACGCTGGCCCGGCGCACATCGGCGGTCAAGACCTTCACCGCCTGGGCGACGCGGCGCGGCCTGCTGGCCGTTGATCCGGCCGCCCGATTGCAGGTGCCCAAGGCGCGGCGCACCCTGCCGGCGGTGTTACGTCAGGACCAGGCTCTGGCCGCGATGGTCGCTGCTGACCTCGGGGCCGAGCAGGGTGACCCACTGGCCCTGCGGGACCGGCTGATCGTCGAGATGCTCTACGCCACCGGCATCCGCGTCAGTGAACTCTGCGGCCTGGACGTCGACGACGTCGATACCGCAAACCGGCTGCTGCGGGTGCTGGGCAAGGGCAATAAACAACGCACCGTCCCGTACGGCAAGCCGGCGGCCGCATCGCTGCGCGCCTGGTTGGCCGACGGGCGGCCCGCACTGGCCGCAGCAGAGTCCGGCCCGGCCCTGCTGCTGGGCCCGCGCGGGCGAAGAATCGACCCGCGACAGGCCCGAACCGTGGTGCACCAGACCATGGCGGCCGTCGATGGCGCGCCCGATATCGGGCCGCACGGACTGCGCCACAGCGCGGCCACCCACCTGCTTGAGGGCGGGGCGGACCTGCGTGTCGTGCAGGAACTCTTGGGTCACACCAGCCTGGCCACCACCCAGCTCTACACCCATGTCACAGTGGCCCGGTTGCGCGCCGTCCACGACCAGGCCCACCCGAGAGCCTGACCCATCAGGGGCGCAGCGGTTTGAGCCGGACCGGCGTGGTCACCAGGAGCCCGAGCGGGTCGACATAATCCGCCCGCGCGGCCGGCCCCCACATCGCGCCCCAGTGCAGGCAGGCGGGTGCCGGACAGCCCGGATGCCCGGGCGCCAGACGGCCCAGTGCGCTCGATGCCGTGACCAGTTGACCGGGCCGCACGGTCGCCTCCACCGGCTCGTAACTGGTTCGCAATCCGCCGGGATGGGCCACCGATACCACGGGCCGGTTCGCCAGCAGTCCGGCGAAGACCACGGTTCCGGCCCCGGCGGCGTAGACCGGCTGACCCGGTATGCCGACGAGGTCGACCCCCCGGTGGCCGGGTTGCCAGTCCCGCTCGGGCGGGTCGAATGTCCGGCACACCACCGGCACGCCCGGCCGCAGCGGCCACTGCAGCCGGAAATCATCCGCCCGGGCGGGCACCGCACAGACCACCGCGACCAGCAGGGCCGCCAAAAACCGCATTCATACAGTTCAACGCCGTTTGGCCGGGTCCGTGCGCCCTTGAGGTCCGGTTGTGCACAGCCTTGGAGCTGGGGACAAAGCACCCGTCGGCGCGGTGTAAACTTCGGGACGCAACTCGCGCGAGCGGGTTGACTTCGCGCGTCTGTATACAGGATCGCCATGCCGATCCTTGTCCCACGCACGCCGGTTGGTCTCGTCCAGAGGGGAATCCCCAAGGCCGGGTCGGCGTGCGAGCAGACGCCAGGGCTTGGCCACACCCGTGGCCGGGCGACAACCGACAAACGCATAAGGACACAAGCCGATATGGCTGTTGTAACCATGAAGCAGCTGCTTGACAGCGGCGCGCACTTCGGGCATCAGACCCGACGTTGGAATCCCAAAATGAAGCGGTTCATCTTCACCGACCGCAACGGCATCTACATCATCGATCTGCAGCAGACGCTGACCTTCATCGACAAGGCCTACGAGTTCGTCAAGGAGACCGTCGCCCACGGCGGCTCGGTGATGTTCGTCGGCACTAAGAAGCAGGCGCAGGAGTCCATCGCCGAAGAGGCCGCCCGCGTCGGCATGCCGTACGTCAACCAACGCTGGCTGGGTGGCATGCTCACCAACTTTTCCACCGTGCACAAGCGTCTGCAGCGCCTCAAGGAACTTGAGGCCATGGAGCAGACCGGTGGCTTCGAGGGGCGCACCAAAAAAGAGATCCTGATGCTGACCCGCGAGATGAACAAACTCGAGCGCAGCCTCGGTGGTATCCGCGATATGAACAAGGTTCCGTCGGCCATCTGGGTGGTCGACACCAACAAGGAGCACCTCGCCGTCGCGGAGGCACGCAAGCTCAACATCCCGATTATCGCAATCCTCGACACCAACTGTGACCCGGATCTGGTCGACTACCCGATCCCGGGCAACGACGACGCGATCCGCTCGGCTGCGCTGCTGACCAAGGTCATCGCCGCAGCGATCGCCGAGGGATTGCAGGCCCGCGGCGGCGCCGACAAAGCCGGGTCCGAATCCGGTTCTGCGGCTGAACCTTTGGCCGAGTGGGAGCAGGAACTGCTGGCCAGCGCGGCCATCGAAGCGGCACCGACCGAGCCCGGCCCGGTCGCAGACGAATCGGTGACCGTAGAAGTCGAAGTTACGGAAGGCTGAGATGGCTGACTACACCGCCGCCGACGTCAAGCGGCTGCGCGAACTCACCGGCGCGGGCATGCTGGATTGCAAGAACGCGCTGGCCTCCAACGGGGGCGATTTCGACAAGGCCGTCGAGGCGCTGCGTATCAAGGGCGCCAAAGATGTCGGCAAGCGCGCCGAGCGCGCCACCGCCGAGGGTCTGGTGGCAGCCAAGGGAGGCGCGCTGATCGAACTCAACTCCGAGACCGACTTCGTTGCCAAGAACGCCGAGTTCCGCAAACTCGCCGAGCAGGTCGTCGACGCCGCACTGGCCGCCAAGGCCGCCGACGTCGACGCCCTCAATGCAGCGAATATCGGCGACAAGACCGTCGAGGAGACCATCGCCGAACTGTCGGCCAAGATCGGCGAGAAGCTGGTGCTGCGCCGGGCGCAGTATTTCGACGGCAACGTTGAGACCTACCTGCACAAGCGGGCTGCCGACCTGCCGCCCGCGGTGGGCGTGCTGGTCGAGTTCACGGGATCTGACAAGGATGCCGCACACGCGGTGGCCCTGCAGATCGCCGCACTCAAGGCCCGCTATCTCACCCGCGAGGACGTTCCCGCGGACCTCATCGCCAACGAGCGACGCATCGCCGAAGAGACCGCCAAGGCCGAAGGTAAACCCGAGGCTGCGCTGTCCAAGATCGTCGACGGCCGGATCACCGGCTTCTACAAGGATGTCGTCCTGCTGGATCAGCCGTCGGTGTCCGACAACAAGAAATCGGTTAGGGCACTGCTCGATGAGGCAGGTGTGACCGTGACCCGGTTCGTCCGCTTCGAGGTCGGCCAGGCCTGACGGGCCCGGGTCAGCGACCATGAGGAACGTCAACGCCTACGGAGACGACGCACTCGGCGATCTCGACACTGTCGCGATGGTCGACGCGATGCGCACCGGCAAGGTGTCGTCGGCCGAACTGGTCGATGCGGCGATCGCTCGCGAACAGGCGGTCAACCCGGTTCTGAACGGGTTGGCGCACGAGATGTTCGACCGGGCGCGGGCGCAGGCCGCCACCCGTCAGGGCGGGTATTTCGACGGCGTTCCGACGTTCATCAAGGACAACGTCGACGTCGAGGGCGTGCCGACCATGCAGGGCACCGACGCCTGGGATCCGCAGCCGCAGGCTGGCCACGGCGACTTCGCGACGTTCTTTCTGGCCACCGGGCTGATCCCGCTGGGCAAGACGCAATTGTCGGAGTTCGGCTTCAGCGCCTCGGCTGAACATCCGCGCATCGGTGCGGTGCGCAACCCGTGGGACACCGATTACACCGCGGGAGCGTCGTCGTCGGGATCGGGCGCGTTCGTCGCCGCCGGGGTGGTACCCATCGCCCACGCCAACGACGGCGGTGGCTCGATCCGGATTCCGGCCGCCTGCAACGGTCTCGTCGGCCTCAAGCCGTCACGGGGTCGACTTCCGCTGGACAAGATGTCGCGCCAGATGCCGGTGCGGCTCGTCAACGACGGTGTGTTGACCCGTTCAGTGCGTGACACGGCCGCGTTTTACCGTGAGGGAGAACGCATTTGGCGCAATCGTGCACTTGCGCCGATAGGTGCGGTGACAGCACCCGGCCGGGAGCGGCTGCGGATTGCGGTCATCACCCGCTCGCTCAATCGGGACTGCAGCCCGCAGATGCGCGACCACACACTGAAGACCGCAGCCCTACTCGAAGGGCTCGGCCACCGGGTCACCCACCTCGACAGCAACCCGATCCCGGCGACCTTCGCCGACGACTTCCTCGTCTACTGGGCCTCGCTGGCCATGGCGCTGGTGCGCACCGGGAAGCGCACTTTCGGGCCGAGCTTCGACCGAGAGCGACTCGATAATCTGACCCTCGGGCTTGATCGTCACGCGACGCGCAACCTCCACCGGTTGCCGTTGGCCATCACCCGGCTCAGCCGGCTGCGCAAAGTCACCGAACGGCTCTACCGCGACTACGACGTCATGCTGATGCCGACGCTGGCCGAGGAGACTCCGCGGATCGGCCATCTCGACCCCACTGCGGACTACCAACAGGTGATCGACCGCCTGGTGGACTGGGTGGCGTTCACACCACTGCAGAACGCGACCGGCGAACCGGCGATCTCGCTGCCGCTGAATGAGTCGGACTCGGGCATGCCGGTCGGCATGATGTTCAGCGCCCCACTCGGCCACGAACGTCGGCTGCTGGAACTGGCTTTCGAACTCGAGGCGGCCAAGCCGTGGCCGCGGATCCAGGCTGGGGTAGTGGCCTGATCCCGGGCTCACCCCCCAATGTTCGGGCCTGCGATGATGAGGCAGGATGGGACCGCTGTTCCGGCTCCACCGGAATGGCACTCTGATGCCAGCCCCGACGAATCCGAGGAGTCTGATGGGGGAGCCAGCCACCACGAACGGCGGCGCACCGGATTCACACCCCGGGTACTCGCGGGTCCTGCTCAAACTCGGTGGTGAGATGTTCGGCGGCGGCTCCGTTGGCCTGGACCCGGACGTCGTGGCACAGGTCGCCCGGCAGATCGCCGAAGTGGTGCGCAGCGGTGTCCAGGTGGCCGTGGTGATCGGCGGCGGCAACTTCTTCCGTGGTGCCCAGCTTCAGCAGCGCGGCATGGAACGCACCCGGTCGGACTATATGGGCATGCTCGGTACGGTGATGAATAGCCTTGCGCTACAAGATTTTCTCGAGCAGGAAGGCATCGTCACCCGGGTCCAGACCGCTATCACCATGGGTCAGGTCGCCGAGCCCTACATCCCACTGCGGGCCCGTCGGCATCTGGAGAAGGGCAGGGTGGTGATCTTCGGCGCCGGCATGGGGCTGCCGTATTTCTCCACCGACACCACCGCCGCGCAGCGTGCCCTGGAGATCGGCGCCGAGGTGGTGCTGATGGCCAAGGCTGTCGACGGGGTTTTCACCGACGACCCGCGGCGCAATCCGGATGCCGAACTGCTGACCGAGATCAGCCACCGTGAGGTCATCGACCGCGGCCTGCAGGTGGCCGACGCCACCGCCTTCAGCCTGTGTATGGACAACGGAATGCCGATTCTGGTGTTCAACCTGCTGACCAACGGGAATATCGCCCGCGCGGTCGCAGGTGAGAAGATCGGAACACTCGTCACCACGTGACCGGACAGGAGGAGTGGCGCCGAATGATTCGCGCCGACGACGATGCAGAGCGAAGCGATGAGGAGGAGCGGCGCCCATGATTGAAGAGGCCATCTTCGATGCTGAAGAGAAGATGGAAAAGGCTGTCGCGGTCGCCCGCGATGATCTGTCGTCCATCCGGACCGGGCGCGCCAACCCCGGCATGTTCTCGCGCATCGTGATCGATTACTACGGCGCGCCCACTCCCATCACGCAGATCTGCAGCATCAACGTGCCCGAGGCACGGATGGTCGTCATCAAGCCCTATGAGGCGTCCCAACTCAAGCCGATCGAGGAATCCATTCGCAACTCCGATCTCGGGGTGAATCCGACCAATGACGGCAACATCATCCGGGTGTCGATCCCCCAGTTGACCGAGGAACGTCGCCGCGATCTGGTCAAGCAGGCCAAGGCAAAGGGTGAGGACGCCAAGGTGTCGGTGCGCAACATCCGCCGCCGCGCCATGGAGGAACTGCACCGGATCCGCAAGGACGGCGAGGCCGGCGAGGACGAGGTGGGCCGCGCGGAGAAGGACCTCGATAAGTCCACCGCGCAGTACATCTCGCAGATCGACGATCACGTCAAGCACAAGGAAGGCGAACTGCTCGAGGTCTGAGGACCTCGACAGCGAGCGACTGTGGCTGACACAGACTCCGGGGGCCCGACCCCCGAGGCACCCGAACAGCCGGCGAAGACGTCCCGGGCCGGCCGCGACCTCCCCGCCGCAATCGCCGTCAGCCTGCTGTTGGGCGGCACCATCATTGCGATCCTGCTTCTCGCGCCGCGGTTATGGGTCGCGTTGGTGGCGGCGGGGGTGCCAGTGGCCACCCACGAGGTGGTCCGACGGCTTCGCACGGCCGGTTACTCGATCCCGGTGTTGCCCCTCCTGGTCGGTGGGCAGGCGATGATTTGGCTGACCTGGCCTTTCGGTCCGGCCGGCGCGCTGGGTGGATTCGGCGCGACAGTGCTGGTCTGTCTGATCTGGCGGCTGTTGAGCCATGGACTACGGGGCCAACCAGTGAACTACCTCCGGGATGTCTCCGTAACCATCTTCATCGCGGCGTGGATCCCGTTGTGCGGAGCGTTCGCGGTGCTGCTGATCTATCCGTCCGACGGCTACGCGCGGGTGTTCGCACTCATGCTGGGCGTGACCTTCTCCGATATCGGCGGCTATACCGCCGGTGTGCTGTTCGGTAAGCACCGCATGGTTCCGGCGATCAGTCCGAAGAAGTCCTGGGAGGGTTTCGCGGGTTCGCTGGTCTGCGGCACCATCGGAGCGGTGATCGCGGTGGTGTTTCTGATGCACAAACCGGCCTGGGTCGGCATTCCACTCGGGGCCATGCTGGTTCTTACCGCCACCCTCGGCGACCTGGTCGAGTCTCAGGTCAAGCGCGATCTCGGTATCAAGGACATGGGCACCCTACTGCCCGGCCACGGCGGCCTGATGGACCGAATCGACGGCGTGCTGCCGTCGTCGGTGGCCACCTGGATCGTCCTGACGTTGCTGGCCTGATGGAACAGGAACTGGTCTTCGAGGCGCCACGGCGGGGATTGCCGCCCCGCCACTTCGCCGACCTCGATGCCGACGCCCGTGCTGCCGCGGTGACCGAACTCGGACTGCCGGCGTTTCGTGCCAAACAACTCGCGATGCAGTACTACGGCCGACTGCTCGCCGACCCGCGTGCGATGACCGATCTGCCTGCCGTCGTCCGCCAGACGGTGACCGAAGCTCTTTTCCCGCCGCTGCTGTCGGTGGTTCGCGAGGTCGAGTGCGACTCCGGTGAGACCCGAAAGACATTGTGGCGCAGCCACGATGGCACCACGGTCGAGTCGGTGCTGATGCGGTACCCGAACCGCAACACGGTCTGCATCTCATCTCAGGCCGGCTGCGGGATGGCGTGCCCGTTCTGCGCCACCGGCCAGGGTGGCTTAACCCGCAACCTCAGCACCGCTGAGATTCTCGAACAGATTCGTGCCGCCGCCGTGACCCTGCGCGACCTTCCTGAAACGAGGCCCGGCGGGGACCGCCTGTCCAACGTCGTGTTCATGGGCATGGGGGAGCCACTGGCCAACTACACCCGCGTACTGGCCGCCGTACGGCGCATTACCGCGGCACCGCCGGAGGGGTTCGGGATCTCCGCACGCGCAGTGACGGTATCGACGGTCGGACTGGCGCCGGCGATCCGAAAACTGGCCGACGAGCGTCTCGGCGTCACGCTGGCGGTGTCGCTGCATACCCCCGATGACGAACTGCGCGACACTCTGGTGCCGGTGAACAACCGGTGGAAGATCGCCGAGGTGCTCGATGCCGCCCGTTACTACGCCGACCTCACCGGCCGCCGGGTGTCGATCGAGTACGCGTTGATCCGCGATATCAACGACCAGGGCTGGCGGGCTGACCTGTTGGGCAGCCTGTTGCACCGCGCGCTAGGTCCGCTGGTGCACGTCAATTTGATTCCGCTCAACCCGACGCCGGGAAGCAAATGGGATGCCAGTCCGAAGCCGGTGGAGCGGGAATTCGTGAGAAGGGTTCTCGCCCAGGGGGTTTCCTGCACGGTGCGAGACACCCGCGGCCGTGAAATCGCGGCCGCCTGTGGACAGCTGGCCGCCGAAGGCGGGTAGTTGGAGCTCAGGCGATCAGACCGAGCCTGTGGACAGCTGGCCGCCGAAGGCGGGTAGTTGGAGCTCAGGCGATCAGACCGAGCCTGTGGACAGCTGGCCGCCGAAGGTTAGCGAAGCTGGCCGCGCCGGCGCATGACCCAGTCGCGGACGATCGCGAACGCGACGATCGCCGCGAAGGCGATCAGGAACCAGTTCTCCACGTGGCCGACGTGGTTACCGTGCATCATGCCCAGCAGGAATACGACGATGAAGATTCCCAGCGCGTACCAGGTGCGAGGGGTGATCTTGCTCCAACCCCAGGCCGCCGACGGGACGTCTGCGGTATCGACCTCCGAATAACGCTCCACCTCGGTGTTGACCATTGCGGCTCCTGTCGACTCGTGTCTGTCGTCATTCTGGCATACCCGGCTCAGCGGATCAGCCCGTACCGCCGCAGCGCTTCGGTGCGTTCGGTCCCGTGGTCCACGATCGGCTCCGGGTACCCCGCGGGACGTCCCGCCTTGAGTTTGTGGACCTCTGCGGCATCGGCGAGTTCGGGCACCCAGCGCCGCACATAGTCGCCGTCGGGATCGAACTTCTCGCCCTGGGTGGTCGGGTTGAACACCCGGAAGTAGGGCGCGGCATCGGTTCCGGTGCCCGCAGCCCACTGCCAGCCGTGCTGGTTGCTCGCGATGTCGGCGTCGACGAGTTGATCAAGGAACCACCTCGCGCCCCACTGCCACGGTAGGTGCAGATCCTTGACCAGAAATGAGGCGACGATCATGCGGACCCGGTTGTGCATGAAGCCGGTCCCGGCAAGTTGGCGCATCCCGGCGTCGACGATGGGGTAGCCGGTGCGGCCCTGTTTCCAGGCCTCGAAGACCGCCTCGGCCTGTGGTCCGGTGTCGATCTCGATGGTGTCGAAGTTCGGGTTCCAGTTGTGCCACGCACTGCGGGGCCACTGGTGCAGCACCGAGGCGTAGAAGTCGCGAAACGCCAACTCACGCAGGTACGCATCCGGTCCGGGTTCGCCGGTAATGAGATCCGCCGACATGGTCCGCGGGTGGATGGTGCCGTACTTCAGGTGGGCAGACATCCGGCTTGTTCCGGGTTTGTCCGGCCGGTCGCGGTCGGTGGAGTAAGTGTGGATGCCGTCGGTGAGAAATTCCGCCCATCGGTGTCGTGCTGCGGCCTCGCCCGCGGGAATATCAAGTGTTGCACCGGGATCCGGTGCTTCGACCCGGCGCGGGAGTGCGGCGACACCGTCGGGGTTGATCCATGTCACCGCCGCAGGATCGGACTGCGCGGGGGCGCGCCAGCCGACCTCGCGCCACCGCCGGAAGAACGGGGTGAATACCTTGTAGGGGCTGCCGTCATCTTTGGTCACCCGCCCCGGCGACACCAGATAGGGCGATCCGTTGGCGACGAGTGGGACGTCCGACAGCGCTGCGACCACCGTCGCATCGCGGCGTACCCCGAACGGGCTGAAGTCCGCGGAGATGTGCACGGATTTGGCGGCGATCGCCGCGGCGATCTTCGGGATCTGTTCCTCGGGGCGTCCGCGGGTGATCAGCAACCGGCCGCCGAGGTCACTGTTGAGTGCCCGCAGAGAGTCGCCGAGGAACTGCAGCCGGCGCGCACCGGCGTTTGCTTCCAATCGCGGGTCGAGCACGAAACAGGCCAGTACCTCGGAGTCGTCGGCGGCGGCGTCAAGCAGCGGCGGCAGATCGCGCAGTCTCAGGTCGCGGCGCAACCACAGCAGTGTCGATGGCATGCCCCCATGCTGCCTTGTCGCCCCGCATGCAAAGAGGGCCGGTCGCTTTCGCGGCCGGCCCTCTTTGTTGTCAGTCCTGCAAAACTGGTGCCGGGAGAGTTCCCGACCCGAGTGCGACTAGGGCGTCGTCGTGGTGGTCGGCATCGACGTTGACGAACCCTCGGACGACGCCGGTGCGGCCGGCGGCATCAGGACGGTATCGATCAGGTACAGCGTCGCGTTGGCCGTCTTGATACCACCGCAGACGACGCCGGCGTCACCGACCATCAGGTCGTTGCCTGATCCGGTCACCTTCAGCGAACCGCCCTGCACGGTGGTGTGCTCGCCGACGACCTGCGTCGGGTCGGCCTGACCGGACACCACGTGGTAGGTCAGGATCGAGGTCAGCAGTGCCGAGTCGGTCTTGAGCTTCTCGATGGTGGCCGCGTCGATCTTGGCGAACGCGTCATCGGTGGGTGCGAACACCGTGAACTGCCCGTTATTCAGTGTGTCCACCAGGTTGACGTTCGGGTTCAACTTGCCCGACAGCGCCGACGCCAGCGTGGTCAGCACCGGGCTGTTGCCGGCGGCGGTCGCGACCGGATCCATGGCTAGGCCCGCGACCGATCCCGGGCCGGAGGGGTTAGCCGTGGCGTAGGCCGCGCAGCCCGCGCCCACGGGGTCGCCGGCAGCCGGCATCGCCATCACCGAGGAGGACACCGAACTGGCGGCAGAACCGGCCGAACTCGCCATCGACGAGGCTTTATCGGTCATCGACGACGCCGACTCCTTGGTGGCCGTCGAACAGCCCGAGAGGGTCAGGGCCGCGATGGCCGCCACACCCGCGGCAGTGAGCACTGAACGCTGAGCAATCATGTTTTGGGTCTCCGGATCCGTGTAATGGGCGACACGCCGAACAGCGGCCGCATTTGTCATTCGATGCACGATGTTACCTGGACGGGCTGGTGTGACGACGGTCATACCCTATAACCATGAGGTCCGCCCACCGCGTCCCGGCCGACGGCGCGGCACAATGGGTCCGGTGAGCCCCGCCAACCGCCTGCGCGTTCTGATCCTCGGCAGTACCGGGTCGATCGGCACCCAGGCGCTGGAGGTGATCGCCGCCAATCCTGATCGTTTCGCGGTCGTCGGCCTCGCGGCCGGCGGCGGTAATCCCGAACTGCTCGCCCGTCAGCGCGCCGACACCGGCGTCACCAACATTGCGGTCGCCGACCCGGCTGCTGCGCAGCATGTCGGCGAGGTCACCCACGTCGGCCCCGACGCCGCCACCCGACTGGTGGAGAACACCGAGGCTGACGTGGTGCTCAACGCCCTGGTCGGTGCGCTCGGGCTCGAACCCACGCTGGCCGCGCTGGCCAGCGGTGCACGCCTGGCGCTGGCCAATAAGGAGTCCCTGGTAGCCGGTGGTCCGCTGGTTCTGCGGGCGGCCCGGCCCGGTCAGATCGTCCCGGTGGACTCCGAGCACTCCGCGCTGGCCCAGTGCCTGCGCTCCGGCAGTGCCGACGAGGTGGCCAAACTGGTACTCACCGCCTCCGGTGGGCCGTTTCGCGGCTGGTCGGCCGCCGATCTGGAATCGGTGACGCCCGAGCAGGCCGGTGCGCACCCCACCTGGAATATGGGGCCGATGAACACGCTGAACTCCGCGTCGCTGGTGAACAAGGGACTGGAACTGATCGAGACCCACCTGCTGTTCGGCGTTCCTTACGAGCGCATTGAGGTCGTCGTGCACCCGCAGTCGATCGTGCATTCAATGGTGACCTTCACCGATGGCTCCACCATTGCCCAGGCCAGCCCGCCGGATATGAAACTGCCGATATCGCTGGCGCTGGGCTGGCCGGACCGGGTCGCCGGCGCCGCTGCCGGCTGCGACTTCCGCACTGCGGCCACCTGGGATTTCGAGCCCCTGGACGACGCGGTCTTCCCGGCTGTCGCCCTTGCTCGCCGGGCCGGGGAGACCGGTGGTTGCATGACCGCGGTCTACAACGCCGCCAACGAGGAGGCGGCCGCGGCCTTCCTGGCCGGACGTATCGGTTTCGGTGCGATTGTGCGAACAATCGCTGACGTCCTGGGCGCTGCCGACCAGTGGTCGGCTGAACCGGCTACCGTGGAGGACGTACTCGAGGCCCAGCGCTGGGCTCGCCGACGCGCCCACGACGCCATTGACGTCGCCGCACAGGAGGTCGCACCACAGCGATGATGTTCGTAATCGGGATCGTGCTCTTCGCGTTGGCCATTCTTGTCTCGGTGGCTCTGCACGAATGCGGCCACATGTGGGTCGCGCGGGCCACCGGGATGAAGGTGCGTCGCTACTTCGTGGGCTTCGGGCCGACGCTGTGGTCGACGATGCGGCCCAACAAACTCGGCTCCACCGAGTACGGGGTCAAGGCGATTCCCCTCGGCGGCTTCTGCGATATCGCGGGCATGACGTCGGTGGACACGTTGCGGCCCGAGGACGAGCCCTACGCGATGTACAAACAGCGGACCTGGAAGCGGGTCGCGGTGCTGTTCGCCGGACCGGCCATGAACTTCATCATCGGATTGGTGTTGGTCTACGGAATCGCCCTGGTCTGGGGATTGCCCAACCTGCACCCGCCGACCACCGCGGTCGTCGGCGAAACCAGCTGTGTCAAATCTGAGCTCACCAGGGGCGAACTCGGAACGTGCACCGGAACGGGTCCGGCAGCGCTGGCCGGTATCAAGGCCGGCGACGTTGTGGTCAAGGTGGGTGCAACGCCGGTGGGCACCTTCGAGGACATGGTGACCGAGGTTCGAAAGTCCTCGGGCCCCACTGCGTTTGTCATTGAGCGCACTGCAGACGGACAGACGACGACCGTCGATGCGATCGTCGACGTGGCGACCACCAAGCGCTGGATCACCCCCGCTGACGGCGGCGAGGCAACCGGACCGTCGGACGTCGGCTCGATCGGGATCGGCGCCGCGCAGTTCGGTCCTACGCACTACAACCCGCTGTCGGCGGTGCCGGGGACCTTAGCCTTCAGCGGCGATCTGGCCGTTCAGTTGGGCAAGTCGATGGCCGCGATCCCGAGCAAGGTCGGGGCACTGGTGCACGCGATCGGCGGTGGGGAGCGTGACCCGGAGACCCCGATCAGCGTTGTCGGCGCCAGCATCATCGGTGGCGACACCGTCGATCACGGGCTGTGGGTGGCGTTCTGGTTCTTCCTGGCTCAACTCAACTTTGTGCTGGGCGCGATCAACCTGGTGCCGTTGCTGCCCTTCGACGGCGGCCATATCGCCGTAGCGATCTACGAGAAGATCCGCAATATGTTCCGCGCAATCCGCGGCGCGCTGCCTGCGGCCCCGGTGGATTACACCAGGTTGATGCCCGCCACCTATGTGATCCTCGCCGTAGTGGTCGGCTACATGGCGCTGACCGTGACCGCAGACCTGGTCAACCCGATTCGATTGTTCCAGTAGGAGATTCGCAGATGTCAGTTGGTCTGGGTATACCGGCACCGCCGGTCCCGGTTTTGGCGCCGAGGCGCAAGACCCGTCAACTCATGGTGCGTGATGTCGGGGTGGGCAGTGACTACCCGATCTCGGTGCAATCGATGTGCACGACTAAGACCCATGACATCAATGCCACATTGCAGCAGATCGCCGAACTGACGGCCACCGGTTGTGACATGGTCCGGGTGGCCTGCCCGCGCCAAGAGGACGCCGATGCCCTCGCCGAGATCGCCCGCAAGAGTCAGATCCCGGTGATCGCCGACATCCACTTCCAGCCGAAGTACATCTTCGCCGCGATCGACGCCGGTTGTGCGGCTGTTCGGGTTAATCCGGGCAACATCAAGGAGTTCGACGGCCGCGTCGCCGAAGTGGCCAAAGCCGCTGGCGCAGCAGGCATTCCGATCCGCATCGGGGTCAATGCGGGCTCACTGGACAAGCGGTTCATGGAGAAGTTCGGTAAGGCCACTCCGGAGGCTCTCGTCGAGTCCGCGCTGTGGGAGGCCTCGCTTTTCGAGGAACACGGCTTCGGCAATATCAAGATCAGCGTCAAGCACAACGACCCCGTCGTGATGGTGGCGGCGTATGAGTTGCTGGCCCAAAAATCGGACTACCCTCTGCATCTCGGTGTCACCGAGGCTGGTCCCGCTTTCCAGGGCACCATCAAGTCGGCGGTCGCCTTCGGAGCGCTGCTGTCCCGCGGCATCGGTGACACCATTCGGGTGTCGCTGTCGGCACCGCCGGTCGAAGAGGTCAAAGTCGGCAACCAGATCCTGGAATCGCTGAATCTGCGGCCGCGCGGACTGGAGATCGTGTCCTGCCCGTCGTGCGGACGTGCGCAGGTCGACGTCTACACCCTGGCAAACGCGGTCAGCGCGGGTCTCGAGGGTCTGGACGTGCCACTGCGGGTGGCGGTGATGGGCTGCGTCGTCAACGGGCCGGGCGAGGCGCGCGAGGCCGATCTCGGGGTTGCCTCCGGCAATGGCAAGGGTCAGATCTTCGTCAAGGGTGAGGTGATCAAGACTGTGCCCGAGTCCATGATCGTCGAGACACTCATCGAAGAGGCCATGCGAATCGCCGAGGGCTTGCGCGGCACGGACACGGCTGCGGGCGGTTCGCCGGTGGTCACCGTAAGCTGAAGCGGCAACCTGCTCGCGGGTGAAACCCGCAGCAAGCAACGGCCCCGCGGGTGAAACCCCCAGAAAGAACCGGCCCCGCGGGTGGAACCCGCAGAAAGAACGATGATGTCGGCACCGCCACTACTTCGCTCGGTTGACGGTCGCCGGGTGTCGGTGGTGCGCGATGCGGCCGCGGTGAGCCGGGTGCTGACCGCCGATCCGGTGGGCGCGTGCATGGTCGCCGCGCGGGTGGCCGACAACGGCGTCGATCCGGGCTCTATCGGGGGTGAACTCTGGACGCGGCGGCATGCGGAGGACTCGCTGTGCTACGCCGGAGCCAATCTGATCCCGCTTCGGGGCGCTCGCGACGATCTCGTGGCGTTCGCCGATCGGGCCCTGAGTACGGCGCGCCGCTGCTCGTCGCTGGTCGGCCGCGCCCATCTGGTGTTGCCGATGTGGGATCGGCTGCAGCACGGTTGGGGCCCGGCGCGCGATGTGCGTGACCGCCAACCCCTGCTAGCTCTGGGGTCGCAACCCCAATGCGCTGTGGACCCGGGCGTTCGGCGGGTACGGATTGACGAGTTGGACGCCTACCTGGTGGCTGCGATCGACATGTTCATCGGCGAGGTCGGCCTGGATCCACGGGCCGGTGACGGCGGGCGCGGTTACCGCCGTCGGGTGGCCGGCCTGATCACGGCCGGACGCGCCTTCGCCCGCTTCGAGCGTGGTCATGTGGTGTTCAAAGCCGAAATTGGTTCGCAGTCGCCCGCGGTCGGCCAGATTCAAGGCGTCTGGGTGCACCCCGAATGGCGTGGCCACGGTCTTGGTACGGCCGGAACCGCGGCGATCTCGGCGGCCGTGGTCCAGACGGGTCGCATCGCGAGCCTGTACGTCAACGGTTACAACTCCGTCGCCCGTGCCGCCTACGCCCGGGTGGGCTTCAGCGAGGTCGGCACCTTCGCGACCGTTCTGCTCGACTAGATGCTGCGCCGCAACGTCGAGTTTTTCTGCGCCGCAGCGTTGAGTCGTTGTCCCGCCGACCGCGGTATGGGCGGGAAAAGTTCACTCTCAGCACTGGTCGGGCGGTGCGCCTCCGACGGATAGTGGTCACAGCCTCATAACATCTGCCTCAATGGCAACTTTCACCTCACGAGCAACACGCGTCACAGGCCTGGCCTCGGTGCTGGCGCTGGCGGCAGCGGGAGCGCTCTCGGCGTGCACTCCGCGCCCGGACGGGCCCGCGCCGGCTGCCGCGCAGTTCTTCGCCGACCTCGGCCGCGGTGACACCGGGGCGGCCGCCCAACTCAGCGACCTGCCGACCGATGCGCACGCCGCGTTGAATGAGGCCTGGTCGGGCCTGCAGGCCACTCATCTGGATGCCAAGATCCTCGGCTCGCGCTACACCGAGGACACCGGCAGCGTGAACTACCGCTTCACCTGGGAGCTGCCCAAAAATCGCACCTGGACCTACGACGGCGTGCTGAACCTGATCCGGGACGAGGGAAAGTGGCGGGTCCGCTGGGTCGCCAGTGCCCTGCACCCCAAGCTCGGCGAGAATCAAACTTTCGAACTGCGGGCTGATCCGCCGCGGCGGGCCTCGGTTAATGAGCAGAGTGGCACCGAGGTATTGGTGCCGGGCAGTCTGTACCACTACCAACTTGATGCCGCGAAGTCCGGCGCCAACCTGATGTCCACCGCACGCGTGGTCGCCGATGTGCTGCATCAGTTCGACGACACTCTCAACCCGCAGCGGCTGGCTGAGCAGGCCAGCTCCTCGAACGGACCCATGGAACTGATCACGCTGCGGCCCTCCGATCACGACCGGGTGGCGCCGTTGCTTGCCGGGCTGCCCGGCGTCATCGTCACCCCGCAGGCCGACCTGCTGCCCACCAACGACCGCTTCGCACCGGCCATCATCACCGAGGTGCGCAAGGCGGTGATCGACGACCTCGACGGCGAGGCCGGCTGGCGGGTGGTCAGCGTCAACAAGAACAGTTCCGATGTCGACGTCCTCACCGAGGTCGCGGCCAAACCGGCACCGTCGATCTCCCTCACTCTCGATCGGGGGGTACAGAACGCTGCCCAGAACGCCGTCGATGGACAGTGGCGTAAAGCCATGCTCGTGGTGATCAAGCCGTCGACGGGGGACATCCTGGCGGTCGCACAGAATGCCGCCGCCGATATCGATGGCCCGGCGGCCACCACCGGGCTGTATCCGCCGGGGTCGACGTTCAAGATCGTCACCGCCGGAGCGGCGCTACAGCGCAATATGGCCACGCCCAACACCCTGATGGGGTGCCCGGGCGAGATCGACATCGGCTACCGCACGATCCCGAACTACAACAGGTTCGATCTCGGCACCGTTCCGATGGCCAGGGCGTTCGCTAACTCCTGCAACACCACATTCGCCGAACTGGCGAGCCGGATGCCACCGAGTGCGCTGACTGACGCAGCATCGGAGTACGGCATCGGTGCCGACTACACCATCGAGGGTCTGACCACCGTCACCGGTACCGTGCCGGCGACGGTCAATCTCGCAGAGCGCACCGAGGACGGATTCGGCCAGGGCAAGGTTCTGGTCACTCCGTTCGGGATGGCGCTGGCGGCGGCGACTGTCGCGGCGGGCACGACGCCGACACCGCACCTGATCGTGGGTCGGCCGACGACCGAGACCGGTGACCACCCGCCGGCGGATCCGGCGACCCTCGACGGTCTGCGATCGATGATGCGACTGGTCGTCACCAACGGCACCGCGAAGGATATCGACGGCATCGGTGAGGTGTACGGCAAGACCGGCGAGGCCGAGTTCGACGGCGGCTCGCACGCGTGGTTCGCCGGCTACCGCGGTGATCTGGCCTTCGCGGCGCTGATCGTCGGCGGTGGATCGTCGACCTACGCGGTCCGCATGGTCCGACAGATGTTGCAGGAACTCCCCGACGGCTATCTGGCCTGACTGCCAGCCGTCCCCGGCGAGCTGATGCCGGCGGTCCGTTATTGAGATGGTCCGGACTGCTGATTTCCCTGTTTGCCTGAGCCCTGCTGGTTGGGGCCCTGCTGGTTCGGACCCTGCTGGTTGGGGCCCTGGTTGGGGCCCTGCTGGTTGGGACCCTGCTGGTTGGGGCCCTGGTTGGGGCCCTGCTGGTTGGGGCCTGGACCGGGTGGCTTCGGTCCGGGGCCTGGAGGTTTGGGGCCTGGCCCAGGGCCGGGGCCGGGCTGCGGTCCGGGTCCGGGTCCGGGTCCGGGAGGTGTGGGGCCTGGGCCGGGCTGGGGACCTGGGCTTGGTTTCGGCGGCGGCGGTGCCAACACCGGCACCGGATTATCCGGGACGGGTGCGCCGCCTGCCGCGGGGTTTGAACCGACGAGGCCGCCGGCCGGGGCGGGTCGCTGAACTGCCTCGATCTGTGGAACCGTCGGCCGTGGCAGGGATGGGTCAGCCGCTGCGGGCGGGAACAGCAGTGCGGGCGAGTCGGGCTGCAGTGGCGGCGCGGGGACTTGCAGTTCGAGGACCGGGCGGGGACCGACGGGGATGCCGGTCGGCGGCACTGTGTTCGTGGGCTTGCTGATCCCCGCCGGGGTGATGAAGGGCAGCTTGACAGTGCCGCCCAGAACTGCGGCCAGGCCGGCCCCCAGCGTCAGAACACCGAATATGCTTGCCGCCGCAATCTGCAGGTACAGACGTTGCGGGCGGGCGCGCGACGCTCGGTGCTTCTCGAGGTCGACGACTGCGGCATCGTCGATCGTGTCATCGTCGGCCGTGTCGTCGACAACGAGGAGCTCAGCCTGCGGATTCAAGCCCTTCAGGTAGGGGCCGAAACACTCGTTCGCGTAGTCCGCGACCTCCGCTCGGGTGGTCAGTGGCCGCTCCGGTCGTTTCACGGTCACCAGTGAATAGGCGAGCCGTACGAAGACGTCGGCGACTGGTTCGAGATCCGCCGGAGTGTCGTCGGTGGTGGTTCCTGCACGTCGAAGTTGGTCGGCGACCAGCGGAACGCTTGCCTCCATCACCGCCGCTGCCGTGCTCGACATCATCGGCGAGGATTCGCTGGACTCGGTATTGAGCTCGCGGGTGGCAAGAGGATGGCCTTGAACTGCCCAGACGACGTCGGTGAAGGCATGCAGGGTCCGGTCGGCGAACGCGGTGCCATGCCCGGCGGCCTGCTGGAATGCGGTGTCGAGCAGTCTCGTGAATTCACCGACGATGGCGGTTTTGAGGAGATCGACCTTGCTGGGCCAGCGCCGGTAGATCGTCATGTGCGAGACGCCGGCGTATTTCGCGACCAGTTCGACCGTCGCCCGTTTGAACCCGAAGTCCCCGAGGACGCGGATCGCGCCGTCGAGAATCTTCGCGCCGGTGGGGTCGGGCTTCTGCGCTGTCACAGCCCCGCCTTTCCCGTACGACGTGTCACGACCACCCCACTCCGGATCCTACTACCCAACCATCCCGATCCGACGATTCAGGTCATCCAGCCGGCTGGGACCCGAACCGCCGAATCTGAGGGAGTTATCCGCCGCGCTCAGGTTTCCTCACGAATTGGTCCTTGACTTCAGCCCAATGAGGTGATGTTATGACCTCAATAATTCAATAACAACTGCTGATCAGAACAAGGTTCGACCCCGTCCAGATTTCTGGGACGCCGCCGAGATGCAGGATCACTGAGCTCAGGAACAACTAAGGAAAAGGACGGGCAGTCATGTTAGGAACCGCCAAAGTCATCACAATCGGGCGCGTCGGCGCCTTGGCCATCGCCCTCGGTATCGGCGGTGCGATCGCGGCGGCACCGGCGTGGGCGGACAGTTCCGAACCGGCGTCCTCAACCGGTCGCCCGGCCGCGGCGACGCACCGAGCGGACCGCGGCGCGGCGACCCGGGCGACGGCTGGCGCCGGCGACGTCGCGGCATCCCGGATCGCCTCGACCGCGTCGACTGCGGGTACGGCCGCGGCGGTCACAGCTCGGCAGGCCGCCGTCCCGCAGCCCAAGCCACCACGGCCCGGTGTCAGCTACCGCTCGATTGACGGCACCGGTAACAGCCTCGCCAAGTCGGCGCTCAATGCGGCCGGAGCGACCTTCGGTCGGATCGGCGCCGCCCGCTTCGCCGACGGCATCGCGGCGCTCCGCACCGACCTGCCCAACGCCCGCACCGTCAGCAATCTGGTCGTCGCCGGCAATGCCGAGACCCCGAACGCCGAGGGACTGTCCGGGATGATGTACGCCTGGGGTCAGTTCATCGACCACGACATCAACCTGACGCTGTCGGACAACGTCACCCGCATCGACATCACCGTTCCCTCGGGCGATGCGAACCTCAGTGGTGCGATCCCACTGACCCGCGCCGTCATCGACCCGTTGACCGGGGTCGCCGGCAAGCCGGCAACTGCCACCAACAACGTGACGGGCTGGCTGGACGGTTCGATGGTGTACGGCTCGGACGCCACCACGGCCGCCAGTCTGCGTGGCGCCGACGGGCACCTCCTGACCTCGCCCGGCAACAACCTGCCGATCGTCGACGGCGCCTTCGTGGGCGGTGACATCCGCGTCCAGGAGAACCCCGACCTGACCGCGTTGCAGACGCTGTTCCTGCGCGAGCACAACCGTCAGGTCGACCAGTTGAAGCTGGCTCACCCGGACTGGACGGGTGAACAGCTCTACGATCAGGCCCGCGCGATCGTCGGCGCGGAGATCGCCCGCATCACCTACAGCGAATTCCTGCCGCATCTGCTCGGTACCACCGCGATCAAGCCCTACCAGGGTTACAAAGTGGGCGTCGATCCTCGGCTCACCCTGGAATTCGCCGGTGCCGCATACCGTTTCGGGCATTCGATCGTCTCGGCGAACCTGGAGAAGACCGATGAGCAGGGCGTTGAGATCGGTGAGGCAGTCACGCTCAAGGATGCCTTCTTCCAGAGCCCGGAAGATTTCATCGCCGACAGCGGCGCCGATGGCCTGCTGCGCCATCTGACCAACGACCTGTCCAACGCCCTTGACGTGCACATCGTCGACGATCTGCGCAACTTCTTGTTCGCGCCGAAAATCGGTCTGGACCTGGCCTCGATCAACCTGCAGCGGGGGCGCGATCTCGGCTTGGGCACCCTGAATGAAACGAGGGTGGCGCTGGGGCTCAAGCCCTACACCAGCTTCGCGGCGATCACCTCCGATGCCGCCACCGCCGCCGCCCTGCAAGCCGCCTACGGTGACGTCAACAAGGTGGAACTTTGGATCGGCGGCCTGGCCGAAAACCATGTGCCCGGAGCCATGGTGGGGCAGACCTTCGATGTGATCATCGCCCAGCAATTCCAGAACCTGCGCGACGGCGACCGACTTTGGTACCAGAACCAGGGCTTCGACGCCGCAACGATGCGGGCCATCGAATCGACCACGCTGTCCTCGCTGATGCTGGGGAACACCGACACCAAGCACATGCAGGCCGATGCGTTCGTGTTCTACGAGCGGCGCAGTGGCGTGGCTGGAGGGGGTGTGATGGGGAGCCCGGCGTCACCGCAACTGGTGGTCGGATCCAACGGTAGCGACACCCTGGTCGGCGGAACCAAGGGCGATCTGCTCGTCGCGGGCACCGGTCGTCAGACCATGACCGGTGCAGCGGGCAGTGACACCTTCATCGTCAGCACCAAAGGCGTCGACGCTGTGATCACCGACTTCAAGGTCGGTCAGGACAGGTTGCAGTTCGAGAACCTCGGCCAGCCCGGCGCCACCGGCGTACGGATCGTCACCGAGAAGGGCAATGCCGTCGTCTACTTTGCCGGCAACAAGGTGACCCTGACCGGAGTTCAGGCCAGCAGGATCAGGGTCAGCGACATCAGTTTCATCTGATCGGTGCAGACGGGTCCCCGGCGGCTGAATTGGCTTCGGCCACAATGATTTCGCCATTGCTAACCGCTATGGCACGCGGGGTCAGTGGTTCCGTCGCCGGGCCCTGTGTCACCGCTCCGTCGAAGGCGAATCGGCTGCCGTGGCAGGGGCAGATGGCGGCACCGTCCCTGACCCCCAGCGCGCAGCCGGCGTGTGTGCACCGGGCTATGAAACCCTGGAACACCCCGGGCGAGGGCTGGCTGATCAACGTGCCGTGCGCGACGATCGCCGCACCAACCGGAACGTCGGCGGCAGGAGCCAGCACCTGACCAGCTTTTTGCGTTGTTTCCGCCGGAGCGGAGTCGGCGCTCTTGCCGCAGGCGGCCAAAGGGGCAGCAGCGGCACCGGCAACGACGGCGCCGAGGATGGTTCGTCTGGGTAGATCGGACATATCGGGGAGCTTAGTCCAGCAGGTAAGTTGAAATGGCTATGACCGAGATCGAGAGCACCCCCGCACTGCGGTTGTCCGACGCCGACCGCAACGGAACCCTGCGGCGGCTGCACAACGCCGTCGCACTCGGACTGATCGACATCGGCGAGTTCGAGGAACGTTCGGTGCAGGTCTCGCTGGCTCGCCAGCCCGTCGACCTCGAAGTGCTCATCGGTGACCTCCCCGGACCGGGTGCCATCGCCACCTCCGCGGCCGATCGCCTCGAGCTTCGTGGCTGGCTCGGTTCCCTGCGTCGGCACGGCGAATGGATGGTGCCGACCAGGCTGGCCCTGGTGCGCCGGGTGGGATCGGTCGATCTCGACCTCACCCACGCCCGCTTCGCCGGGCCGGTGGTGGTGATCGAGTTGGACATGGTCCGCGGGTCGGTGGACATCCGGCTGCCCGACGGTGCCAGCGCGTCGATCGACGACGTGATCGTCTACGGCGGCAGCGCCCGCGACCGGCGCAAGAATCCACCCGCCGAGGGCAACCCGCACGTGGTGCTCACCGGCCGGGTGGTGCTGGGCTCGGTGAACATCCGCGCACCCAAGCGGCCGCCGCTGAGCCGGGGCCAGTCGAAGTCGTTGCGTCGCCGTTAATGTGAGGAATATGCCCGCGCGTAGCCCCCTCAGTTCCGGGGTCGTCTCACCCACCCTGCCGGTGCCGAGGTCGATTGCGCGCCCCGAATACGTCGGGCGGTCGACGGCCGTCGAGGGCAACGAACCCTGGGTGCAAACGCCCGAGGTGATCGAGAAGATGCGGGTGGCCGGACGTATCGCGGCCGGCGCGCTGGCCGCGGCCGGCGAGGCCGTCGCTCCCGGTGTCAGCACCGACGAACTCGACCGGATCGCCCACGACTACATGGTCGATCATGGCGCCTACCCATCGACGTTGGGCTACAAGGGTTTTCCGAAGTCCTGCTGCACCTCACTGAACGAGATCATCTGCCACGGCATCCCGGATTCGACCGTCGTGGCCGACGGTGACATCGTCAATATCGATGTCACCGCCTACATCGACGGCGTGCACGGCGACACCAATGCGACCTTCCTGGCCGGTGATGTCAGCGAGGAACACCGTCTGCTGGTGGAACGCACGCACGAGGCGACGATGCGCGCCATCAATGCAGTCAAGCCGGGCCGGTCGCTGTCGGTGGTGGGCAGGGTCATCGAGGCGTATGCGAATCGCTTCGGCTACAACGTCGTTCGTGACTTCACCGGCCACGGCATCGGAACCACCTTCCACAACGGCCTGGTGGTCCTGCACTACGACCAGCCCAGTGTCCAGACCGTGCTGGAACCGGGCATGACGTTCACCATCGAACCGATGATCAATCTGGGATCGCTGGATTATGGGATCTGGGACGACGGTTGGACGGTCGCCACCAAAGACCTCAGGTGGACGGCCCAGTTCGAGCACACCCTCGTCGTGACCGAGGACGGCGCCGAGATCCTGACGTTGCCGTGATCGCTTTCCCCTCCCCGCGAGCAGACGCAAAATCGCACGCCTGGGCCCTCGGGAGTGCGATTTTGCGTCTGCTCGGCGGGACAGAGTGACCGGCGGGGCACTACTGATCGCCGGCACCACCTCCGATGCCGGCAAATCAATGGTGGTCGCGGGGCTGTGCAGACTGTTGGCCCGCAAGGGCATTCGGGTCGCTCCGTTCAAGGCGCAGAACATGAGCAACAACTCCTGTGTCGCCCTGGACGCGCACGGGGTCGGCGGTGAGATCGGCCGGGCGCAGGGCATGCAGGCCCGTGCCGCCGGTCTGGCGCCGAGTGTGCGCTTCAACCCGGTGCTACTCAAACCCGGCAGCGACCGCACCTCCCAACTGCTGGTGCGCGGCAGGCCGATCGGCTCCGTCAGCGCGATCGACTACATCACCCACCGCGAACACCTGGCCGGCGTTGTCGCCGAGGAACTCGCCGGCCTGCGGGATGAGTTCGACGTGGTGATCTGCGAGGGTGCCGGGTCGCCCGCCGAGATCAACCTGCGCGCAACCGATCTGGCGAATATGGGCCTCGCGCGTGCGGCGAACCTTCCGGTGCTCGTCGTGGGCGATATCGACCGGGGCGGTGTGCTGGCGCATCTCTTCGGCACCGTCGCCGTGCTGTCACCGGAGGATCAGGCGCTCATCGCAGGGTTCATCGTCAACAAGTTTCGCGGCGATCCGGCCCTGCTGGTGCCGGGCCTGGATCAATTGGCCGCGCTCACCGGCCGACCGACCTACGGCGTGCTGCCCTACAGCGACGAGTTGTGGCTGGACGCCGAGGATTCACTGTCGGTGGTGGCCGGAGAACTCGTCGGGGTGCCGGCGCCCCCGCGCGGCGACCAGGTGCTGCGGGTCGCGGCCATCCGGCTGCCGCGGATCTCGAATTCCACCGATATCGAGGCACTGGCCTGCGAACCGGGGGTGATTGTCCGGTGGGTCAGCGAACCCGCGGACCTGGCCGACGTCGATGTCATCGTCATCCCGGGCAGCAAGGCCACCGTCGCCGATCTTGGTTGGCTGCGCGAGCGCGGCCTGGCCGATGCAATCGTCGCCCATGCCGGAGCGGTCCTGGGTATCTGCGGAGGGTTCCAGATGCTGTGCCGCCGTATCGACGATACGGTCGAAAGCCGATGCGGCACGGTCGAAGGGCTCGGCCTGCTCGATGCCGACATCGTGTTCGCCGATGACAAGGAACTGCGGCACTGGGAAACCCCACTGGCCGGTTACGAGATCCATCACGGCCAGGTGGTCCGCTGCGCTGAGGCCACCTGGTTCGAGGCCGACGGCGGCGCGCACGGATACGTCCGCGATCGGGTGTTCGGCACCCACTGGCACGGACTGCTCGACAATGACGACTTCCGGCGCAACTGGCTCACGGCTGTCGCCGCGGACCGCCCCGGATTCCGCGTCGCGCCGGATGTCAGTGTGCCCGCACGCCGTGATGCCCAACTTGATGTGATGGCCGACCTGCTCACAGCGCATCTCGACCTCGATGCCGTACTCGGACTGCTGGAAGGCCCGACGCCGACTCGCCCGACCATCACCAGCGCGCTGCATCACCTACCCTGAAACCCATGTCGGGTCGGGGAGTAGCGGCGGTGGTACTGGTCGCGGCCACGCTGATGACCGGGTGCGCCACCACGGTGGCTGGCACCGCGACCTGGCCGGGTGCGGTCCTGCAGCAGGCGATGTTGCGCGAGTCCGATTTCCCGGCCGGCGTGCAATACGACCGGATCCCGGAAAAGTCCGGACAACCCGACGGTGCGGGGGAGCCCGGCCCGATGCTGTCGCGGCCGCAGGGATGTTCGAATGCGCTGACCAATGTGATTGCCCAATCGGCCGAGCGCGGTCCGGGAAGCGCGGCGAAGTACGCCGTGTCCTATGACGGGGCGCGGATCGCGATGACCCTGTTGTCGTGGAATCTGGACCTGGGCAAGCTCGAAGCCGAGGCGAGTCGCTGTGCGAAATTCGAGGCCTTCTTCGATCCTGAGTCTCCGGGGATTCCGATCATCACTGCCGAGCTACCCGGACTTGAGCGGGGTGGGCTTGGCTACCAGCAGACCATGACGCTCCGCGGCTCGACCAGCAGTATCTATATGGCCTTCCGAAACGTAGGCGGCCGTGGGGTTTTCGGAATTTCGCTACCGGCCAGTAACCCACGAATCGGGCCGAAAGCTGAACTGCCGCAGACGTTCCTGGACGTTTTCAGCAAACAGGTCGCCCGGATTCGCGCTGCCTGATCCGGTTTCCGAAACCCGTCCGCGAATCCGTGATCCGCAGTAGCGTGGGTAGATGCCAGCGACGTTGATGACGGTCGACGGTTTCCCGGTGCCGGTGAGTGTCACCGGTCCGGATAGGGGGCCCTACGTCGTCGTCTTAGGCGCTGCTCAGCATGCGCCGGCCGCCTATGACACGCTGTGTCAGCGGTTGCACATCGCATCGGTGCGAACCGTGGTGATCGGGGCGGATCCCCGACTGCATCCCAAAGCTGTCGTTGCCGTACTCGACGCACTCGAGGTGCCGTGGGCGGTCCTGGTCGGTGATCGGTTCGGTGCCGAACTGGCGTGGGAGGCGGCCGGGACGCGGCCCGACCGATTCACCGGCTTGGTGGTCATCGACCGCGGGCATCCGCGGGTTCCCGACCCGCACGGGCTGATCCAGGACGCGGATTGCCCGCCGGTGGAAATGAACACCACGGCCATTGTCACCACCCCGGCAGCCCGGGCGATGGTCAGGGCCAGCCAGCGCTACGTCTACGGCGACTTCCGTCTGGTGGAGTTCGCCGGTCGGCGCAACGCCGCGGAGTCGACGGCCCAGTTGGCCGCCGAGATCGTGCTGCGCAGCAGCACCTACTAGGCAGCAGCACCTATTCGAACGCCCATCCGCCGGGCATCCGCCGCAGGATATTATTCGCAGTCGCGACGCAGGTATGTCGACGGTCGGCTGAATGGCGGAATCAATGATGGACACCTTCGGCTTGATCAGCCTGGGCATTACTGCGGCATCGGGACTGTTGGGCACCCTGATTGGTGGCCTTGTCGGGTACTGGAGTTCCGCAAAAATGCACGACCGCACCATTGCCACCGAGGAGTCGCGGCAACGTAACGCACACCTTCGTGAAGGAGCGATGGCGTTCATCATCGGGATCCAGAAGCTCGACGTGGGTCCGGCCGCGCTGGAACGGGTCTCCCAGCGGTGGGGGCCTGCGGCAGCCACGGTGATATCCCCGGAGACCGATGACCGCGCACTACTCGCGGCCGCCCGAGAGATCTATCCCGCGATCGACGCCGGCGGGAGCCGGATGCAGATTCTGGTGCGGCTCATCAGGGAGACCGGAGTCCTCGATGACGAAGTTGGTCAATTCACCTCGCTGCTGTCCGAAATTCGGCTGGTGGCTCCGGCCGATGTCGCCGACGCCGCCCAGCGCGTCGTCTACACCGCGATGGCCGTTCAGTTGACCGCCTCGGCAATGCCAGAGCTCAATCGGCATGCCACCTTCAAGTACAACTCGGCGGTCAATGAGTTCTTCAACAGGGTGCGTCACCACATGAGCGTCGAGAATATCGAGTTCGACTTCATCAATGAAAATCTGATACTGGACGTGCTTGAGCTGGAACGCGATTCGAAGGCCGGGCGCGCGGAACCCTGACGACTATCGGGTGATCCCACGCATTATCAGATCCGTCATCGCCTCGATGTGCGCCTGAGCATCGAGGGGGCCGTCGATGTCATCGAAGTACGACGCGATCCCCGTCAGGCTGAACGCCGCTTCGGCGCCGTGGGCCACCAGAAAAAACAATGCCCGAATCGTGATGGGGTAGATCACGCCCGCCGTCTCCAATCGGCGCAGCAGTGCGCTGAGTTGGGGAATGAGGGCGTCGAGGCTGGCCGCCATGATCACCTCGAGTTGCGGTGTGCGGCGCAGACCTTCCATATTCATCAGCTGGCAGAACTCGGGCCGATGTTCGTTGACCACCATGAAACTGCGGATCGTCTCGCGGACCTCCGCCAGGTCGTCGGCCGGCACCGGTCGCGCGGTTCGTTCAGACGCCATCGCGGCGATCATCGTCGCGAAACCGTGCGTGATCGAGGCTTCGAAGATCTCCCATTTGCTGCCGAAGCGCCGGTTCAGTGCGCCATGGCTCAGCCCGAGTCCGGTCGCCACCGTCCGCACCGACATGCCCTCGTAGCCATCGGCGGCAAATGCCTTGAACGCGGCTTCCAGAAGGACATCGTCTTCATGGATCCGGGGCCGACCCCGGCCACGCTTGAGCTCCGGAGCATCCATGGGCGAAATAGTAGACGGTTCGTCGGTAATCCTCCGCGCCTTTCGCCTGTGCGGGACAACTATATTGTCTGCAGTAATCTACTAATATAGGCTCCGGATTGGGGTGTGTGCCCCGGCATTGTGCAGCGACGGAGGTTTCCACGATGGCATCAGGCCCGGCGACGCGTGGCGTCGATGAGCTTCGCGTCGCATTGAACAGCTGTTATTCGGCGGTCGAAGCGCTGTGTGCCGACCTGGATGAGGCCCGGTGGCAGGTGCAGTCACTGTGCCCGGATTGGACCGTGCGGGGGGTTGTCGACCACCTGGCCAGTGTCGAGGCGGTGCTGGTCGGCTGGCTACCCGATGATGCCACGGCGATGCCGCCATTCGAGCGGGCGGGAGAGTTCCTGGCTCTGACCGCCGGTCTGCATGGAGCGCAGTACCTGGACAAGGTTCGCGGGGTCTTCGCCAGCCGCCGGCGCGATCTGGACGCACTGTCGCAGGCCGATATGGAGCGCCCGTCATTTACGCCGGTCGGTCCCGGCACGTATGGAAGGTTCATGGCGATCCGGGTGTTCGATTTCTGGGTCCACGAGCGCGACATCACCACCCCGTTGGGCTTGTCGACCGATGACACCGGGGTGGCCGCCGAGATCGCACTCGCCGAGGTTGAGGGCTCGCTGAGCTATATCGTCGGCAAAAAGGTTGGCCTGCCTGACGGTAAGAGCATCGTTTTCCACCTCAATGGACCGATAGCCGCCGACTACGCCGTTGCCGTCGACGGACGTGCCAAACGGGTGGAGCGCCTGGACAATCCGGATGTCGAAGTGAATACCGACTCGACGACGTTCATCCAGTTGGCCTGCGGGCGCATCGATGCCCAAGGTCCGATCGACTCCGGCACGATCACCTGGACCGGCGACGCCGAACTCGGTGAGCGCGCCGCGCGCAATCTCCGGTACACGATGTGACCGGGCGTCCGGAGTCCGTCGACTTCCACTTCGACGTGATGTGCCCGTATGCCTATCAGACCTCGCTCTGGATTCGCGAGGTCAGCAGAGTGACTGGGCTGCAGGTGAATTGGCGCTTCTTCAGTCTCGAGGAGATCAACCGCGTCGAGGGCAAGAAGCATCCATGGGAACGTGAATGGTCTTACGGATGGTCGATGATGCGTATTGGCGCGCTGCTGCGGCGCTCGTCGATGGCTGACCTCGATGCCTGGTACGCCCGGGCCGGTCGTGCCCTGCACGTCGAAGGACACAAGCCGCACGAGAGGTCTGTCGCCCGTCATCTGCTCGCCGAGTTGGGGATGGACCCCGATCTGGTCGATGCGGCGATCAACGACCCCACCACCCACGACGAGGTACGCGCCGAGCACCAACGTGTCGTCGATGCCAAGGGCTACGGCGTCCCGACATTGTTCTTCCCGGACGGTCAGTGTCTGTTCGGGCCGGTGCTGGTGGATCCGCCGATCGGGGATGCGGCCGTGCGACTCTGGGACGCCGTCGTCGCGTGGACGGAGTTCCCGCATCTTTACGAACTGCAACGGCCGAAGACCCCCGCCGATGAGCAGGCGATCGCCGAGGCGTTCCGCCCCTATCTGCAAGCCCGGGACTGGGTGTCGATCAATCGCGGCGAAGTCGTCAACATCGAGAAACCGGTGGACAGTTAGCGGACGCCGCCTAGTTGCGCGCCGGTCTCATCGACCTGGCGCACCGGACCGGTGAACCACTTCTTCACCGAGGCGTGCCAGTAGATCCAGAGCAGGATGAACGTCCCGCCGACCAGCAGTGGGGTGTAGTTGACGAACTTCCACTCGAAGCTCGGATCCCACGGCACACCGCCGAGTGCGGTCGGGAACATGGCGACGATCGAGGTGAGGATGATTTCGGCCAGCGCCAGCGGTGCCATCCACCTGTAGTGGCCGCGGAGGTTCCAGCTACCCACCGGGAACGAATCGCCCGCCTTCCAGCGGTAGTAGATCGGCACCGCGAAGGCCAGGTACAGGCCGACCACACCGATGGAGACCACCGCGAAGAACGCGATCGGAACCGGCGCACCGTTGATGTCGACCGGCACCAGCGCGGGCAGGGTGATCAGAGCGGCGATCACCGCCGTCACGATCACCGCGTTGGCAGGCACCCGCCGGGAGTTCACCGCCGACCACAGTTGGTGGCCGGGCACCGCGCGGTCACGGCTGAACGCGAACAGCATGCGCGAGGCACTCGTCTGACATGCCGTGGTGCAGAACAACTGCCCCGCGGTAGAGATGAACAACACTGCCGCCGCCCACTTGGAGGTCAGTGCCTGGCTGAAGATCGACGCCACCCCGCCACCGGCCTTGGACACCCCGTCAGCGTCCTGAACCGCGAACAGGAAGGTCAGCAGCAGGATCCAGCCGCCGATCGCGGAGTAGAAGATCGACCGCCAGATGCCCTTGGCCGCGGCGCCGGCCGCACTCTTGGTTTCTTCCGAGAGGTGCGCAGAGGCGTCGTAGCCGGTGATCGTGTACTGGGTCAGGATCGCCGAGATCGGGAGCACGAGCAGCAGCCAGCCCAACCCGGAGGTGGCACCGCCCCACATTCCGCTGTTGTTGACGGTCTTGGCGAACACATCGCCGACGCTGGCGTGGTGCTCAGGGATGACGATCAGGATCGCGATCACCGCGGCCGCACCGGCCACATGCCACCACACCGAGATGTTGTTGATGACGGCGAGCAGATGGCTGGAGAAGATGTTGATGACGGCCACCACCGCCAGGATGATCAGGAACATCACGAAGACCCGCGTGAGGCTGTAGCCGGCCAGCCAGTTCTCGCTGAGGGTTCCCAGGGTCAGATCCAGGAACGTCGCGCTGCCGTAGGCCACCGAGGCCAGGATGGCGATCAGCCCGACGAGGTTGAGCCAGCCGGTGTAGTAACCGGCCTTCGGCCCGCCGAGTTTGGCCGCCCACCAATAGATTCCACCGGAGGTGGGGAATGCCGACACCAACTCCGACATGCAGAAGCCGATCAGCAGGATGAACGTCGCGAGGATCGGCCAGCCCCAGGCGATGGCCGCCGGGCCGCCGTTGTTCCAGCCCAGGCCGAACGATGTGAAGCAGCCCGCCAGGATCGAGATGATCGAGAACGAGATGGCAAAGTTCGAGAATCCCGACCAGGACCGGTCGAGTTCCTGGGAGTAGCCCAACTGGGCCAACTGCCGTTCGTCTTCGTTGAGTAGTTCGTGGCCCTCAGGCACGGCGGGTCTCCTTCGCGGCGGTAATGCGAGCGTGCTGGGTACGATATGCCGTTTATTGGTCTGATGCCCTACCTTTTGCGGTGTCGTTTGTGTAAACCTTGGTGCCGACCCCGCGTCCGGGGGTCGGTAATCCGTTCTAGCGAAGGGGGCTCCGATGTCGCCTGACAACACAGCCGGCCGTCGGCAGGGGATGCTGACGCCCGGCGAGTTGGACCGGCTGATGGGCGCCGGTGAGATCGACACGGTGATCGTCGCCTTCGCCGACATGCAGGGCAGGCTGACCGGCAAGCGGGTCTCGGCCCGGCTGTTCGCCGAGGACGTCGCCGCGCACGGGTCCGAATGCTGCAACTATCTGCTCGCCGTCGATGTGGAGATGAACACCGTCGACGGCTATGCGATGTCGAGTTGGGGATCGGGCTACGGCGACATGGTGATGGCACCGGATATGAGCACCTTGCGTCTGCTGCCGTGGCTGCCCGGAACCGCGCTGGTGATGGCCGACTTGCGCTGGGCGGGCGGAGATCCGGTCATCGCCTCGCCGCGCGCCGTCCTGAAAGCCCAACTGGACCGGTTGGCCGGGCGCGGGCTCGTCGCACTGGTGGGCACCGAACTGGAGTTCATCGTGTTCGACGACACCTACCGCGACGCGTGGGCGGCCGGCTACCGGGGGTTGAGCAAGGCAAGCGACTACAACGTCGACTACGCCATCCATGCCTCGACGCGGATGGAGCCATTGCTGCGCGATATCCGGCTGGGAATGGACGGGGCCGGCATGTACTGCGAGGGCGTCAAGGGTGAGTGCAACGCCGGCCAGCAGGAGATCGCCTTTCGGTACGACGACGCTCTGGTGACCTGTGATAACCACACGATTTATAAAAACGGCGCCAAGGAGATCGCTGATCAGCACGGCAAGAGCCTGACCTTCATGGCCAAGTTCGACGAACGCGAGGGCAACAGCTGCCATATCCACATCTCGCTGCGCGGCGACGACGGCAGCGCCGTCCTTGCCGATGCGGGTGATCCGCTGGGCATGTCGGCGATGTTCCGCAGCTTCATCGCCGGCCAACTCGCAACCATGCGTGAACTCACCCTGTTCAGTGCGCCGAATATCAACTCCTACAAGCGCTTTGTCGAGGGCAGCTTCGCGCCCACCGCGATCGCCTGGGGTCTGGACAACCGGACCTGCGCCATGCGCGTGGTGGGCAGCGGGCATTCGATGCGGGTGGAGTGCCGCACTCCCGGTGGGGACGTCAACCAGTATCTGGCGGTGGCCGCGCTCATCGCCGGCGGGCTGCACGGCATCGACCAGGGTTTAGAGCTGTCCGATCCGTGTTCGGGGGATGCGTACAACATTGGGGCGCAACGGCTTCCGGTGACACTGGCGCAGGCTGCCGAGCTGTTTGAGGCATCGGCGGTGGCTCGCGAGGCGTTCGGCGACGAGGTGGTCGAGCACTATCTCAACAACGCCCGCATCGAAATCGCCGCGTTCAACTCAGTCGTCACCGACTGGGAAAGAGTGCGCGGCTTTGAGCGCCTCTAGCCCCCGACCGGTGATCGGCCTGACCACCTATCTGCAGCAAGCCCAAACCGGAGTGTGGGATGTCCGCGCCAGCTTCCTGAAGGATGCCTACCTTCAGGGTGTGGTCCGCGCCGGCGGGATCGCGACGCTGCTGCCACCGCAGCGCGTTGACGCCGATATCACCGCGAGGGTGCTTGCCGGCGTCGACGGGCTGATCCTCACCGGAGGTAGTGATGTCGGCCCGTCCGCCTATGGTGACGAGCCGCATCCGGCCACCGACGAACCGGCCGTTGATCGCGATAATTGGGAGTTCGCGCTCCTCGGTGAGGCATTGCGCCGCGGGATGCCGGTGCTCGGTATCTGCCGGGGCGCACAGGTGCTCAACGTCGCACTCGGCGGCACTTTGCACCAGCACCTGCCCGACATCCTCGGACACACCGGCCACCAGCAGGGCAATGCGGTGTTCTCCGCCTCAACGGTTCACACCGTGCCGGGAAGTCGACTGGCCGATGTAATTGGGGAGAGTGCGGAAGTGCAGTGCTACCACCACCAGGGCGTCGACGCCCTGGGCGACGGTCTGGTGGTCAGTGCCCGCGACGCCGACGGCGTGATCGAAGCGCTGGAGTTGCCCGGGGATCACTTCGTTGTGGCCGTCCAATGGCATCCCGAAGAGACCCTCGACGACCTGAGAGTGTTCACCGGACTCGTCGATGCCGCCAGAACCTTCTCGAAAGAAAGGGTGCATTCGTGACTACCACCGAGCTGATCAATCCAGCCACCGAGGAAGTGCTGCGCACCGTCGATAGATTCGACGTCGCGCGCGTCGATGACGCGATCGCGCGGGCCAAAGTCGCCCAGAAGGCATGGGCCGCGAGCCCGCCGGCCGAGCGTGCGGCCGCATTGCGCGCCTTTGCCGCCACTGTCGACGCCCACGTGGGCGAGTTGGCAGCGCTGGAGGTCGCCAACTCCGGGCATCCCATCGGGGCGGCCGAGTGGGAGGCCGGGCATGTCCGCGATGTTCTGCAGTTCTACTCGGCATCCCCGGAGCGATTGTCCGGCAGGCAGATTCCGGTCGCCGGGGGACTCGATGTCACCTTTAACGAGCCGATGGGGGTCATCGGGATCATTACCCCGTGGAACTTCCCGATGCCCATCGCGTCGTGGGGTTTCGCACCGGCACTGGCCGCCGGTAACGCTGTCGTGCTCAAGCCGGCGGAGCTGACGCCGCTGACGTCCATCCGGCTCGGCGAACTGGCGTTGGAGGCTGGTTTGCCGCGCGATCTGTTCCAGGTACTACCGGGTAAGGGTTCGGTGGTGGGGGAGCGGCTCATCACCCACCCCGATGTCCGCAAGCTCGTCTTTACCGGCTCCACTGAGATCGGCGTGCACGTGATGGCGGGCGCGGCGCAGCAGATCAAGCGAGTGACGCTGGAGTTGGGCGGCAAGAGCGCCAACATCATCTTCGATGACTGCGATCTGGAACGAGCCGCGGCCACCGCACCATACGGGGTGTTCGACAACGCCGGCCAGGATTGCTGCGCGCGGAGCCGGATCCTGGTGCAGCGCAGTGTCTTCGACCGTTTCATGGAACTTTTCGAACCTGCGGTCAAAGGAGTGGTTGTCGGCGATCCCAGCGCCCGCGACACTGAGATGGGACCGCTGGTGTCCCGCAAGCAGTTCGATGCGGTGGCTGACTATGTTCCCGATGACGCACCCGTCGCGTTCCGGGGGTCCGCGCCGAGTGGACCCGGGTACTGGTTCCCGCCCACAGTTCTCACCCCTGGTCGAGAAGACCGCACCGTCACCGAGGAGATCTTCGGTCCGGTCGTCGTGGTCCTGCCGTTCGAGGATGAGGCTGACGCGATCGCGCTTGCCAATAACAGCGAATACGGTCTTTCCGGCTCGATCTGGACCGACAACCTGTCGCGGGCGATGCGGGTCTCGCGAGCCGTCGAGGCGGGAAACCTCAGTGTCAATTCGCACTCCTCGGTGCGCTACAACACCCCGTTCGGCGGGTTCAAGCAATCCGGGCTGGGCCGCGAACTCGGACCGGACGCACCGCTGCATTTCACCGAAACCAAAAACGTCTTCTACGCCATCGGAGAGGCCCCATGACGCGCCCGAAAATTGATCTGACTCAGCGACTGGCCGGCAAAGTGGCGGTGATCACGGGTGCTGCAAGCGGCATCGGGCTGGCAACCGCCCAGCGGATGCGCGCTGAGGGCGCCACCATCGTCGTCGGCGATATCGACCCCAAGACCGGCACCTCGGTTGCGGAAGAACTCGGCGGGCTCTTCGTCGCGGTCGACGTCGCCGACGAGGACGAGGTCAACAATCTGTTCGACACCGCCGCGTCGACCTACGGCTCAATCGATATCGCCTTCAACAACGCCGGTATCTCCCCACCCGATGACGATCTCATCGAGACCACTGAACTGCCTGCCTGGCAACGGGTTCAGGATGTCAACCTCAAGAGCGTGTACCTGTGCTGCCGGGCGGCGCTACGCCATATGGTGCCTGCCGGGAGGGGCTCGATCATCAACACCGCATCGTTCGTGGCGGTGATGGGCTCGGCCACGTCGCAGATCTCCTACACCGCTTCCAAGGGCGGCGTGCTGGCGATGTCACGCGAACTCGGTGTACAGTTCGCCCGCCAGGGCATCCGCGTCAACGCGTTGTGCCCCGGTCCGGTGAACACCCCACTGCTGCAGGAGCTTTTCGCCAAGGATCCCGAGCGTGCGGCCCGGCGGCTGGTGCACATCCCGCTGGGCCGCTTCGCCGAAGCCGAGGAACTCGCCGCCGCAGTGGCATTTCTTGCCAGCGACGACGCCTCGTTCATCACCGGGTCGACCTTCCTGGTCGACGGCGGTATCAGTTCGGCGTACGTCACTCCGCTGTAGGAATATCCGTGTCAGCTCCCGATCCTGCACCCCCCGATCCTGCACCCCCCGCAGTCGCGTTGTTTCGACCGCTCGGCAATGCCTTCGAGGACACCGTCGGTCGGCTGTTGCAGACAATCCGGCTGGGCGTGCTGGCACCGGGGGGCCGTCTGCCGCCCGAACGCGAACTCGCCGCTCGCCTCGGCGTGAGTCGCGACACCGTGCGCGAGGCGATCAAATCGCTGTCCGATACGGGTTACCTGGTGTCGCGGCGCGGGCGCTACGGCGGCACGTTCCTGGCTGAGCGACTACCGGCCGTCACCGGGGGCGCTGACGGTGTCAACCGCGTCGAGATCGACGACGCACTTCGGCTGCGCGAGATTTTGGAGGTCGGCGCGGCCCGGATGGCGGCGGCGGCGTCGCTGACCCCCGCGGAACGTGCAGTCCTGTCGGCACGGCTCACCGATGTGCGTACGGCGGAGCCCGACGACTACCGCCGGCTGGACTCCCGGCTGCACCTGGCGATCGCCGAGGCGGCCGGCTCACCGTCACTGGTGTTGTTGGTCGCCGAGAACCGGATGCGGCTCAATGCGCTGCTAGATCGAATTCCTTTGCTGGGGCGCAACATCACTCACTCCGACGATCAGCACGACGCCATCGTCAACGCCATCCTGGCCGGCGATCCCGACGGGGCCGGCGCGGCGATGCTGGTCCACGTCGCCGGTTCGGCGGCGCTGCTGCGCGGCTTCCTGGCCTAGTTCACGAGCCGGGGAGGAACTCGTCGCGGTATGGTCGACGGGTTCAGTTCGGACGGTGCGGAAACCGGTGAGATTCCGGTGCGGTCGCGCCACTGTGTCCAACCGGTAGCGGGGCCGCCGCGACGAGGTTGGTAGCCAGACCCTCCCGTCCGAGGTCACCACGACGGGGACGCGAGATCCCCATGCGGAGGTTGCATGGCGCTACGCCGGCTCGTCCTGTCCTGGAACCGTAAAGACTGGGTGCAGGTCTGCGCACTGGTCGGTGTGATCGCAGCGTTGCACGCGGTCGGATTCGGCACGCTGATCTTGGTGGTGGAACCCCAGCGATACCAGGTTGGTGCACAGGTGCTCTCCATCGGCCTCGGTGTCACCGCCTACATGCTGGGCCTGCGACACGCCTTCGACGCCGACCATATCGCCGCTATCGACAATGTCACCCGCAAGCTGACCGCCGACGGTGCCAGACCCAAGGCGGTGGGATTCTGGTTCGCCCTCGGTCATTCGGCAATGGTGGTGGTGCTGGCACTGCTGGTGGTGGCCGCGGCCCGGACGGCGAGCGTACTGCTCGATACCGATTCGCCCACCCGGCACGTGCTGGGCGTGGCCGGAACCCTGGCATCGGGTGGATTTCTGTATCTGATCGCGATCGTCAATGTGGTTGCGCTAGTGGGTATTTGGCGGGCCTTCGCAGGGTTGCGCGCGGGCCGGTTCAATGAGCGTGAGCTCGAGGATCAGCTTGACAATCGTGGCCTGCTGGCTCGTCTGCTGCGCCCTGTCATGCGGCGCATCGCCCGGCCGGCCCATATGTTCGTCGTCGGAGTGTTGTTCGGGCTGGGATTCGACACCGCGACCGAAGTGACACTGCTGGCACTCGCCGGCACCGGTGCGGCAGCCGGGGTGCCCTGGTACGCGGTCCTGACTCTGCCGGTGCTGTTCGCCGCGGGAATGAGTCTGATGGACAGTCTCGATGGGGTGTTCATGTCGGTGGCCTACGACTGGGCATTCGCCAACCCGATGCGCAAGATCTACTACAACCTGACCATTACCGGCCTGTCGGTGGTGGTGGCGCTCCTGATCGGCACCATCGAACTGGTGTCGGTGGCCCGCGACGATCTGGGCTGGTCCAATCCGGTCACCGAATGGATCGCCTCGATCAGCCTGGAGCACGTCGGCTTCGTCGTCGTCGGGTTATTCGTGGTCACCTGGGCCGCAGCGGTCGGCTTCTGGCGCTACGGCCGACCCGAACGGCGCTGGCAGTCCCAGCAGTAGGTATCGCTAGATCTGGTAGGGCCGGCAGGGTGTTCTCGCTGGCCCCGCTCGAGTGTGCGGTTTCATCTGTGACACGCCGCGGCGGCGACAGAAACCGCACACTCGCGAATCAGGGCAGGGCCAACTGCTCCAGCCAGCGATCAAGTTCCGCGTAGGCCGCCGCGCGCGGTTCGGCCAGCGACAGGAACACGTCATGCTTGGCGTCTTTGATCGGAACGCTGGTGGTCCGGTTGCCCAGACAGCCGGCCCAGCGGGAGATGTGCGCGACGTCGAGCACCGCGTCGCCGCGTTGCAGCACGTCGGTCTCGGCGCTCTCGGCGACGCTGTGATCGGAGCGCAGCACCAGATTGGGCACCCCGATGTCCAGACCTTGATGCAGCGTCGCCTGCCCGCGACGGATGGCGTGAATCCACCCGACCGTCACCGGGAAGCCGCCCACCGGCTTCCACTGCAGGTTGTAATCGAACTCCCCGTGGTACTGCCGATGCAGCGTCTGTCCGTATCCACCGGAACCGGACCCGCGCACCACCCGGGTCTTGCTCACCTTCGAGACCGCGCCGATTGCCGTCGAGGTTGCCCGGGTGCGCAGGATCGCCGGGCCGTTGAGATCCAGGAATGGACTGTTGAGCACCAGTCCGGCAATGCCCATGGTCGCGGTGTCCCCGCGCTTACGCACCCGGTCCAGCCACAGCGCCGCAACCAGACCACCGGTCGAGTGGCCGTAGACGACCGTCGCCGCCGCGGTATCTGATGTCGCCGGCCCAGCGGCTCCGGGATTCTCGGCGGTAATCATCGCCATCGCCCACTCCAACTCGCGGTCATAGCGAGCCAGATCCGTAGTGAAGTGCGGGGTCTGGCCCGCCCGCCAGGAGCGGCCGCATCGGTGTGAGTCGAGGCCGTAGAACCGCCACCCGGCGGCCGCGAAGTGATCGGCAAGTTCGGCGTTGAAGAAGTAGTCGGTGTACCCGTGCAACGCCAGCACCGCGCGCGGCGACGGGGTCGGGTCGGCTGAGCGAACCAGGGTGGCGAACAGGTCACCTTCGCCGTCCGGGTCGGCGCCCAGCGCGCGGGTGGTCTGGACGTAACCGGCGAGGACGTCGTCGGTCCACTCGGCCTGCGCTGCCGTCACAGTTCAAACCTTAACCGCGGGGGGTGGCTCTGATCACTCCGTCGGTCGGGGACGCGCCGATCGGGATAGCCTGTCTGTGTGGCCGAGAACAACAATAGGACCGACGTGCTACCTGTTGGTGCCGGAATCATGAGCGCGACGCTGGGCGCACCGCTGCGACTGGTCGAGCCGGACTGGTCGATCACGCTGGTGGAAAGCCTCGCCGCCGCCGCCGCCGAGAGCAGCGACCCATGGAACAACGCCGAGCCGCGCCTGTTCGAGCAGGTGTGGGCACACGGGACCACGGTGCTGGGCCTGGACCGAAACGTCGGCTCGGGAGTCGGGTGACGGTCGCGTTGCGCCGCTGTTGGGGAAAGGATCTCGACACGGCAACCCTGTATGAGTTGCTGAAGCTGCGCGTCGAGGTTTTCGTCGTCGAGCAGGCCTGCCCCTACCCGGAGTTGGACGGCCGCGATCTGCAGTCCCAGACCCGCCACTTCTGGCTGCAGGAACCGGTCGGTGAGGTCATCTCGGTACTGCGTCTGATAGAGGAAAACCCCAACGGCCGCAAGCTGTTCCGTATCGGTCGGGTGTGTACCAAACAATCCGCGCGGGGCGGCGGGCATGCCACCCGGCTGCTGCAGGCCGCGTTAGCCGATGTCGGCGAGCACCCGTGCCATATCAACGCCCAGACCTATCTGGTCGAGATGTACTCCAGGCACGGCTTTGTGGTGGCCGGTGACGAGTTCGTCGAGGACGGTATCCCGCACGTCCCGATGCTGCGGGCGCGCTCGTGATCCCGCCGGGCTACCCGCTGAGCGCCATCGTCGGCCACGACCGGCTTCGGCTGGCACTGCTGCTGTGCGCGGTGCGCCCGGAGATCGGTGGCGTACTCATCCGCGGCGAGAAGGGCACCGCCAAATCCACCGCGGTACGGGCATTGGCCGCGGTGCTCACCGAGGCCGATCCGGGTGCGAAGTTGGTGGAGTTGCCGATCGGCGCCACCGAGGATCGCGTCGTCGGATCGCTGGATCTGCAGAAGGTGTTGCGCGACGGTGAGCACGCCTTCTCGCCGGGCCTGCTGTCGCGCGCGCACGGCGGTGTGCTTTACGTCGACGAGGTCAACCTGCTGCCCGACCATCTGGTCGACATTCTGTTGGATACCGCCGCGATGGGCCGCGTGCACATCGAACGCGATGGGGTGTCGCACTCCCACGAGTCACGTTTCATGCTGGTCGGAACCATGAACCCGGAGGAGGGCGAACTGCGCCCGCAATTGCTCGACCGGTTCGGTCTGGCCGTGGATGTGCGCGCCTCCCGCGAGGTGACGGTGCGCAGCGAGGTGATCCGCCGACGGCTGGACTATGAGTCCGACCCGGCTGGATTCGCCGCCCGGTACGCCGATGCCGACAGCGATCTGGCTATCCGGATCGCCGCCGCGCGTGCACTGGTGGACGAGGTCGAGTTGCCCGATCGCGAGTTGAATCGGATAGCCGCACTGTGCGCAGCCTTCGATGTGGACGGGATGCGGGCCGATCTGGTGATTGCGCGCACCGCGGTGGCCCATGCGGCCTGGCGCGGGGCGGAGACCCGGGCACGCGAAGCGGCCGGGAGAATCACCGTCGGTGAAGACGACATCCGGGTGGCGGCCGAACTCGCGCTGCCGCATCGGCGTCGCCGTGACCCGTTCGACGATCCGGGCATCGATGCCGGCGATCTCGACGAGGCACTGTCTGCCGCGGCCGATGCAGGCGGAGAACCCGAGCCGGATCCCGATCCTTCCGGAGGCGGCCAGCCAGCGGAGGGATCGACGGAAAGCCCTGTTCGACAGGCTAATTCATCGTCGACAGTTCGTCCTTCGGCGCCGCCTACAGCGACGTTTCGCACTCGCGCGTTGACGGTGCCCGGCGTCGGTGACGGCCACGCCGGACGGCGTTCGCCGGCACGCAATTCCGCCGGCGCGACGGTGGGCGCCAGCGCTACACCCGAGCAGGGCTACGGCCTGCACCTGTTCGCGACACTGCTGGCCACCGCAAACCGCCGCGCGGTCGCCGGCCCGGTGCGACCCGAGGCGCAGGACGTCCGCCGCGCGGCCCGGGTCGGCAGGGAGGGCAACCTGGTGATCTTCGTCGTCGACGCTTCCGGTTCGATGGCCGCGCGAGACCGGATGGCCGCGGTCACCGGTGCCGCACTGTCACTGCTGCGCGATGCCTATCAGCGCCGCGACAAAGTGGCCGTCATCACGTTCCGCGCCGGGAGCGCCCGGTTGGTGCTGCCGCCGACCGCCTCGGCGCATATCGCCGCGCGGCGGCTAACCCGGCTCGACACCGGCGGCACCACTCCGTTAGCGGAGGGCCTGCTGGCCGCACGCGACGTCGTGATGCGCGAACGAGCCCGTGACCGCACCCGCCGGCCGCTGGTGGTGGTGCTCACCGACGGGCGTGCCACGGGCGGCCCGAACCCGTTGGGGCGCAGTCGTATTGCAGCCGCCCAGCTGGTGGCCGAGGGTGCCGCCGCGGTGGTGGTGGACTGTGAGGCGTCCTATATCCGATTGGGTCTGGCCGCAGAACTCGCTAATCAACTTGGAGCACCGGTGCTGCGGCTGGAGCAATTGCGCGCGGATCATTTGGCGCAGGCTGTGCGCCGGGCGGCGTGAGAGTCGGGAAGGGGGACGCGCGATGCCACAGGGCCAACCCCTGATCATTCCCGACGACGGGCTGACCACCAGACAACGCCGCAACACCGCTGTGCTCGCGGTGCACACCGGCGTCGGGAAGGGTAAGTCGACGGCGGCCTTCGGAATGGCTCTGCGGGCCTGGAACGCCGGAATGGACATCGGGGTGTTCCAGTTCGTCAAGAGCGCCAAGTGGAAGGTCGGTGAGGAGTCCGTCTTCGAGCGACTCGGCAGTTTGCATGCCGAGCAGGGAGTCGGCGGAGCCGTCGAGTGGAACAAAATGGGTGCGGGCTGGTCCTGGGCGCGCCCGGCGCGACCCTCGGCTCAGGTCAAGAAGTCAGGTTCGGATGCGGACCATGCCGCCGCCGCTGCCGACGGCTGGGCCGAGATCGCCCGCAGACTTGCCGAGCAACGCCATGACTTCTACGTCCTCGACGAGTTCACCTACCCACTCAAATGGGGTTGGGTTGACGTCGACGACGTGGTGGACACACTGCTGGCCCGGCCCGGTCGCCAGCACGTCGTGATCACCGGACGCGATGCCCCGCCGCGGCTGCTCGAGGTGGCCGACCTGGTGACCGAGATGACCAAGATTGCTCACCCGATGGATGTCGGGCGCAAGGGCCAGCGCGGTCTGGAATGGTGAGCACGCCCGCCGTTGTCATCGGCGCGCCCGCCTCCGGCAGCGGAAAGACCACCATCGCAACAGGATTGATCGGCGCCCTGCGCCGCGCCGGTCGTCGTGTCGCGCCGTTCAAGGTCGGTCCCGACTTCATCGATCCGGGCTATCACGGGTTGGCGGCGGGCCAGCCGGGCCGCAACCTCGATCCGGTGATGGTCGGGGAGGAGCTCATCGGTCCGCTCTACCGACACGGTTCGGCGGCCGCCGATATCGCCGTCATCGAAGGCGTGATGGGTCTTTTCGACGGCCGTATCGACGAGCAGTTCGCCTTACCGGCACGCGGGTCCACCGGAGGCTTGGCCCAACTCCTGGGTGCTCCGGTGGTGCTGGTTGTGGATGTGCGTGGGCAGAGTCAGACCATCGGCGCTGTGCTGCACGGTCTTTCGACGTTTGTCCGCGGAGTACGGATCGGCGGGGTGATCCTCAACCGGGTGGGCTCGGAGCGCCACGAACAGGTGCTGCGGCAGGCCTGCGAGTCGGTGGGCGTTCCGGTGCTCGGTGCGGTGCCGCGGCACGACGAACTGTCGGTCCCGTCGCGGCACCTCGGTCTGGTGACCGCCACCGAGCACGGCGACGAGGCCGTGGCCGCGGTGGCGGCGATGACTGATCTGGTGGCCCGGCACGTCGATGTGGATGCGGTCGTCGCGCTCGCCGACTCCGCTGTGCTGGGCGCACCGTGGTCACCCGCTGAGGCGGTGGGCGAGCCGGTGGCCGGCCGGCCGGTGGTCGCAGTCGCGGCCGGCAACGCCTTCACCTTCGGCTACGCCGAGCACAACGAACTTCTGTGCGCCGCCGGCGCCGAGGTGGTGAGTTTCGATCCGCTCACCGATTCCCTTCCGCCGCGGTGCGCGGCACTGGTGCTGCCGGGCGGATTCCCCGAGCAGTACCCCGAGCAGCTATCCGCCAATACCGCGCTGCGCTCCCAGATTCGTGAACTGGCCACCCGCGCCCCGGTGCATGCCGAGTGCGGCGGACTGACGTATCTGATGTCCGATCTCGACGGGCACCCGATGTGCGGCGTACTGGCGGGCTCAGCGAGCTTCACCCAGCGGCTGACACTGGGCTATCGCGACGCCGTCGCCGCCGGAGATTCCGCACTGTACGCCGAGGGCCAGCGGGTGACCGGTCACGAGTTCCACCGCACCACAGTCCAATTCGCACAGCCGGTGCAGCCGGCCTGGCTGCTTCGCTCGGCCGGGAATCAACCGGCCAGTGATGGGGCGGTACAGGCTGGAGTGCACGCGTCGTATCTGCACACCCAGCCGGCGGCTCAGCCCCACGCGGTCCGCCGGTTCGTCGAGCAGGCCGGTCGCAGCCATGCGGCACTTCACTAAGCTCACCGGGTGACCGAGAACGCCTACCTCGTCGGCCTTCGCCTGGCCGGAAAGAAGGTCGTCGTGATCGGGGGCGGCACCGTGGCGCAGCGCCGGGTGCCGGTGCTCATCTCCCACGGGGCCGATGTGCACGTCATCGCGCGGGCGGCCACTCCGGCGGTCGAGGCTCTGGCCGACCAGCAGCCCGGTATCACCCTGACCCTGCGGGACTACCGCGACGGCGATCTCGACGGTGCCTGGTACGCCATCGCCGCCACCGACGACCCCGAGGTCAACGCCGAGGTGGTGGCCGAGGCCGAAAGCATGCGTATCTTCTGCGTCCGCGCCGACGCCGCCCGCGACGGCACCGCCGTCACGCCCGCGTCCTTCGACTACGAGGGTCTGCTGGTGGGTGTCTTGGCCGGCGGTGAACACCGTCGGTCCGCGGCCGTGCGCTCGGCGATCCGGGATGCTTTTCAACTGGGCCGCATCGCACCCGACATCGTCGCCACGACGGCCACCGATGTAATTCCCGGCGGGGTAGCCCTGGTGGGTGGTGGGCCGGGCGACCCCGAGTTGATCACGGTGCGGGGGCGCAGACTGCTGGCGTATGCCGACGTGGTGGTGGCCGACCGGTTGGCGCCGCCGGAACTGCTGGCCGAACTGGCACCGGATGTCGAGATCATCGATGCGGCCAAGATCCCCTACGGCCGCGCGATGGCCCAGGACGCGATCAACGACGTGCTCATCGACCGGGCCCGTGCGGGCAAGTTCGTGGTGCGACTCAAAGGTGGCGATCCGTTCGTCTTCGCCCGCGGGTATGAGGAAGTTCTCGCCTGTGTCGAGGCTGGGATCCCGGTCACAGTGGTGCCGGGCGTGAGCAGCGCAATCGCGGTGCCCGCACTGGCCGGGGTTCCGGTCACCCACCGGGCGGTGAATCACGAATTCGTGGTGGTCAGCGGTCATTTATCACCGGAGCACCCCGAATCGTTAGTCAATTGGAATGCGCTGGCCCAGCTGACCGGGACACTGGTGCTGCTGATGGCCGTCGAGCGCATCGAGTTGTTCGCCGATGTGCTCCGCAAGGGCGGTCGGCCTGCGCAAACGCCGGTTCTGGTGGTCCAGCACGGCAGCACGCCGGCGGAACGGGTGGTGCGGGCGACGCTGGCCGACGTGGCAGAACAAATCCGCGACCAGGGGATTCGGCCGCCGGCGATCATCGTGATCGGGCCCGTGGCCGCATTCGAGACTTTAACGTCCTCTTAATATTACTGTAGGGTAGGTCGCTATGACGGCCCTCAACGATGCTGACCGCGCGTCCTTGCGTCGCGCTGACGGCTATCGGAAAGCCGCCGCCCCGCGTCCGGTGCCGGTGCGCCGGGACCCGGCAGAGGACGGTTTCGCCGGGCGGGGAGTGTTGGCACGCACCGGCGCTAATCTCCCGGCCTGGTTGCCGTCGGGGCGATTCATCTCCGCGGTGGCCGCGATCGGCGGTATGCAACTGCTGGCCACCATGGATTCCACCGTGGCCATCGTGGCGCTGCCCAAGATCCAGGACGAGCTGGGCCTGTCCGACGCCGGCCGCAGCTGGGTGATTACCGCCTACGTCCTGACCTTCGGCGGCCTGATGTTGCTCGGCGGACGACTCGGCGACACCGTCGGGCGCAAGCGGGCCTTTATCGTCGGCGTCGCAATGTTCACCATCGCCTCGGTGCTGTGCGGAATCGCCTGGGATCAAACGACCCTGGTGGTTGCCCGGCTTCTTCAGGGCGTGGGGGCGGCGGTCGCCGCGCCCACCGGCCTGGCGTTGGTCGCCACCACCTTCCCCAAGGGACCGGCCCGCAACGCCGCGACAGCGGTATTCGCCGCCATGACCGGGATCGGCTCGGTGCTGGGTCTCGTCGTCGGCGGCGCGCTCACCGAGTTGTCCTGGCGGCTGGCCTTTCTCGTCAACGTGCCCATCGGCATCCTGATGATCTACCTGGCCTATCACAACCTGCGCGAGACCCACCGCGAGCGGATGAAACTCGACGCGGCCGGCGCACTGCTGGCGACGGTCGGCTGTACCGCCGCGGTGTTCGGTTTCACCCAGGGCCCGGAGAACGGCTGGCTGGCGCCGCTGACCCTGCTATCGGGCGTCGCGGCTGTCGTGGCTTTCGCCGTGTTCGTGCTCGTGGAGCGCACCGCCATCAATCCGGTGGTGCCATTCCGGTTGTTCCGCGACCGCAACCGATTGGCCACCTTCGCCGCGATCTTCCTGGCCGGCGGCGTGATGTTCACCCTGACGGTGCTGATCGGTCTCTACGTGCAGGACATCATGGGCTACAGCGCGCTGCGGGCCGGGATCGGATTCATCCCGTTCGTGATCGCCCTGGGTGTCGGATTGGGCGTCTCGTCGCAACTGGTATCGCACTTCTCGCCCCGGGTGCTGGTGATCGCCGGCGGCGTGCTGGTGCTGAGCGCCATGGTGTACGGCTCGACGCTCAACGCCGGTATCCCATATTTCCCGAACCTGGTGATTCCCATCGTGGTCGGCGGCTTCGGCATCGGGATGATTGTGGTGCCGCTGACTGTGTCGGCCATCGCCGGCGTCGGTTTCGATCAGATCGGGCCGGTCTCGGCGATCGCCCTGATGTTGCAGAATCTGGGCGGGCCCGTCGTGCTCGCCGTTGTCCAGGCCGTGATCACGTCACGCACGCTGTACCTGGGCGGTACCACCGGTCCGGTCAAGCGGATGAACCCCGAACAGTTGCACGCCCTGGACCAGGGCTACACCTATGGACTGCTGTGGGTTGCCGGCGCGGCGTTGATCGTGGGCGTGGTGGCGCTGTTCATCGGGTATTCGGCAAAACAGGTTGCGCACGCCCAGGAAGTCAAGGAAGCGATCGACTCCGGCGAGATCTAAGCTCCGCACGTCCGGCACGGGCACCGTGGGGCACATGGCTGGGTAGGGTAGGCAGCCATGGCTGGCGTCAGCGTTCCCGATCCGCCGGCCAGACCGCTTGCCGCCAGCGTTCTCGGTGTCGCGATCATCGCGATCACCGGCATGCAGTTGATGTCCACCCTCGACGGCACCATCGTGATCGTCGCGCTGCCGAGGATGCAGGCCGAACTCGGGCTGTCCGACGCCGGCAAGAGTTGGGTCATCACCGCCTACGTGCTGACATTCGGCGGACTGTTGCTGCTCGGCGGTCGGGTCGGCGATGCGATCGGCCACAAGCGGGCCTTCATCTCCGGGGTCGGGGTGTTCACGATCGCATCGATGGCGTGCGGACTGGCCACCGATGGCCCATTGCTGATCGCCGCGCGGGCGGTCCAGGGCATCGGTGCGGCCGTCGCCGCGCCCACCGGGCTGGCACTGATCGCCACCACCTACGCCGCCGGAACGGCCCGTAACCGGGCGATGGCGATGTCCGCCGCCATGCAGGGCATCGGGTCGGTACTGGGCCTGGTTCTGGGTGGCGCACTGACCGTCATCTCCTGGCGGCTGGCCTTCCTGATCAACCTTCCCATCGGTGTGCTGATCGTCTGGATCGGGCTGACCCGACTGGAGGAGACCCGCCACGAACGACTCAAGCTCGATATCACCGGCGCGCTGGTGGCTACGCTCGCATGTACGGCGGCAGTGCTGGTCTTCACCCAGGGGCCGCCGCGCGGCTGGTTGGACCCCTGGGTGATCGGAGCCGGGTGTTCGGCCGTGCTGCTGGGCATCGCGTTCCTCATCGTCGAGCGCAGCGCCGACAACCCGCTGGTGCCGCTGTCGCTGTTCAACGACCGCAACCGGGTGATGACGTTCGTGTCATTGTTTCTGGGCGGCGGGGTGATGTTGAGCCTGACCGTCATGATCGGGCTCTACGTTCAGGATGTGCTCGGGTACTCGGCGCTGCACGCCGGTATCGGGTTCATTCCGTTCGCATTGGCACTGGGGTTGGGAAATGTGGTCACGGCGAGACTGGCCCCGCATATCGCCCCGCGATGGCTGATCATCGGCGGCGGTTTGTTCGTGTTGGGTGCCATGTTGTTCGGGGCCTCGCTGACCCGCACCATCCCGTATTTCCCCGACCTGTTGTTGCCGATTCTGATCGGCGGTTTCGGCATCGGAGTCATCTCGGTCATCCTTCCGCTGTGTGCGGTGGCCGAGGTCGGCCCGAGCGAGATCGGTCCGGTCAGCGCGGTGACCCTGATGGTGCAGAATCTCGGCGGGCCGGTGGTGCTGGTGGTCATTCAGGCGGTGCAGGTCTCGCGCACGCTGTATCTCGGCGGCACCACCGGGCCGGTGGCCGATATGACACCCGCCCAACTCGACGCACTCGACGCGGGCTACACCTATTCGCTGTTGTGGATCGCCGCGGTCGCGATCCTCGTCGGCGTCAGCGCGTTCTTCATCGGGTTCTCCGCGCGGCAGATCGCCGCCGCGCAGCACACCCGCGAAGCCGTCGAAGCCGGCGAGATCTAGCCGCGTCCTCGTCGCAGGAGCGCCCGGTAACCGCCGTAAAGCGCCACGGCCACTGCGAAGTTCACGAAGTAGGCCAGATCCGCTCCGTGCAGGAATTCGGCTACCGGGCCGGTGATCAGGTTGGTGTGCATGAACGGCACCGCTGCGGCGAAGGCGACGACGAAACTGGCCAGCGCTGCTATCGAGTCCGCGCGCCGGGTGTTCTCGTTCTCGGGATGAACGATATCGCGGCCCGCGCTGCGGATGCGCCAATCGATGGCGGTGATCGCCACGAATGCCGGGATCCAGTAGCTCACGAACAACAGCAGGCCCTGGAATCGGGTAGCCAGATCGCCGGTGTGCAGCCACATGATGAGGGCAAAGGCGATCACCGCCACCACCACGGCTGAGACCGGCCGGCGAACCCTGACCCCGACGGTCTGCAGTGCCAGTGATCCGCTGTAGTCGTTCATCGCGTTGGACGCCACCGAACCCGCTGCGATCACCACCAGTGCCAGCGCCCCCAGGGTGCCACCGCCCATGACCGAGCGGACGCCCCCGACCGTCTGGTCGGTCAGCACACCCGCGGCCGCGATGCCGATTGCCTGCACCGCCACATACGCCGTCACCAACCCGGCGAAGGTGTAGCCGAACACCTGTGAACGCGGGGTCCGCGCGGGAAGGTAGCGGCTGTAGTCGGAGGCGTAACTGGCCCAGGAGATCGCCAGGCTCAGCGCGATGGTCACCTCCAGTACGAATGCACCGGCCAGATCCGCGCCGGCCAACGTCGGCGCGCTGATGATCTCGTTCCCGGCTACGAGTTTGACCGCGAAGACCGCGAACGTGACGAACAGAACCACCGTCATCACCGCCTGCATTCGGTGGATCACCTCGTAGCCGAACACACCCACCACTGCCTGGGCCGCCAGCACGATCAGCACCGCCAGCCAGAACGGGATGCCGAGCAACTCCGCCAGCGCCTCACCGCCGAACAACCCGACCAGGCCGTCCCAGGCGATCGACGACAGCCACTGGATCACGGCTACCACGGGCACCGTCGGCCCGAATGCCATGCGCGCGTTGGGAAGTTGCGCCGTGCCGGTGCGCGGACCCCAGGTGGACAGGTAGCCGACCGCCAGCGAGCCGAGGACCGTACCGATCACCATCGCCAGTAGGCCGAGCCAGAACCCCAGGCCCAGTGCCACCGCGAGGGTGCCGGTGAAGAGCACGGTCATATTGACCTGAGGTGCGAACCACACGGTGAACAGACGCCGCGCGGTGCCGTACCGGTTCTCCGGCGGGATCGGTGCGATGCCGTGGGTTTCGACGGCCAGATCACCGGCGTGTGTCGGCATCCGTCCGGTGTAGGGATCCGCCGTCACCACGTAACCGGTGCGGTTCGCGTCGGCTGTCACGCACCTCACCCTAATGGGTGGCCTAAGCTGGCCCGTTGTGATCACCCGTATGTCCGAGTTGTTCCTGCGAACGCTGCGCGACGACCCCGCCGACGCCGAAGTGCCCAGCCATAAACTGCTTATCCGAGCCGGTTATGTCCGGCCGATCGGGCCCGGTCTCTACAGCTGGCTGCCGCTGGGCCTGCGGGTGCTGCGCAAGATCGAGAACATCGTGCGCGACGAGATGGTCGCCATCGGCGGTCAGGAGATCCTGTTCCCCGCATTACTGCCGCGCGCGCCGTACGAGACCACCAACCGCTGGACCGAGTACGGCGACGGGGTTTTCCGCCTCAAGGACCGCCGCGATAACGATTATCTGCTGGGGCCCACGCACGAGGAATTGTTCACCCTGACGGTGAAGGGGGAGTACAGCTCCTACAGGGACTTCCCGGTGCTGCTGTTCCAGATCCAGACCAAGTACCGCGATGAGGCCCGGCCGCGGGCGGGGATCCTGCGCGGCCGCGAGTTCATCATGAAGGACTCGTACTCCTTCGACGTCAACGACGACGGACTGCGGACGGTGTATCAGGCCCACCGGGAGGCCTATCAGAAGATGTTCGCGCGCATGGCAATTCGCTATGTGATCGTCTCGGCGGTCTCCGGTGCGATGGGTGGCAGCGCATCCGAGGAGTTCCTCGCCGAGAGCGACATCGGTGAGGACACCTTCGTGCGGTGTCTGGAATCCGGCTACGCCGCCAACGTCGAGGCGGTCACCACCGCGGTACCCGACCCGGTGTCGGTCGATGCACTGGCGGCGCCGACGGTGCACGACACCGGCGACACCCCGACCATCGCCACCCTGGTCGACTGGGCGAACACCGCCGGGTTGGGCCGCACCGTCACCGCCGCCGACACCCTCAAAAATGTGCTGCTCAAGGTTCGCTCACCGGGCGGGGAGTGGGGATTGCTCGGGATCGGGGTGCCCGGTGATCGCGAGGTGGACGACAAGCGACTCGGCGCCGCACTGGATCCTGCCGAATACGCGATGCTCGACGATTCCGACTTCGCGAGGTATCCCTTTCTCAAGAAGGGCTATATCGGCCCGAAGGCATTGCTGGACAACGGTGTTCGCTACCTGGTTGACCCGCGCGTTGCTCCCGGTACCGCCTGGATCACCGGCGCCGACGAAGCCGGCAAGCATGTGGTGGGTCTGGTTGCGGGTCGTGACTTCACCGCCGACGGCATCATTGAGGCCGCGGAGGTCCGCGATGGTGACCCGTCTCCGGACGGGGCCGGCCCACTGGTGAGTGCGCGGGGAATCGAGATCGGCCACATCTTCCAACTCGGTCGCAAGTACACCGACGCGTTCACCGTCGACGTGCTCGGCGAGGACGGTAAGCCGGTGCGGCCGACAATGGGTTCCTACGGCGTCGGCGTTTCGCGACTGGTGGCGGTGATCGCCGAACAGCAGCACGACGAACTCGGATTGCGGTGGCCGTCGTCGGTGTCACCGTTCGATGTGCACGTCGTCATCGCCAACAAGGATGTCGATGCCCGCGCCGGTGCCGAGGCCCTGGCCGCCGATCTCGATGCGCTGGGCTTCGAGGTGCTGCTCGACGACCGGACCGTCTCGCCGGGGGTGAAGTTCAAAGATGCCGAATTGCTCGGGATGCCCTGGATCGTGGTGCTCGGCCGCGGGTGGGCCGACGGCACCGCCGAATTGCGCAACCGGTTCACCGGCGAGACCCGCGATATCGCTGTCGGCACTGCGGCCGCTGATATCGCCGCGGCTCTGACCGCGGGCTGAACCCCCACCGGTTGGTCCAGCTACTCGCCCCCGCCGGGGAAGGCCACGGTCACCGGCCACGCGCCCAGCACCCGCCGCCAGCGCGCCGCCGTCACCGCGCACTGGGTCAGCGCCGTCAGGCCGAATGCGCGGTCCTGTTCGGAGGTCGCCTGTTCCATGACCGCCCGCCAGGCCACCGCGCAGTCGCTCTCCATTCGGATCGCGAGTTTGGCGGCTTCGTTCGCGTTGTTCACCGTTGTCGGCAACTGGTAGCCGCTGGCCGGCAGCGGCACCTTGACCGACCGCTGGGTCAGCATCGACACGGCGGCCTCCCGCCGGTCCCGGTGCTCGGCCAGCACCTTTGACACCAGTTCGTTCTCGTCGGGATAGATGTGCGCCGAGACAATCCCATAGCCGTAGATCGCGGCGTGCTCTGCGGCCACGGCGTCAAACAGCGCGGCCTGGTCGGGATCGGCCGGCCGGTCCGGATCGGGCCTGGGTTCGGGTGGACTGGGTTCGGGTGGACTGGGTTCGGGTGGACTGGGTTCGGGTGGACTGGGTTCGGGTGGACTGGGTGCCGTCATCGCTGCCTCGGCTCGGCCGGAGTCAGGCCCACCATCCAGGACGTCGTGCAGGCCGCGGCGATGGAACCCATCAGGCCGGCCCGATAGCCCGACAGGGTCGGCGCCAGCGTGGCCGCGTCATCGGCTGAGCGACGCAACGCGGTGACGACGTCGCCCAGCGACGGCGGCGGAGCGGGTGGGGTGGACGCACCCCCGGTGGGCGGACTCCCGGTGGGCGGACTCCCGGTGGGCGGACTCCCGGTGGTCGCACCCGCGGTGGGCGCGGTGGTTTCGGCGCCTGGCGTCGGGGTTGGTCTGCCTGCCGCCCGGGACAGCTCCTCGACGATCGCGGTCGCGTGCCGGGCCCGCTCGGTGGAGACCTCGATCAGGGCCGGCACCATCGCCGGTGCGGCAACCTTGGCCGCGGCAGCCGCGAGTTCGCTGTCCGTGCGGGCCGCGGAAAGCTCAGCCTCCAGCGGGTCAGGTCCGGATGGCTTCGAGGCGCAGGCCGCGGCGGCGGTCCCGCCGAACGCCAGCGCCAGCAGACCCCGACCGGCCCCGGCGAGCACCCGTCGTCGGCTGAGCGCCGACGCGCCGGTTGCGTCAGGCACCGCAGCGTGGCTGGGTTGGGTCCTGGGCACGGTCAACATCCTGCCATTGCTGCCCCGGTCGCTGGCGTATCGTTGGGTTTCGGTTCCACCGAGCCGATATCCGATGACGCTGTACAAGCACAATTCAAGATGAGGAGCCTGCTGTGACTGAACAGTCCGCGGGATTGCCCTCGCCAGAGCGGGTGATCGAGCTGCTCGGTACTGAATTTGCGCGCGCCGGTTACGAGATCGAGGACGTGTCGATCGATACCGGAACCCGTCCGCCGCGGATCCGAATCATCGCCGACGGCGATCGTCCGCTGGATCTGGACGGCGTCGCAGAATTGTCCCGGTTGGCCTCCGAGCGGCTCGATGCCGTCGACACCGGTGATACCGCTTACGACCTCGAGGTCAGCTCGCCTGGCGTCGACCGACCGCTGACCGCCGAAAAACATTTTCGCCGCGCCCATGCACGTAAAGTCGAGGTGGAACTGGCCGATGGCACCGCACTCACCGGCCGGCTCGGCGGGATCGCTGACGGGGTGGCCGATCTGGTGATCCGGGCCGGTGGTGGCTGGACGGTTCGCCGGGTTGCGCTCGCTGACGTCCGTAAAGCCGTTGTCCAGGTTGAGTTTTCGCCTCCGAAGGCCGAAGAACTTGAACTGGTCGGCGGGACCGGAACGGAGGCTGACAGATGAATATCGATATGACCGCACTGCATGCGATCGAGATCGACCGGGGCATCTCGGTCGACGAACTGCTCGAGACCATCAAGACAGCACTGCTGACCGCCTACCGCCACACCGAGGGCCACCAGGCCGACGCCCGCATCGAGATCGACCGCAAGAGCGGCGAGGTGCAGGTGCTGGCCCGCGAGACCGACGCCGACGGCGAGCTCATCAGGGAATGGAATGACACCCCGGAGGGATTCGGGCGCGTCGCGGCGACCACCGCCCGCCAGGTGATGCTGCAGCGGTTCCGCGATGCCGAGAACGAACGGGTCTACGGTGAGTTCTCGGCGCGGGAAGGCGACATCGTCGCCGGGGTGGTGCAGAAGGACGCCCGTGAGAACGCCCGCGGCAACATCGTGGTGCGCGTCGGGGGCGAGACCAAGGGTTCCGACGGCATGATCCGCGCGGCCGAACAGGTTCCGGGAGAGAATTACGATCACGGCGCGCGACTGCGCTGCTATGTGGTGGGGGTGACCCGCGGTACCCGCGAACCCCGAATCGAATTGTCCCGAACCCACCCGAATCTGGTGCGCAAGCTGTTCTCGCTGGAGGTTCCGGAGATCGCCGACGGGTCGGTGGAGATTGTCGCGGTCGCCCGCGAGGCCGGGCACCGTTCCAAGATCGCGGTGCGGGCGAAGCCCGGCGGTCTTAACACCGGTCTTAATGCGAAGGGTGCCTGTATCGGCCCGATGGGGCAGCGGGTGCGCAACGTGATGAGCGAATTGTCCGGGGAGAAGATCGACATCATCGACTTCGACGAGGACCCGGCCCGGTTCGTCGCCAACGCGCTGTCGCCGTCGAAGGTGGTGTCGGTCGAGGTCGTCGATGCCGCCACCCGCTCGGCTCGGGTCACCGTGCCGGACTTCCAGTTGTCGCTGGCCATCGGCAAGGAAGGCCAGAACGCCCGGCTGGCCGCGCGGCTGACCGGATGGCGGATCGACATCCGCAGCGACGCGCCGGGGACTGAGCCGGATGTCAGCGACGGCGGTAGCTGACCGGAGTCGGGCCGGCGGCCCGCGCGACCCCGCCGATCTGGCCCGGTAGCGGGGCCGGCGCAGCCGACCATCCCGGGGCCATGTCGTAGGCACCGAACAGGTGGATCGCCATCATCGCCATCGCGGACAGCGCGAACGGTTGCGCGGGACAGCTATGCCGGCCGTGCCCGAAGGACGTCACCAGTTCAGCCGACGCCAGGTCACTCGGGTCGACCAGCCGGTGGCGGTGCCAGCGCCGGGGTTCCCAGCGCGCCAGGCCCGGCCCGGCGCTGGTGTTGGTCAGCGGCAGCAGGGTGGCGATGGTAGTGCCCGGCGTGACGCGGTAGGTCGCGTCCCCGGTATCGAAGTCAAGTTCAGCCAGCACGAAACGCGGCATGATCGAGCGCTGGGCCAGCCGGGTCGATTCCAGCGCGCACTGCTCAGCCAGCGCCCGGTCGCCGGCACCCACCTCCATTCGCTCGGCGGGGTGGCCGATCAGATCGACCAGCAGCCAGCCGAGGGCGGCGGCGAGATTCGACATCGACGCGATGTGGATCAGCGCCACGTCCAGCGCCGCGCCGCGCCGACGTTGCTCGGCAGGCTGGTCGGCCCACTCGGCGACGATCCGGCCGAATAGCGGATGGCCATCGGTGGGTTCGTCGATCACTTCACCGATCACCGCGACGATCTCCTCAAGGGCTGCGCATTCGGCTGCCTTGCCGCTGGCGGCCACCGCGGCCATCGCGTCGGGGTTCACGAACGCCTCGGACCCGTCGAGGTCGTCGAGCGCCGACACCAGGCGTTCGAAGCGCTCGGTGTCCGCACACCCCGGGCCGGCCCAGGACGCCAGACCCATGCGGTGTGCGATCCGGCGGGTCAGCGCGAACAGGTCGGCCGAGCCGCGATCGCCGAGTTCACCGCCGGTCACCACCAGCGCCCGGGTCAGGTTGGCCAGATAGGACGCGACGTCGTCGCGACGGAACAGCTGCGACGGCAGGGTGCGCCGGCCCAGAAACATCTCGTCGGGCAGTTTGCGGCGCAACATCCGGAAGTCGGCCAGGCCCTTGCTCGCGAGGTCTTCGGGCAGGGCGTAAAACGATGCGACGCCGCGCGGGGAAAACGTGAAGAGGTAACGGTCCCCGCCGCTGTCGACCACAAAGGTGTCGCCGAACTCCGCTCGCGCGGCAGCCAGGGCCGCAACCGGGTCGACGACGGTGACGTCCCAGGGCAACCCGATGCCGGTGGCCAGCGGCGGCATCGGCACGATGGCGGGCAGTGCCATGCCGGTCAGCGTGCCAGGTTTGGCCGGTGCGCGCGGCGATCCCGACCGGGCGGCGCCCGGCGCGCCCCGGGCGGCACGGAGGCTCATTTCTTAACTCAGCTGCGGTAACGGTAGAGTGAGCCGTGATCCAGCGCGAGAAACCGGCCGCTGCGACGCCCACCGGAAGTCCGGTACGGACGTGTATCGGTTGCCGGGAGCGAGAGTTGGCTGTCGAACTGCTCCGAGTGGTGGCCGAGTCGACGGGAAACGGTCAATCTGCCGTCACCGTCGATACAACAGGTTCCCGCCCGGGCCGGGGTGCCTGGCTGCACCCCGTCGATCGGTGCCTCACGGCGGCGATCCGGCGGCACGCCTTCGCGCGAGCGTTGCGCATCACTGGTTCACCGGACACATCCGCGGTGGTCGAGCATTTCGCAATGCTCGCCGCCCCGGCTACAGAACAGGTATCGGAAAGAACATGAGTACACCGTGAAGACCCGACGATGATCATGCGTCGTAGTTAAACCCGAGGCGCGGCCTACCCACCGCTGACGCCTCTAGAGATGGAGAAGCAGTGGCAGGCAAGGCCCGCGTACACGAGTTGGCTAAAGAACTCGGTGTTACCAGCAAGGATGTTCTCGCTCGGCTGAGCGAGCAGGGCGAGTTCGTCAAATCGGCGTCCTCGACGGTTGAGGCGCCGGTCGCGCGCCGTCTCCGAGAGGCATTCGGCGGCGCACAGGCCGCCCCAGATGCGCCGCCCGTGAAGAAAGCCGCACCGGCCAAGGCGGCCGCCGCCCCCGCGGCCCCTCCGGCCGCGAAGAAGGTGCCCGCTCCGGCCGCGCCGGTCGCACCGCAGGCCCCGGTGGCACCGCCGGCCCCGGTCGCACCGGTCGCACCGGTCGAGGCCGCGTCGGCTCCGGTGAGTCCGGTTGCCGAACCCGGCCCGCGCCCCGGCCCGGCGGCACCCAAGCCCGCGCTCCCGCGCCAGCCCCGGGTGGGCAATAACCCGTTCTCTTCGGCACAGCCGGTCGAGCGTCCGATTCCCCGTCCTGCGCCCGGCGCGCCGGCACCCGGCGGTATGCCGCCGCGGCCCGGTGGGCTCCGGCCCGGTGGGGCAACCCCGGGCAACATGCCGCCCCGTCCAGGCGGCGCCATGGGTGCCCGCCCCTCGCGACCGGGCGCCCCGCGTCCCGGCGGTCCCGGTGGTCCCGGTGGTCCCGGCGGCCCGCGGTCCGGTCCCGGCCAGGGCGGTCGCCCCGGCGGCGGTGGCGGTAATTACCGCACCGGTGGTCCCGGCGGCGGCGCCGCAGGCGGTGCTGCAGGTGCGGGTGCGGGTTTCCGCGGCCGTCCCGGTGGCGGTGGTCCCGGTGGTCCCGGTGGTCCCGGTGGTCCCGGTGGCGGTGGCGGCGGGCGGCCCGGTCAGCGCGGTGGCGCGGCGGGTGCGTTCGGCCGTCCCGGCGGCGCGGTCCGTCGTGGCCGCAAGTCCAAGCGGGCCAAACGCGCCGAGTACGAGAACATGCAGGCACCGGTCGTCGGCGGTGTGCGCCTTCCGCACGGCAACGGTGAGACCATCCGGTTGGCCCGCGGTGCGTCGCTGAGCGACTTCGCCGAAAAGATCGACGCGAACCCGGCCGCACTGGTGCAGGCGTTGTTCAACCTGGGTGAGATGGTGACCGCCACCCAGTCGGTGGGCGATGAGACCCTCGAACTGCTCGGCGGCGAGATGAACTATGTCGTTCAGGTCGTCTCACCCGAGGATGAGGACCGTGAACTGCTGGAGTCCTTCGACCTCACCTATGGCGAGGACTCCGGCGGCGAGGACGATCTGGTGATCCGTCCGCCGGTGGTCACCGTCATGGGTCACGTCGACCACGGCAAGACCCGACTGCTGGACACCATCCGCAAGGCCAACGTCCGCGAGGGCGAGGCCGGCGGCATCACCCAGCACATCGGCGCCTACCAGGTGGCCGTCGAACATGACGGCGTCGAACGGCTGATCACCTTCATCGACACTCCGGGCCACGAGGCGTTCACCGCCATGCGCGCCCGCGGTGCGAAGGCCACCGATATCGCGATCCTGGTGGTGGCTGCCGACGACGGCGTCATGCCGCAGACGGTGGAGGCCATTAACCATGCCCAAGCCGCCGATGTGCCAATCGTGGTGGCGGTCAACAAGATTGACAAGGAAGGTGCTGACCCACAGCGGATTCGTTCGCAGCTGACCGAATACGGATTGGTGGCCGAGGACTTCGGCGGCGAGACCATGTTCGTCGACATCTCCGCCAAGAACGGCACCAATATTCAGGCGCTCGAGGAGGCGGTTCTGCTGACCGCCGACGCGGCACTGGACCTGCGGGCCAACCCGGCGATGGAAGCACAGGGTGTGGCGATCGAGGCGCACCTGGACCGTGGCCGCGGCCCGGTGGCCACGGTCCTGATCACCCGCGGCACATTGCGGGTGGGCGACTCGATCGTCGCCGGCGACGCCTACGGCCGTGTCCGACGCATGGTCGACGAGCACGGCGAGGACGTCACCGAGGCGACACCGTCGCGGCCGGTGCAGGTCATCGGATTCACCTCGGTGCCCGGTGCCGGTGACAACCTGCTCGTCGTCGACGAGGATCGCACCGCTCGCCAGATCGCCGACCGGCGCAGCGCGCGTAAGCGCAATGCATTGGCCGCCCGGTCCCGCAAGCGGATCAGCCTGGAGGACTTGGAGTCGGCACTCAAGGAAACCAGCCAGCTCAATCTGATCCTCAAGGGCGACAACTCCGGCACCGTCGAGGCACTCGAGGAGGCTCTGCTGGGCATCCCGATCGACGACGAGGTGGAGTTGCGGGTCATCGACCGCGGCGTCGGTGGCATCACCGAGACCAACGTCAACCTGGCGTCGGCCTCGGACGCGATCATCATCGGCTTCAACGTCCGCGCCGAGGGCAAGGCCACCGAACTGGCCAACCGCGAGGGTGTGGAGATCCGCTACTACTCGGTGATCTATCAGGCCATCGATGAGATCGAGAAGGCCCTCAAGGGCATGCTCAAGCCGATCTACGAGGAGCGCGAGTTGGGCCGGGCGGAGATCCGCGCGATCTTCCGGTCCTCGAAGGTGGGCAATATCGCGGGCTGCCTGGTGCAGTCGGGCATCATGCGCCGCAACGCCAAGGCCCGGTTGCTGCGCGACAACGTCGTCGTGGCCGAGAACCTCACCGTCTCGTCACTCAAGCGCGAGAAAGACGATGCGACCGAGGTACGCGAGGGCTTCGAGTGCGGTCTGACGGTGACGTACGCCGATATCAAAGAGGGCGACGTCATCGAGACCTACGAACTGGTCGAGAAGGCGCGGGTGTAGCGCGCGATGAGCGCTTGCGCGAAGAGCAGAGGACACAGTGGCTGATCCTGCCCGGGCGAAGCGGCTGGCCAAGCGGATCTCGACCATCGTCGCCTCGGCGATCGAATATGAGATCAAGGATCCGCGACTGGCCGGGGTCACGATCACCGACGCCAAGGTGACCGGCGACCTGCACGACGCGACGCTCTACTACTCGGTGATCGGACGCTCGTTGACCGACGAACCGGACTACGCGGGTGTGGCAGCGGCATTGGAAAGCGCCAAGGGCGTGTTGCGCTCCAAGGTCGGGGCCGGCACCGGCGTGAAGTTCACCCCGACGCTGGCCTTCGTACGCGACACCGTTCCGGATACGGCTCATCGCATGGAGGAGCTATTGGCCCGGGCTCGCGCCGCGGACGCCGACGTTGCCCGCATCCGCGTCGGCGCCACCCCGGCGGGGGACGCGCAGCCCTACCGTGTCACGGATGAGGATTCGGGCGCGACAGACGGCCCCGCCGACTGAGAGTCGCCCGCGCCGAGTGAGGAACCCTGCAGACAATGTTCGAGTAGCGCCCTGCGAGATTCCTCAGTCAACGCAACCGGCGGGTTCAGTTGACCTGCGCCCGGCTCAGCCTGACTGCCGGGCCTGCGCCCGGCTCAGCCTGACTGCCGGGCCTGCGCCCGGCCCCTCTCCATCACGGACGCACGGCTGGCGGCGATATCGTCCCCGCTGGCCGAACGCATCCACGCCAGCGATGACTCGGCTTCCATCCACAGCCCGGTGCTGGTGTCCGCTCCGTCGATGCGGTGGTAGGACTCCAGCAGCGCCCGCACCGCCTTCTGGTTGTTGCCGACGATCGAGGCGGCGATGGCGCGCGCGGCCGGCATCAACTGCTCGTGCGGGACGACTTCGGTGACCAGGCCGGCCCGCAGCGCATCCGTTGCCGACAGGTAGTCGCCGGTCATGCTCATCCGTCGGGCCATCCCGACACCCACCTTCTGCGGAAGTCGCACGCTCAGGCCCCAGGTGGGCAGCAGGCCCACCCGGGCGTGGGTGTCGGCGAATCGGGCCCGATCCGAGGCGATCAGGAAGTCGCAGTACAGTGCCAACTCGAGCCCGCCCGTCACCGCCGCTCCGTTGACGGCGCCGATCACCGGCTTGCTCATCGGCGGCCACTTCGGGGAGATGTCGGGCAACTCGGTGGTGTCGCCGAGTTCCTTGAGGTCCAGGCCTGCGCAGAACACCGGATCGGCCCCGGTGAAGATCACCACGTCCACACCGTCGTCGGCTTCGGCGTCGCGTAGTGCGGCGAAGAACTGCTTGCGCAATGCACTGGACAGCGCATTGCGAGCTTCGGGCCGGTTCAGCGTCAGGGTCCGGACGCGGTCGCCTGTGTCGATGAGCAGGATGTCTGCCGAGCTGTTGGAAGCCATAGCGACACCGTAACGGTGTGCCCGCGCCGGCTCACCGCTACCCGGGATCGCCGACCGGCAGCGTCAGCGTCGAGGATGCGCCGTGCCGCACCGTGTGGGTGGATCCAACCATCCGCTGCCCGCTCAGCACCGATTCACCGGTGCCCAGGTTGCGCGCGAAGCGCGGGTGGCAGCCGCCGGCGATGAGCACCCGGATCCGTGAGCCGGCGCTGAAGCGGTGCGCGATCGGGTCGAGTTCGATACGGATGGGCTCGGTCGGCATCGCGCTGAATCGCCGCAACCCGTCGCTGACATTGCATGAGCGTCCGCGGGCATCGACCTCACTGATCCGGACGAATACATCGAAATGATCGTTGTCGGTCTCGTAGGCCAGATCGACGACCGGACTTCCGCACACGCACATCTCGGCGCCCAGGGGCGGGCCGGTGAAACTCAGCACATCGGCCCGGCCGGCCAGTTCGGTGTCATCGGTGTAGCCGGACGGGCGGGCCAGCAGTCGGCCGCCCACCGTCGGGGTGGGGTCGGCGGGGTTGTATCGAAACGTGGAGGTTCCGTCGTGGTTCGAGGTGGCTGCGGATGACGGTGCTGACTCGAGTCGTCCACCGGCCTGCAGGTAGAGCACCTTCGCGGCAGTGGCCGGCGGCCACGCCGGAAGATCGACCCAGCCGTCCCGGTTGCGGCCGGTGATGAACACCCGCACCGGTGCCATGCGCGGCGGTCCCGGCTTCTTGGCCAGGTGGGTGCCCAGCCAGGCCAGTGTCTCGGCTGCGGCCGTGCCGCCGGCCGCGGTCACCATCTGGTCGTGGGTCCACGGCCCGATCGTCATCGCGACGTCCGTGCCGCGGTCGTGCAGCTGCCGGTACTGGGTGAGGGTCTGGTCGATGAAGATGTCCTGCCACCCGCCCAGCAGCAGCACCGGCACCGCCGCTCGCTCCAATGCGGTTGTCGCGCGAATGCCCGCCCAAAACGGATCATCGGCATCAGGGCGATCGACCCAGGATTCGAACCACGGTGACCCCCCGCCCAACAGCGCCCGCGCCGAGCCGGCCACCGGCACACCGTGGACGGCTCCCGCCAGCCGACGTGCGGCACGGAATTGGAAGGCGACCCGCCGAACTGGATGTGCCTCCTGATTTGCGACCAGATCCGACCAGCCCAACAGGTCGGCGAGCGCGAAAGAGCCGGTGCCCCAGGATGATTCGTGGAGATCGTGCGGTCCGACGGTGACGACTGCCGCGGCCAATTCAGGCGGCGGGTCCGACATCAGCGCCCACTGCGTGTAGCCGAGATAGGACAGTCCGATGGTGGCGAATGTTCCGGTGAACCACGGTTGTTCCCGTAACCACACCACGGTGTCGGCTGCATCGGCGGCCTCGTTGATCA
>Ga0209299_1000031_pt1 | contig 77581 bp, 99 predicted proteins | sample S_140806_MF_Meta_FD_187326 | JGI IMG/M metagenome (GOLD analysis project Ga0209299, IMG submission 187326) | Freshwater microbial communities from Lake Simoncouche, Canada to study carbon cycling - S_140806_MF_MetaG (SPAdes) (version 2) | ecosystem: Environmental > Aquatic > Freshwater > Lake ...
ATTATTCAATAGAGTGTCTATATCTGGAGTCCAAGAAGAAAATTCCGCCATTTAATAAATAATAAACAAAATTATTAAATAAAATATTGAATTATTATTAAATGTCCGAAAGCGTTAATAATGCCATTAATACAGGGGATGCTACAAAAGATTATATTAAATATATAAATGACAAACTTTTAAACATTGATGAAAAATTAAAACGTATAGACGTTAAAACTACAGAGTTACAAAAAAGATATTCAATTCAATTATCTCAGATGCAACTAATTAGACATAGAAGTTTAGGTAATAACTTATAAGTTACTATTTTAAATTTAATTATTTGAAAATTTTTTATTTACTAAATTAAAACAATGGCACGTTCACTTCAAGTTATTAAAGATGAAATTGAAGCTCTTATTAACTCAGACGCTACTTTAAAAAATATGGTACTTCCAGTAAATCCTGTTGTTAGAAACGACGCAGATAATATATCTCCGTTTCAGTGGCTTAAAATACAGACAACTGAATCAGATTATTCTGATAGAAATTATCCTGCAAAACAGATAAATTTTTTAATTGTAAAAATTTATACACCAGAACAATCGGCTGTAATTGAAACAGCAATTACAAGTGAAGACTCTTCATTAGTTTTTAGTAAAAAGGGCGATTTAAAAGCTGGGAGAAATGTAATCGTAAATGAGTCTGCAAGTACAGTGGATTCGAATAGAAGATATGTTACTTTAAATGATTCTCACCAAACTATAGATTTTAGAGATCTTGTAGTTCCTCATTTAGAAGTAGATTTGTACGGATATTCTAAAAATGTGGTATTTAATCCCGATTTAACTTATATTCTTTATAGACTTCCCTCCAATGGCACCTATGTACTACTATACAATCCTTTACATCGTAAAAATTTTAAAAAATTTTACAAATTACTACACGAATATGGAACTCAAATAGACACTTATGGTTACGGTCTTACAGAATCAATTAGAATTGGAACCCAAGATTTTTCTTATAGAAGTTTTATTAGAAGGTACTGTAACTCATTTGTTGTAGATAGCCGCAAAAAAAATAAAGGATTAGGTGCCAAAAACTCTGTTGGAAAAATCTATGCCGACCCGTTTTGTGCAATAATGATTGACTATAAACAGGCGATGCTTAATTCTTATTTTGTTTCAAACATAGTAGAATCATATTATTATTCTAGTTATTGGTCAAAACCTGCAACAAGGGACGAGATAGTAAGCATGGTTGCAGAACTTACTAGAACAAATAGTACGAGTTGGGCATGTAATAAAAGTACGACACCTATAAATTCTTACAGTTTTATTAGAGAAATGACTAACAATGATTCTTTTATAGAATATTTAGCAAAGATAAATATAAATGGTCATGAAAATCCAAATGTTAAACTCAGCAACTTGGATCAAGCAAATCCTGTTTGTTCAAAGCCTACCGTAATTCAATGTGTAATAGCAGCTATATCTGCCGGCGATATAAGGGATACTACACTGCAATGTCCAGAAGATGCAGCTATGAAAAGAATAATAGACGAGAGCAAACGAAGAATCGGAAGCGGCGGAAGCGGAAGCGGCGGAAGCGGAAGCGGCGGAAGTGGAAGCGGCGGAAGTGGAAGCGGTGGAAGTGGAAGCGGCGGAAGTGGAAGCGGTGGAAGTGGAAGCGGTGGAAGCGGAAGCGGCGGAAGTGGAAGCGGTGGAAGCGGTGGAAGCGGAAGCGGTGGAAGTGGTGGAAATAGCGAACCCTATAGCGGAAGCGATAATAACGTTCCGAAAGATGAATGGAATCCTATGTACACTTATATAATATTAGCTATAGTTATATTATTAGTTATAATTTTAATGTACTTTATGTTATTTAGAGGTTCTCCAAGTGTTCCAAGTGTTTAAGTTGAAACTCTTCAAATTAGTTTTTTTTTTAATTAAAATATTTTTATATTATAAATATGAGCGAGGAAGAAAGGCAAAATCAGATGCTGGAAAAATACGATATATTGGTACCAATATTTGATGAGGCAGTCCAAAATAATGCTATTTTGGAATCCATGCCTGAAGTAGAAAGATTTATTCAAGATTGGTTACAAAAATACGATCCAAATTTTAATAGAGAAGACTATATGGAAGTTATCAATGATAAATATTATTTTATGAGAAAAATTTATGTCGATAGTCCTTCTATTGGCACAGTTTCTAAATTTCCTATAATGGCACAAGAAATGTCTATGACTTTAGACAAATTTATGAGCTGGTTATTTATCCCTGATACTAATTGGAAATTAGAAGCTGATTTAGACACTGTTATTAATTTTGACAGACCAGGGTTAATAGAGTCGATTGTAAACGATAGAACTAATAGAGTAGTTAATATTATCGATACAAATAATGGGAAGACTGTAGACTTCGTTAATATTAAGCCTCCTGCCGATATTAAGCCTCCTGCCTATATTAAGCCTCCTGCCGATATTAAGCCTCTTGCCGATAGCGGAATTTACGACTACCAAGGCGCGATTAATGATGCATTTGCTTCCCAGTCTAAACAATTGGATTTGGTAGGCGGGGTTATTGAACGTAAATATTTGCTATATGCGATTTCTATAATTTTACTTATTATATTAGCTCTTTTATTCATTTAGACAATACTAATTTGACTTTTAGTAATATTGTTTCGTTTTAATTATTTTAAAAAAAAATGTTTTATTCTATTATAAAAGTATGGTAGGCGAGATCGTTGAACGTAAACATTTGCTATATGCGATTTTTATAATTTTACTTATTATATTAGCTCTTTTATTCTTTTAGACATTTAGACATTTAGACATTTAGACATTTAGACATTTAGACATTTAGTAATATTACCATTTCGTTTTAATTATTTTTAAAAAAATATTTTGTTCTAAATAAAATGGTTAGATTACTACAAACGCCCGAACTAGAAGCTATTCTTAATAGGCAAAAAGTGACTTCATCAACTACCGAAGAAGAAAAAGAGAGTTTTTGCCCACAAGGAAAAGATTCTAGCGAAGTTTTAAAAATAGATGTATCGCAGCAAAAAGCAATGATCAAAAAGCTCGGAGACTCAAAATGTGCTTCTAATTTAAGCGACGAACTTGAACTTTTTATAGAGTCTCAAGAAAGAGCTGGTCTTACTCCTTTTGGCGCTGCCGTTCAAATAGATCAACGAGCATTTGAAGAACACGTAGCAAATTCTTCCTCTTCCGGCTGCTTACAATCATTGATACAAAGTAATACAGCGCTATCTGTAATGAATTCATTAACGTGTAATGTAACTTTTTCAAAAAACGAAAGTGGAGTAACTATTACAGAAAATATGAATATAATAATTAAAACCATTAAAAGTGACGAAGACCAAGAACGACAAACTCAAGCATATGCCAGATACGCCGAAGCTAGGATGGCAGCAATTCGTTCTGGAAGTCCCGAAATACTTAAAATATTAGAAGATGGTTGGAAAGAAGAATTAAAAAGTTTTGATTACGGTTTATATAACACTAAAATCGTATTAGACAATAAACATACAGCAAATATAGAATCTACTAGTACTTCCAAAATAGATAATGAGACACAGGCTGTCGAAGATTTAAAAAGTCTTGTTAAAACAGCAACCGCCGCTGAAATTAAAGAGCGAACTGGTTATGGAGCAGTACCATTCGGTGATTCAATGACTGCTATACAACAAAAGGTGGACAATTTGACACAATCTGAACTAGTTAAAATTGTAAATTCTGTTAATAAAACTAATTATTCTAGAACTTCTTCAGGAGATATGCTTTTTGAGATTTACGGACCAATTAAAGATTTAGATATTCAATCTCATAAGAGTGATTTAGTTAGTTTAAAAACTACTATGTTAATGGCTGAAGCACAAAAAATCGGAAAACGTCTAGCAAATGAATTTATTGTACAAGCCGAAATGTCATTGAAAAAAACGTCTGAAAGTAGCGGACTTGACGACTACCAAGATAAAATTAACAAAGGAATAGCTGACGCAATTAAAGCGCAAAATGCAGGAGGTTTATTTGGTGGAGGTATGGGAATGATGTTTTTACTTCCAATAATTGGATTATTAATAGGAGGATATATATTTTATAAGTTTACAATTGGAGGAGGTCTTGTAGGAATTGGCATTAAAATTGCTTTAATAGTTTTTGTAGTTCTCGCGCTGTATTTAGCAGCGGCATATTTTATGAGCTTGTGGCCATTTAATAAAAAAGAAAACAGCGAAATTATGCCACAGAATAAATGGCTTAAACCTTTAACAATTGATGACATTAATAAAATAGTAAAGCAATTTGGTATCGAAAAAATTAAACAGGGTGTTAATCAAAACTTACTAGATCTTTTTATTTATCAAATAGATAAAACAAAAGAGGACTATCTAAATAGTCTTCCAACAAAACCAGAACGTGTATCGATGGCAGTTTTTATAGAGGGTTGGAACAATGGATTGGATTCAGTTGAATTTATTAAAAATTATTTGGCTATGCAGCTCGACGTGGAAGATTTTGTGTCTAAAGGACACACAGGGAAATATCCACAATGGGCAATAGATGTTGCTAAAAAAGAGGAATTTAAGTGGGATTCCAAGAATATTAGAAATATAGGTAAATTTTTAGACACAAATATTAAATCTGTATTTTCTAAAAAAGATGCCATGAAACGTAGTACCGATTATCGCGTTAGCAATTTTTCAACCTTTGGATACACTAAAGAAACTAAGAAACCTTATCAAAAATAAATCTAAAATTCAAATAATGCTAGTTAATATTATTTAAAGATTTAAGGTATACTATATTGTAAATGAAAGTTATCACGCGAAGCGGTGCTACAGAAGACGTAAGATTTGACACCATTACCGATAAAATTAAGAAGTTATCCGAATATAGCGAAATTTGGGGAAAAAAACTTGAAACCGATCCTGTATTTGTTTCACAGAATATCTGCTCTCTTATTTATAACGGTATTAGTACAACAGAACTCGACGAGTTTGCTGCTAATTTTTCAGCAACCATGTTTAAAAATGATCCAGATTATCTTATTCTCGCGAGTAGAATTGTTGTTAATAACCACCACAAAAATACTAATAATTCATTTGTTAAGTGTGTCGATGAATTATATCAAGCTAAACTTGTGACGGATGAATTTTTTGAAATAGTTCGCGATAATTCTGAAGAACTTGAAAAAATCGTAGTTTCTAATAGGGATTATAATCTAACGTTTTTTGGTTTCAAGACTTTACAAAGCTCTTATTTGTTAAAATATAATAATAAGATAATCGAACGCCCGCAGTATATGTTTATGCGCGTGGCAATTCAAATTCATAAAAATAATATCGAACTTGTTAAGAAAGTGTATGATTCTATTTCTAATAAATATTATACTCACGCAACACCAACTCTTTTTAACTCAGGGACAAATTATCCTCAACTTAGTTCGTGTTTTCTTTTAGGAACAGAAGATTCGGTTTCTGGAATTTATAAATCGGCCTCTGATATGGCACAAATTTCTAAATTTGCCGGTGGTATTGGGTGTCATTTTAGTAACGTTAGATCGAAAGATTCGCATATTTCAAAAACCAATGGCAAGAGCAACGGTCTAATGCCGCTTCTTAGAGTATTCAATAATATTTCAAGACATATAAATCAGGGCGGAAAAAGAAACGGATCTTTTGCTATTTATATCGAACCGTGGCATCCTGATATTTTTGATTTTTTAGATGCTAAAAAGAACAACGGTGCCGAAGATATGAGAGCAAGAGATTTATTTTATGGTCTATGGATTCCGGATTTATTCATGAAAAGAGTAGAAAGAGATGAAATGTGGTCTTTAATGTGTCCGAATGAATGTAAAGGACTGTGCGATACTTATGGAGATGAATTTGAAAATTTGTACACAGAATATGAAAAGAATGGACTTTATAGAAAACAAATCAGGTCAGTCGAATTATGGGAACGAATCATCAATTGCCAAATTGAGACCGGATCTCCGTATATGCTTTATAAAGACTCGATTAACAAAAAATCCAATCAAAAACATTATGGAATTATTAAAAGTAGTAATTTGTGTACTGAAATAGTTCAATACTCCGACTCTAAAGAAACCGCAGTTTGTAATCTAGCAAGTTTGTGCCTTCCAAGTTATGTAGAAAACGGTATATTTAATTTTGAATTACTAGGAGAAAAAATCAAAGAACTAGTTGTAAATCTTAATAGTATAATAGACGTTAACGCTTATCCTACACCAGAAGCAAAACTTTCTAATATGAAACATCGCCCAATGGGTATCGGAGTTCAGGGACTTGCAGACGTTTTTATGATTCTTAAAATACCATACGACTCTAACGAGGCGAGAGATCTAAATAAACAAATATTTGAGTGCATGTATTATAACTCTTTGGTAATGTCGTGCGAACTTTCTAAAATTTACGGATTTTACGAAACATTCCCTGGATCACCGACGAGCAATGGTGTACTTCAATTCGATATGTGGGACGTTAAACCAACTAAATACTCAATCGATACATGGGACAAACTTAAAAATGAAATTAAAACTTATGGTCTAAGAAATAGCCTGTTGATTGCTCCAATGCCAACTGCATCAACTGCGCAGATTATGGGTAATAACGAATCATTTGAGCCATACACATCTAATATTTATACACGAGCAGTTTTATCTGGAAACTATGTAATGTTAAATAATCATTTAGTAAAAGAATTGCGGGATAGAAATTTGTTCACGAAAGATATCATTGAAAAAATAATGCTAGAAAGAGGATCTGTTCAAAATTTGAATATTCCTAAAGACATAAAAGATATTTACAAAACTGCGTGGGAACTTCCGCAGAAGTGTTTGCTAAATATGGCGATTGATAGAGGACCGTTTATCGATCAAAGCCAGAGTTTAAATTTATTTGTCCATCCGCCTCAACAAAAGGTAATTCATTCAATTCATATGTACGGATGGAAAAATGGATTGAAAACCGGCTCTTATTACATTAGAACAAAATCTGTCTTAGAAAATCAGAACTTTAGTACAGAAGTTTCTAAAGAAAAATCGGGTTCTAAATTTAAGGACTGTGAAATGTGTAGCGCATAAAAATAGCAATAACAATTACCAAAAATAACATTCCTATAAAAAGATAATTAATTCTTTGTTTACCACTTATTAATAGTGTAATATCGTCGATAAATTCTTCAAGTTTGGGAGATTTTACGCCGAGACTATCGTTAACCGTTTTATGAAAATTATAACCCCATTTAATTAATGCGTCTCTAGATTCGAGTCCATTAATTAACTCGCTGTTTATAATTGATTCGTCGTTTATAATTTTTTGAGATTTGTTTGAACATCCGTCGCATGGAAGAATTTTCATGAATGTAATATAAAAAGTTTTATAAGTTTCTTTATCCAACTCATTCGGCTCTTTAGGATATCCAAATGTCGACAAATGAAATGTTTTCCAAAAATAAGATCCCCATATTTTTGGGTTAATGTTGGTTTTTCCAGAAAGTTCCATTTATTAATTTAAAAGAAAAAAAAATATATAAATGCACGTGTTAAATGAATTACGAATTAAATGATAAATGGTCTTTGTATCTTCAGTATAAAGATCTTGGAACTACATATAGTACAAATTTAGAAAAATTAATAGACATAACAGATATTAAAACTTTTTGGCAAACTTTTAACAATGTTCCAAAAATATATGAAATATTTTCTGATGGAATTAACATTAAAAAAATGAAAAGAAATAATGCATCACCGTGTGCGTATTCATTTTTTAAAAACGATATTTCTCCTCGTTGGGAAGATAAAATGAACATTGACGGATTCGAATTTTCATTTAGAAATAATTTCGATTTTGAGTTGTTACAAAGTCAATGGATGTCTAGTATAATTCAGATTATTTCTGGCTGTAATAAAGACTGCGAGCATATCAACGGCATTAGAATAGTAGATAACTCGAGAGATGGTAGCGCATTGTATAGAATGGAATTTTGGGTAAACGACATTTCTAATAAAAAGATAATAGAAGATTTATTAAAGTCTAGCGACTTTAATCTAGGCATGTATAAATTTATGTATAGAATACATAAGACCATGAAAGAATAATTTAATTATTTTTTTTAAAAAATATTTTCTAATAATTAAAGTATGGATTTTGGAAGAAAAGGTGATAATAAACGCGCTATGAATTTAATGTGGAAATCTGGAATGTCTTTAAAACAAGCTTGGAAAGTAGTTAAGGGAAAATCCAAGAGTAAAAAAACCAAAAAAAATTGTTTTGGCGCCGTTGAAGGAATGTTACCACAGGGATATGAAATTAATCCGCAGACAGGTAGAATGCGTAAAATATGCGAATATGGCCGTAATCCAGTTACAGGAAAATGTTTAAAAGGTCCTCCAGTAATTAAAGTCGCACCTCCTGGATACGAGTACAACGTACAAACGGGGAAATATCGTAAAATATGCGAATATGGCCGCGACCCTACAACAGGTCGGTGCTTACGTATGCCAAGATCTGTTGCTATTAGAGAAGGATACGAAATTAATCCTAATACTGGAAGACTACGTAAAATATGCGTTTATGGAAGAAATGAGACCACCGGTAGATGCTTTGGTAGACCAATGGATCAAACAATTCCTCCTCGTATGGGCTATGAGTATGCCCCAGATGGACGACTTCGTAAGATCTGTTTATATGGTCGAGACCCTGAATCTGGAAGATGTATGGGAAAACCTAGACTTCGGCCAGTTGGAATTCCAGAAGGATATGAAATTAATTCAGCTACTGGAAGATATCGAAAGTTGTGTCCACCCGGAAATTATAGGACTCCTCGTGGTAGATGTGTACCTATGAAACAAGCTTTGCAATATGAAGATGCAATGGAATATCCAGTAAGTATGAATCCATTTGATGCGGATTATCTGGATACTGACCCATTTCCTTCTAGTTTTAACCCATTCGATGAAGATCCGGTAAGTGGAAGTGCATGTACACCTACTAATCCTTTCTGTCCGCAAGAACCAGATGATGACGATTATGATCCATTTAGTGTATTTTCATTTGGTAAAAAAAGAAGACCTAAATCTAAAACTAGACGTAGCTGTTTTGGGACGTGCAAATCGTGTAATATTTAATTAAAACTAAAATTATTATTATTATTTATCAGATTGTAATTCTATATAAAATTAAATATTATATTACAATATGATGGAAAGATTATTGTCAGAGACTTCTAATAGATATGTATTACATCCTATTGTTTGGACGGATGTATGGGAAGCTTATAAAAAACACCAGAAAGCATTTTGGACTGCTGAAGAAATAGATTTCCCAGCCGACATTTCCGATTGGGAAAAACTTTTACCAGAAGAAAAAAAATTTATTTCTAACGTTCTTGCATTTTTCGCTGGTTCAGATGGTATCATTTTTGAAAATTTATCTATTAATTTTATAGATGAGATTAAAGTTCCAGAAATTAGGGCATATTACGGATGGCAGGCCGCTATGGAAACAATTCATTCCGAGACTTATACATTGATGATAGATACTTACATTTCAGATAATAAAGAAAAACTTAAAATTTTTAATGGAATAAAAGAACTTCACGGAGTTAAAAAGAAAGCCGAATGGACTCAAAAGTGGTTAAACAAGGATATTTCTTTTCAAGAAAGGCTCGTTGCTTTCACAATTGTAGAAGGAGTATTTTTTGCTGGATCTTTTTGCGCTATATTTTGGCTAAAATATGTCAAGGGTTTGATGACCAAGGCATTGGGTAAAAGTAATGAATTAATAGCAAGAGATGAATCTCTACATACTGATTTCGGAGTCCTGTTATATTCCCATATTCAAAATAGATTATCTAACGAAGTAATGTACGACATGATGAAATCCGCTGTTGAAATTGAAAAAGAGTTCATTTGCGATTCTTTTTCGTGTAATTTAATTGGAATTAATGCTAGTTCTATGGGAAAATATATTGAATTCCAGGCAGATAGACTTTTACAAAAATTTGGTTACGAAAAACTTTACAATGTAACATGTCCATTTAGTTTTATGGACACAATATCTTTAGACGGTAAAAGCAATTTTTTTGAACAGCGCGTCACTGACTACAATAGACCGGAACAGATAATAGATAAAAAATTAGAATATCTTGAAGACTTTTAAAATTGCTATTTTAATTATTATTTAAAAATAACTAATAAACAATTCTTAAATATCATGGATACGAATACTATTTCTATCGAAGAATATAGAAATCATCTTTTTACTGAAAAAGAAGAATGGAACAATTGGTACAATCCAAAAAGATGTTCCATTGATGCTTTGATTAAAATAGAAGTAAAACAAAGAGGGAAAGGACCTATTAAAAAAAATTATACCGCTGTAACTAATGAACCGGGACCATATTACGATCCAAATATGCTTCATGTACATATATGGAAAAAACCAGAACTTATAAAAAATTTTGAATCTGAACAAAACCCGTCCGTTCCGTACGTAGAATTTACAAGAGTTAAAGTTGGACTTTTTTGCTGTATTTGTCACTTAAAAAATAGTAATTATACATTTAAATGGAATAGAGCACTATATGAAGAATGTGAAGAAGAAAAAGAAATATACATCAGCCGAAATGGTTATTCCCAAATTGATTATATAAAAGATCCAAAAATTTTTCCAATTGTTAAAATTGTTGTTGAAAATTTTTGCAAACCAGATAAAAGAAGCGTCTCAAACTGGGCTAGATTACTTGCAAGAGCTAAATTTTATATTGAAAATAGAAAGATAATATATCCAATTTCAAACTATAAATCCTTGTATTTGTGGCCATGGGAAATGACTAATTATCAAAAATTAACACTTAAAAATCCAGACTACAAGAAATCTGTTATATTTGTTAAAAGTCAGGGGGATAAATTTAGAAGTGACTATTCGTACATAGAATAATACTCGTTAAAAAGTGTAAAATAAAGTATTTGTTTTTTTAAAATGAACGATTCGGAAAGAATTAGTCAATTAGAAAAAGAAATAAAGGAAATAAAAAATAAAATTAGAAAAGACAAAAAAGAAAATCCAGATTATAAAAAAAAAGAACCAACTGAATATAACAAATTTATTAAAAAATTTTGTGAAGAAGCAAAGGAAAAAGATAAATCAGACTACGACCACAAAAAAACATTTAGTAAAGCGGCTGCAGAATGGGGTGCTTTAAAAAAGAAGGACGATAAAAAATAATTAATATAAAGTAGAGAAGTATTATAAAGTAGAGATATCGTAAATTACGATGACGTCAATCGTTGAGAGTATTTTATATACACTTAAGTGGGATGAAAATGGACTAAGAGACAAAACTTTAGCAGAAATTAAAAAAGATTCGGTCCATGAAATTAGATGCCCATGTTTAAATAGGCGTTATAATATAACTACCGGATCTATTATTAAACATTTAGATTCTAAGGCACATAAAGAATGGGTTAGAAAACAACAAAATGAACATATACAAGAATTTGGAAGTTGTTGTTCTCCTGAACAAACTACTATTTTTTTACTAAAAGAGAATCGCGAACTTAAAAAATTAATTGTAAAGTTAACAAATCAAAACAAAATTTATGAAGATACTATTAGTAATTTTAAGCGTAATATTAGCGAATTTTCACTAAAGTCTTCTATAGAAAAGTGTGATTTAATTTAAATTTTCTAATATTATTTTATTCATTAATTTAAATTCTGGTCCATGGTCATCGTCTCTCCATAATACATGATTTAATGCGGTATGAGTTAATTCATGTGCTATTAGTTTTTTAAGAGAATTAATAGTTTGTAATTTTCCATTTTTTCTTAGATTCAAAAATATTATTCTATACTGTGCTCTTAATTGTTTATCTGGACCTATTTCTATTTCATTTGTTAAATGTACGTTTTTTGGCTTATTTAAACCTTCAAACTTAATTAATTTTTGGTCTTTTTCCAACTGCATTTCCTGTAATAAAAATGGAGTATTTATAAGTAACTCTATCTCAGGAGTAATCATTACATTTTCAAGTATAGACTTAAAACATCTAAAAATTAAATGTCTAATGCTATTCAATAGTTTTGCCGCTTTTAATGAAGAATTTGGGATATTTAAAACTTTGAATTCTCCGATTTGGATGAAATTTTTATTTTCGTCAAAATCCCATAATTCAGATCTCAGATTCATTTATTATTTATTATATAAAATAATATTTATACTGTCATCTTTTTGTTTTATAGTTCTAATAATAGGTTTCTTGTAAGTACTTTTAAGTTTTGGAGACGCAAAGCTTTGATTCTTTAATTGTTTATTCTTTATTTGTTTATTCTTTAATTGTCGATTATTCAAAGGTGGCTTATAAGTTATAATTCTTCCTCTATTGAAGAAATTATTTTTTTTCTGTTTATTAAATAGATTAAAATTATACATGAACATATTAAAAGGAAAAACTTTTGCTATTTTTGGTATCATTCCTTTTAAAGTTGGAAGTGTATTTATTACAAAAGGAAATTCTTTAACTCTTTTATCTTTTTTTAAAATTTTTGCATAAAATTTATCTACAATTATTATATTTGTTGTGATATCACCCATCCTAACTAATTTTAATAATACTCCAAAACTTTTTTGAGAGTTTTTAAGAAGATAAACCGTTTTCATTATTAATTATAATAACTTTTTTTAAAAAGTTAAAATATATTATTATAATTAATAATGTCTGACGAAGAAGATTTCGAATATGAAATTGGAGAAGAAGACGTAGATCAGTATTTAGACGAAGATGGCTCCCCGTTAAATATTGATATACCAGATTTATCTTTAGAAGAAGATGAAGGAAATTTTAATGTAGTTCCAGATAGAGTTAAAAGTCTCGAAAGATATATAGATTTTTTATCTGAATCAATCTCAACTGGATCTATTTCGCAAAACGAATTTGATAACGAAATACTTAAATCTACATATTATTTAGATATATTAACCAAAAAATATAACATAGTAACTGAGGCAAAGCAAAAAATTATAGAGGATGCCAGAATTTTGAGAAAAGAAGCAATTGAAGCCTATAAAGTAGGCGCTATATCCGAGGAAAAATTTAATGAGGTATACACAAATGCCATAAGAACCGAGTATTCAATTCTAAAAAGTTCAGAAATAGACAAGGCAGACGATTTGGAAGGTTCTGGAGTAAATTTAACTGAAGATATAGGAATAAGTGAAAAATTAGAAAAATTAGAAAAACTTGAAGAAACTCAAATAAGGAGCATTGCCAAAAAACACGCTATAAAATTTCCAGACATTCCTAGAGGTAAAACGGCTTTTGATATTAATTTATATTATACAAATAAAATAACTAGAAAACCGCAGAATATAGATCCAGATATTGAAATGTACATAAAACAATATTCCGAAGCTAAAAAATTGGTAGATTATCACACAACCTCTTTTGAGGTTTCGAAGATATTTTATAATAAAACTATAGGTAAACCAGATTTTGAATTTAGGCTTGTAAGGTCTATTAGAGGTGACATCGAACAAATTAAAAGGGAAGATAATAGAAACCAGTTATTGGATCCACAAGAAAAAGCATACGTAGATAGATTAAATGAACTAAAGTCGATGTTAAGACAAATGGACAGAATAGATTTAATAAAATGCGCTGATACTCAACTTTATGAATTGCTAACATTTATAGAAAAATTGAGAGCAAATAAACAATATGCATTTAAATTTAAACAAGAACCAAATGAATTAGACATAGAACAAAAGATACTTTCTGACAATGAACTTTATAAATTACCTGCTGAAAATTTATTAATGGGATATAATTATACAAGACCAAACATTTATATAATAGAAGATACTCCCGATTCGATTGATTTAAATGAAGTAGGTAATATAGGATACTTAGCTTTAAAAGAAGGTAAAAATCCTTTAAATACTGCAGTTTTAAGTAAAACTGAAGAAGATATCGATAAAAATGATTATGTTACAATAGTACCCTTTCAAGATGAATTATATTCTCAGTTACAAACACGGGATGCACAGTACACTGAGATTATAGAGGTTTGGGAAATTCGTTTAGATTTTATAGATGGTTCTAATAAAATACTTAGATATACATCCTTTGAAGATTTTTTGTTAGTTTTTAAAAGACTACTGATTAATAAATGTAAAATATTAAAGAAAATCGACGATGATCAGGTTTTGGAGTTAGTTACTAAACAAAGTAAAATTAAATATCCGCGTCTTAAACCAAGTAAGACTCCGTTTTTACTTAGTCAAAGAACCGGTCCGAAATCGTTCGAGGAGCTTAGATATGATTATTATAACCAGAATTCCAATCGTGAAAAAGTTGAAACGCAACCCGACCCAGTTGCTGTAAAAGCTTCTTCGCCAATAACTGAATTAGACAGTGGCATTAAAACCCTATTAAATAAAATTATGCAAATTGAATATTATTTAATTTTTAAGGCAGACAAACAACAAACTTTACCTACATCTCAAATTTCTCCGAAAGAATTACTAGAAGATGAATCTAATGTATATAAAACTAGAGAATTGGGACTTGAAAAACTAATAGATTATATTAGTTTGAGCGTACCCGGTGCAGAGGAAGTAATTAAAGAGATAGAATCCGATATCTTCAGTTTTTCAAGTAAAAATTATACATCTAACATTAAAAAAATTATATTTATATTCGATAATTTTCCAGAAAAAATGGAAGATATAATTTTAAGTAAAAGAAGCGGAACATCATTAGGACAATCGTCTATAAGCGAATTATTAGTTTACGAAACTCCGAATAATTTAGAAGCTGAAAAACTAAGTGTTAAAACAGATCGAGACAAAAGAAATAAAATAGCCGAATTATTGGGATGGAATCCTGAAACTGTTTTATACGATACATACGAAGCTGAACTCATTAGTTCAAATCATGATTTTAAAAAATTTATACAAGCTCACCCTGAACTTATCCCTATAGAAATTAATCAAATTATGGCAGAATATGGCGAAAAAATTCAATGGAAAAAATCTATAGACAATTATAATAAACTAGAAGTTCCAACTGGAATGATAGAGTTAAATTTTAGACTTAGATTTCTTTTACGCAATAGAAATAGATTACCGTCAAGAAGAATATTTAAACTTGCTACTGTTTCTAACAGAATTGAGAGGCAGGAAGATTTAGAAAGAACTTTTGGTACTTGTAAGTTAAAAAACTATAAAAAAATGTCGCTACACATTGAAAGAATAATTTATTCACTGTCTAAAAATCCCGAAGATTATATGTATTATAATTATGTAATTAATAGCAAATTTAAACTAATATGCGAAAGTTTAATAGCGTTACAAGAAAGCGATATTATCGATGAATATGACATGATATCTATTTTAATTAAATTTATAATTAACAACGGCGATTTTTCTACTAGAGATATAGAAAAACTTGTAGAATTTACTAAAAAAATAACTCCAGAAAATATTAGTTTATATATTGAAACTCTCAAAGAAGATGAATTAAGAGCTCATGCTGCATATAGACTTTCGAAAATTGACACCGGAGAAAAACCCAGAGACGATCAACAATTATACGCTGACGCGAGTAATATTGCCGAAAGTGAACGACAATCTTTAATCGAAGAAAACTTGATTTATCTTACTAATAATACATATGTACCTCCGGTGGTATACGAAGTATTACCAGACAATATTGAAAAATATTTTTTAATAAACGGACAGTACATTTGTGGCGGATTTTATCCACCTTTTTATAGATGGGATGAAGATGTAGTCGCGCATGAAAATTACACCCGCGACGATTTGGTAACTTTATCTAATACATTTGCTCTTAATGTGTCTACACAAGATACAAATTATATGATTTACGAAAAAATTAAAAATTTTATAGACTCAAAACAATCAACTCCGCAAGAAGAGATAAATCTAGTAAGATATAGATTTAGATTTACTCCAGATATTCAATCCCCTTACCAGTATCTAACCATTCCAATTAAAACTATTATGTACACTGAAAGACCTAGATATCTGGTTCCATCACCGGGGGAAGTTTATAATGTAATATTAGATAACACGAATGTTTACGGCGTACCTTTTAATTTTGAAAACGGAATTCCAGTGTACAGCTCTAAATTAAAAGAGCTGGTAGAAAATAAATTTATCATAATTGAGGGTCCAAGTTTATATAAAGACACTACCGATGTCAATTTTCTACAAAGTAATTACTATATCTTAATAGAATACACAGATCCAAGAGGATTAAAAATAGTTTTTAAAGAAGGTGTGTCTGAAAAAAAAATAATTAAAAAACAATCTGGCTATTCAGCATGTGACCGATTTACCAATAAAAATACATGTAATGATCCTAATTCTTATTCTCTAGAATTAAAGGGTAGAAGATACAAATGTATATGGAAGCAAAATATTTGTAAAATTCTTAATGATACAGAATTTTTTCAAGACTTTGAAAATTTTAATATCACTAAAGTAAAATTTTTAGAAACCTATAAACAACGAGACTGGGAAAATGCTATAGAAAAATCTTTAAAATATATAGAAGAAAGGATTATATCAGAGAAATTATCACAGGAAAGTATAGAATTATTAAAAGAAAATCAAAAATTACAACTTTTTGGTTATTATAAAAAATTATTTGATTTCGTGTTACCAAAAGAACTTGGCGAAACTACAATTGCCGCCTCCCCAGAAATTGTCCACGATAAATCCTTGTTAAGTGAATTTGAAGATATTCTTAAGCCAGATAAACCAAGAGCCAAAAATATTCTAAGCGTTCAAAAAGGATATGTTAAATTTACTATTTATAAGCATAAAAAAACAGAGAGCGTTACAAGTGTTGCTAATGTAGTTTTAAATGAAAGATATAGTACTTATTTAGACGGGACCTATATAAATATTGTACCAATATCTTTCAACCCTGAGGAAAATTCTTATAGATGTAATTTAGATGACCAAAGAAGTATAGAAGTTACTAGAGATCAAATATACAATGTTATTGGAAATATTTTAAAAGTAATTCCAGTATATTGTATTGTTAAAGATGAAGATTTTCCGTTTTTAAGTAAAAGACCCGGGTATTATTGGATTCACAGAGAAAAACTTAGAAATAGACGTTACGACCTAAATGGAGAACCTGAGATAGTTTCAACCGAAGTTGAAGTACAGAGATATGACGTACCTACTAATTTTATAGAACCAACTAGTAATTTACCAGATTTGCCAATTATAACTAGAGACAATATATTCGATGCCATGTACAAAACCGCCTTTAATACACTTACAAATTCTGTAAATCAATTGATATACACTACTGTCGAACAATTTAACGCTACACTAGAAGCAAAAAAATTTGCTGTAATGAATAGGATAGATTTAAAAAAAATTATAAAAATTGGAACTATAGGGATTGGGGATTTACAAAAAATTCCGGACGTGGATTATACTATTAAAACTATCACTCCTCAGCAGATTTTTGAAAAAATTACAGAAGCTATAGAAAATAAAGACATATCAGTTTTATCTGAATACTATTTAATGGGTGTAAAAGCTGAAATAGATAAAGACACACTCTCAGAAGCAAAAGCTGTGATAGATTCTTATAATAAACAAACTACAGAAACTGAACAGGAAGTAGTTAAAGTTCCAACAGAAAGCACAAATGTTGTAAGTTATGTAATACAGAGACCTGGAAAACGTAGAGAAATAAAAGAATAATAATTTCGTTTATATTTTAAATTGATTTTCTAATATTATTTTAAATGGCAAGTTCTATTGTAGTAGTTTTTCATAAAGATTGCGCACCTTCTACAGATCTCGTTTTCCGTGTATCTAAATTACAAAACTATAACATCGAATACATCGATGTTAAAACGGATAAATTTGAATCAGACCTTGATATAGATGTAGTTCCTTTAATAATAGTAGATAACAGAGATATATTTAAAGGTAGAGATGCATTTGATAAAATAGAATCGTTGAGTAAAACTCCTCCAAAAAAAGAAAAAACTAGCTCGCTAAAATATGATACTATAAATGCATTTGTTGAAGATTCTGATAGCAAAAATCAGAAGATAGATTTAGATGCAAAACGCAAAGCGCGCTAATAATTTACAATTAAAATGTTTTATTTTAATAAATGGATCACGGCCAGTTTCCTGACTTTTCTAAAATAATGAAAATTGCGCAGCAAGTCGCGAGCAAAATAGATCCACCTCCCGAACTTAAAAGCGGAAGAGTATTGACAGAAGATGAAATGAACAACGCAATAAAGTCCCTCGCTAAATCAGTAACCGATGTTGTTACTCCAGACATGTTTGAGATGGGCGACGGTTCAAAGAAAAAAAAAGGAAAGCAATTGCCAACAATTAAAGAACCTTCAAAAATTTCTTTTATAGAAGAAGAAACGCCAATTGAAGAATGCTCAAGTTCAAAAAAAACTAAAAAACCAAGAGTTGTAGAAATAGATTCTGATTGTTCCGAAGAACTGGATAACGATCTTATGAGAACAAAAGATATGGCTTTTACATTAACTGTTAAACTAGAAGAGCTATATAATGGAACTAGAAAAAAATTGGCAATCAGGCGTCAAAAAATTGACAAAGACAACAACTGCTTCGAAGAAAAGAAAAAACTTGCCATAGTTGTTGAACCTGGTATGATGGATAATCAATCTATTAGATTCAACAGAATGTCTGATGAAAAAATTGGTTACGAAACAGGTGATGTAGTTGTTACTCTAGACGTAGAAGATCACCCTTACTTCATGCGAGATGGAGATAATTTACTGATTGAAAAAGAGATTTCTTTGGCGGAAGCTTACAGTCCAATCGTGTATATTGAGCATCTCAACGGCAAAACTTTAAAAATTACCGGAGAAGCGTTAAACGTTTTTAGCGATGAAGATACGATGCTTAAAAAAGTTTCAGGTTGTGGAATGCCTATTTTAGGAGAACGTAATAAATTCGGAGATTTATTTATCAGGTTTAAATGCGTTAATAAAACAAAAATAACACCTGAAATTATAGAGGTATTAAATGGTATTTTTCCACCACTTCTTGTAGTTCCAGACTTAAAAGAATCGGACATATTGGAGAAAAAATTTGAAATGGTAACAGAATCAGACCTAGAGTTCTTAGAGTCGGATTCTGACGATTATGATTCGGATGATTATTCAGATTCAGATTCTGAAGAATCTGAATAAAGTAATTTAAAAGAGCTATATAAATATAGTAAAGTATGATTGTAAATGGATGGGAATTTCTAATTATTAACCCATTTGAGGTAAACGTTATACAAACGTGTCAAAATAAGTATGAAAAAAACTATAATTCGTCTTACGAAAAATTTATTAATGAATTCTATATTCCAGAACCATTTAATTTATTTGAAAATGACGTCTTATTTACGTTTTATATTTCATGCGGCGGAGAATTTGACAAAATAGAATTAGAAGAAAAATTTGATATAATTTTTCTTAAAAGTGTATTTTTAAAAACTAGTTATAAAAAAATTAAGTCCGACATTGAAAACTATTATAATATATATAATATTAGCGTAAGAAATCTATATAAGAGTGGAGACTACATAGTTTTAATACTTGAGAAAAAATGCTAATAAAATTACAGCAGTGCTGATTATTAATTCTCTCGAATGTTGAAAATAATCCATGTTAACCAAGTTTGCAACATAAGGGAGCACCAATTTGAATATTACAATGTCTACAATTTTAGCTAAAGCAATATTAATAAAAAGTTGTAAGGTAATAATTTTACTCAAAAATTTTTCTAAAGACGACATTTACTACTATTACTAAATAAAATATTTTATTAAAATTAATAAATGAATTACACAATTTTAATAGTTATATCTTTTTTATTAAATTACAATATCAATGTTATTAATTCAAAAATGGAATTAATTGAAAAAGCAATTGTAAAACCTGAATATAATCTATCCCAAAAATTAAAACTAGCAAGAGAACTATCTAAGTTAAAAAAAGATCGTTATATTGCTATTATCACTGAGGATCTCGAATAGGATTATACCAATAAGGAATTTCTGTATTTTTCCATTTAGCAAAATGGGTTTTTTCCATATTGTAATATCTATGATAAGCAATTATATCATTTTTATGCTTACATTTTTGTGGCATAGCTTGATGAAGTTTAGTTATATTTCCTTTTGGTATATTTACAGGAATAAAAGATAAACATGCTTCTAATTTAATTTGACACATGTGTATCTTTCCATATCTACGAGTGTATTCTCTACACAAACAAAGAAATAATTGGTATAACCATGAATAATTACCGCTCGTTTTTCTAGCCCATACAGCACATGGGTTGTTTTTAAAAGCTATTTTATACAATTTTGGATTTTTGTAATTGCCACAAACATGATGAGCTGTGCACAACATCTGGGCGTATTCTAGTATCATTTTGATAACGTGAGAGTCGCAGTGCATTCTTGCACACACGTATGGACATATCGATAAAAAGAATATGTTCATTTGAGAATATTCATTTTATTAATAATCTCAATTTCTTATATATCCATAAAAATAGCAATATAATTAAATTATTTCTTGAGCTGCCCTGACATCTCTGTAACGAATATATGTAGATGTAATACCGAAATCATCTTCAATTACTTCAAATTCAAATCCTACGCGCCCCTTTCGTGAAACATATCCATCTTCTGTTCTAATTGTTCTAGTTGTTGTATCAAAAAACATTATTTTATAAATATGCCCAATTCTAAGAAAATAAGCAAAATCTTGCCATGTACGCGTTACAGCCATTATTATTAATTATAAAATATTTTAAATTTATTATATATCTGTACGGTGTGGGGTTCGAACCCACGAGGCTTTCGCCAGCAGATCTTAAGTCTGCCCCCTTAGACCACTCGGGCAACCGTACAGGTATATAATATACCGCTTTTATTATAAATAATATATTTCTTTATATCTTTTTATAAAAAACAATTAGTTTGTAGTTATTTTTTTTAAAAGTATTTATTGTATAAATTTTATAACTCCAAAATTTTTCGCTCAATTGAGACGAATCAAAATTATTTGGAACTTTTAATGCAACAAATCTAGTAAAATGATAAATATTATCGATTATTTCTAATACATTAATACCGTCGAGATTTAAAACTACGTTATTTTCATTTTTATAGTTCGATCCACCCCACGGCGGATCTATAAATACTAAGTCCTGTTGAATTTTGTACATTATATCATTATATGAACAATTATAATTTATACTTTTTGTTGTATTAAGTTTCAAAATTTTAAAAATTTCGGGGTCTTTTTCAATTGCTATTACAACTTTAAAATCTTTTTCAAAAAAGGTTGTATTTCCTCCTATACAAGCGGTAGCATCAGTTATCACACTGTCAAAATTAATATATTTTTTAATAATATCATTAATTTGTAATGCCTGAGACGGTGTTGTATATATGTTTAGTAAATTGTCAGGAACTTCTAGAATTTTTAATTAAATATATATTTTACTTTTAAATTGGGTTATCAATCTATAACTACAGCAGTTTCTCGCATCGCCTCTCCTAGTAAGTTTTTAATTATATCAAACATAACTTTTCCTATGCCTTTTATCTTTTTTAATTCATTTAAATTTCCGGGAGTTATTTCGTAATCTAAATCATAAATAGCTTTTGCGGCGGTACGATAAGCAAACCAACTTTTACTTTCCTCCTCTTTTTTTTCAGAAGCGATTTGATTTAGGGCATCTGATATGTATCTATTGACGTTGTATTTACGCACAGGAGGTGGTTTTGGAACTATTCTAGGTACTGCCTCCCAAGGAAATAATCTATCTAAATTATTAAAGTATTCGTTTAATAATTCTGCGTAAATTGCAGAATCGGTGCCCAATGTTGGTTTATACATTGCATATAATCCACGGTTAACGCGCCCGGTGTCTATTCTTTGAGGAAAATTAGTGGCAACTCCAAGTCTAGATACCGCCGTTCGCACCCCTGGTGGTATATAATTTGCAGCAGCAATGTCTCTTGGAAGACGCCCTCGAATACTCGGCCATTCTACGGATGGATAATATTCCCAATGCGGATCTCTCCAAGATCCAACGATATACATTTCCCCATTAGTTTGGTTAGTCATATATACAGGCGTATCATGCTGTTTAGACTTTAAAATCGGATTGATTATTCTAGTTTCACCCATTTTTGGTGTGCCAAAGTCTAGCTTGTAATAAAAAGTATAATTTGGGTTCATTACTATAAATTATAATATACTAATATTATAAAATAATGAAAAGAAAAAACCAAGACCAAGACGAAATATTCGACATTACAAATTATAAATTAAATACATTAGAAAGTCTAATAGAAATGATAAACGATTATTCTAGGAAAACGTTGCCTTCTAAAAAATATAGAAGAAATTATCCATCTAAGATGAACCTTTTACCAGATATATTGGAAGATTTAATTGAACTAAATAATATGATAGGAATGAACAAATTGAAGACTCAGATAATAGATCAAGTTTTATTTTTTATACATGATACACAAGAAACTATAATGTTACACACTGTATTAGAGGGTCCTCCGGGTACAGGTAAAACGACTGTTTCCGAAATTTTAGCAAAAATTTATTCTAAACTTGGAATATTTAAAAAAGTTAAATTTAATGTAGTAAAGCGCTCAGATTTGATTTCAGAATATCTAGGGGGGACGACTATTAAAACACTCGAAACTCTAAATAGGTGTAAAAATGGGGTAATATTAATAGACGAAGCTTATTCATTAGGATCGAGCGGTTCTGAAGACATTTATTCAAAAGAATGTGTAGATACTTTAAATCAATATTTATCAGAAAATGTAGATAAAATTATTTGTATAATAGCTGGTTATAAAAAAGAGTTGGATTCTTGTTTTTTTTCATTAAATCCAGGTCTTAGAAGACGATTTCCTTGGACTTTTACAATCGAAAATTATAATTCAGAAGAATTAAGCGATATTTTTTATAAAATAATAAAAGAAAAGGAATGGGATACAACATGTGAAAAAAAAGATTTAATAAACTTAATTAATAAAAATTTAAATTTATTCGATGGAAACGGTGGAGATATAAATACAATCATTGAAAAAGCAATGATAATCAGTATTAGAAATAATTTTGGCACATGTAAAAATTATACCATAGAAATGAAAGATTTTACAGAAGCGTTAGACATTTTTACTACAACTAAATCTACCCATATTTCTTTACCTCCACCTGGTATGTATACTTAATTTTATTCACGCGGTACTTTAATTAAAATTTAATAATATTATATTATAACATGTTTTCATATAAAAAAATAGATTTATTAAAATTGAAAGTAATAAATAAACAACTTTTATTCGATGGAAATATTCTAATAATTAAATCACCGATTATAAATTACGATTTTAATGATAATAAACTTATTCTTAAAATTAATTGCGACGCAGATAGTCACAGCGTATTTTTAAATTTATGTTCTTATATAGAAAGATTATTTAAAAATTTAGATATAAAAAATTTAGATAACAAAATTTTAAATAATAATTCAGTGATAATTAGTATTGACGAACAAAGCAAATTTTACGATTATAATAAGGATGAAATTTGTAAAAACAGCATTAAACATGGAGGAAAAATTATATGTTCATTTAGTTGTATAAATGGTACAGCTACACTAATAGAATTACTTCAGATTAAATAGAATTACTTCAGATTAAATAGAATTACTTCAGATTAAATAAATATAATATTTTGATTTCGTTATATTGTAACAATTAAAAATATTATTTTAGAATAAATGACAGAAATAGAAATCAAAAATGAAATTAAAAATGAAATCAAAGATCAATTGTTGATTTATGATCCAATTAAAACTCCTAAAAATATATATTATTCAAGAATTATTCACAATTCCGAAGAAATTAGTTTTCAAGTAGAAAAAAATAAAGTAGTTTTAGATAAAGTTAAAAGTAGAGCAACATTGACTCTAGATGAAAAAAGTTTGGAATGTATTAAAAAAATTTCAGATTCGGTTATAGAATTAACTTCTGAAAAAAGTAAAATCTGGTTTGGTAAAGAGTTGAATGTAGAAGAATGCAAAGGAATATTCAAAAATAATTTAATAGGTAATAATTTGTTATGTTTCTATGATGAAAATACAGTTTTTTACGACTCCAAAAATACAGAATTGGATATATCTTCGTTACAAGATGAATTATACGGAATTGCGTTGCTTAAATGTGAGGTAGTAGTTTATACAAAAACTTATTTTTTTATTAAATGGGAAATAAGTCAGTATAAAATTAAACATCAAAAATCCGAAATATTAAATGAATATTTATTGGAATATAAAATTAAAGACTTGCCGGAGCATTCAAAAACATACAAAGATGATGAAATAATTAAAAAACTTGAAGAAATTACTCTATTCTAATTATTTAAAGTTAATATTTATCAAAAATTGAGAATGGATAAAATAATAGAATGTTTGAAAAATGTAAATTCTACGCTTGGTAACTATTATAAAGAAAATGTTTATCAGGCAGCATTGAGTGTAGAACTTAATTTGGCTGGAATTCTATTTCAAAATGAAGTGGTTCTCCCTATAAAATATAAAGGTGTCTGCGTAGGATACGAAAGAGCGGATATAGTTATTTATTCAAAAGAATGTAATCCAGAGATTATAATTGAATTAAAATCTCAAAATACTAAGTTGTCTTCTAAAGAAATTAATCAATTGAGAAAGTATATCACTAATCTAAGTTGTAAAAACGGACTTCTTGTAAATTTTTACGATAATATAGAAATTATCAGCGTTACCGATATTTCTCATACAAAAATAGATTAACTAAAATTATTGAAGTGATTTTCGTGACATTTTCGCGATATAAAATTAGCATCAAACATCAAAGGTTTATTAAGCGGAATTTTTACTACTTCAAATAATTTTCTTTTATCATTTGGAACCTTTCGATTTTTTTTAAAAATTTTATTATAAAGTTTATACATTATCTCTGGAGATATAGAATTGACAAGTTTTAACCAAATTTCCACTGTATTTTTTCCTTTGATATTAAAAGTTTTAGTAAAATCTCGGTGTTGCTGCCCTTGATTTTCTAATCTATAAACATGTGTTTCTTTTAATAATTTTTCTAATATGTCTATATCAGAATCTTTTAATAGAACATTAGTTTTAATTACATATGAACCTTCTAAAGTAAAAACTATGTGAACTAATGTGCCTTTTTTGGCGTAAACCATATTAATAGCCATATCTTCCCCAGATGGCCAACCATATACGGTTCCTTCGTCCTTATAACATTGCCACGGATGAGTATGATAGTTAATTATTCCGTTAGGAGTTCTTACGCTAGATTTTTCCCCCTTTACTCTATAATCTTTCAAAAACTTTTTATCACAAATGTCTCCATTACAATTTATATCCATAAATAAAAGAGATCCAGCAACCTCATATTTATCCTTCCACAAAGATTTTTCAATATCTGATATAAATTTTTCATCTATAATCCACTTAACTTTTTTTCCAGATTTAGAACATGGTTCAAATTCTTTAAATTTAGAACCTACCATTTATTATATAAGTTATTTTTTAAGTTTTAAAATAATATTAATTATTAAACATGTCTGAAACATTAAATGTAAATGTATTAGTTGCGGCAAAAGATGAATATACTAGACAATTACTAAATACAATCCAACATGATATATATGACATACTTAAAAGTATATATCGCGATTCTCAGGAACAAAATATAAGACGTAAAATTTCTTACTCAAATTTTCAAAAGGAACTCAAGACAGTTCCTCAGTGGACTTCTTATAAATTGGACTCTAAAATAAAAGAGTTAACTAAAAAATATCCATTTTTGATGGATCTTATTACTGCGATTTTTGTAAGTCATGTCAAAATTCTTGCTTGTGTAAGACTAAAGAGCGACAATAAATCTATTAAAATTAAAGTACCAAATTTAAACACTTTTTTACACAAATTGCTAATAAAATGTTGCGAAGCGTTGTATTATGAACCAATTATAATAAATTGTGAAAAGCATAAACTTATGGAAATAATATCAATTGCTATAGAAGATACTATAGGAAATCAAATACCAATTGAATATATATTAAATGAATATTTATCCGGTGCATTTGACGATGAACATGAAATTCCAATTCAGTCAAATATAGAAAACTTCGAGCCTGATTTAGATCACGAGTTATCTGATCACGAATCTGGGGTAAATTCTGAAGATGATGAATGTAAAAATATACCTATATTACCTATTAAAAATAAATCTATAAGCGGAGTTTCTATAAATAAAGAATTACCCAACGAATTTGAAGTTAATAACGAGTCTATTCAAGTGGATAAAGTAAACGATGATAATTTAGAATCTACTGAATATACTGAAGAAGACTTAAAAGAAAAAAAAGAAAATGTAAAAGAAAATGTAAAAGAAAATGTAAAAGAAAATTTACTCAATAAATCGTCTAAAATAGACGATTCAGACGATGATTACTCAGATGAAGATATATCAGGAGACGATATTTCAGATGAAGAAACTCAAGAAAAGACTTCTAGAAGTTTATTTTAATCAATCTTTTTAGTCATTCTCAATATCACTAAACCTATGAACAGAATTAAAAAATAACCATAAAATGTAGTTGGAATATCTTGTGCAGAATATAATATTATAAGTACTCCAATTAGAATCTTTAAAAACATATTAATGTTATTTATAAAAGGACTGCCAGTAAAATCCGTTGAAACGTTTGATAAAGGATCGGATAAAAGGCTGGATAAAAGGCTGTATAAATAATCTAATGAAAGATTGGATAAAAATTCTGGTAAAACAATATTAGGAATATATGAATCTGCCGGAGTATTTTCATCTTTTAAAGGTAAATTTATAGGTATATTTGGCACCGTTTCTTGGGCAGTATTTATTACGTCCGGTGGTAAATTATTCACAGGATTATTCTCAGGATTTTCCGGGGTAGTCATTTATTATTAGTTTAGAAAATATTATTAAAAATAATTGTATTAATTAGCTAATGTCTTCTTTAAAGGACGTTATTAATTTACAAAAAAGACAATTAGAAAGATATAATGAATTAAAAAACGATATTCTTAAAAAAGTAACAAATAAGATATCCCATTTAGCAAAACACAATGAACTTCGTTGTATATATACTGTGCCTAGGTATGTTTTTGGATTCTCTACATATAGAGTTGAAGATTTAACTTATTATTTATTTTTACATCTTAAAAAAGAGGGATTCTGCGTTGTTTTATTAAATAACGATAAACTATTTATTTCATGGGATATAAGAGATATAACAAATAATTCGAATGAGAAAACAAAAATTAAAAGCAATTTAAGGAATATAAAACCTTTATTAAATATTAAAAGATAATGGGGTGTCTTCTTGGATGTTTTGAAAAATATTCGATAGAAGAATCTAAAATAGTAGTAAAGAGTATTGAAAATACATTTACTGAATATTATATCGATTATTATTTAGCATCAAGATTTGAGTCTTTCGATTAAAAACAACACTTAAAAACATTTATAATAATTAACAAATGTTGTTATTATCTTTTGATATAGGAATTAGAAACTTAGCATACTGTTTTATAGACACAACAGATAACTCTATTTTAGACTGGAACGTATTAGATTGTAGCGGCTCAAATGAAGTTTTAAGAGTTATAGAAGAACTTGATTTACTTAGTTATTTATGTTGTGCAGACGTTATATTACTTGAAAAACAGCCATCTTTTAACCCTAAGATGAGAAATATTTCTACCGCGCTTTATGTTTATTTTATAATTAGGATACAACATGAACAAAATAAAAATTGTAAAATAATTTTTTATTCTCCAAAACATAAACTCAAGTGTTGTGATATAGTAATAGAGCACAAAAGTAAATGTAAATATCGACAAAACAAAAACTTGGGAATTGTCCACACGCGCGCTTTAATTAAAACTCATAAAGATTTTTTTGAGAAGCATAAAAAAAAAGACGATTTAGCAGACTGTTTTCTTCAAGCGCTGTCTTATAATTTATTTTTCAATAAATCTCAAATTAATTTAAAATAAATTAAAATATTGTTAATTTAATAAATGGAATATAAGAAGTTGCAGCGATTAGCAAGATCTAAAAATATACGTATTACAAAAAATACTCGAAGTGGTAGAAGATATTTAACTTCTACAGAACTTAAGAAGAAATTAAAGAAGCGAAAATCTAGAAGCAAAAAAATCTCCGTAAAACGCGGTGGATTTATTGCAGGATTATACAGCGGTATATTTGGACGCTCGATGGGCGGGAAAAAGATTAGAAAGTTACGTAAAAAACTAAAGAAAAGAAAATATAAAAAGATATGCAAATGCCGAAAGGCGTGTAAATGTAGAAAGGGAATGAAATATAGTAAAGATAAAGCAGTTAAACGCGGTGCTATACTAGCTCTTAAAACCGTAGCTACAGGCGCAGCCATTCAGCTTGGCTCCGAAGTAGCCAAAAGAGCTATTCAGATGTAAATAATTATTTTATTAAATTACTTTATTAAATTATATTCTTATAAAAAATTAATTAGAATATAATTTATTTTTTAACCTTATTAAATATTTTTAGGAAATTTACCGCTACGGTTATAAACCCCTAGCCTGCGCTTGTAATCTGATAGACTGGATTTTATACTGGGTTTATTCCAAAGAATAAACATGCTAAGGTAACCAGGTCTTGTTGGATCGTTGGTTTTCAAGTCTTTTTTATGCCTAGATATATATCTTTCTCTACGAGATTTATCCTTATGAATTGTATAGTCAGACATGCCAGCCGCTCCAAATTTTCTTGTAATTTTTTTTCCATTTTTATTAAATACTATTTCATATTTTTTATTACCACCGCGCAATTTTCTAAAAGATAATACTTTAATCATTTATTATTATTAAATAATAAAATAAAAATTAAAAAGAGTAAATCATGAGAAGACCTAAATAAAAAACTATAACGCTCAAAAATGTCATGGAGTTATTAGTCAGGGTTGTTTTAAAGTATACTGAAAATAACAGCGTAGATATTAACATTAACGCGTCTACAATTAATATTGTCGAACCTAATTCGTTAGCATAATTTTTAAATAAAGTTAGAATTTTACTCTGAGTTTGAATTTTATTGACAAAAATTCCAAACGATATGTCGTGTATAAGTCCTACGATAACTGTTGCTACAATTTGAGAATATATATTATTACTAAATAACGTTGCCGAATAAGTTCCTATAATTATCGATAGTATGTCCATTACATAAGCTCCAATATTAAATTGCTTGTACCATTCTTTAATGTATGTACCTCCCCTAGTAGACAACAGAATATAATATCCAACGATTGTATCTACAACAATTGCTGACAAAGTTAAAGATAAAATGTCGTGATTTTTCATAATTTATAATTACAATATAAATTATTTTATTATTTCAAGATATAAATCACATGTGTTATTTACTTTAATTAAAATATCGCATACTTTTAACAAACTTGAATGACTAATATAAATACTTGAATAATTATTTGGAACATGAGCAGTAATATAGAATATATAAAATATTTCATTTAATTCAGTATAAATTGTTTCTAGATTAAAAGCGTGGTTTTTTTTATTATAACTGACCCGTTTTTTTGTACCCAAAAAATTTGTACAGTTATTAACACACACACATAGATCGTAGGTTCCATTTTTACAAACGATTATAATATGATCGTCGTATTCGTCTTCTTTTTTATCTTTTTCATTATCTTTTATAATTTCCCAAGAAGTACATGATTCTAAAAATAATTTAATTTCATTATATTTTTCTTTGTGAAAAAGATGTTTTTCAAAACCAAACGTAGAAGAATATTTACCCAGAATAAAATTAAATTTAATTTCTGGTAAATACCTATACGTATCTATAAAATCAGCAACCTGCTTTATAATTTCGTCTGGGACGTTCATATTAATATTGAATTTAATTACTTCCTTTAATAGGTTAATTATAAAATTGATTCACTTTTAATTTTTTTCACCCGTAAATGTATTTAAAGAAGTAATTAAATTCAATATTAATAAATGGAAGCACTTAGCAGCGACGACAAACTTGAACTGGTTATCAAAGATCTCGAGACTCTTATGGAAACTTCTAAGAGTCTTAGCGCTAGAATGAAAGTTTTTCATAGGGAACAGCTTAAGTCTTCGCGTAAAAAGTCTCGCAAAGTTGAAGTCGAGACAGATCCAGACGCTCCTAAGGTTATTGCTTCTATAAACAAGCCTGTAGTTATTTCTAACGAACTATGTAAGTTTCTCGGATTCCCGGCAGATACAGAACATTCACGAAACGAAGTAACTACTTCTATTAATAAGTTTGTAAAGGAAAACGAACTTCAAGATCCAACTAATAAACGCTATATTCGTCTAGAAGGTTCACCTGCGGCTGAACAACTTAAGGCATTGCTTCGTAATCCGGATCAACCGCTCACATTTTTCAATATTCAAAGATATCTAAAGCCTCATTATCCGATGTCTGCCAAAGATAAGAAAGCGCTTGAAGATACCGTAGAAGTTCCTGAACCACCAAAGCTTCAAAAGAGTCCTCCTATTATCCCGGACTCGGATCTGGTAGAAGAAGCACCTCCAGACTTGGGAAAGTCGACACCTCGAAAGAAGCAAATTCGGAAAATTTCTTAAAAAGAGCCATTAAAAAGGTATGTAAAAAATATTATGGATATAAATATAATTATATAATAGCAATGTATTATGTTTCAAATGTAGAAAAATTTGGAGAAAATAAAACTATAACTAATGCTAATAAATACATAAATAATTTAATTCTTGGTTGTAAATATCACGATCAGGAAGAAATTAATAAATTTATGCCAGATATAGACAACACAATTCCGGAGAGTTTTATTAATCTATTAATATAAAACAACAAAGAGCCCTCATGGCGCAATTGGATAGCGCGCAGGACTTCTAATCCTGAGGTTCGGGGTTCGAGCCCCCGTGAGGGCTCTTTGTTGTTAATAATTTTACAAAATTAAGGCTTTTTTATTTACCCCTTTTGCTATATTTACAAAACTAAAATATAATTCTTTTATAATTTCAGTAATTATATTAGAGTTACTACGTAGATTGTCGTTGGTTTTTTTATTTATATATCCAACTATTAAAAATAAAAATGGAAAAATAAGAATAGTTTTAATTATATCTTTAGTATTATTAACTACATAATACTCGAAATAGTCCCGCGGGGTTTCAAATTTATTGTAAGGAGGTCTATTAAAAAATTTAATAATTAAGTAAGATATTATCAAAGAGAGTAAAAAATTTAAAAAGACTTCAAAATTCATTTTTATTTACTAAAGTTTTTAAATTTTTTTTATTTGTAAAAAATTGTATACCCTATTAAATAAATTAAAACTGCTATTAAAAATACTACAAAAATTATTCTATTTATTGTTTCTACGATGTTATTAGCGGTCTTATAAGTTGTATTTGCTATTTCCCAAGCAGTAAAAACTTTGGCATTAGTTCCATAGTAATAAAGGTTAAATATTAAAATGATTATAACAATTAGTTGAATAGCGTCTGAATCAAGTAAAAATCTAAAAGGATATAATATAGGGTTTGAACTAGACAATGACATTATTATATTGAAAACAATTTTATTTTAAATTATTACATTGCTGCCACGCCATTAGTTATGTACCATTTATTGATTCCTGTAAATTCACAAAAAAGATGAATTAAAACACCTGTTGTAATAAATACTATTTCTGTAGAGTATTCCGAGTCTAAATTATATAATCTTCCATAATCAACAACAAGTTGTGTAGATATTTTACCTATTATGAGGGTCAAAATTCCTACTGCCCCAGCTTCTATCAGAAGTTTAGTTAATTTTGCACTTTTAGATAAATAAGTATAAACTCCGTATATAATAACTGTAGCAACAACAACTCGTAAAAATTTTTTAATATCCGGATTCGATAGCAACTCTTTGGTTATTTTAAAAAAAATTAACTGAGATATAGCGCCTATTAAAAAAACCCCTAATAAAACGTTCATTTATATAATTGAATTATTTTAATTTTTTAAAATAATCAATTTTGTTATGTAATGTATATCTTGTACTTCCCATGTAATGCGTAATTGTATTACACAAAAAACCTAAAGGAGATTTTACATTTTCATAAACAGTTTCAACAAAATCTATATGATCTCCCATTTTTTTTGTATTTTTTGATATATCCTTTTTTAAAATAAGTAAAATTTCGTCTAACTTTTTATCTATTTTCTCTATTTTGTCAGACATTTATAAAATATCAAATAATTTTATTTAAAAATAATAGCGTAATTTGGACTATTAGTCCAGAAACTCCGTCGTGATACATGCCTCTTATGGACCCTAAGCTCTTATAATACGTTTCATCTAAATTTGGAAATAGTTTACTAAATTTCATAACAAAACCAAAAAGTGCACTAACTATAAAACTTAATATTAAAAAATATAAAGAACTATTAAAATTTTTGGGTATTTTCATAAAAGTCAATATTATATATTGAGTAACTGCTCCTATAAATCCAGCTATTAGAGCAGCATCCAGTAATGTGTGTTTTTCAAAATAAGGAATCAAATAACCAATAAAAGGAAAATTATTTGTAATTACAGTAGGTAAATTATAATAATTTTCGCTTAATTTACGAAGCACTACGTCCCACAGAGCAGTAATTATAAAAGTATTAATAATTATATTACAGTTGTACATATTTAATATAAAGTTTTAATTTAAAAAAAAATAATTTGATATTTATAAATGTCAAAAGGACTAACAGGAATACTCCTAAATCAAAGACTTAATGAAAAATTTAAAGGAAATAAAAGTAGAATTAATAAATTTTTAATAAATTGCATAAGATTTCACGGACATATAAAAGAAGATACAGAAATTAAAGAAACGCATAAACATTCTGAACAGTTATGCCAATTATGTAGTACAAGTAATTTTGTTATAAGCAATTTTGAAAAAACGTGCAGAGATTGTGGCACTGTAGTTCAGACCGATATCAATCCTTTTAAATCTTTTAAAGTGGATTTTAATTTTAATAAAGGAACGATAATACCACCAGGTGAAGTTTTTGTTAAAATAACGAAGGACGGAAAACAATTTAATGTGGATCTTTCAAAAATTAGTACGTGGTTAAACTCTGATCCGGATGAAAAGAAATTTTTTGATAATTTAAATATAATAAATAAATACTTGGACGCTCTTGAATCTAGGTACAATACACCAGAGTTGTCTAGAACATTTGACGACGCTCGAAAAATAGCGTTGACTATGTGGTACAACATAATAAATAATAAAACAGATATGAACGGTTTTGAAAAAAAATCGGTAATGGCTTGGTGTATATTTTATATATTAAACTATTATAACTTGAATATTAATATTCCAATTTTAGCAAAATTATTAGATTTAACTACAGGAACAATATATTCTTTTAAATATATAATCGACGAAATTTTTAAAAATAGTGCTTATTTAAAATACATTCCAAATCAAACGATTGGAAAAATAGAAATGCCTAAAAAAATAGAAGATAAATTAAAATTTGTTCTTAGAGATTTAAAGGGAAAACTGACAGAACCGCCGACTGAACAGGAGATATGCGGAATTATAGATTTTTTAGCGAAGGAACTAAAAGAAAAAACCGTAACTTTACAATATTTATCAGAAAAATCTGGAGTAAGTACTGTATCTATAATTAAAATTTCTCAACTTGTTAAAAAATTTTACACCGAAAATCCACTTCTTAAAAGAAATATTATTTAAACATACATTTTATCTATTAAATTGAATCCTATTTTATTAATATAGTCGGTGTGTACAGGCTCGTTATTTAATTTAAAATAACACGCGTTAACTATTCTATGTTGATCTAAAGTTAGTTTTCTATTTTTCAAAATTACACCACTGGAATTTTGAAAAATTGTAAGAATAACGTAGGAAGATAAAGAAAAAATTCCACAAAATTCGGGTTCTCTTGAAATAATTTCTTTAAAACTCAAAATAATGTCTAATTTTCTATCCTGTTCTGTTTCAAAAATTGTATAATCATCTAGCGGAGCTCTCTCATCGGTTTGATCCTCAAAAGTTTCATCCTCTTCATAATTAGATAACATCTCTTTATTCACTAATTTAAATTATTTTAATATAATTTAATTATAGCAATTTTATTAACACAAATATAAACACAATTTAAATTATATGACATCATGGTAAGCATTCCTGATACTGAAAATATAAATTTAGAACAGAATGCGTGTCTAATATGTCTAGAGGAGTGTGATAATTTTATAAATTTTGATTGTTGCGGAAAATATAAAATCCACGGTGTATGTTATAAAAAATGGAGCGAAACTAATAAAACATGTTTGATATGTAGAAATCCAACAAATAACGACATTAATAATTTTATCATTTATTACGTTACATTGTTTAGATTAAAATTGCTCATTTATATTTATATTGTATTATTTTCAACATCCTGTTTGTCTATAGTAATTATATGTGATTTTATAGATTCGTATTGTGTTTTGAATTAGTTTTAAAGTATTATTTAATTAACGTAGTAATAAAAAGTATTCTTACCGTTTACATCTAAAACTTCTACACTAAAATTTGATTTCAAATTATAAAATATACCCTTTTTTGCTAAAAAGGTTTTATTATCTTCTTTTATAAAAATGTTAAAACTATTTTTTATAAAAAAGTATCCGGGCAAATGATCTATTATTTTATCGCCCTTAATTGAATATTCGTTGTATTTTTTAGGAAAGGAAATATTTTCTTCTAATTTTTTAATTTTAATGTACTCGCTAAAACTTATTTTATAATTTTTAATGATATTATAAAACTCAATTAAACTTATGATTAGTATTATAATAGCTATTATAATATACATCTAATTATAATTATTAAATAAATTTCTATTTTTAAACCAACTTAAAGACGTGACACATTATAAAGTATAAGTAAACAGAATGTCTTTCACGCAGATTCTCCCAGGTGAATTCGAGGCTAACCGTGTTAATTTTCTTCCCCCTAGACCAAACAAACTTGGTGGACAAAGCGTGCTTATCAATTATCAACCTGGGGATGCTGAACGTAATGGACCTTTTGTACTCCAAACTGCTCGCATGCGAGTTCCGTTTGGTGTAGATCAGTCTAAGCCAGTCAATGGTGAACCTGTAAAGTATCACATTTCTCTTTCTATGGGAGAAGAAGATTCTCAAAACGAAAGTTTGGTTTCATTTAGAAAAAGTGTACGCGATATCGACGAGGCTGCTAAGAATACCGCGTCCACCAGTGATAAGTGGTTTGGAAAAAAACTAAGCGCTGAACTTGTAAATGAATTTTATAAGTCTTCTGAGAAGTTTCCAAAAGATAAAAAGTGGAATTCTACTCTAAAGGTGAAGCTTCCTTTAGATCCAAGAACTGGAAAACCTCAATTTGTTATTTACGACGATAATAAGAATGAGCTTAAAATCATTGACGACGATGGCAATGTAGATTTAAGCGTAATTCCTAAGGGATGTGAAATGGTGTGTCTTATTCAACCAACCGGTGTTTGGTTTGTTGGTAAGACTCAATTTGGAGTTGGTTATAAGCTACTTCAGGCAAAGCTATTCAAAACTAACAAACTGTCCGGATATTCAATCGTAGATTCAGATGTAGAAGAAGATGCTGAACATGCCGAATAAATAAAAATATTAAGTATTAAAAAAAAGCATTATAATTAATTAAAATATTTATTTTACCATAAAATGGTCTTTGGTTATGGTAAAATAAATATCAAAAATTTTGTAAATGGAATTATATCGTTATTGTTGGCAATTGTTATAGCATATTATGTACAATCTGACGATGAAAATAAATTTGAAAGTTTCGGTGATTATATTTATTATATTTTCGATAAATTTACCTTTTTATATACTGTTATTATTTTTACTGTTATTTTCTATAACATCTTTGGATTTTTGATTAATAATAGACAAACTATTAAAAAAGAAATTAGTTCTAGAGGTAAAAATTTTTTGGGTCCAGATTTTGTAGATAGATCAATAAAAGGAGGTCGCACAGCAACTAATAAAATGTACGATTACACAAGTAGGGCATATAACTATTTAAGACCAAATAGAGCAAATGTTAACCCGGGGTATAATATAGAACCTTTATATGCGCCTATACCAAATGTGACGTATAGTGGAGACATTTATAGACCAATAGATTAAATTTAAATATTAAATTATTATAAATGAGTAACCTTTTTTATCCACTTTTAATTTCAGCTATAATAGTAGCAATTTATTATTATACAGTTTTTTCTTCAGAAAAAATTAAAAAATATAGTAATATATTGTATGCATTTTTTATTTCTCATTTAATTATAATTTATTTATGGTTGTTTACAGTATTTTATGAAGCACTTATAGATTCTCCATTCGATAATCCTATTTCAATTCTTACAAGAATGATATATTATATACTGTCCGTTTATTTAACTATCATGACTCAAATATAAAACCTAAGTCAATATATTTTATAAAAAAAATATAATGTATTTATAAAATGAATATCCCTTTATTTTTGCTTTCCTTGTTAATTTCTTCTATAGTTATGACTATCTATTACTTTAATGTAAAGGATAAAATTAGTTCATACAGCGATTCTGAATATTATATATTTTTAACTATTTTTAGTTTGGTTTTAATTATAGTAACTGTAATATTATATCTATTTATTCAGACTATATTAAAATCTAAACAAATATATCCCAGAAGTCTAGCAGGAAAGCAGTATCGAAAACCTTTAATGGTTGATTATCAATCTCCAGAAAGCGTATATGAGACTAATATTCCTAAAAAATATACTAGTTTTAACGATACAATCTATAATAAAAATTTTACTAATTTATTTAGAAGACGTAATACAGTAGGGTCAACCCCAAATGATATATATATTAAATCTAGATATCAAGGAAATATTCGCCCACCATCCGCTTCTCCTAATATTTTTTGGGAATAATTATGTTGAATAATAAACTCTCTTAATAGAAAATTGACTAATAAATTTTTGGCAATTACAACAGGGTTTTGAATTTGCGCACAATCCAGAATTATTAACTCTAATTATAATTAGTTCACAATTTTTAAGATCATTTACATGCATTTTTCTGAGAGCATCATTAATAGCACTCACCTCGGCATGCAATGAAATTTTTTGTTTACAATTATAATTAGAATTGATATATGTATTAAATCCTTTTCCAACTATTTTCCCTCGATGTATTATCACTGCCCCGTGGTTAAAATTCATATCTGACTTCAATGCTTGATTATATGCCTCATTAATAAACAGTCGCTTAATCATTTATAATTTAAATTAAAATTCTTTTTAAGTTAAATAATTTAATAATCGTATTGCATAAATGCGTCTAAATCATCGTACAAATCTAAAGTTAATCTGGGACGTGCATTAGTAGTAATATTGTACCGTGATCTGAAATATATCACACTTAAAACCCCGATTACTAAAAGTACTAAAAGTACTAAAATTGTCGTGATTAAATTTGAGTTTTTTTTGTTCTCGTCTTTCATTTAAGGTATACTATATATTAAAATTATCTTCTAAATTTTTGCACTCTTTTTTGTTTTCTACTTTTTCCAAAATCTACTGGAAGATAAAGTTGATTTGAAGGTGATTGGCTACGCTGAGGTTGAGTCATCCATGTCTCAGGAAGAAAAGGTGGAATATCATACTGTTGACCAGATACTTGTACTGGAGTTAATGGTTCTCCACTTGACGCTTCCGCCAATGGTCTGGGTTGCATAGGTTGAGAGGCCGGAATAAGAGTATAGTTAAGTATATTATCAACAAGATTTTGTCTTTCAGATATACCCTTAACTGATTTAGGGATCATAAATCCTTTATCTATTATATACTTTCTCATTTCTTGTATTGTAGTACCTACTCCCATACTACGTAGTTTTTTATCTTCTTCTCGTTCTTTTTCAAGTTTTTTAGAACGAGATTCAGTCCACGCTAGGCTACTAGCTTCATCGCGTCTTTCTTTTATAGGTCCAGTCCAGTTAGGAATTCTACGTTCCCTGTTGATAGCTAGACTAGACAAACGTTCGGCCTCAGTTTCGTTTAATCTATTTCTAAAAAGACTCTCCCCTGCTATTGCCGCCGCGGCATTTACAGCGCCTCCGGGTAAATCTAAATTATCCGGAGGAAATTGTTCTTCGTCCATAAAATTTTCTTCCCCTGGTAAATCTAATTCAGTTTCTCTTATAAGTTGTTCACGCTGTGCTCTATTTCCTCGATCTTGAAAATTTCTAAACCTTGTATTTATATTTCTCAACGGACTTGAAAATCTAAGCCATCTATTTATAAGAGAAATATATCTACGAATCGTTGCCCTATATTTATAAATGTAGTATATAGACGTTACAAACAAAATTATTTTGATAAAAAGTTTGAAATAATAGTTTACATCGTTTTTTTTCTCTTCATTACCCATTTTAAGTAATATAAATATATTTATTTAAAGAGTTTAAAATTCAAGAGGTGGAAAGTCTATTTTTCCAAATGAAAATATAGGTAAATAATAAGAACTTAATTTTCCAAACTTACTTTCATATGACATATTTGCAACTATTACAGCTATAAGTATAGCAAAAAATATTCCGAGGCCTATAAAAAAATATGTATAATTGAATGAATTTTCGTTCTCAGTCATTTATAATATAAATAATATTTAAATTGTTAAAAATAATAAGTATTAAACGTTTAAATATTAAATAATTAAAAATGTCTTTCAGACGAGGAATCTTTATTAAAAATGCAGCAAAATTCCTAGATACATATGAAGAAAATATAATAATAATTAATATGGAAAAAGGAATTTTCAACTCAACTATAGAAATTTGTAAAAGTAATAATTTCAATCTAAAATGGTCTGATGCTAACTTTTTAAAAATATATTCTAAAAAGGCGAGACAAATTTTAGCAAATATTTCTTATACACCAAATAGCAACGATTTTAAAAAACAAATACTGACTGGAAAAATTGCTCCCCAGGATGTGTGCAAAATGACTAAAGAAGATATGTATCCTGAATTTTGGCAAGCAGTGAAAGACTTGTCTGTTCCAGAACTTCTAAAAAATCCCGTAGAAAAACCTGACGGAATGATTAAATGTAGAAAATGTAAATCTATGAAAACTGATTATTATCAACTTCAAACAAGAAGTGCAGATGAACCTATGACTACCTATGTAACGTGTCACAATTGCGAACACCGTTGGAAGTTCTAATTAATACGGCAAAAATAAATACTTTAAATATTATTAAATAATATATGACGAGTATCACAAGTTATATAACAAGGAAAAAAATCGGCGGACAATTTATTTATAAAGGCGCTAACAAGGAAGATCTAGAAAGAATTAAATCTTTAAGAATACCCCCAAATTGGAAAAATGTTAAAATAGACAAATTTTCTAAATCTAAATTACAGGCAACTGGATATGATTCAAAACAAAGAAAACAATACATATATAACAAAGAATATGTAGAAAGAAACAAAAAAAATAAATTTAATAAAATGAACACATTCGACTATGGAAAATATTCGAGAGTTTTGCGTAATAATATTTCTTTAAACAATCTTTCAAAAAATTGTGTTATAGCAAACATTATAAAATTAATGGAAGAATTGAACATTCGTGTTGGAAACGAATCTTATAAGAAAGAAAATGGAACTCACGGTATCACGACTTTGCTTAAAAAACACTACAAAAATGGAACCTTATCTTTTGTAGGTAAAAAGGGAATTTTACACAATAAAATTATTAAAAATCCAAATAGTTTGAATTTTATAAATAAAGTCTTAAAAATAAAAGGAGACTATTTATTTTATGACGAAAATTGTAATAAGATTACTTCCCACGATTTAAATTCCTTTTTAAAAGAAAAAGTTCAAACTAACATAACATGCAAGGATATTAGAACTTACTGCGCCAATAAGATTTTTAACGATTTCATGAAAAATACAAAAATTGGAACTACCGAAATAGAACGAAAGGCAAGCATTTCTGCTGGAGTAAAGCATACGGCTCAAGAACTCGGAAACACTCCTAAAATTTGTAGAGATGCTTATTTAAGTCCTCAAAACTTAAATAAATACCTAAAAAAATAATTTTAATTTGTATATTACAAATGATTAAATTTCTTAGATTTAGAAAACTAAGAAATAAAAAAAATAAATATGAAATTACATTTATTAAAAACGGAAAATTTATTACGCGTAGATTTGGTAAAAAAATTAAAAATATTAAAAATATCAAAACAAAAGACCCCACAAATATAAAAATTTTAACAAAATTTATACTCGCAAATAAACCAACGCTTAGTGCTAGTCTTGCCGATTATAAAAGAAGGCTAAAAATCTATAATAAGACCGGTAGATTTCCAACGAATATCAGGGGTTCAAAAAATTTAAAGTCTAATTATGGAGAGCAGTTTTTGCCCATCAGGGATTCAAAAAATTCAAAATCTAAAAATTCTAAATATGGAATGCTTAGGAGTTTTAGAGAAAAAATTTACAACGTAGGAGATAGACTCGGAAGCAAAAGATTAAAAAACCTTGGTTTAGATCCTCACGATCGTATGTTCGAAGATGAAATGGCTCGTATGTTTCCAACTGAACGTTATAATAGTAATTACACTTTAGGTAAAAAATTAAGAGAATCTGCTAATAAGCTTAAAAAAAATGCTTCTAGAAAAATACAAAGAATTTGGAATACTAATCCAAAGCGGTATAAAATTGATAAACATCCAGATGGTATAGAACTTACTAATTTATTCGGATATTCGGTTCCTAACAATGTGGTTAATAAAAAACTTTATTTATCCGTTAAAAATAAAATTAAAAAAAGTATAAAAGGTAGACGCTGGGGTGCTTATGATTCTGGTAGACTAGTTAAAATGTATAAAAACGCCGGAGGTAAATACAGAGGATCTAAAGGCAAGACAAATCTAGGAAACTGGTATAAAGAAAAGTGGATAGATGCATGCGCGTGGCCTGAAAGAAAACCTTGTGGAAGAAAAACTAAATCGAGTATAGCATATTGTAGACCAAGTAAACGTGTTGATTCAAAAACTCCAAGATTAATTCAGAGTTTAACAAAGTCTCAGATTAAATCCAGATGTTCTAGAAAAAAAAGAAATCCTAAAAAAAGAATACAATAATAAATCGACTTAAACGCTAATACTATATTATAGTATGATGTTTAAAAGTTTTAACGAATCCAACAGGTGTATCACCAGAGAGGATATCACTAAAATTACAGGATTCAATCCCATAAATTTAGAATATTATCAGAAAGCTTTTATACATAAAAGTGTATTAAGATTTTTATCTAGTGAAAATCTTAATAATTCTTATGAACGTTTCGAATTTTTGGGAGATTCGGTCGTTAATCTGGTTATCGCAAATTTTATTTTTAATAAGTACAAAGACAAAGAAGAGGGTTATTTAACACGCATACGAACAAAACTTGTTAATGGAAAGACTCTTTCTTATTTAGCAAAAAAACTAAAATTAAACGATTTTTTGATAATTAGTAAAAATGTAGAAACAATTGGAGGACGAAACAACGATAGAATAATAGAAGATATTTTTGAAGCGTTTATATGTGCTATTTATTTGGATCTAGGATTTAAATATGCCGAAGTATTTATTATTAGAATTTTGGAGGAGTATTTAGATATCGATGTCATCGAAGAAGATAATAATTATAAAGATATACTTCTACGCAAATGTCAAAAAGAGTTTCAAACAAATCCTGAATACGAATTAATAACTACAACTGGACCACATCATACAAAAACATTTACATCAGTTGTCATAATTAATGGAACAAAACATAAAACAGGAACTGGTAAAACTAAGAAAGAATCTGAACAAAACGCTTCTAAGTGTACTTTAGATAGTCTTAATATTTAAGAAGTTGCTCCTGTGCTTCCAAAACCGTCAGTACCGCGCTGGGTGTTCGTAGATACATCTCCAAGTTGAAATTCTGGAAGCTTACCATCGAAACTAATTATTTGAAAATAGCAACATCCTTCCTGTAATAATACTTCGGTATCTGAAAGATTGTCTATGCACACGCATACATCGCCTCTGTAATTTTTATCAATAATGCCAACGCTATTGGCAAGTCTTATACTAGTTTTTGCAAGAGAGCTCCGCGGAACTAACATATACGGACGTGTTTGATTACCTTTATAGTTCAAATTTACTTTAAAAGATCTTACGTTTGCCGGAATTATAGTAGACAATTGCATAGGAATATCAAGTCCGGAGTCTTCATTTTTTTTTGCTTTCATGTATGTAGGGTGATTTACCCAGTAATATCCATTTAAAGGTTGAATAGTAATAAAAAATTTCATTATTTCTTTTTTAAGAAACTTTATTTTTAAGTTACTTAAAAAAGTAAAACATAAACTTATAAATGGACAAAATTATTGATCTTACGGATAAGCAAAAATTTATTGGAAATGCTGGATTTGTAAAACTTGTAGATTGTATGCCCCGCGTTATACCACAAGATTGCACAGAAATGATGTGCGATTACGCAATAGTTCAGGCAGCTCGGGTTTCACTAGATCAGGGAATTAAAACTCCGGAGCAAGATTCAAAACTAATCGATTTTCTACTTAAACATAAACATACTAGCCCTTTTGAAATGGTTAAACTTAAGTTTCATGTCAAATGTCCGATATTTATTCAAAGACAGTGGATTAGACACCGAACTGCAAATGTAAACGAAATTTCTGGAAGATATTCTGTTTTGAAGCCGGAGTTTTATGTTCCGGAAAAGATATGCGTACAGGGTGAATTTAATAAACAGATGTCTGGCGAAGAAATTACAGATCCAGAAATAGTTGATTTATTCAAAAATTACATAGAAATTGCAAGTAAACAATACTCTATGTATAACAAACTAATTGAATTGGGTGTATCTAAAGAAATGGCGCGAATTGGCCTTCCGTTGAATATGTATACAGAATTTTATTGGTGTATAGATCTACATAATCTTCTTAATTTTATAAGACTAAGGTCAGCTTCTAATGCTCAACCAGAAATTAAACAGTACGCTGATGCGATTAAAGAACTTATTCGCGACCTTTGTCCTCATACAATTAAGTCTTTTGAAAAATACAATTTACAGCGAGAATAAAATAATTATATTTAAAATTATATTATAGTTAAAATTATAAATGATTACTCAAGAACAAAAAATAAAACTTGAACAATGCCTTATTAAATTGTCTTTACAATCTGGTTTTGATTCATTCAATTCTTTTAGATTTAATCAAGAATACAGGTTAATAATTAATACTCAAAAAAATAAACTGGTGCAATGTTTAACTAAATTAGCGCTGAGTCTAGGATTTAATTCTTTTGTTGAATTTAAAAAATATAAAGAAAATACACAGTGTTTTTCAGGATACAAATCGGTTTATCCAAAAGTTCAAGATATTTCTATAGTAGAAGACAAAATTTACGTTAAAAATCTTAAAGTAATGACTGGGCAAAATTTATATGAAGCAAAAACCGGATCTATCGTAAAATTATCGGATAAGTTATCTAAAGAATTGGGAATTAATGAACCACCTTTAAACTGGTGGGCGTCTGAAAAATGGGATGGAATAAGAGCTCTATGGGATGGAGAAAAAATAATTTCGAGAGGTTCTGGCTTAGGAAATCCGAAAGTTTACACTTATGTACCGCAGTGGTTCTATAAAATATTACCACCTGGTATTGCTTTGGATGGTGAAATTTGGATAGGGAGAGGAATGTTTCAATCTACTGGAAAGTTGTCTAATATTAAACCAGGTTCTACTTATTCTAAAAACGAAATCGACGACATATGGTCTGGTAAAAACGGATATCCGGTAATTTTTAAAGTATTTGATGTACCAAGTCTTAAAGTACCGTTTGAACAGAGAATGGAATTTTTACAAACAGTTGTTTTAGATAGGAAAAAATGTTGGGATAAACTAGAATATCCAAATAAAACAATTTATCCATTACAATTTACTCAACAAATTAAGATTCAATCAATGGAACAACTAGTAAATCTATATACTAATTTAACTTCAAACGGAGCAGAAGGAATAATGTTGAGAGCACCAGGATCTCCTTATGAAGAAAAAAGAAGTAAATATATGTTGAAATACAAAATTAAAGAAGACGCAGAATGTATAGTTAGGGGATATTTACCAGGAGAGGGAAGATTACAGGGTATGCTTGGAGCTTTGCGTTGTGAAATGTTAAAAGATGGAAAAGTAACAGGGGTTTTTTCTAATATAGGAACCGGCTTTACAGACATACAAAGAAAATACTATAACTCGCCAGCTTCTGCAGAATATATTCCAATAGGAGCTGTGGTATCTTTTAGTTATATGGAGATGACAGACGACGGAGTACCTAGACATCCTGTTTATAGAGGATTACGGTTTGACATTAAAAATCCAGATAAAACTGAAAAAAAAGCCGACGTTAAAAAAGTGGATGTTAAAAGAGTTAAAAAGGTTCTTTCACAAATTATAAATAGAATAGCATCTTCAAAAGAGCAAAACTGGACGTTTAAAATTAAAAAATACAAAGAAGCAATTTCTATTTTATCTGATAACGACAATTTAAATACAACAGAAGACTATATAAAATTTCTAAGAGATGGTGGGATGACATTGGCAGATGAAGAAAAATTTAAGCAAAAAAATGGAACTTGGAAAAGTTCTATTATTCAAAAAATTGATACAATATTGAAAACCGGAACAGCAGATGGAATAGAAATTGAAGAAGAAACTGAAATGGATGAAGAATCTCTAGCAATAGAGAATTTGTCTAAAATTGCTGGAATAGGTAAAGCAACTGCCATCAAATTATATAAAGAATTTGACATAACAACTGTAGATGAACTAAAAGAACTTTATTCTGTAAATAAAGAAGTAATTAATTCAAAACAAGCGATTGGTTTAAAACATTACGACGATTTACAAAAAAGAATACCGAGATCCGAAATGAATAACTGGAAAGACATTTTAACAGCTATTTTTGATGAGACTCTAGATAGTTTAAACTTGGAAGGAGAACTTATACTTTCTGGATCTTATAGACGCGAAAAAGAAGACTCTGGAGATGTAGATGTTCTAATTATTTCTAAAACATATAACGAATTTTTAATGAATAGATTTTATAAAAATCTAATAGAATCTGGTATTTTCACTATAGAAAATGTTATAGCAAGTGGGGAAACTAAGATTATGGCAATAGCAAAAATACTAGATACATTTAGACACGTCGATATATTTTATTATTCGTTAGAGGTTTTTCCATTTGCGTTATTATTTACTACAGGTTCAAAAGAATTTAATCTTAAAATGAGATCTCATGCTCTCAAAAAAGGATTTTCTCTTAATGAACGCTACTTAACTAATAAAAACGGAACGCTAGTTTCTGAAGAAGCGTATCTTGAAAAAATACAAAAACCGATTCCCGAAACCGAAGAAGACATATTTAATTTTTTAGATTATAAATACGTTTTGCCTCAGTTTAGATAATATTGTTAAAATTAATCTATATTAAAATATATTACATAATATTAATTAATATGGAATTAATAAGGGATGTACAACTTATTAAACATTTTGAAAATTTTGTAAAGAATATGATTACAAGGAACAAAAACTATGATACCAAAAAATTCATAGGAGGTCTTCCAATAACTCTCGAAAAAAAAGATGTTCACACTTTAGCGAATATAGATCCTGTAGGAAAAAGTTTTTATACGGTTACTCAAAAAGTTGATGGAACACGAGTTTTAATGTATATTGGACCTAGAATAGACGATTCTCCAAAAAGAGTGGTTTGTTTTATAGATAGAAATATGAATCTTTATACAATCAGGGACAAATCAAGGGACGTTCTGCCATATGTAGACATCCGGGAAGAAATGTTAATAGATGGAGAATTAGTATTTTTTGATTCCTTGGGTAATTCTTTTAAAGAATTAAACTTTAGAGAAATTGCTGGAGTATCTTTTATGGCATTCGATATTTTATATGGTCCAGGAAATATAAACGTTGTTAACGGAGAAACTGTAATAGGTCAGTCTGTATCGATGGTAATTCCATTTGATAATCTTCCACGAGCAGTACCGTGGACATATATTCAGAGATACGATATACTCTATAAGTTAATAGAAACACCTTCTTACGTACCGGATATGATTCCCAAATTAACTGACGCGCTTAAATCAGTTCCATGGTTTAACGTAGAACTTAAACCAATATATTTTCTTACAAACATACCAAAAGAATATATGTTTAGCGGAATTTATAACGATAATAATAGCGGGTATTTACAAAATAATCTTAAATTGAGCAGAAGACAACATTATACAAAGCTAAAAGAAAAATATAACAAAGCTAACACATCTGTTTTTATTTCGAAGAGTTTAATTTTAGACGGACTCATTTTTACATCTTATAGAACTTTATACACAATAGGAACTTGGAACAAATTTCGAAATGAACAATTTAAATGGAAACCCCAAACTGAGCAAACAGTAGATTTGAAAATTCAAAAAATTTCAAAAACAACTGGAAATGTATTGGTCACGTTTAATAAAGAGGAAGTACTTTTTCAAAAAAATTACAAACCAGTAATAGTTGTAATACCAGAAAGTATTAAAAATAATTCAATTGTAGAATTTAAATTAACACCGTCTGGTGAATTCGAATTCAAAGATGTAAGAACGGATAAATCTCAACCAAATGCATTGAATACTGTATTAAATGTAATTAACAGTTTCAAAAATCCCGTACTGATTAAAGATTTATTTTATTTTTTTAATCAGTCACACAAAAACGCTCTTAAAATAATGTTAGATTATTCCTCTAAAAATAAATTATTGAACTGTTTGGCAGTAAATGGTAAAATTACATATATTCAAGAAGGACAGAAGTTATCTTTAAAAGAAATGATTGATTCTATAGATCCTACTAGTGACAATGAAGTAGAATTAAGATTGGGAATTATTGGTAAGGGATTTAATCCTCAGATACCAAGGGACGATTTTATAGCATACTTAAATATAGTTAGAAGTTTAAATTTCAAAGAGCTTGTTGAAGATTACGTAGATTTGTACAGCGATTTCGAAGAAAGTAAGATAAGAACTCGTCATGCATACTCAAAAGATTTTGGAAAATACATACTTTTAAATTCCATTAATAAAAAAAGAATATTAAATATAGACGTTAATCTTAAATCTATAGCAGGATTTGATGTTAGATTTTCTAGATCTTCCGAAATAGCGTCTGATATTTTCAACAACGTAGGAAACGGTCAGAGAAAGTATAGAATGACATACACTGAACCTGCTGATCTATATAGAATTGATTTTACGGCAATAACAGACGTAGTTTTTATGGATCGCAGTTTTACCCAAACAAAAGATTCCAGAGAAGTATTTCAAATAGAAATAGAATTGTTGTCAAAAAATGTAGTATTAGACGATATTTTTAAACTTTTGTTAAAAATCTTCAGTAAACGTTAATTTTTCACCGTCGTAAACTAGTGTATTATCAAAATAATACCATCTATCAGCTTGACTATAAAAAGTGTAATTAATAGGAAAAAATTTAACTAATAGTAAATCTACAATATACTCATAATTAAATGTTTTTGTAGTTTTTTTAATTATAGTTAGTTTTCGATTTGGAACGATGTTTCCATTTATGTCGCGATTAATTTTAAGTTTTATATAATCTCCAACTTTTAAACCCACTGGAAGTTTTTCAAAGAATGTATATTTTTTAATTAAATCTATTCCAATATTACTAGGAAATTCTTTATCTTCATAACCAAATTCGATTGTGTATGTAATATAGTTTATATTAAGTATTTGTAATTCTATAATATCAGAATATTTATCTTTATCACTCCATAGTATATTATCTTTAAAATCTTCGCTATTAATGAATACCATCTTATTTTTATCGTTAGCCTCTATTATGACACTAGATCCTTCTATTAAGTCTGTATAATTGTCTGGATAAACAAATATTATCTCTGTAATTCCACTAAATTTTGATAACAATTCCCTTAGAATTAATTCACGATCTATAAATGTATATTCTTCTAAACTTTCATTGTAGTATATTAAAGTAATTATAGTGTAAACATACTTAGATTCAATAAAGTTAAAAGTTAAAAAACCATTCAAAATAATTGTATCGGTAGATATTTCTTGAATATCTGTTTCTAAGACATTAAAATTCTCATTAATAAAAAAATTACCTTCAGGAGAAAGCACTAAAAAGAAGTTATTGGATTCAGTTCCAACATTTTTAAGAAAATATGTATTTTTAGTTAAATCTAATACACTATTGTAAGTTAAATCTCTCATTTTGATTTTAGTTGAACCCATTAAGTTTAAGAATATTGTTCTATGGCGTGGACTAAATTTTTCATTTAAATTGGATATTAAATTATGAACTAACTCTCCACGAGAGTTAATTTTAAGATCTAAATTATAAAGATTTGTTTTTATACACATTAATAGTTCATTTTTTGTAAAAGTATTTAATCCTCTAAAATATCTACTTTCTCTTTCGAAATCTTCTCCCCTAACTTCCAAAATTTCACCGGTCCTGTTGTTTCTAACTTGATAATCATTGTTTTTCTTCGATAATTTTTTAATTACTGTTACTGTTTCAAAATTACCATCTATTAATACTTTAGCGGTTGCTCCTTTATTGTTACTTCCAAAAATTATAATCCCAGAATAAGGATCTTCATTTTCTGTAATTGAACTCAAAAAATTATCGGATTTAGTTTTAGAGTCAGCACCATTTGGAAATCCCTTGATTAAATATTCTTTCATTCTTTCTATAGACTTTTTACTTTTAGCTTCGCAACATGGGTACCTGATACCTTCTTCGTCGGCAGAGCCCAACGGATCTAAAAATTGATAATTTGGATCCGGACATTTACCTTTCCATGAATAAGGGACGGGATGCATCTCTTCATAATAGGTTGTACCGTCTTTTAATTTTCGTGTCCTTATTGGTCTACAATGTGCAGGCGCGTATCCAGATAGTGTGTTTCGCTCCGGTTTTACTATTTCGCTTTCTAAAGTTTTTTTAAGAAGAAATTTATCGTTTTTAGTAAACAAATCTATAAAAACTTCTTTTAATAAATTGAAATAATTAACCGACAGGGGTGTAAAAGTGTCACCGCATAAAGATTCTTTAATTATTTTATCTCCACATCTTGACATAGTTAACATAATTACACCGTATTTATTTATTATTCCAGTTATTTTAATTCCGGGTGCAGGGATTGATACAAATTTAATATATTCTTTTATCATCGTTTGATTACGAGACATTTTACCTGAAGAAAAAGACCATTCTATTATTTTAACTCCTTTTAAGTTTATGATAGTAAATCCAGTATTAGTTACTTCAAGAATTGTGTGTTCTGTATTTAGCAAATTTCCATATGGATCGGTTGGTGCTATTAGACTATTCAAATTTTCAAAATTTATTTCTAAACTTCTAGATACGCTAAATTGGGCAGTAATAGAATGTGTGTATGATTTATAAGGCAAGTATTCAAAGTCTGGTAATCCAGTAATTTCTTCAAATTTTTCTGTGTCTACAGCACCAGATTGTTTTATTTTATCAATTAAAGTATTAATTAAAAAATTTAATTTTTCTAATTCTTTAGGGATATTAACTAAATTAATTAATCCGTTTTTACTTACTCTTATTGAAGTTTTTACAAGACCATCTTTATAAAAAATTATAGCGCTATTTAAAAATTGAGTAGTGGCAGTTTTATTAGCCAATTTTTTTGGTCCTCTTTTTTTAACTATTCCAGAAAATTGAATTTTTGATAATAAATTGGAATGTCTTTCTAAACTAAATTGTTGTTCAGATAATTTTACTTCATCTATAATAAATAATAGTTCATTATTTAATTCCTCTTGAGTTATTGTTCCATCTATTATTTTTGTTTTTAATTCAAAATAATCTCCATCATATGAATTATTTTTAATTACAAATTCGTTGAACCCACCCAGTGTTAAATATAAACTTTTATCTTCGGGATAAGGACATTCATTTGTATGAAATTGAGGACCTTTTTTATAACAGTAACTACAATAGAGACCTTTTTTAATTGGTCCAACGGGTGGTCTATTATAATTTGAATTAATTGTCCCAGCGCCCATATTCTTTTTCTCGGCAAAATTTATTCTGTAAAAACCTCTTGGAGAATCTTCCGAGTCTAAGGGAAATCTAGTTTTAAGAATATTCATATCGATAATATCTAAAAAAGAATCTACCTTATTAACAAAAAAATTAGTGCTGTTAATTTTGAGATCTGAATCCATTTAGTATTTATTTAATAAAATGATTTAAAAAAAAAACTTATTATTATTATTATAATGAAAAAAGAAATAGAAACCTTCAACAAACTATTCGAAGAGTTTTTAGAAAAAATTATATCTAAATTTGATGTGCCAAAGATAAAAACTTATAGAAAACTTTTTATGATTATGAAAGAAATGTCTCCAGAAACACCTGTCAATATTTTTATGGCAGGTTGTATCAATTATAAAGATGAAATTAAAAATAGGAACGAATCTTTTTTTTTGCAAGATAAAAAAATTAATGAACAGGTTAAAAATTTCGGTAATTTTACAGAAGACTGCGGATTAGACGCTTATTGGAATGAGTTGACTCCTAAAACTAAAAAAGCGATATGGGATTATGTTCAATCTCTTTTTGTATTAGGAGAAATAGTAGTTAATAATAACAAAGAATTGTTTGATAAATATAATGAATTATATGCATCTGATTATAAAGATGAAATTGAAAATTTTAAAAACGGGGATCAAATAAAGTTTTTAAATAAAATAAAATAAATTCTTAATTATAGGTAAATGACGTCATATTGGCTGAGCGATATATGCGTATTATTTCATTCTTTAGATGTAAATCCATTCAGTGGTCCAGATAAAAATTTTAGATATAATGCATTAACAAGATTAATAATTTTAGTAACCGCCGTGTCTGCAATGTTTTTTAGTAATTATAACGAAATACTTCTTGCTGGAATATCTTCACTTACTTTGTCAGTGGTAATATATTTTCTATCTTTCAACAAAGATATGTCTTACAACAAAGATTTTAATAAACTATTAGAAAGCATAGATAAAACAGAATTTGAAAACGCTACTGATTTAGAAAAAATAAAGTTATTAGATCAAATATCGAATAAAAAAAGTATGTCTAATATAACTTATAAAAAAGGTATCGATACAGATAATCTTTCTAAAATATATTTTATACAAAATAATACATCTAAAAATAAGGAAGAAAATTTAAACGATGAAAAATATAATACAGCACCTATTAATAATTTTGTTAGAGGAAAAATATCTAACAACGTTGTTAAAACCGATATAGCAAATGAATTAAGAGTTAACGATTTGTATTAATTTTAAAAAAAAATAAATTAATATAGTATAAATGGATTTTAATTTGGCTAAAATGGAAAATAGTAACAAATCCTTAAATAATTTAACTTACTTAGATTTAGAGCGCTTTGACAATTTTAGAAAGCAACCAAATATAGATTATACGATGTCAAGTAACAATTTTGTTATAACTGAAGCTCCTTCATTTACAGCTTCTAAAATAGTAGACGACGGTAAAACTAAAGCATATTCCGGAGCACAAATTAATTATGTAGAAAATGAACAAACTAAAAATAGTTTTACTAAAGAATTTAAAAAAATTAGATAATGTAATAATAAATGTTAATTAGAACTATTACCAATTTAACTTTTATTAACGATACAATATTAGTTAGATACTTTATTCAAGATACTCAAGATACTCAAGATACTCAAGATACTCAAGATACTCAAGATACTCAAGATACTCAAGATACTCAAGATACTCAAGATGAAGAATTTCCAGACAATGAATTGATTAGAGCGTTGCTTTTAAGATATTTTGGATTTCCTGAAAATTATTTTGAATCTCCTGAATATACGATAGATTTACGCTTAATATTTACACCATTTAGAACAGAAAAAAATGTATTATCTATTGAACAGGTTGATAACTTAGAAAAATATGAACTATATATATCCTGCCCAATTTGTATGGAGGATAAATCTAATAATATTAAATTAAGTTGCCAACATATTTTTTGTAACGATTGTATTAAAACTTGGTTATCAAAACGGTCTGACACTTGTCCAATTTGTAGAGTAACAATACAGTGATTAAATACTTCGATTAAATAAAATTATTTAATTAAAATATTTAATTATTACTAAATGAGATCGCTGATTTTATTATTAATCATTTCGCTGGCGCTGTTAGGATTTAAAATTAATGGTAAAAAATCCGAACCAAAAAAGGTGGAATATGCTACTTTAGACGATTCGAAATTAACACAAACAGCGAACTTGACACAAACAGCGGACGAGTCACAAAAAGTTAAAATATTTAATGAAATGGGAGATGTTTTAAATGAAACAAGTGATAATATAGAAAGTAAAACAACGGTTGAGATAGCTTCTGTTAACGTAGGTACTTCGGCAAAGTTGTTTTCTAAACCTTCATTAAAAGTAACAGATGAAAAAGGACTAACGGAAAATTTCATATCTTATAAAGATAATTTTCCATATGAATCAAAATATTTAAAAACAGTAGATGTTAGTACTAGCAAAAAAATTCCTATTAACAAGTCCAAAACTCAATCTTTTGTAAGTAGCGTAATTTTGCCGGAAGGGGTAAAAAAATACATAGAAGATTTTGATCATTTTAAAAATTCTATAAAATTAGTAGGGGAACGTCTAGGTAAAGATAGACTAGAAATTCCCCCCCATGTAAGAATAATAAATCCTGCTAAAAGAGCACTAAATACATTACCAAGTTTACCAGATGAAATTGTATTAAAGAATAAACCAAGCCCCCACGATTTTTACCGATCCAGGAATATAATGATAGCAAATGATAATAAAAACGTATTATATGATAATTCTAATAGAATTGCCGAAGCTAAAAATATATTTAAATTTAATTAAATTATATATATTATAATATAATATAATGTCTTTAGTGGTAGATAAACCGGCCAAAGAATCAAATTTAAAATTACTACAGTTTAATGAAGATGATATAATTAAAAATATTAACAATCATACTAATAAAGTACAAATAAAAATTGTTCCAAAGTTAGAGCCTCCGCGTAAAATTAAATACATGTACAATGAAATTAGTACTAGAACGTCGCAGAATCCAAATTACGTATACAAAGATGATATAATTAAAATTAAAACTAATCAGCACTCAATTTCTGAGATTTTTACTTCAAATGTACCAGATTTTGATGATACAATAAAACCGCGCACATTTGATGATATAATTGAGAAAAATGTATTAAATATGCCACCTATTATATATAAAGAATTTGATCCGAAAGTTATTAGAACTTTTCAAACGATTAATAAAAATAACAACTTAAATTTTATTCCTATTAGGTCTATAGTTAAAAGAATAGAGAATCCTATAACCCCGATTGAACAGGATAGAATTATATTAAAGAGATTATAATAAATCTAAAATTTCGTTAATATTGGTTTTGAGAGTTTGTTCAAAAACGTGCCTAAGTTTAATAAAAGATTTTTTATCATTTATTGAATATTTAATAGTATCAATAGAAACCCATTTAATATCTGTCATTTCTAAAAATTTTGGGTCGGTTTTAATATTGGATAAAAACTTTTTAGTAGAAATGAACCTATCTCTATAAACCGGGCTGAACGGAATTTTACATAAATACATGTAATACGGGTGACCGCTAGGTGTTTTAGAAGTGATACATTTAATATTCTTAGATTTAAGGGTATTTTTAATAGTTTCGTAATCGTAAATAGCACCTATACTTTCTTCCCATGCCTCCCTAGATGCTGTTACCTCAGCGTCGAATTTGTCGTTTATTTCACATCTACCTCCAAAATTTGACCATTTGTTCTCATGATCCTTTCCCAATAAAAAAAAGAGAGTATTATCCAATGTTTTACTATAAAAAAGAATACCTGAAGCGTATAAAATATTAGTATTTATCATTTAATATATTATTAATTATGCTTTTAAATAATACTTTTACATTTAATAATTTATGCGTTATTAAATATAAAAATATTTTAAACTATTAGATTAAATGAGCGGTTTTGTACCAAAAATTAAGGTTGAAGCAGAAAAGGATTATACGCCAATAAGTGTAAAAAATCCTATTAATATTAACGGAATTTCTATCGAACACGAAGATGCGGATGATAGCGATAGTACAGTCGAACCAGATGAACCAAGTGTAAAAACTGCTCCTATAGAAAAATCGTTTAAATCTGAAAAATTTTCTGCTCCAAAAAAGAAAGCAAAATTTTATCAGGAAGATTATCAAAATTTTATAAATAGTGCTAAAACGCGAACTGAAAAAAAATATGATTCGGAAGAATACGATAGCGATTCTGAACCAAGTAATTCCGAAAACAGTGAATCATCCGATTATTCTGATAGTATGTCTGAAAATTCAGAAGATGATAAGAAGTCTAGTGTCAATAAAAAAGAAGAAAAACAAACACTATTACTAAAACTATACGCTTTAGAAAAAAAGGGCGTCGAACTAACTAAAAAATTTTCGATGAATTCAAAATTATCAGAATTAAAATTTGAATATGAACTTCATAAAAATAACGCAGAGATTGAGATGAGCATTAAATTACAACAAAAGATACTGGTTGCTGCAATAACTGGATTAGAGTTTGTAAATAAAAAATTCGATCCAATTGGTGCCAAATTAGAAGGTTGGTCAGAATCTATAATGGATAATTTAGACGATTACGAATCGGTGTTTACTAAATTACATGAGAAATATAAACACAGGGCAGACTTGCCACCTGAATTACAACTATTGGTTACTTTGGCCGGTAGCGCATTTATGTTTCATATGACTAAAACTATGTTTAGTTCAGTAATGCCAAACAAGGAAAATCCCAATACTGCCGATATAATTAAGAATATGATGCAACAAAATACACAAAGTGCTCCAAAAAATATGTTTGGAGATATATCTGGACCTTCTTCAAATTTTTCACATATTCTAAAGGATGACGATACTGTTTCAACTGGCTCGGTAGAAACTTCTAAAGAAGTGACAGTCAATCAAAAAGGAAAGCGAGCAATTAATCTATAAATTTAATTAAATTTTTTTATATTATGTATTTTAATAAATATTAATGGTTTTATATTATGACAAAGTTCCTACTTACGACGAAACTCCTAATTATAACACTCCATCCAATAGCTCATTTTTGGGTGATAGAATATTTACAAATACTAGAAGTTTAGATCCAGCGTCAGCTGTATATAATAGAAACAAAGAGGAAAAAGCAGAAGATAGAATTAAATATTTAGAAAATCAATTGAATGAATATAAAAAACCTACGAAAGAATTTAGGTTTTTTAATAAAGATTACAATACAGAAGAACCTAACAGTTACTTATTAACACAAATTAAGGATTATTTATTTTATATTTTGTTATTATTAATAGCAATAGTATTTAAACTTTATAATATTAATTTAAATATATAACTTCGCAGACTATGTTATTTAAAGTGTAGCTATCGTTAACATATCTATAATTTCTAAATTCTTCTATTGTAAGAGTTCCTCCATATTCTTTTAACTTTAAAAAACTGGGAGCAGGGGGAAATTTAAAACTTGGACCAAAAAGTTTTTTATAAAATTGACACAACAAATAAACTTTGTTTTCAAGAAGTTTATTGGACAAACAATATGATTTTGCGCAATTAGGAGAACAAAAATTACCAAAAAGTTTATATCTATCTAAGTTTTCACAATATTTTAATGGAATATAAAAAGGTAAGTTGTCAAATGGATGATGACAATAATAACAGCGTGTTTCATTTTTATTTAACATAACATTATTTTTAGCATGTACTACAGTTTTAGCACGTGATATTTTAAAATTGGTTTCGTCTTCTTCGTCGGAAATATCTAATAAACAATTACTTTTTTTACTTTTATTTAAAAAATCAGTAATATTAAAATTAGTCTTTTCCTTGCCTTTAACTTTTATAGTTAAATTTCCAAATTTTAAATTATCTCCATTTGAAGGATCTTTAACTATATCAGGATTTTTATCATGTTCGCCAAATACAACCGACTCGCACACGTTTATTGAATAATTTTTAATAGAAGAACTTTCCCATTTTTTTTTACGCCCTCGTTTTGATTTAAGTGGGATAGTTTCATCTGTATTCATTTATAAAGTTATTTAAAGAATTCTTTAAATATTTAAATTAAATAGATGTTGGCATTGTATACTGTATTAGGATTATTTTCTTCTGGATACTTAATTAAAAGAATTATTAACATTTATAACTCTATCAACGTGGTTAAATATAAGTCTTTTGAAGATATAGTAGAAAAGGACGAATATACATTGATATGTTATAGAATTAAAACAGACAATGGAAAAGAACTAGTTGAGTTTGAATTGGATGAAGAGACTATAAAATCTATAGAAGAGACTGACGAAATAACTTACATTACAATCGAGTATATGTTTAATGGAAATTTAATGAAATATATCACTTATAGAAAAGACATCCGATTCCCTATATATAAGTTTAAAGTTGAACCCGCTAAGTATTTATATTATCCAGAAAACATCTTCTTTAATGAAATTAATATCACCGATCACGTGACTCCTTATCTAGGACCGCTGTGTAATTTTTATAACGACCGCGAAGAGCAGCCCGAACTTAAAGATATACTTGCAGATCATCCGCGATATAAAGATTTCAATTTTGAAGATGGTTTACTTATTTTTATTTCTAACGATACTCCTATAAGTGGTAAAAAATGTTTTATCAAGAAACTTCCTTGTAATTTGATTTGGAAAAGACACGCGGCAGTAGATCCAAAGGACGATGATAAAATTAAAGATTTTTAAAAGTAATTTAAAAAAGTAATTTAAAAAAGTAATTTAAAACTAAACAAATGTCTTCAAAATATTTGTTTAGTTTTACTACAGTTCAGACGAATATAATAAGAATTTTATTTGAAGCGCTTAAAAATATTTTGTGTGATGTAAATTTTACAGTCGATAAATCAGGGATTAAACTAACTACAATAGATAATACAAATTGTGCAATAGTAAATTTAATTCTTTATTCAGAAAAGTTTGAAGAATATATATGTGAAAAGGAAATTAATATAGGTATCAATTTAGTTTCAATCTATAAAATATTAAAAGGCACAAAACACTCAGATATGATTTCTTTTAGTATTTATGAAAACGATGCTACATATTTAACCATTAGAACCACTAATAGCTCTAAAAAGACAACTATAGAGAGTAAAATTAAAATTTTAGACATAGACGAAAAAATATATAATATTCCAGATATTTCATTCAATTCTTATATAACAATGCCTTCAGCAGACTTTCAAACTTATATATCTGAGTTAGCAAATGTTTCCAATGAAATTTTTTTAAAATCTAATTCAAAAGAACTTATTCTTTCAGCAAAAGGAGATTTTGCTGAACAGTTAGTTAAAATTAATGAATCTAATAATAATATAGAAGAGAATGAAACTTATCAGGAAGGTCTTTTTAATATTAAATATATTCTTTTATTTTGTAAATCCACTAATTTATGTTCTACGGTAGAGATCTATCTCAAAACAGACTATCCACTTACTATATTATATAATATCGCTAATTTGGGTAAAATTAAATATTGTTTAGCTCCGCAAAAAAATAATTAATTTAATTTTTTTAAAATAAAATCTTTTTTATTAATTAAAGATGTTAATAAAATGCTTTGCATTATTTTTGTTAATTGGAATTATTTCTTTCCTTATATATCTATACTTGTCTACTGAAAATACGGAAAATAGAGAATATACAGGTAACGTCCCTGGTGAACAAATTTCATTTTTACAACAAATTTTTGATAATAATTTAAATATGACTTCAAAAATTCAAGATTTTGATACTTTTAAGTCTTACGGAGAATTACCGGTCGCTGGACAATTATATACTACAACAAAAGCAGTAAAACCATATAGTGCTACTCTTGCGCTAGGTGAAGATATTATTAATAATTTAAACAGTAATATCAATACGGGGAAGATAACTGCAACACAGGACGGTTCATCGTCCAAAACCTCGATAGAAAACAAGGATCTAGACAATTCGTCTAGTCTTTCGGGTATGAACGGCGGAATAGAGGCATCGATTAGAGAAAGCATGGTAAAATCAGATCTAAGCAGACTTAGAAGATAAATTAATCAAGTATTAAACACTCTGTAATATTGAAATTTTCATCATTATTTTTTAAAGAGTTATTTTTAACGGTAATCTTAAAATTCCTGTTTTTATAAAATGATTGTCTTTTTGTATTCCAATTATTAAATATACTAATACAATCGTTTATATCTACAACAATTGCTTTATTTTTATTTTTTTTTCTCAATATTCTTCCAACCGCTTGTTCGATATTTCCCTTTGGAGACGCTAAAATTAGAGTATCTAAATCAGGGTTGTCGTAACCTTCTGATGCCATTTGATACGTAGCAACTATTATTCTACACTCATTGGATAATTTTAGTTCTTCTTTTTTCATACCTCCATAATAAATACCTATAGAAAAATCTTTTAATAAAAGTTTAATGTATTCGCAATGAGTTTTCCTGTCTGTTAAAACTAAAATTTTACGTTCATAATTATACATTTCTTTAATAATTTGAATTATAAATTCAGTTCTAATTTTATTTTCAGTTATATTAGTTATACTTGCTGGTGTGTTAATTTTACCGTTTGGATTGAATTTTATCGTGTTATCAAGATATTCATTAAAATTGTAAATTTGTATTTCAGGTTCTATGATTAGAAGTTTAACATCTACTGCTATATCTCCTAAAAACCATTTCAAAACATATTCTAGTTTATCCGCGCGTTTTATAGTTGCTGTTAAACCTAGACTATATTTAGAACGTATTTTATAAAAAACGTTAGAAAATACCTTCGAGCAATAGTGATGTGTTTCGTCATAAATAGCGAATCCAAAATTTTTGAATATATCAGGATATTCTTTCATAGAGATGCTCTGAACCATGCCTATACAAATCACTGGCTCAACGTTAATTGTACTTCCCTGTATTATACCTGGAACAATCCCTGTAAATTTAATAATTTGCTCTCTCCATTGTTCTAGCAGTGTTTCTTTATTAACTATAATTAATGTTTTAACCCCTAAAAGATGAGCAATGTACAAACTAGCAAATGTTTTTCCCCAACCTGTATACAAACACGCTATACACGAGTCATTTTTAAGTATAGTTTGGTGAATATCATCGATAATATTTTTTTGATATTCCCTTGGACTAGCATTAATATCTATTTTAGATAATTCGTGATTGTTTTCTAAAATTATACTATCCGATTTCCAATTAAAAAATTTTGGAATGTAAATGTAATTTTCTTGTGTTTTATACATACAATAATTAACAATAGTCGGTGATCCAGGTAAAAAGGGTTGAACTGTAAGTTTTTTTTTTAATTCACTAGTAGAGGAGTCTATTAGAACGCGTTTCATTTACTAAAAAATCTAAAAAACTTTTAAGTAAATTATTTTTTTGCCTTCTTCTTTTTTGATTTTTCTTTAGACTTAGTCTTTTTAACTTTTTTTGGTTCCTTTTTCTTAGGTCTTTTAACTTTTGCCCACGCTTGCTTTAGTGTAATACCCTTTTTATGCATAAGTTTAAAAACTTTTCGAGTTAATTCGGGATCTGGCGCCATTTACAATTTATATTAAATAATTATATTTTTTTGAAATTAAATCGCAAAATTATTTTTATTAAAATTACTTAAAGAAAAGTTTAATATTTAATTAGTTCATGAACTCACTAAAATAATTATATGGAGGCGTAGCTCAGTTGGTTAGAGCATAGGTCTTATGAGCCTATGGTCGTCGGTTCGAGTCCGACCGTCTCCATATAATTATTAATTGCTTTAAAATAATTAATTTAGAAATAATTAACTTAGAAATACTTGACGATAATCTATTAAATAATCATGGAATGCGATATCTGTTGCGAAACTTTTAACAACTCAAATTTTTTTAAAGTAGAGTGTAAAGGATGTACAGAAGATAAATTTGCGTGTAGAACCTGCTGTAAAACAAATATTCTTAACTGCTTCGACGATCCAAAATGTATTTTTTGTAAATCTCCTTGGGATAGAGATTTTATGAATACTAATTTAACCAAAAAATTTGTTCAAAATGAACTTAAATTACATACTGAAAATCTTTTTTTGGAACGTCAGCTTTCACTTTTACCTGAAACCCAACACCGCGCATCTCAAATTAAAAAGAGTCGTGAATTAATTGCCAAAAGAGCGGAGGCAATGTTAGAACTTAAAAAATTAAACGATTTGGTTAAAAACTACAAGTCAAAGATTTATGATTATACAAATGAAATAAATAGACTATATTTGGGAACATTACACGAAGATAAAACGACTAAAGAAAATTTTACTTTCAAGTGTCCAGATGATGAATGTAAAGGTTTTTTGAGTTCTAAACACTTTTGTAATTTGTGCGACAAACAATACTGTAAAGATTGTATGTGCATTAAAGATAAAGACCACGTTTGTGATGAAACTATTAAAGAAACGGTTCTTATTATTAAAAAGTCTTCAAAACCGTGTCCCGGGTGCGGTGAAATGATTTCAAAAATTGATGGATGTGATCAAATGTGGTGCATCAAATGTCACGTCCAATTTTCCTGGAAAACCGGATTTCAAATTACTGGCTATAACCACAATCCAGAATATTTTAGATGGCTTAGAGAAACTAATCAACCTATACTTCCAAATCCGAATATTAATCAAGACTGTAACAATTTTGTTCTTAACGAGTATCAGATGATGCCCCTTCTTGTAGGTATCTTTTCAACTAAACAATTTTTTATAGATTATTTTATTAATGTTTATAGATTTTATCGCCATACACAGGCACTAGTTGCTACTTTTTATCAAGGAGATGAACTTTTCGAACGCGAACTATTGAATAATAGGGTTGGTTATTTATTAGGAGATATTTCTAAAGAAAGATGGAAAATTACTATTCAAAGACTAGATAAAAAAAATAAACTTAAAACTAGCAATAATAATACTTGGAAACTAGTTGAAACTGTTTTATTAAGTTTTTTGGAAAAACTTAAAATGTTACTCGAGACTACTAATAATTTAGCTCTATACAAAAAATTATACAGAGACATCGATAATTTTAGAGAATACATTAATGGCACTTTTATTAAAATTTCTAATATTTTTGGTTCTACAACATGTCCCGGAATAGACAAGGAGTGGTTTCACATACATAATTACAAAGAATATCTTAAGAAAAAAGTAGATTAAGTCTTTTCCATACACATGATAGCCATAGCAGAATAATTATGCAAATCCATTAATGTATCTATTAATGTTTCATTTTCTACATTAATTTCAATACCGCGCTGTGTTATATTCGTAAATCTTGAAAGTTTGTCGCTTATTCTAACTAGAACGCCTATAGTACCATGTTGCGAAAACGCGTCGCCGTAGTCAGCATTCTTTTTTTTAAAAATTTTAAGACATTTTTTCTGTATACACTTTAGATGTTTTACCCTGTTCATTATTAATATTTTATCTACCTAATCTTTATAACAATTAATTGCTATTTATTATAAAGACTAAAACTATAGTTAAATTAGTAAATAGTAATCAAAATGAATTGTGCCTGCGGAATTCAGGCATTTTTTTACGAAACTATTAAATCGGATAATTTTAAATATAATATTTACAAATGTGGTACTCTCTTATCTGAAAAAAAGGAGAAATGTAATTTCAAACTAGAACGTGTACTTAAAAAAGTCGAAAATTTAAATCCTATAGGATGTTCTCGAATAGACACAAAAGAACCTTTAGAAAAAGATCCAAAAGTTGTCGCAGTTAAAAATTTAGAACATTATATATATTTATTTGAAATATCTACGAATAACTACGGTATGTGTAGGGATAATTACGTTTCTAATATAAATTTTAATCTTAGAAAGTTATTTTTTCCACTTTTTTTCCCAAAAAACGAAAGTATTTCATCCTTAAAATTAAGAATCTATAACGTCTCTATTGTAAAAAAGAGTAAGATATACAATTATCCGGAGATAATTATTGAGATGCCAGATAATTTAAAAATTATTAATAAAAAAAATAAGTTTAAAAATTATTATATTAAAACTACCTCAATTAAAAAATCTAGAAATAGTCTAGGCTATATTATTAAAAGCGATGAAGAACTCTTAGATAAAATTAAGAAAATGGAAATTGTATCCGATAATTCGGATACAGAGTCTAAAATAGATGAAGACAACTTGTTTGATATAGATTCATACGATTCTGAATTAGATGCGCCGGTTGACGATGGCGGTGGTTTAAGTGATTAAAAAATCTTTAATAATTAATAATGATCGAATCTTTTTTAAGTGAAGAAAATAAAAATAAAATTAAAAATGTGATATATGATGTAGTGTGGCCAATTAAAATATATTCCATAATCATAATTTTAATACTTTTAATGAACGTTTATTATTTGTATAAAATTTTTATATTAATTCAAAAAAAACAATTAATTTAAAAACATAACAAATAAATAGGCAAATGCTAAACGTAACTGATAATGAAATTTTGCTATTCAAACATGAAGTAGAAGAATATAACAAAATAGAAATAGAAATTAAAAATTTAAAATTAAAAATGAAACCTATTCAAGATAGAATTAAGGAACTTCTTAACTATAAAAAGGAAAAGCAAACAGAAGTTTTGTCTTTTATGGAAAAGAATGATCTAGATGTATGTAATACTAATAATGGAACTATTGAATTGAAACAATCAACACACGTGAAGGCCATTAAAAAAGCTGATGTTTATGATAGACTTTTTAAATTTTTTACTTACGATTTAGATAAAATACATGGAATGTCTTCTGAAGAAAAGGCAAAATTTCTACATAATTATATCTATGTAGAAGATCGAGAGAAAAGCGAAAATAAAAGTTTAAAATGTAAAATGTAAAAAAAAAACTTTAATATTCAAAAGGTTCTTTTAAAAGAAGATTACCATACTGAGTTAAATCGGGCTCAGAGTCTGATTCTGAATTGTTGTATCCAATTTGGCGAATTGTTTTCGTTAATTTTTTAAAATAATCATTTATTTTCAAATTTTTAATTGTGTTATCGTTATCAATTTTAATAAGCGCTATATCTCCTTTAAATCTATCTGTAGTAAAATAAAAAACGGTCTTATTTATCTCCGAATGTAAATTATTATTATGTAAAATAATATAATTTTCGTATTTTACATAATTGTTATATGTTTGGTCAAAAAAAGTACTCGAAATATCAAATAGTTTACCATTAGTAGTTTTTTCTTCTATTTCTCCATTTTGTTTAAAAAGAAGAAAAGTTCTCATATAACTATATCTATTTTATAATTTGAATTTTTTAAACGTGTAAAACGCGCTTTTAAAAATTATATAAAAGCAAGGAATATATTATATTATAAGTAAGATGTCTGATACAAATGACACTCGTACCTGGTCTAACGAAATTAAGGATAAAATTAAAAAAGCAGATATAAACGACTTACTTTTATATTACGAAAATTTGAATTCAAAATGGACGATAGACAAAAAGAATATTCTCGCAGGAGCGTGTAAAAATTTAAATATATCCGATATTTATTCAATTGATACAAGTTTACTACACGCCGAGTTGGAGAAAGCTATTTATGAGACTACAGCGCTTTATTTAAAATTTAAACAGGTTGTACCCGACTTTGAAAAATACAAAAATAATTGGGATAGAATTTATGAAGTTATTTTTTATAGTGAAAGATTAATTAGAGATATTTATCTTCTTTATAAAACTACAGAAGAATCTCATAATCCACTTTCAAACGAAGATCCACATATGTTATTTAAATTTAACAGATTTACAGACGATTCTAAAAAAACTTCTTACCAAATGTATTTGCTTTATTTTTTGGAAAAAATCCCAGAGGAGGGATTTACAAAATATGGATCAAATCTTTACAAACCAATTATTAAAAATGGAAATAATACACACGCTTGGAAAAAACATTGCAGCATAAAAGAATATATTTATCAACAAAGTGATCACAAAACAAATTTTAACCAATGGAAAAATGCCACGGCAAATGGGATCAGTAACATAAATAATACGGAAAAATATTTTATGGAATACGTTGGTCCAGAATTACCAGCGCTTATAAAAGATCGGCATCTTTTCGCATTTAAAAATGGAAATTATATAACTAAATATAATATTGCGGATCCCGGTGATACGCCCATATATACGGATGTTTTTGTACCATATGGACAGTCCCATCCATATATTTCTAGTTATACAGTTGCCTGTAAATATCACGACACTACATTTGATAACTTTGAAGCATATGATGACTGGTTTAAAATTATGGATCACTGTCCAACGTTTAAAAGCGTATTAGATTATCAAGAATTTCCAGAAGAAATTCAGAAATGGCTGTGTATTTTTATGGGAAGAATGTGTTTCGATATCGGTGAATTAGACAACTGGCAGGTTCTTCTTTATTTACTTGGCCAGGCAGGTGCTGGTAAAAGCACTATTTTAATGAAAATTTTACAAAAGTTTTATGAAGAGGAAGACGTAGGTATCATATCAAATAATATAGATGCTAAATATGGTATTAAACCGCACGTAAACAAGTTTATGGTTATAGCTCCAGAAATTGCTGAAAATTTCAAAATGGAACAAACAGATTGGCAATTACTAGTTGAAGGCGGTAGAAACACATACTCAGAAAAATATAAAAACGATGAGACGATAGATTGGAAAGTACCGATGACGATGGGTGGTAATAAAATAATGAGATATAAGAATAATTCAGAAAGTGTCTCTAGAAGAACAGCTGTTATTAATTTTTGGAAAAAGGTACAAGTTACTGACACAGAAATCGATAAAAAACTATCTAGAGAAATTCCTTTTATATTAAAATTATGTGTCAAGGGATATCACTCTGCTCTAGCTACATACGGAAAACGCGGAATTTGGAATATTCTTCCTAAATATTTTCATGAAAATAAGGAAGATATGGAACAAACTACAAATTCTTTGCAGAATTTCTTAAAAACAGGTAACATAATCTTTGACAAAAAATTGTATATCCCCCTGAAAGTATTTTCACAAGCATTCAATGATCACTGCCGTGAAAATAATTTACCGCGAGAACAGTTTACTAAAGATTATTATATGTCAACTTTTACAAACAATGGTCTAAAAGTGGTTACACAGGGAACTAGAGAATATCCACAAAAATCAGGCATATTGTTAAAAAGATGCTCTTTTATTGTAGGACTTGACATTGCAAGCGATGAGAACTTAATTGATGATCCCGAGTAATTCTCGTTTTAAAAAGTTTAATAAAATATTTTAAAATATTAAATATGGAAGAATTAAATAACAACTTTTTAATTTATTTTTTAATATTGTTGTGTATTTGTTTAATATTATTTTATCTATTTTATAAATTAAACAACAAGGTAAACGTTACTAATCAAAAATTAGAAACACTAGATAAATTTTTGTTCGGAGTTTTACTTAAAAATGTAAAACAAGAACAAGAACCAAATAAATCCGAAGAAGATAAATCCGAAGAAGATAAATCCGAAGAAGATAAATTCGAAGAAGACAAGTTCGAAGAAGACAAGTTCGAAGAAAATAAATATAATAAAGAAAAACCAAGTAAAAAATCTAACCTACAAAAAATAATAGAACAGGACTCAGAAAATTCAGACTAATATATTTTCGTAATTTTCTTCAAATAATTTAATTATTTTTTTATAAACTTCTAGATACTCTCCTACGTCGTTACCTCCGGTTATAATTATACTACCAGATCTAAAAATTAAACACGTACACGCAGATATACAGTCTTCAGTTAAGATTTTAATATTAATAGCTGGATACTTGTTAGGATTAAAAGAATATCTCTTTATATAAGATAGTTTCTTTTCGTCAAAAAGTTTGCACAAAGTTTTCTGTTTAATCGTTTTATTAATTTTAAAATCTGAGTTAATCATACATATTTTAACTTCAGATATAAAGGCATCTTTTTCTAAAGCTTGTATTTTAAATAAACGTTTAAATATTTTTCTAATAGCATACGATATTGCTGTAACGTTTAATACTCCGGCCATTTGTATTTTTCCATTAGAAAAAATTTTAACGGAAATCTTAGTCTTAGGTTGGTATTTTACGCCAATATAGTAATGTAAACAATTATAAAATTGTTTTTTTAGACAATCTTTTCCATATATATCTACGTACCTTTTAACATCTATTTTACTATTAAAATTACAAATGGTGGTTATTGTGGATATGCTCCACGGTTTTATAAGTGTAAATTTACTATCATTTAAGGTCTTAAAATCGGCAAAATTTTTAAGTATATAGTCAAAACTACAAAATTTTTCTCCGCAAATACAATTTTCATATTTACATTTTGGATCGCAAATTATGCACCCCATTTTCACAATATTATATAATAGTTTTCTTTATATATCAATATTTTCAGCAATTTTTATTTCAACTAGTTTTAAATACTCTAATAAAGTAGCGTTTTTAACAGATGCTTTACAAGCTTTTAAAACAATTGAAATTTCTTCAATGGGGTATCTTTTTATTAAATAATTAATATAATATACAAATCTTGGTAAAATATTCTCATACGTATCTTTCAAAGATAACGTTTCTACCGATTCAAGTTCTTTAATTAAGTCGTAAATGCAATACGTAATTATGTTGAATTCGGCACTTTTAACCATATTTTTAGATATTAAAATTTTAGTAGATCTATTTCCATAATAATAATTAATAAGGTCATTGATTTTACAAATTTTACTGTCTGGTATTAATTGTCTAGTACATGGATCTCTGAAATCCCCCGTTTTTGAAAAGTAAGTCACTATTGTTTTAAAATCGTAATAAAAAAATTTATCGTTAATTTTAAAAGAAACGAATGGATAAATTATTATCTCGTTACATATTGGACACTCTTTAGATAAAAAAAGTTTATTTCTAAAATTGCGTTGAATTATTTTTACAGCATTGTGTTTATTTAATAGATTAATAAGAGTTGTTTTGTTTAATTTTGAAACAAATTTAATTTTATAAATTTTTGCGATGTTTTTTAAATTTTTTAATTTAAATATATTTGAAAACTTAATTATTGACATTTTATTTATTATAATCTTTTAAATTATTAAATAAAACCGTTTAAAAAAAAAGATTATAATAAATAAAATGTCAACTTTTAAAGTTTCTAAAAAACAAATTCACACAGACGTTAGATCTTCAATTATAGCTAGACATGAAAGCAAAATAAATGAAATAGAAATTGAAAATAAAAATTTAAAAAGTTATAAAGAAGAACTTGAAAGTTTAAAAAGTAAAGATTCTAGTAAAGTCGATAAAATAACACATCTAACTGATAAAATTAAAAATATAGAATCCAATACAATGTTAGTAGATTATTTATTTAACGCTATAGACTTTATTAAAAATATAGATAACGCTGAAAAACAAAATATATCTAGCGAATGTAATGGTGAAATCTCAAAGTATATAAAATTAGATTCAAAAAATGATAAAGAATTGTTATATAAAAAATATATATCGACGTGTTTTCCGGAAGAAAATACAAATTATGTTTTATCCTACTATAATTTTAAATGTAAAGAATGTGGAAATAAATTGATAAACGATACATCAGTTGGTATAAACGTATGTTACACGTGTGGTAATATAGAAAATTTTAATATTTCTAGTGCCCAAGAATGGAATCATGCAGATACTCACGAATTTAATAAACCTTTTTGTTATAAAAGAACTAATCACTTTAGAGAATGGATTTCACAGACTCAAGGACGTGAAAATATAAGCATCCCGGATGAAATTATTAATTGCGTAATAGCAGAGATTAAAAAAGAACGAATCACCGATAAAAAAAATATTACTTATTCCAAAATTAAAGAATTTTTAAAAAAATTAAAATTAAATAAGTATTATGAACATATACCTCATATAATTACAAAAATTACTGGTGAAAAACGAAATCCAATTAACCAAGAATTGGAAAACACTCTAATTCAAATGTTTAACGAAATTCAAACACCTTTCGAAAAATGCTGCCCTAAAACTAGAAAAAATTTTTTAAGTTACTCGTATACTCTGTATAAATTTTTTCAACTTTTAGATAAAAATGAATATTTAAAATATTTTCCTCTACTCAAAAGTCGAGAAAAAATGTATGAACAGGATGCTATATGGAAATGTATATGTAAAGAATTAAATTGGACTTTTATTAGTTCAATGTAAAAAAGTATTAAAATTTACAATAAATACATAATTTATGTATTATTATGTATTTATTGTATTATTATGTAATTATTGAATATTCTATTATTTAATACATAGCAAGAGTTGCCGCACCACCTTTATATAAAACAGTTGTTTCTCCTACACATGTCACGGTAATTCCTGAAGTTTTTCCAGTAAATGAATAATTTCCGCTAGGGAGAGGTGTTCCTGTAAATCTTAATGTTAACCTAATGCTATCAAACCTGTTTAGAGGTACACATGAACCAGAAAATGCAGTAGAAGCTAAAGGAAATACCATTAAAGGCGTTTCGCCCCAATGCAATCCTTGACCATCCGAACCATCCATATAGTCAAGTCGCAACTCGCTAGCTATATGACCATTTAAGAGTGTAGGCGGAGTCTGAATTCCCAAATGTTCAGGAAAATTATTTATTAAAAGGCTAGCCGGTACACTACCAGAAAACGAAGAAGAATTTAGTTTTAATTCCGCATCTCTCACGATACAATTTCTAGACATATCTACGTTTATTATTAAATGAGAGGCGTACAAAGAGAAAGCATCTAAATCTACTATAATTTCGGTACCGGTAGCCGGAAGCGGAGATCTAACAGACTGAGACATTTTGATTCTATATGGTATTCCATTAGGAATATTTCTTATTTGGTCTCGTTCTTCTTTACATAACATAATTTGTTTAGCAAACATTCTTACGGACGATATAGTTGTTCGCAAAGCGATACTACCGGCGGCGCCGGCGGCGGCAATGGCAGCATTACTGGAAAAATCGAATACAGCAGTTTTGAATGGATATCGGGAACGGAGTGTAGAGAAGCTTTCTCCACTGGCGTCTCCCCAAACGGCTATTCCTGCTGGGAATGCAGCACCACCACTTGGGTCGTTTATTGCCGAAAAGGCGCTAACGTAACTACTGTTATTTGGAGTAGGGGTAGCAATTCCAGCAGACGTAGGAATTGGAAAGGGGGATACAATATATTCTGGTACTATATTATTCTTAAATATTAATCTAATTTTAACAGACTGTTGAGGAGCTGCGGCCATTAAGTATCCGTGTTCTTTTACATTTGTAAATGATTTTATAGTATTTACCATATTAGAACACAAAGCAGGTATCCAAACTACAGTCCTTACAGTTTCTGACAAACCATTGCTGATAGTTGGTAAATTGGTAGCAAAACTTGCGTCTACGGCAACTCCTATATTACTTCTAGGTACGCCATGATGATACCGCGGAGAACTTAAAGAAAACGCATGTTCAAAATTAGCACTTTTTGTTCTAGACGTAAAATTTAATACTTTTACATCGTCTCCGGTTAGGGTATGCCAAATTTGAGTTCCTACCATAAATTCGACCCTGTCTATTATTTGATATGCAAATGTCGGTATCATTTCAAAATCGAAAAGTCTCAATCTGCTACTTACAGTATTGGCTGTCACGCTTGACATATCTACTGCAAAATTAATATCCAAATAAAGATCTGATAATAAATCTATATCATTATTGACTGTAAAAATTCGAGTGGATCCAAAATTATTTACTCTTCCGGTAGATCCAGAAGATACTACTTCAACGTAACTAGATCCATGTAATAATTGTCTAGTCGTGTCATTTTTATTCCAAAAGACAGACATTATGTCGCCAGCGTCGTTAATTTTATTTGTTACTGCAAGTCCTTGAGTTCCAGCTCCGTTATAGGCAGCGTGCGCTGCAACTGCTCCTGACATATTTATAATATATAAAAGAAAATAATTTTAAATTTAATACGTATTAAATTTAAAATTATTTTTAATAAAGTATTTTAATTTAAAAATTAATTTAATACATAGAAATTGAAGCAGCGCCCTGTCTATACAAAGCTGTACTCTCACCGACACATGTAACCGATATTTTCGCTAGCTCAGTTGCCACGGAAGCGGTTGGGGTGTCCATAGCAATTCTTACAGTAATTCTAATGTTATCGAATCTATTTAATGGGACACCTGCTCCAGAAAATGCACAATTTGATAATGGAAATACGTATTGTATTGATCCAACAATTGTTACAGTTCTATATTGTAAAGCGTTTACATATAATCCAATACTATCCGGAAGCGGGCCAGACATAATAGCTCCACTGAGTCTACCACAATAAGAAGTGTTGTTCAATCTCAAGTCTGCGTCTATTAGAGAACACTTATTGGAGTCGCCGACTGCTACATTAGTCATTCCTCCATTGTCTTGCAATCGACAATCCGTATCGCGTACAGAAATAATAAGATGAGAAGCATACAAAGAAAAATGATCGCAATCTATAATAGCAGTAATTACACCGTTCCGAGGTGCAGGAAATGACGAAAGCGTGGCATTCTGTGTTATTTTAACACGCTTGGCAATTCCTCCTGGAATATTTCTAATTTTTTCGCGCTCCTCGTTACACATAACAAGATGATTTCCGTATAATCTCAAATCAAGAGTAGAAGTTGTACTAGATGCTGTAGTTATAATATTTTCAGCCATCATATCGGCGAGACTATTAGTAAAAACTCTAATTTTAATTGTTTGATTCGGTGCCGCAGCAGTTAAAAATCCAGATTCGTTGATATTAGAAAAATTGTTAAGTGTTGGAGAAACCTTTCTAGTTAAAAGAGGAATTTTAAAACTAACTACTCGGGTAGTAGTATTTCCAAGAAGGAAATTTTCAGCTTTTCTATTAATCGAACTGTCTGAAAAATATCCCTGTGCCGATAAAATATATTTTTCAAAAGCACTTTCTGAAAGTTCTGTAGAATTTAAAGCTACTAAATCGTCATGTTCTAGTGTTTGCCATATCTGAGTTCCGCAGTGAAATTCTACTCTATTAATTAGCGAAGTAAATCCGCGTTCTTGAAACACTTGGACGTTAGCACTAAAACCTAGGGTGGCAATTAAATACAAATCTCCAATTGCGTCCATATCACTATTTAAAGTAAAAGTATAGATGTTACCTGGTGCAGTTCCACCACCGGAAGCAGGAATTTCAATTAAAGATGCTCCGTGCAGAAGTTGCTTAGTAGTGTCGTCCTTTCCCCAAATTGCAGATATTATGTCTCCAGTGTCGTTAATTTTGTTAGTTACTGCTAAACCCTGAGTTCCAGACCCATTATAAGATGCGTGCGCCGCAGTTGCTCCTGACATATTTATAATATATAAAAGAAAATAATTTTAAAATTAATACGTATTAATTTTAAAATTAAATAAAAGATAACAAACCTGAATTAAAAAAGTTAACAAACTAAATATAAGCAAATGTTGTAAAGTTATTAGTAATATTTTGTAAAGTGGTTCCGCATGCAGTTACATACAAAACAGGTCTTCTACGTGCTGTAGTCGAGTCGAGTGTTCCGAATCGATTGTTTGATAAAAATTTATTAAAAATATTAAGAGTTAAAGTTTTATTTTTAATTCGAGAGAAAGGAATACCTGAAGTTCCAAATGCCTTGTCAGCAAGTTTTAGTACGTAAAAATTTTTTGATACAGATTTCAATCCAAATCCCTCTTGATTAGAATGTAAAGTTGTAGCAGGAATTTCTCCTGTATTTTCATTTCCTAACGACAGTTCCACAGTGCTTAACCACCCACTAAAAACTCCTAAAACGTCTGGAGTTGCTATATTCCCCGTACCTGAAGTTCCGCTAACGTCCAATATTGCTTCTCCCCACGAAGAGCTCAAACGCCTCGTTCCAGTCGTGTATAGACCATGACCTGTTCTTCCTATATTGGCTGCGTTATTAGTACTCGCGTCTATTAATTCAGAAATTAATATATCGCTAACATCGGTTCCTCCGCGATTAACTTTTGTATATTGTAAAGGTTTATTAGTTCCAGTATCTGTTAAAGCTCCAACGTGTAAACACAATAAAATATGAGATACATTAAGATTTACTGAATCCAAATCTAAATCTATTCGTGTAGTGCCTACGGAAGAAGACACTGGAAATGTAATAGCATCTCTATATACATTAAATGAAGTATTTAGTACTCTATTTACAACATTTTGCTTTAAAAAATTTCTCTCAGTATGTGTAATTACGTGATTTTGAATAACAAGATTAGTTTCTAGTGATGTATTTACACCCGTACCCGTATTTCTTAATAGGGTTAAAACGTTTAGATTTCCAGAAATGTCTTTTGTAAAATATCTATAAGTAACTACTACGGTTAATGCGTTACTAGTAGTTCCAGTTTGTAAAAAACTTCTTTCATTATCAAAACTCTTACCAATAAAGGGTAACGATAGAGAAAAATTTAGAGTTTCTCCACTTGCAGTCTGTTGACCAATTATGCTTCCGGTATCAAAATATACGAGTTTATTGTTGAAAGTATCTTCATTTTTAATAAGGGCACCAGATTCTGAATAATTTCTCATATATATATCTCCTGGGTATATAGTTTGAACAATAAGGCCTCCCACTTTAACATCAATAAAATCGATAAAATCTAAAGGTAATGTTTTGGAATAATATATACCGCTACAATCGTAAAAAGTTGTTGGACCTGTAATTCTTACAGTCCAAGTTAAATTCATCTCACTAATTGCGTCGATATTGTTTGGTATACGAAACGTATCCACGTTATTAACTATGTTTTCGCTGCTATTAGGCAAAGACGTTAGTGTACCTCTAATTACTGTAGGTCCAGATCCGTTAATATATTTTAAAGGAGGTCTAGATATGAAGTCAGATGTAATTTGTCTTGAACTGTCTGCCGCATTGGCTCTAGTTACAGACTGAGATCCGGAGGAACTAAAAGTATCTACGGCAATATTGCTTATTCCCATTTATAATAAGATAAATAAATTAATTTTAAAAAAAAGTATTCGTTTAAAAAAAAAGTATTTAAATATGTAATAACTAATAATGTCTAATTTTGAATGTAAACTGAGTGATTTAAATAAAACCCAAGTTGAAGAAATTAAATCTTCAAGTAAAATAAGTGTTTTGTCTAAAGAAGAAAATACTACAAATCCTGAAAAAATTACACCGACAGAACTGTTTAAAAATTTTTTGAATGAAAAAAATGGTAAAATAATTTTATTAATTACATTTGTACATTTTATATTACATTCAGAACAGGTTACATCTTTTATAAATGTAAATCTACCTTCGTTAGTAGCGTCTACTTCGCAACTAAATTCTTTGGGTAAAATAGTAATAGGTATATTGATAGGAATTGCATTTATAATGTATTTTTTCTTTTTCCCGGACCACTAAATGAATGTTTGTTTGTTAGTTTATTCTCGAGTCTTTCTAAAAGACCGTTGATACTAAAAGACTCCTGAAAACACGAGACCTTTTCTTTTGGTTTTTTCCAATTTAATGCAGATAAAATGCCCATACTCAATGGCACATAAGCACTTTGATAATCTCTACAACAACCATGAATTCCTGTATTTTGTGATAAACATTTTTGACAAAGTCCGGTTGGTGTTATTTTAAAATATATATGATTATTTTTATGAAATCCATTTTTATTTTGACAATACTTTGATTTAGTGTAAATTAAATACATATCTTTTCCATTTACTTTTGAAATATTACCAAGATCTTCTACGTTGTATCCAGTTGCGTGATTTTTAAAAAATTTTTTAATTTCTATATAAATAGGACTTTGTTTAGAAATAGATATAAGTTCAGAATTTAATACTTGCGGCTCTTCTTCGTATTCGTTTAAATTAATATATTTTGTAATTTCAGTTTTATCGCTTCTTATACTTGTATCTTTAACTAGCGCGAGTATGTTATTCGTGTAGTACTCGACCATTTCTTTATTAGAAATTTTATCTATGTATACATTTTTCAGAATGTATACACGATTTTCATATACACGAGTATTGTCAGAGATTGTACATTTATCGGAACCTATTAATCTAAGTCCATTTTTCTTGTATACACATTTATCTATTATCTTTTCCCAGTCGTTATCGAAATGTTCTACTTTTCCAAAGATTGTTTTAATGCTTACTAAAATATTACTACGAATTTTAATAGCTGTTTCTACGTCAACGATTAAATCTGGCCAGTGAAAGTGAAATCCCTGTTTTATAAACTTTTTGTTTTCTTTTATAATTTCTATGTTTTTATCCGGAATAGTAGAAATACATTTAAGATCTTTAATATTATAAATATTATATATAACATCTTGAATACACTTTAAATAAGGTTCTTCATCTACTATAATCTCTGAAAGTACATCAAAGTCTATAAAAAGTCTAAAAAAATCGGTTTTTTTCTCGACTAAGCAGTTTTTGAACTTTATATTTTTAGCATAAAGTTCTTGAAAAGTAACGTAATCCTCGGATAAATTAAGTTTAAATCCCTCCATAGAATAATGTGTAGTAAGTGAGTTATCCGTTACGATTTTTCCAGTTGAATAAAACCAAAGTTTTAGTGGATTATCCATTATTATTAATTATATATATCTTATGTCTATATATAATTTTAAATAAATGATTAATTTAAATGTATTAATATTTACTGCCACACTTCACGCATTCCATAATTATATCTCGTTCTACCAAAATCAACATCTGGTATTGTAAAATCTAATCCAGCCGTACTAGGTCCTGCACCACTCGAACTCGATCCTGCACCGGATGCCGAAGCAAGTAAAGCTTGTGCTGCCGCTTGTGCTGCCATATATTCTTTTGCTTGTTTAGCGAGTTTTCTGCGTTGTCTTGCCTGTTCCGTTGCTTTCTCTCTAGGAGTCATACCCATGAAGCGAATAGCGTCTGCTGCTGCTCTATCCATTCCGGCTTCTCTTATTGCTTCATATTTTTCAGCAGTTTCCTCAGCTTTGGCTGCACGCCATTTTCTATTTTGTTCAGCAATTTTTCTTTTCTTCTCGATTGCATATGCTATTCTAGGATCTTCCGGTTCTTCTGGACCCTTACCTCCACCCATGGGTAAAACTCCGAATGCTGCTCCAGCACCTGGTGGATTAGATTCCAAATATCTTGCATCTTGACTAGTTGGATTTCTCGCAATCATTCCGCGGGCGTATCTTTGAATAGTAGTCGCATAAGGGGGTGCTGCTCTATGCCATGGGCGGTCTGGAAAAATAATATCTCCGGCAATTTCTCTACGCATACGTTCCCGCACACGGTTTCGGCGTTGATTCCACATCTCACGGAGTGCGTCTTCAGAATCTCTACGGGTATTTCTTGAATCGGATATGCTCCTTGTCGGTTGTAAAACTCCGAACTTATTTTTCATTTTATAACTTATTCCATTACGAGTTAATCTAGACTTTAGTTGTGGTATAGTCAATAAAGTTCTTGTGTATCCTTTTTTGTCTTTTCTCATTTTAAAAATAGAAATCCCATTACGTTTTGCCAACTTTTGAAGAAAACTGAGATATATTCTAACCTTTTCTTTAGCACATTTTCTTTGACCAGGTTTGCGTTTTGGTCTGTATTTGTATCCTGGTGGACATTTTTTATTTACTTTTACACGGCTTGCCTTTTTAATTTTATCGTATTTTGCTTTATCTCTTAGATACGCTTCGCTACCACCCGGTGGAATATCTAATTCCACGCGAATATCTCGCAGCCAATCATTGTAACTATACGGCGCACCACGGCTATAATTCATTTTATTATATTATAAATATTTTTAAAATATTTTAAATTGTATTTCTAGCCATTATCACGCGCCTTCTATTCATAATCATATTCTATTGCCCGGGTAGAAGTAGTTGGATAATTATCGTAAGTATCACCAGTTGGTGTCTTGTCACGGGGATTTATATTTCGCATGTATCTTCTAAGCAATTCAAATCTGGGAAGTCTTCCAGATGTAATTCGAGGAAGAACAATTTCTCTATCGTCACCTCTAAAACCTTCTGTAAATGTAGTACTTTCTATGTCTCCGCTACCACCTATTCCTGTGCGCCATCCGAGTCGACTACGAGTCTCGGCACTATCTAAATCGCGTTGAGCACGCGTCGATTCTAAAGAAGCCTGAGGAAGCATCCTAATTAATCTGTACGCTTCAAGTAAATCTTCGCGATTAGTAGCTGGAGCAGGAACTTCAATTCGAGCAAGTACACGTTCTAGTAGTACTCTAACTGGAGCACCTAAGCTTTCTGTTTCAACTGCTTCGCGAGCAACTTGAGCATAAGATCTAACGGGTTCTGAAGAACTCTGCATTCCGAACTTATTCATTTTATAACTTATTCCATGTCTTGTTAATCTAGACTTTAGTTGAGGTATAGTCAACAAAGTCCTAGTGTAACCTTTTCTGTCTTTTCTTAGTTTAAAAATAGAAATCCCATTACGTTTAGCTAACTTTTGAAGAAAATACAGATTAGAATAACCCCTCATTTATAAATACCAAAGATTTTTTTATAAATGAAAATTTATGATTTTATTAATTATTTACCTTATTTAAATCATTGCAATTGTGGCCGCAGGTGTATTCCAAACACCAAATATATCAGATATAAGTTCGTCTATTTCACTTGCAACCATTTTCATTAAAAATTCAGTATCTTCGCGGATTGCATCGATATGTGCTTCTATTTTCCATAACGATAAATTTACAATTTTAGATATATCCGCAATTTCCCCCTGTGTTGTATAAAATAACACGATTTCTGGATCTTGATCTCTAAATATTCCAA
>Ga0209299_1000032_pt1 | contig 77357 bp, 87 predicted proteins | sample S_140806_MF_Meta_FD_187326 | JGI IMG/M metagenome (GOLD analysis project Ga0209299, IMG submission 187326) | Freshwater microbial communities from Lake Simoncouche, Canada to study carbon cycling - S_140806_MF_MetaG (SPAdes) (version 2) | ecosystem: Environmental > Aquatic > Freshwater > Lake ...
TGGTCACGTGCATCTCGTCGTGGAGGTTGCGCAGCCAGGCCCGCAGCTCCTTGCGCACCTTGGCGTCGAGGGCGCTGAAGGGTTCATCGAGCAGCAGCACGCGGGGCTGCACCGCCAGGGCCCGGGCAAGGGCCACCCGTTGCCGCTGGCCGCCGGAGAGCTGGGAGGGGAAGCGCGATCCGTAGCCCTTCAGCTGCACCAGATCGAGGAGCTCATTGACGCGGCGCTTGATCGCCTCCTTCTTCCAACGGCGCAGCTCCAGGCCAAAGGCCACGTTCTGGCGCACGGTGCGGTGCTTGAACAGGGCGAAGTGCTGAAACACGAAGCCCACCTGCCGGTCCTGCACGGTGCGATCGGTGGCCTCCTCACCGGTGATCCAGATGCGGCCGGTGTCGGCCTGCTCCAGGCCGGCGATCAGGCGCAGCAGGGTGCTCTTGCCCGAGCCCGAGGGGCCCAGCAGGGCCACCAGGGAGCCGCTGTCCACATCCACGCTCACGTCGTCCACGGCGTGGAACGACCCGAAGCTCTTGGTCACGTTGGCAACGCGGATGCCCATGCGGGGTTGCAGCGGAATGAATCAACATGGTGAGGATAACCCTTAAACACGGTGAGGAACCGCTCAACGCCCCCTGCGGCGGGTGTACCGTCCGAATCGGAATCTTTTGCCGAGCCTGTCGCCATGACCGTTGCCCTACCGCGCCGCGGACCTGGCCTGCCGCGCTGGCTCCGGCCGAACGTGCCGTGGACCATCACCTGGACCTATCTCAGCCTGGTGCTGTTCCTCCCCCTCGCGGGCATGCTCCTCAAGGCCGCCGGCGTGGGCCCAGCCTCCTTCTGGGAGACGGCCACCAGCCCCCTGGCCCTGAGCACCTACCGCATGAGCTTCGGCATCGCGGCTGTCGCCAGTTTGTTCAACGGCGTGTTTGGCCTGCTGATCGCCTGGGCCCTGATCCGCTCCCGCTTCCCCGGCCAAAAGGTGCTCGATACCCTGATCGACCTCCCCTTCGCCCTGCCCACGGCCGTGGCGGGCCTGGCCCTCTCCTATGTGTATGGAACGGAGGGCTGGTTGGGCGCGCCGATTCAGCGGCTCACCGGCCTGGAGGTGTCGTTCACGCCCTTGGGGGTGGCGGTGGCGATGGTGTTCATCTCCCTGCCCTTTGTGGTGCGCACCGTGGAGCCGGTGCTCCGCTCGCTGGAGCGGGAACAGGAGGAGGCCTCCTGGTGCCTCGGGGCTAGCTCGGCCCAGACCTTCTTCCGGGTGGTGCTGCCCCAGCTGATGCCGGCCATCCTGGCCGGCATCGCCCAGGGCTTCAGCCGGGCGGTGGGGGAGTACGGCTCGGTGGTGATGATCTCGAGCAACGTGCCCTTCAAAGATCTGATCACCCCCACCCTGATCGTGCAGATGATCGAGGAGTACGACATCGACGCCGCCACGGTGATCGGCTCGGTGATGCTGATCTTCTCCCTGGTGAGCCTTGTGGTGATCAATGCCCTGCAGGTCTGGGGGCAGCGTTATCAAGGGGGCGACGCGAGCGGTTGAGCCGCCCGATCCCGCCCTCCTCCTCGGTTTCACCTTTCCGGTTCACCCTTCCGTGACCTTCCGGCCGCAGCCATCCAGCCCGATTCTCCCCATGGCCTTCACCATCCCCCCCCTCCAGGACCTCAGCCCTCCCCGCCGGGTGAAACCCTCCTTCCGCGTCAGTAACTTCCTGCCGGCCCTGATCCCGATCCTGGCCTGCCTTTATGTGGGGGTGGTGATCCTGGTGCCGGCCCTGGCCGTGGTGGTGCAGGCCTTCGCCAAGGGATTCGGGGTGTTTCTCGACAACTTCAAATCGCCCGAACTCCTCTCCGCCCTGCGGCTCACCTTGATCGCTACGGCGATCGCCGTGCCCTGCAATGCCATCTTTGGGTTGGCGGCCGCCACCGCGATTGCCCGCCGCCGCTTCCCCGGCAAGGCCCTGCTGCTGAGCATCATCGATCTGCCCTTTTCGATCTCGCCGGTGGTGGTGGGCCTGATGCTGGTGCTGCTCTACAGCCCCAGCCATGGCGTCTTCGCTGGCCTGCTGGCGAGCACGGGCTGGAAGATCATCTTCTCAATCCCCGGCATCGTGCTGGCCACGATTCTCGTGACCTTCCCCTTCATGGCCCGGGAGGTGATTCCCCTGCTGGAGGAGGAGGGCTGGGACCAGGAGGAGGCGGCCCGTACCCTCGGTGCCAGCGACTGGCAGGTGTTCTGGAAGGTCACCCTGCCCTCGGTGCGCTGGGCGGCCCTCTACGGCTTGATTCTCACCACCGCCCGGGCCCTCGGCGAGTTTGGAGCGGTGTCGGTGGTGAGCGGCAACATCCGCGGCGAAACCCAGACTCTGCCGCTGTTCGTGGAGGATGCCTACAAGCAATACCACACTGAAATGGCCTTCGGCGCCTCCCTGGTGCTGGCCACCGTGGCGATCGTGTCGCTGCTGCTCAAGTTCGCTGTGGAACAGCTGATGGAGCGCGACCGCAGCGCCGTGAAGGGCGGGGAGGAGTGAAGCGCCCCTTTCACGGAGCCTCTCTTCAGCGATTGGGCTGGGGCGTGGTGCGCAGGTAGGGGCGGACCTCGGTCACGCCCTTGGGGAACTTGGCGCGGGCGTCCTCGGTGGAGATCGAGGGCACCAACACCACGTCATCGCCGCCCTTCCAGTTCACCGGCGTGGCCACGGAGTGATCGTCGGTGAGCTGCAACGAATCGATCAAGCGCAGGATCTCATCGAAGTTGCGGCCGGTGCTGGCGGGATAGGTGATCTGGAGCCGCAGTTTCTTGTTGGGGTCGATGATGAAAACCGAACGCACCGTCAGGTTGTTGAGGGCGTTGGGGTGGATCATGTCGTAGAGATCGCTCACCTTTTTATCGGCGTCGGCGAGGATCGGATAATCCACCGTGGTGTTCTGGGTTTCGTTGATGTCGCCGATCCAGCCCTTGTGGCTTTCGGCGATGTCAACGCTCAGGGCGATGGTTTTGACGTTGCGCTTCTCCCACTCGGGGCGGAGTCGTAGAGATTGATGGGACCGAGCTGGGAGTCCTGGGTGAAATCGGGAACGGTGTCGCCGAGTCGCAGCGCCATGGAGGAGGTAAAAAGTTTACCACCACCCTTGCGCCACTCCCTGGGGGGTCGGTGTGGTTTCAGCTAGCCCCACTGGTGTTCGTAGCTACGTCAGCACCGCACTGCCGACCTCCGGATTCTCAGCCGGCTCCTGCCGCGACGGATGCAGCCAGCAGGAGGGCAGCGCTTCACCCGAAGGGAAGCGGAGCTCGTCCTTCGGCCAGGGCTGGGGATCCTGTAGCTCCTCGCCGGCATGGAGGCGCCCCAGCACCTGCGCTTCAAAGGGATCGAACAACTGGGTGAGGTCGAGCACCTCCACCAAGGGGCTGTCGTCGTCGAGCTGGATGGTGAGGAACATGGGGCGGGCTGGCCCGCGGCGCCAATGCCTCCCGGCCGCAGCATCGCCACGGCGCGCCGAACCCCCTCGGTGCCTCTGCTGGGGCGCACCCGGGCAGACTCCTTCCATCTGCCCTCCACTCATGCGTGCCGGTTCCAGTCCCCGGCCGCTTCGGCTGGCCCCAGCCCTGCTGCTGATCTGGTTGCTGGCCCTCGTGCTCGCCCTGGTGGGTCTGGGGGACCAGCCCCTGCGTGACTGGGATGAGGGGATCGTGGCCCGGGTGGCCTTGGAGCTCAGCCAGGCCCCCTGGAGCGAGAAGCTCCTGCCCACCTTCTGGGGCGAGCCCTACCTCAACAAGCCGCCGGCGATCCATCTGCTGATCGCCGCCGTGATCGGCCTCTGGCGCGCCGTGGTGCAGGCACCAGCGGAGGCCCTGCCGCCGGAGTGGGTGGTGCGGCTGGGCCCGGCCCTCCTATCGACCTGCCTGCCGCCCCTGCTGGCCCTGGTGCAGCTGCGGCTGCGCCCCGCCGAGGGGGGCACGGCCCTGGCCACCGCCGCCCTCGCTCTCACCCTGATGCCCCTGGCGCGCCATGGGCGTCTGGCCATGCTGGATGGCGCCCTGCTGGTGGCCATGGCCCTGCAGTGGTGGGCCGTGCTGGGCCTCGATCAACGCCTCGGTCAACACCTCGATCAACGCCTCAAACCACGCCCTAGCCGGAACCTGGGGCTCGCCCTGGTGGCTGGCCTGGCCACCAGCCTGCTGCTGCTGCTCAAGGCTCCCGCCGCCCTGCCGCTGCTGCTGGCGGTCCTGGCCCTGCGCTGGTTGGAACCGGATCAGCCCCAGCTCCCTTGCTGGCCGCTGCTGCTGGGCCTGGCCCTCGGGTTGTTGCCGGGATTGGGCTGGCATGGCCTCCACCTGATGACGCGGGGCCCCGATGCCTTGGCGATGTGGACCAGCCAGGGGTTTGCCCGGGTGGGTGGTTCGCTCGAGGGCCATAGCGGCGGGCCGGGGCCGCCCCTGCTGGAGCTGCTCAAGGGAGGCTGGCCCTGGCTTCCCCTGTGGCCGTTTGGTCTGGCCCTGGCTTGGCGCCAGCGCCGCCAGCGCGCTGGTTACTGGAGCCTGGGCCTCACGGTGGTCACGGCCCTGCTGGTGTTGCCGCTGCGCACCCAGCTGCCCTGGTACAGCCTGTTGCTGTGGCCCCCCTTCTGTCTGGTCTGCGCTCCGGTGCTGGCCTGGCTGATCCGCCCCGGCCGCGAAGGTCGGCCCCCCGCCGCGGTTCTGGCCGCCGCCATCCCCTGGTTCTGGTGTGGTCTGGGCGTGCTGCTGCTGCTGGCCTATCCAGCGGCGTCGCTAGGAATCCTGCCCCTGCCGCCAGCCACCCGGCCGCTGCTGCTCAGCCTTGGGGTTGCCTTGCTGGCCGGCGGCGGCCTGCTGCTCGGTCGTGGGCTGGCCGGCCGTAGGGCGGGGGGGCTGGTCCTGGTCGGGGGGGTGTGGCTCACCCTGGCCCTGCTGCTGAGCGGGCCCCTCTGGCTCTGGGAGCTAAATGAATCCTGGCCGGTGGGGCCCGTTGCGGCCCTGGCGCGCCGACAGCCGGTCGGGGCCGCCGCCCCCCCCCTGGTGCTCTGGCGCGAGGCCGAAAGACCCAGCCTGAGCTGGTACGCCGGCCGTCGGGTGCGCGGCAGCGCAGGGCCAGAGGATCTGCCGCCTTCGGCCCAAGGCGAGCGCCTGCTGCTCAGCCGTGGACAACCTGTGGCAAGCGATCTGAACTGCGCGCCGATTGAGCGAGCCGGAGAGTTCCACCTCTACCGCTGCCTTCCATAAGGGTTGGCTGCGGTGGCTCCGGCGCCGCCGGGGTGGGGTTCACTAAAACCCAAAGATCTCAGCGGTTCGCGGTCTCGCCGGAGGAGCCGTCCCCACTCAGCAGGTTGTCCTTGCTGGAGCGCAGGGATTTCCAGAGTTTGCGGATTTCGGCGTAGGCCCCTTCCTGGCTCAGCTTGCCGTTACTCTGCAGGCCCACGATCAGCCCCACCCGTTCGGCGAAGCTTTCCAGGTTCTGGTGGAAGGCCAGTCGCTCCGGGGACCAGTCGGAGCCCCGGTAGCTGCCATGGGCCTCCATTGGGGAGGACACGCCTGAGCCGGCACTCTGGTCGCCATCGCGGGGGGAGGGAAACACTCCCTGGTCGTCGTTTGCCACCGCACACCATCACTTGGGGGCAAGTTAGCGAGGCATGGCCCGGTTCATGCCACGGCATGGTTGGCGTGAGCATCCCCACGTGACAAGGGCGACAGCGATTCCGTAGCGGCTTCCCTGGAATACTCGCAACGACTTGAGGGGTCATGGTTCAGAAGCTCCGCGTCTGGATTCCGCCGGTGGGCTGCTGCTTGCTGCTTCAGGCTGCGATCATCGGGACGGGCCTTGTGCTCCACCGCTGCATCGAGCCCCATCCCCCGTGCTGCGACTCACCCCTGGCGCTCTGACCTCGAATCTGCTTGAGCAGCGGCCTGCCGAGCTTCCCGCCGATCTCTTTGTGCATGGTGGCGTTGCGCCCACCCACATTGATCTGATCATCTTCGCGTCGGAAGGCCCCCGGCGTCAGGCCTTCACCTCCCACGATCTGCTCGAGGCCATCCACCAGCTCCGCGTGCCCGTGTGGGTGCGGATCCGAGGCCTGGCCGATGCACGGGGCATCCAGAGCCTTCTCGACGATCTCGGGGTGCCCCCCACCCTGGCGGAGCCCCTGCTGCAGCCACCCCAGCGGCCCCAGGTGGACTGCCTCGATGAGGTTCTGATGGTGGTGATCCACCGCCTTCGCTTCGGCGCCCAGGCCACCTCCCTGGTGAGTGACCAGGTGGGCGTGATGCTGATGCCGGGCCTGTTGATCAGCGTGGAGGAGTCGTGTCAGGGGGAAGCCTTTCCGGATCTCACCCGCTGGCTGATCTCCAGCCATGCGGCGGTGGAGGACCGGGACCTCGATGACATCCTCCATTTCCTGATCGACGACCTCCTCGATGATCTCTTCCCGATGCTGGAGCGGATCGCCCACAGCCTCGATCAGCTGGAGGAGAAGGTGCTCGGCCGCCCGAACCCCGGCCAGCTGGCCCGCACTTTCCAGTTCCGAGGCTGTCTGCGCACGATCCGCACCCAGGTGTGGCCGCTGCGCCACCAGATCCGCATGCTGGTGCGGGAGCGCCAGCCCCTGCTCGGCCCGGAGGCCACGGCGGGCTTTCAGGAAATGGCCGAGATGGTGGAGCTGCTCCACGAAAACTGCGAGCTGTTGCGCAACCAGTGCGATGCGATCTCCCAGGCCTACGCCGCCAGCGTGGGCAATCGTATGAACCAGGTGATGAAGACCCTCACCATCCTCACGAGCATCTTCGCGCCGCTCACCCTGATCGCCGGGATCTACGGCATGAATTTCGAGGTGATGCCGGAGCTGCATCTGCGTTATGGCTATTTCGCGGCCCTCGTCCTGATGGTGGTCGTGGCAGCTGGACAGACCTACTGGCTATGGCGGCGCGGCTGGTTCGAGGATTGGACCCAGCGCCGCTGATCGGCCCTGGCGCAGCCGGCACCATGGAGTGATTCTTGATCAGCTCTTAACCCTTTCCTAACGACTTAGCTCAGCCCTCTCCGCTATTCAAGGGTAGACCCAAACCCTGGCTCCTCGATGACCTTCGCCAAGAAGGCCCTTTGCTTCGGCATCCTCGGCTCCATGGCCGCAGGTCTGGCTGCTTCCGCTCAAGCCACCCTCAACGGAGCCGGTGCCACCTTCCCGGCGCCCTTTTACCAAAGCGCCTTTGCCTCCCTCGCCGGCCAGGGCACCAAGGTGAACTACCAGTCTGTGGGCTCCGGTGCCGGGGTGAAGCAGTTCATCAAGGGCACGGTCGATTTTGGCGCCACCGATGAGCCGATCAAGGCTTCCGATGCCGCCAAGGTGAAAAGGGGCGTGGTTCAGTTCCCTACGGTGGGCGGCACGATCGCGATCGCCTACAACAAAGCCGATTGCGCCGATCTGAAGCTCACCCAGAAGCAGCTGGTGGATGTCTTCATGGGCAATATCAAGACCTGGGATGCTCTCAAGTGCGGCAAGGGTCCGATCACGATCGCCCACCGCTCCGATGGTTCTGGCACCACCTTCGCTTTCACAAACTCCCTTTCGTCTTTCTCGCCTGCCTGGACTCTTGGCGCAGCCAAGAGCGTGAATTGGCCCGTGGGTGTGGGCGGCAAAGGCAATGAAGGTGTGGCCGGTGTCCTCACCAACACCCCTGGCTCGATCGGTTACATCAACCAGGCTTTCGTGAAGGGTCCTCTCAAAGCCGCCGCCATCCAGAACCGCTCCGGCGCTTTCGTGAAGCCGAATCTCAAATCGGGTATCGCTGCCCTTTCGAATATCAAGCTCGATGGCAATCTCGCTGGCGAGGATCCCAACCCCGCCGGCGCGGGCAGCTATCCCATCTCCACTCTCACCTGGATTCTGGCTTACGATAATGGCAATGGTCCAAAGGCTGGAGCCGTCCGCAAGGCCCTTCTCTATCTGTTGAGCCCCGCCGCCCAAAATCGTGCTGACGACCTCGGTTATGTGCCCCTGAGCAACTCGATCCTGGCCGCCAGCCGCAAGGCCGTTACGCGCATCTCTGACTGATCGATCTGATCGATCCGCCGGGTCCATAGAGCCGGTCGCAGCGTTCAATCGGCATCGCCTGTATCGACCCGGTGGTTTCCCCACCGGGTCTTTTTGTCTTATTGCGCTCTTAACCCAACGACTACCGGTTCTTGGTTTGGCGGTTGGTTTCCCTCCATACAATTCGTAGGACATCGGCAGCACAGACCATGGTGTTCACGCCTTCCCGTGAAGCCGGCAGCAGCAGCGATGCCTTCCGCAATCTGCTGGAAGACAGCTATCACAAACGCAGCCTCATCCACCTGGCCGGCGGCAGCCAGGTGCCGTTGCTGCGCAACAACGTCTGGTTGGTCGTGCGGGGCATGGTGAAACTCGGCGCCATCACCATTCATGGCGACGATCTCCTCCTCGGCCTGGCGGGACCGAGTGAACCCTTTGGTGAGCCCCTCAGCGGTGTCGAGGCGTTCGAGGCCCGCACTCTCTGCGACACCGACCTGCTTTGCCTCACCCTCCAGGACATCCAGACCGACCCGGCCCTCTCCGCCGGCATGCTGCAGGCCCTTACCCAGCGCTACCGCCAGAGCCAGGCCCTGCTGGGCCTGATGGCCCTGCGCCGGGTGGAGGAACGGGTGCGGGGCTTCCTGGAGCTGATCGCCAGCGACTACGGCCAGCCCTGTGAGGAGGGGCTGCGCCTCAACCTCCGCCTCACCCACCAGGAGGTGGCCAGCGCCCTGGCCACCACCCGCGTCACCGTGACCCGGGTGATCGGCAATCTTCGCGATGAGGGGTGGCTCCGCACCGATGCTCAGCGCCGCCTGGTGATCAGCCATCTGCCCCGCCGTTGATCTCAGATTTTTGGCAAGAGCCCATCAGCCCTGACAATGGGCTGATGCCCTCCTCCCTGCTCGTCGTCGAAGACGACGACACCATCCGCGAAACCATCCGCGATGCCCTGATTCTCGAGGGTTTCGAGGTCACCGCCTGCGGCAACGGCCGCGATGCGCTTCAGAGTCTCCAGCGGGCCAGCGGCACCGAGGAGTCCTTCGCCCTGGTGGTGCTCGATCTGATGCTGCCCGGCCTCGGGGGGCTTGAACTTTGTCGCCAGCTGCGCAAGGCCGGTGACGCCACCCCGATCCTGGTGGTCAGCGCCCGCGACACCGAGGCGGATCGAGTGCTGGGTCTGGAGGTGGGTGCCGACGACTACCTGATCAAACCGTTCGGCATGCGCGAACTGGTGGCCCGCTGCCGTGCCCTGCTGCGGCGCAGTAGCAGTGGGGCCACCTCGTCCCGCCAGGTGGTGCATGGCAACCTCTGTCTCTACCCCGAGGAGTGCCGCGTCACCCGCGATGGCCTGGATGTGAATCTCTCCCCCAAGGAGTACCGCCTGCTGGAGCTCTTCATGCACCATCCCCGGCGGGTCTGGAGCCGCGACAAATTGTTGGAGCAGGTGTGGGGGCATGATTACTTCGGTGACAGCAAAACCGTGGACGTGCACATCCGCTGGCTACGGGAGAAACTGGAAGTCAATCCATCCGCACCTGAGCATCTCGTCACGGTCCGGGGCTTCGGGTATCGCTTCGGCTAGTGGTTGCCCTGCTGGCCCTGGTGATTGGACTGGCCCTGGGCGGCTGGATCGCCCACCGCCGCGGCCGCAAGCAGGCCCGGGCCAGCGCTATCGAACGAAGTCGGCTGCTGGGCTGGATCGACGCCGCTCCCGTGGGCTGGCTGATCCTCGATCCGCTCAATGGGGTCCAGGTGATCAACACTCGGGCCGAGCAGTTGCTCGGCACCTCGGCGGCCACCCTCCCGGCCGGGCAGCCGCTGGAGCGTCTCTGCCCTGATCCAGACCTAGCCGGGGTGATCCAGGACACCCGCTGGCGCAACCGTTCCCAGCGGCTGGACCTGCCCCGGGGCGATCAGGAGTTGGAGCTGCTCACCCTGCCGGGACGGGACCGCTGGGTGAGTGTGGTGATCCAGAACCGCCGCTCGCTGGAAGCCCAGCTCGATCAGCAGGAGCGCTGGGTGAGCGATGTGGCCCACGAACTGCGCACGCCCCTCACCGCCCTGTTGCTGGTGGGCGACAGCCTCGCCGCCCAGGTCAACAGCCGCAACGCGGTGCTGGTGGAGCGGCTGCAGCGGGAGTTGCTGCGTCTGCAGGAACTGGTGAACGACCTGCTCGAGCTCTCCCGGCTGGAGAATGCCTTGCCCACCGCTCCAGCTCCCCGACCCCCGGTGGCGCTGCGCCCCCTATTGGAACAGGTCTGGACCGGTCTGCGGCCCCTCGCCGACCCCCGGGGGGTGCCCTTGCTGTTGGCGGAAAGTCCCGCCGATGACGGGGCTGCGGTCGTGCGAGGGGATGGCTCGCGTCTGCACCGACTGTTCTACAACTTGCTCGATAACGCCCTGCGCTACAGCCCCGATGGCGAGCCCGTGGCGGTTGATCTGCGTTGCGGGGGCGGTTGGTGTCGGATCACGGTCCGCGACCACGGACCAGGCCTCAGCGAGGAAGACCAGGAGCGCCTGTTCGAGCGCTTCTACCGCGGCGATCCGAGCCGGGCCCGCAGCCGCAGGGGCGGAACTGGGCTCGGCCTGGCGATCGTGCGCCAGATCGCCCTTACCCATGGTGGCAGGGTCGAGGCGAGCAACCACCCCGCCGGCGGTGCCCTGCTGGAAGTGCTGTTGCCATTGGCCAATCAGATAAGAACTTCGTAGAAAAGCCCAGGCCAGGTCAGACTCGATTGGCGAACAAGAAGCTCATTTGTGCGCTGACTTCTTCAATGTCATGAGATTTTTCTTCAATCATCAGCCTGTTTTGCAATGGGTATATTCCGCTTTCTTTGTATCCTTGCAATGGTCCTGGCGTAATCACGTCGTTATTTTCGCCTGCCCACCAGCAACTTTTCGGGCTCGCGTGGCAGGGGCCGCCCTCGCGGCCCTGGCGGCTGGTCCCGCCACCAGACTGATCCCATTTTGCCCTGGGGCCCGTTCACGGGAGGGGGGAGCGGACCAACCAGAGCGTGGAATCCTCCACCCAGAGGAGCAGCAAACCATCGTCGAGGCGCACCAGCTTGCGGTGTCGGATGTCGGCCCCGCTGCCGCGGGCCTGGCTGAGGGGCAGCTCCCGAACCGCCAGCTCCGCCGGCAAGCCCTGCAGTGAGCCTGGGGCGGGCCGGCTCGGTTTCGCCAGGGTCCAGAGCCGCAGGTCGGCCGCGATACCCCGTGGGGCTGCACCCACCCTCGGGGTCCGCGCCAGATCCCCGCCGGAGGCCTTACCCGCCAACTCCGGGCCCGGGGTGCCACCGCCGCTGCGCGGATCGGCCTTCTCGTCCCGTCCCGGCTCTGGGGCCTCTTGGGCGCTGGCGCTTCCGGCGTCATTCAGGCCCTTCTCCAGGGCGAGACGGGCCGGCGATCCAGCTCCGAGGGCCAGGGGGAGCGGGGCCATCGGGGTCGGAGCCGCTTGGCTTCCGCCCACCTTCGGCCGCACCAGCCTGGAGGCGGCCCTGGGAGCGCCGGGACTGGCTCCGGCCTTCACCTGGGTTGTCCGCGCCGCCGTTGCCTGCCGACCGAGCTCGAGATCGGGCTTTCCAGGCCCGCGGTCTCTTCCCGGGAGGGCCGTCTGGTTAGGGGCCTGGCCTCCGGTTGGAGGGGGGAGGGGCGCGGCGGGGGGCAGGGGAATGCTCCCCGCCTCCAGGGCCAGGGGTTCTTCCCGGCTGAACTGCAGCAGCATCGGTGTGTCATCCGCTGCCTTGAGCCCCTCGGGCGGTGGCTGGCGACGGCGCATCATCTGCCAGCCGGCCAGGGCGAGCAGGTGCAGCAGCACCGCCGCCAGCACACTTAGCCGCCATGCCTTCGCCGTGGCTTTCATGGCAGTTGCAACTCCAGGGGCACGCCCGAGGTTTCCAGGGCAGCCGCTGCCTGGCGCACCACCCCCCAGGGCACGGCGGGATCGGGGATCAGTCGCAGCACCGGCAGGCTCTGTTGCGGCTGATCCTTGGCATCGGCCAGCAGTTCGGCCACCTCCTGGGCCCTCACCTGCCGATTCCAGAGGCGCAGCTGACCGGTGGGATCCAGGTTCAGGGCCAGCACGCCCCGTTGGGCAGGGCGCTGGGCGATCCGCTGGGGTACCACCACCAGTGCCGTGGTGAGCACAGCCAGGCCGGTGCTCACCACGGTGAGTCCCAGGGCGTCCAGTTGGGTCCTCCCGTTCATGGCTCTCGCGCAGGGATGGCGAGCACCGCAGCGGCGGCACCGCTGCGGCGTAGCCAGGCCAGTGAGTGGGACACTTGCCCCACCCCCAGGGCCGCGGAGGGCAGGTAACGCACCGGTTGGGTTGCACCCTGCTGGCGCAGTAGGCCTGCGAGCGCGCCCCGGCCGATCGGATCCCCGTTGAGAAACCACCGTCCTCCTGGGGATTCCACCACCCGCAGGCTCTCCCCGGCCACCGCCAGGGGGGCATCCGCGTCAGCGGCCACCGGTTCAGGCCGGTCCACCAGCACCGGCACCGCCGCCACGGCGCCGCAGGTGAGCAGGGTGAAGGCCACCAGGCTCTGCAGCATCAGGCTCATTCGGCTGTCTCCACCGGGCCGCGCCGTTCTCGCCGCAACACGTTGATCTGCCAGTGCCTCAGGCCCTGGTTGGTGAGCAGGCCGGCGCTGGCCACCAGGCTCACCACCAGTCCGGCGGCTGTGCTGAGCAGCACCTGTCCGTAGGTCGCCAGGCTCGCCCCGGGGGGAAGTTCCAGGCGCGGTCCCAGCTGGGCCAGCACCCCCATCAGGCCGGTCACGGTGCCGATCAGCCCCAGCATGGGGGCCAGCAGCGCGGCTCCCTGGAGTAGGGGTTCGCCGAAGCCCATCGCCAGATCCCAGTCTTCAAGGCTCTCCTCCAAACGCCCGGCCTCGCCACCTGCGGCGATCCGTTGCCGCCAGGTCCTCGATCGGGCCTGCCGCCGCCGCCACCAGTGGATCCAGAAGCGGGTCCGCTCGATCACCAGGGTGAGCACGGCCACGGAGAGCAGCAGCAACAGCAAGCCGCTCAGGCTCGGCAGCAGCGGGAAGGGTCGCGACACCAGGGATCGAGTGATGACCGGTTGGCCGAATCCTATGAAGCGGCGGCGCGGCGGGAAGGTGTCAAGACATCTTGACAGGGCGGGATCACCGCCTCTGATTAGGGTTGTCGAAAGCAGCGGCCCCGGATCCCCGCATGAGCCCCATCCTTGCCGACAACAGCTTGAGCATCGGCCACACGCCCCTGGTGCAGTTGAACCGGGTGACGGATGGTTGCCACGCCAAAGTGCTGGCCAAGATTGAGGGTCGCAATCCGGCCTATTCGGTGAAGTGCCGGATTGGCGCCGCCATGATCTGGCAGGCCGAAAAGGACGGACTGCTGGGATCAGGCCGGGAGCTGATCGAACCCACCAGCGGCAACACGGGCATTGCCCTGGCCTTTGTCACGGCATCCCGCGGGATCCCCCTCACCCTCACGATGCCGGAAACGATGAGCATGGAGCGGCGCAAGCTGCTCACCGCCTACGGAGCCCGCCTGGTGCTCACCGAGGGGCGCCTGGGCATGGGTGGCGCTATCGCGGCGGCCCGGGAGATGGTCGAGAGCCATCCCGACCGCTACCTGATGCTCCAGCAGTTCAGCAATCCAGCCAATCCCCGTATCCACCACGACACCACCGCTCCGGAAATCTGGGAGGACACCGCCGGAGAGGTGGACGTCTTCGTGTCCGGTGTGGGCACCGGGGGCACGATCACGGGCGTGAGTCGTTATTTCAAGCAGACCCGTGGGCGCTCGATCGTGTCGGTGGCGGTCGAACCGCTCAACAGCCCGGTGATCGGCCAGACCCTCTCGGGGGCGCCGCTTCGCCCCGGGCCCCACAAGATCCAGGGCATCGGAGCGGGCTTCGTGCCGGAGAACCTGGATCTGAGTCTGATCGATCGGGTCGAGACGGTGAGTGATGAAGAGGCCGTGACGATGGCCCGGCGGCTCATGAAGGAGGAGGGCATCCTGGCGGGTATCTCCTGTGGTGCCGCCACCACGGCGGCCCTGCGACTGGCCAGGGAGGAGGCGTTCGCCGGCCAGACCATCGTGGTGGTGCTGCCCGATTCCGGTGAGCGCTACCTCAGTTCCGTGCTGTTCGAAGGGGTGTTCAACGAGAAGGGGCTCGCGGCTGTCTGAGCGGGATGAGCGCGATCAGCTCGCCATCGTCACGAACTCCTCAGCCACCGTGGGGTGCAGGGCCATGGTGCGGTCGAAGTCGGCCTTGGTGGCCCCCATCCCCACGGCGATCGCCGCCATCTGGATGATCTCGGCGGCATGGTCGCCCACCATGTGGCAGCCGAGCACCCGGTCGCTGGCCACGTCCACCACGAGTTTGAGCAGCACCGCCGGTCCTCGCTTCGCGAGGGCCTGGGTCATCGGACGGAAGCGCGCCCGGTAGACCCGCACCCCCTCGCTGCCGTGGCGGCGGAGAGCCTCCTCCTCGCTGAGCCCCACGGTGGCCAGCTCCGGTTGGCTGAACACGGCACTCGCCACCAGATCGTGGTTCACTCGCCGGGGACGGTTGCCATAGGTGCTGTCGGCGAAGGCGCGGCCCTCATCGATGGCTACGGGGGTGAGGTTGATGCGGTCGGTCACATCGCCCACCGCAAAAATGTGGGGCACAGTCGTGGCCTGGTCCGGGTCCACGGGAATCCGCCGATCGACCACCTGCACACCCGCTGCCTCCAGGTGCAGTCCCTCCAGGAACGGCTTGCGGCCCGTGGCCAGCAACACGCCGCCACAGCCGATCGCCTCCCCGGTGGCGGTGCGCAGGCTGAGGCCTTCTCCATTCCGTTCGATGGCGCTCGGCACTGTGCTGGTTCGTACATCGATGCCGGCGGCCACCATCGCCTCCTGCACATGGGCCGCAGCCTCCCCATCAAACCCCCGCAGGATCCGCTCCCCCCGCACGATCTGGATCACCTCCACACCGAGGCCGTGGAGAATGCCGGCGAATTCGCAGGCGATGAATCCCCCGCCGACCACCACCACCCGCTGCGGCAGCTCCCGGAGTTCGAACAGGTCGTCGCTGACCCAGCCAAGATCGGCACCCGTTATCGGTGGGCGGACGGGGCGCCCGCCCACGGCGATCAGGATCCTCTCCCCCCGCAGCAGGCGCCCCTCTCCCCGGGAGTCGGTTACCGCCACGGTGTGCTCGTCAACAAATCGTCCCCAGCCCGGTACCAGGTCAACCCCCGCCTTTTCGAGGAAGCCGAGGTGGAGGTCGTGGAGGCGATCCACCTCGGCCCGCACCGCCGCGAATACCCGGGGGGGGTCGCAGCGCAGACCCTCCGCTTGCAGGGGGAACCAGCCATGGCTGGGGGCGTCGGCGAGCCACTGGCGATAGGCGGCGCCATAGACCAGCAGCTTTTTGGGCACACAGCCCCGGATCACGCAGGTGCCCCCGACCCGATCGCCTTCCACGATGGCCACCCTGGCCCCGTAGGAAGCGGCCCGCTTGGCGGCGGCGAGGCCGCCGGATCCAGCCCCGATCACGAGCAGATCGACGTGGTCAGGGGCAGCGGGGGTCGGCACGGGGGGCTGGCGGGAATGGGGCGTGGGATGCCCCTGTGGTCGCATTCTGTGGGACGTTGCGCTTATTGCGGATTCAAGAGTGGTATGGATCTATTTCTGGTTTCGTTCAAAGTCGAAGCCCTAGGGGGCGAAACTGCAGCTCAAGCGCTTGGAGCCTCGCTACACGGTTCCCGTGCTCAGCGTGCGGATCACGGCCGAATTGATCACAACCACAGATAACCACCATGGTGTGTCAGGGATATCAGCGCCCGCAGAGCTTGTATCCAATCCTACGAGGTGATCCCCACCATTATGGCCTACACCCTGCGACTCTGCCAGCACTCTGATTCCCAGGTTGTTGAACGTCAGGCAAGGCTGCTGTGGAGGAACGATGTGATGCGGGTCGATTGTGTGGGGATAGGTTTTGATGAGTCGATACAGGTTGATTCTTGCACATTTCTTAGCACGCTCATTCTGAATTCCCGGATCTTCCAGGATGGCGCTGAGTGAATCATGCATAAAAAAGCCCCCAGTTGCTGGGGGCCTAGGGTTTGGCCTGACTTGATTCAGAGTGCTGAATCGCCGCGATCTCCGGTGCGAATTCGGATGGCCGTTTCCACAGAATTCACGAAGATCTTGCCATCGCCGATCTCGCCCGTTCGGGCGGCTTCCATGATGGCTTCGATGGCGGACTCGACCTTGGAATCGTCAAGTACCACAATGATCTTGGATTTTTGGAGAAAATCCACGGTGAATTCATTGCCACGATAACGCTCCACTTGGCCCTTCTGGCGACCGAAACCGCGCACATCACTGACGGTCATGCCCACGATGTCGAGGGCGACCAGAGCGGTCTTGACGGCATCAACCTTGGAGGGACGCACGAGGGCTGTAATCATTTTCATAGGGTTCTCCGCCTTAGTTGGTCATCGGATCGTAGGCTTCTTCCCCGTGGGCCACAAAATCGAGACCCCGTTCCTCATCGGATTCGTTCACGCGCAGCGGCATGAAAAGCTTGACGAACCAGAGGATCAGGGCCGTGCCCAGACCCACGAAACCGTAGGTGAACAGAACGGCCTTGAATTGGGCCAAGAACAGGCCGGCATTGCCACCCTCTTCCATGATCTTTGCGGAGAGGGGGAAGTAGTCTGCGGAAACCAGCGACTTGGCCGCAAGAACGCCGGTGAGCAGGGCACCAACGGTGCCGCCGACTCCGTGCACCATGAAGGTGTCAAGGGAATCGTCGAACTTGATTGCAGACTTGATCTGAACGGCGATGAAGCAGGCGAGGGCGGTGAGAGCACCTATCAGGATTGACTGGGGCAAGTAGACGAAACCGGCGGCGGGAGTGATCCCCACCAGTCCGGCCACCGCACCGGTTGCAGCTCCCACGGCGGTGGGTTTGCCATCCTTGAACCATTCAATCAAGCACCAAGCCAGTAGACCGGCAGAAGCAGAGGTGGTGGTGGTGAGGAAGGGATAGCCAGCGGTCTTGGCGGCGAACATGCTGGCGCCGTTGAAACCGAACCAGCCGAACCAAAGCAGACCTGCACCCAGAAGGATGAAGGGAACGTTGTGGGGAGGACGCTTGCTGTTCGGCCAGGTGCTGCGTTCGCCGATGATCGCGGCAGCAACGAGGGCCGCCACGCCCGAGGCAATGTGCACCACGGTGCCACCGGCGAAGTCGATGGCTCCAACGCTGCCGAAGGGGCCGAGGAAACCACCGCCCCACACCATCTTGGCCATCGGCGAGTAGATCAGCAGGCTCCAGATCAGGCAGAACCAGAACCAGGCCTTGAAGCTCACCCGTTCAACGATGGCACCCGAGATCAGGGCCGGGGTGATGATCGCGAACATGCCCTGGAAGAGGGCAAAGGAGGAGGCGCTCAGGTTGAAGCCGTCGGCTAGGGGGGCGTCGCCAAATTCGCCGCCGAGTCCGTTCATCCACATCGATCCGAGCCCACCGATGAAGGGGCTCTTGAAGCCGGTGTCGAAGGCAAGGCTGTAGCCGATCACCACCCAGAGCACCCCGATGAGCCCCATCAGGAAGAAGCTCATCATCATGGTGTTCAGCACGTTCTTCGAGCGGGTGAAGCCGCCGTAGAAGAAGGCCAGGCCTGGAGTCATCAGCAGCACCAAGGCCGAGCCGATCAGCATCAGCAGGGTGTCGGCACCGTCGTTGACAGCTTTCGGAAGGGCGGCGTGGGCAGCTCCAGCCATCAGTGGCGCCAATCCTGCGGCGATACCGATCATCACGAAGGCAGAGCGGCGCAGCTGGGGATCCTGCACACCGACCAGGAAGCGCCTGCGCCATCGGTCAAAGACACGCAGCGGTGTCGATCCACCGCTGACCAGAGGGACGAATGCCATGAAGAGGAGGTACCTCGTCGTTAACCCCGCTACCTTCCGCTGTAGGTGGTGCAGGGGCCCGTAGCAATCGTTACAGCCTCGCAAAATGATGACGCGAATCACAGCAAAGTCGCTCCGCCAGGCTGCTTTTTTGCCTGCAGAGGGCACCTTGGGTGGGTGCACACGATTGATGAATTCCACGCTCCACCAGCGTCTCCGCCAGGATCTCCGGAGCTTGTCGATTCACTTCATTGGCTGGTTCGTTGCCCGCAGCTCCCCATGCCGAGGTCCGGAAGCGAGCCTTCCCATCGGTTCCATCCGGTGCCCCGATCGCCAGCTGGGAGGACCTGCAGCACTGGGCGGCTCTAGAACCCGATCGCATCAATGGCCCTGCCAGCGCCCAGGCCACCCTTCGCCTGTTCGGCCAGAGCGAGGCGTCGGTGCGGGTGACCCTCTTCCGCGATCACCACGCCTGGTGTCCCTATTGCCAGAAGGTGTGGCTGTGGCTCGAGGAGAAGCGGATTCCTTATCGGGTTCGAAAGGTCACGATGGTCTGCTACGGGCAGAAGGAGAGCTGGTACCGCCAGCTGGTGCCCTCCGGGATGTTGCCGGCGCTGGAGCTCGACGGGCAGCTGATCACCGAGAGCGATCGCATTCTCCTGGCTCTGGAGGCGGCCTTTGGGCCGCTGCGGTTCGCGATGGAGGCTCCCGAGGTCCTGCCGCTGCGTCGGCTGGAGCGGCTGCTGTTCAGGGCCTGGTGCCAATGGCTCTGTGTGCCGCATCAGGGCCCCAGCGCCGAGACCCAGGCAGCCCAGGCTTTCGATCGCATCGCCGCCGCCATGGCCGAGGCCCTGGCGGCCACTCCTGGACCGTTCCTGTTGGGGGAGATCAGCTCGGCCGACCTGGTGTTCGTGCCCTATGTCGAAAGGATGGGGGCGAGCCTGGCCTATTACAAGGGCTATCTGTTGCGGCGCCGGCACGCTGCCATCGACCGCTGGTTCCGGGCCCTTGAGGAGCGTCCCGGTTACCTGGCCACCCAGAGTGACTTCCATACCCATGCCCATGATCTGCCTCCCCAGATGGGGGGCTGCCATGCCGACGGTTCCCCTCTCCAGCGCCAGCTTGCGGAACGGATCGATCACGGTCCCTGGCCGATCACGGCTCCCGGGGAGGACGATCCGGAAACCAGTCAGGCTGAACCGCCCGATGGGGTGGCCGTGGCCCTGGCCAGGATGCTGAGGCACCGGCGCACGCTGGTGGCCCGCTATGGGGATGGAGGCGATGCCGACGCGTTTGCCACGGCCCTGCGCTGTGCCCTCACCCTGCTGGTTCGCGGCACCTTCTGCCCTCCTCCAGCTGGTACCGCGGCAGGGCTCCGAAGCCTGGCCCAGCGCATCAGCGTGCCGCGGGACATGCCGCTCCATGCCGCCCGCAGACTGCGGCAGGCGTTGCTCCACACCGCCGGCCTCGATCCGCTCGACCCCTTGGCCCCCGGCCATCCCCTGCCGCTGCATCACCGTCGCGATCAGGATCCCCAGCCCTTCCTTCTGGCAAGCCGGGAACGGGCTGCCTAGCTTGCAACCAGTCGATGCTCCAACCCGCTGATGCGCTGGCCCCCTCGCTGGCCCCCTAGCTGGCCCGCGGTTGTCGTGGGAGCGGCGCTGCTCGCCTGGGGTGATCCCGAAGTGCCTCGTGTCACAAGCACTGCTCCACAGGTGTCTCCCCAGCCGAAGCCGTGGCTTCGGCTCCTGCCAGGTGCTCCTGCCAGGGCCCTTGAGCTGGCCGGCTCCACCGTCTTCGTGAAGGCCCCCTGGCAGGTTGACCTCGTGAGCTACACCACCACGGTTGGCCAGCCGTTGCCGGAGTATTACTTCACGCTGAATCTGGACCCTGAAGCTGGAGCGTCCCTCGGCGGTTTCACGTTCCAGCAGATCCGCGGGGTCGACCGACATTTTCCCTTCGCGCTGGATCGCACCCGCGCCTTTATCGGCAGGCCGCGGCGCGAGGGGCGATCAGTTCCCGTGAAGGCCCGCTTCAACAACGACACCCGCACCATGACCCTGGAGTTTCCAGAGCCGGTGCCGCCGGGCAACACCGTCACGGTGTCGGTGGTGCCCTGGACCAATCCGATGCAGTCAGACACCTATCTCTTCCAGGTGGTGGCCTACCCGGCTGGTCCGGATCCCGTGGGAAGCCCTGTGGGCGTGGCCACGCTGCGGATCTACGAGAACACCTACTGGTGAATCAGCTCTCCGGGTGCCGCAGGGTGCGCCACACCCCACTGCCGGTGCTCACCTCCACGCCGATGCCCACGGGCGGTTCCGCTTGGCCCCGCTCGCCATGCCACCAGGAGAGGGCTTCCGACCAGGCCGCGTCCAGGGTGTCGTAGAGATCGTCGAGTACGGGATGGGGATCACCCAGGTGATCCACCAGCCGGTAGACCCGCTGATTGGCACCTAGGACCGTGCCCGGTCGGGCAAGGCCGCTGGCGACCTTGGTGACGGACTGGGGCGAGAGGGGCAGAACCATCGAACACAAGCCTGTTCAACGTCCTAGTTTGGAGGCTGTGCCAGCTGCTGACTGTCACCGTCGTCACAGCTTGGAGTCCCGGTTGTGCTGTGGCTCGATCATCGCGCCTCAGCGAAGGTATTGGCGCACGCTCGGCCTGCACCAGAAGACCAGAGCCGCCGCCTGGGCGGCGAGCAGCGGCGGCAAGGCTATGGCCAGGATTAGGCGGCCCTGCGTCACCATCACCAACCGCACGATGCCGTAGGGCAAAGCGATCGCCAGGTTCAGGGAGAGGGCCACGATCGCCAGCACCACCCCCCAGTGCCGCCAGCGCAGCAGCGCGATGCAGGCCACTAGACCCACCGCCGCGCAGGGGAGAACGGCTCCCGCCCCCACCGCGATGTTGGGGATCCGCCAGATCGGATCTCGCAGGATCGTGAGGATGCCGGCCGGGATCGCCAGAGCATTCGCAACCAGGCCAATCCAGGCCAGAAGCCGATAGCCCTGGGGGGGATCGAGCTGATCGGCCTGCGGAAGGTGCCCGGAGGCCGGGCGGAGCGTCCGGATCGAGGTCATCGCATCAAACACCGAACGGCATGGGGCCATCTCGATCGGAGCGGAACACCGGGGTCAGATGGGGCATGGTTTCGGTTGCCAGGTTCACCAGTCGCTCGAAGCGCTCCCGTGTCAGCGGAGCTCCGCGGCCCATGGCCTCCCGGCTCATCAGCACCACCTCCAGAACCCGACCCTCCAGCTTGGACTGCACATCGGCGAACAGCTGCAGCCGCAGGTTCTCGGAACCGCTGAGCATGGCGCTGAGGTGGGCTGCCGTGCGGTGGTCGACCTCCGCTTCGAGTTCATCGAGCATCGGATCCAGTCCCGCGATCAGGGCTGTTGTGTCCAGGGGAGACCTGGGTTTCAGCACCAGCAGGAAGCGGGCCATGGAAGCGATCGGAATCCGCCCATCCTCCTCCTTCGCTGCACCTGCTGGTGCCCGTGGACCAGGCCTGCTCCGATCAGCTTCATGTCGCCGCAACCAGCTGCATCCATGGGATTCCCGGGCCCCCCGGTTGCGGCCCCCTAGCCTCGATCCCGGCCAGCGGTTCAGCCTCAGGATGTCGATCGTCAATCCAGCTCCTGTCACCGCCGTTCGGGCTGCGGACCTCGGGGACGACACGCGGCTGACCATGGAGTTTCCCGCTCTCCAGCGCGGGGTTCTCTCCACCCTGCAGGTGAACCTGGGATACCGCTGCAACCAGGCCTGCAGCCACTGCCATGTGGGGGCGGGTCCGAACCGAACCGAAAGCATGGAGGCCGCCACGGTGGCGCTCATCCCGGCCGTGCTCCAGGCCCGCCGGCTCTCTTGTCTTGATCTCACCGGTGGAGCCCCCGAACTCCATCCCCAGTTCCGCAGCCTGGTGCGCCAGGTCCGGGCCCTGGGCGTGGGGGTGATCGATCGCTGCAACCTCACCATCCTCCAGGAGGGCGGCCAGGAGGGCCTGGCTGCCTTTCTGGCCGACCAGGGTGTGCATGTGGTGGCGTCGTTGCCCTGTTATTTGCCCGATAACGTGGACCGGCAGCGGGGGGCCGGAGTGTTCGCGCGCAGCATCTCTGGCCTGAGGGAACTCAACAGCCTCGGCTATGGCCAGCCAGGCTCCGGCTTGGAGCTTGACCTGGTGTTCAATCCCCAGGGTGCGGTGCTGCCGCCGCCTCAGAGGCAGCTGGAGGAGGACTATCGCCGGGTCCTGGCCCGGGACCATGGCGTGGTGTTCAGCCGGCTGCTGGCCCTGACGAACATGCCGATTCAACGCTTCGCCCAGGCCCTGGGTCCGGAGGGCTTGCAGAGCTACGACAAGCTGCTGCGCCTTCACCACCGCCAGGACAACCTCTCCAACGTGATGTGCCGCAGCCTGCTGAGCGTGGACTGGCAGGGCCGCCTCCACGACTGTGATTTCAACCAGCAACTGGGGCTGGGCCTGCCGGAGCCGTGCCATCTGAGCGATCTACTGGACTGGGACCCCTGCGGCGGGCCGATCCGGGTTGGGGGGCACTGCTTCGGCTGCACCGCCGGGGCGGGATCCAGTTGCGGCGGATCCCTGGCCTGAGGGCGGGCCGGGGATCGCCCGGCAGGGCAGCTCACCTCAGGAGGAAAGGTGGGCGTCGGGAGCGTCTTTGCCCAGCAGCCGGCAACCGATCTGCAGCTGACCCTCATCGAGCAGCCGGCCGATCTTGAGGGCCATCGCCTCTTCCTCCCGGCTGAATCCAGGAGGGTTCACGCGTCGTCGTGGTTCCCGGTCCGGGCCCGGCCAGGCAAGCACTACAGCAGGAAGTCGCCCTGAATTCGCCATGAAAAAGCCCGATCCTTGATGGATCGGGCTTCAGGACCACGGTGCCCTCCCGATGGCCGCCGGCCGTGCGGGCTGGCGTTCGTGGATGGGTGGGTCGTGATCCGCGTGGTTCTGGTCTGGTTAGGGCTGATGCGACGAGGGGCCCGTCGGGCCGGGATGGGTGATGGGGCTGAACTGGCACGAGGTTCCAGGCCGGCACCATGCGACGACCATCAAGAAGCGTCAGCTTTTGGTGATCATTTGGTGATCGAAACGATGGGTTGGGGGGCGGAGCTGCGGAAGGCGGCACCTGGGGCCATGGGATCCATGGGATCGGTTTCCATGTACCCGGGGGCACCTAGGGCGGTGCATCGGGTGATCCGCTGGGGGACCTGGAAACCGCAGATCGGAACAAGACTGTTGGAGCAGGGGCCTGCGGTCAGCGCACTCCTGGAACCTGATTGGGTGGCGTGTCGTCCATCGCTGGTGCCTCCGGTTCGATGCCATCAGTGTTGCCCCATCCGCAGGCTGAAGCCATAGGCATTCATGCCTGATTGTTGTGGAGCTGCTGACCTAAGGCGGGATCGCTGCGCTCCCGCCTCCCTGACGCGTCGTCCTGGCGACCTTGTGGCGAGGGCGCTGCGTGGGCAAGCGTGAATCTGATGCCAGCCGCAGCGGCTTGGCGGATCCGGGCCTGGTGCAGCTCTGCGCTTCCCGTTTATGTCCCCCGGCCCGCCAGGGCATCGATCCGCTGGGCCAGCGCCAGATCGAGGTTGGAGAGACCGCCACAGTCGTGGGTGGTGAGGTTGATCACCACCCGGTTCCAGACGTTGCTCCATTCGGGGTGGTGGTTCAGCTGTTCCGCTGCCAGGGCCACGCGGCTCATGAACCCGAAGGCCTCGGAGAAATCGGCGAAGCGAAGTTCGCGCTGGAGTTTGCCTTCCTTCAGGCTCCAGGCGGGGAGCTGTTCGGGAAGCAGGGCGATCGCATCCGGGCTGAGCGGCTGGGCGGTCATGGAGGAGTGCAGGGTTGGACCTCAACCATGCCCGATTCCCGATCCACCGGCGCGAGCGGACGCACCGCTTCGCCGCCCCTCCTCATTCCCCGATCAGATGCAGGCTGAGCTGGCGCCGGTGGGGCCGGGCCCTGTGCTCCCAGAGGTACACCGCCTGCCAAGTGCCGAGCAGCAGACCTCCGCCCTCAAAGCTCAGGCTCAGGCTGGTGGCCGTGAGGGCGGTGCGGATGTGGGCCGGCATGTCGTCGGGCCCTTCGTCGTCGTGGCGCCAGGGTCGCAGCTCACCCCGGCCGCTCAGGGGCCGCACCCCCTCCGCCGGCACCAGGGCCCGCAGGAAGGTGGCCAGATCTTCCAGCACGCGGGGATCGGCGTTTTCATTGACGGTGAGGCTGCAGCTCGTATGCAGGCAGGCGAGGGTGGCCAGGCCGTTCTTCAGCCCGCTGGCGCTGATCTCCCGGTTGAGGGCCCCGGTGAGGTCGGTGAAGCCCTCACCGCTGGTCTGGAGGCTGAGGGAATGGAGGCTCTGGCGCAGCATCGGGGGAAGAGATCCTGCGGGAAGGCTGGCAACCCGTTGCGGGGTTGGCCGCCGCCAACGCCTGTAGGGCAGGTGGCTACCAGAATTCCACTCGATCCGCTCGCCGTTGGCCTGGCGAGCGATGGGCTGGAGCCGCCGGAGCCGCCGGAGCAGATGGAGGAGCCGGAGCCGATGGAGGAGCTGGAGAAGCAGTGTCGTGGCACGCTTCGGGCCTCTCAGCGGGGCCGCTCGTCTGCCTAAGGTCGGCTCATGGTCCAGCTCACGATCCTTTACGACGGCGGCTGCCCCCTCTGCGTGCGGGAGGTGCGCTTTCTTGAGCAGCGTGACCGGCGTTGCCATCCGAGTGCTCCTCGGCTCGCCTTCGTGGACATCGACGCCGCCGACTACGAGCCGGCGATCCATGGCGGCATCACTTACCGCGAGGCGATGGGCCGCATCCATGCCCTCGAAGCCAGCGGCGACGTGGTGAGGGACGTGGATGTCTTCCGCCGCGCCTACCAGCTGATCGGCTTGGGGTGGCTGTATGCCCCCACCTCCTGGCCCCTGCTGGCGCCTCTGGTGAATGCCCTGTATGCCTTCTGGGCCTCGGCGCGACTTCGGATCACCGGCCGACCCAGCCTTGAGCAGCTCTGCGCGGTTCGCGGTGGGCGTTGCGGGGGTGCTCCTTCCGCCGACGATTGGGCCGCCGGCGATCGGGTTGCTGCTGGGGCCTTGCCACCGGCCGGTTTCGCCGATCTGGAGCCAACTCCGGATGCCGCCCCTGCCGGAGGGTTGTGACAGGTCCGGCAGTGTTCCGTCAATCCGGCTCCAATTCGCCATGCCTGCGGGAGTCCCCCTCTTCGGCAGCCGTGACGGTTCAGCCTGTCCCTGGGCAGGCGCTGATCGGGGAGCAGTGCCGTTTCCTTCGCCTCCCCCATTCCGCCACCGTGGGCTTGGCCTCCAGCCGCTCCGAGGCCAGGGGCCATGCCGGCTTCCAGAGCACCGTCCCGCATCCCCGCGACCGCGATGAGCGCTGAAGCACCCTCAGGCGGCCGCCCCGGCGATCCCGACCTGATCGTGATCGGCGCCGGCCTGGGGGGCCTCTGCGCAGCTGCCATCGCCGCCCGCCATGGCCTCGAGGTGCTGGTCCTGGAGGCCCACGGCGTTCCCGGAGGCGCCGCCCACGGTTTCAGCCGACGGGGCTTTCAGTTCGAGTCGGGGCCCTCCCTGTGGAGTGGTCTGGGGCGCTGGCCCTCCAGCAATCCCCTCACCCAGGTGCTGCGGGCGGTGGGGGAATCGGTGCCGGTGGTCCCTTACCACCATTGGGATCTGCTGCTGCCGGAGGGGCGGCTCCGGGTGGGGGTGGGGATGGAGCCCTTTCTTGCGGTGCTGCGCCAATTGCGGGGACCTGCCGTGGCGGACGAATGGCATGGCTTCCTGATCGCGATCGAGCCCCTCTGCCGCGCCGCCCGCTCCCTGCCGCTGCTGGCCCTGCGCCCCGGCCTTGGCAGTGTCCTCACCCTCGGCGGTGGCGCCGGCCTGGACCTGCTGGGCCGTGCTCCCCAGTTGGCGGCTCTGGGGGGAGCCTTCGGCCCTCTGGTCCGTCGCCACCTCCGCGATCCCTTTCTGCTCCATTGGGTGGAGCTTCTCTGCTTTCTAATTTCCGGCCTGGGGATCGACCACACCAGCGCCGCCGCGATGGCCACGTTGTTCGGCGAGTGGTTCGAACCCGATGCCTGCCTCGATTACCCCGTCGGTGGCAGTGCCGCGGTGGCGGCGGCCCTGGTGCGGGGCATCGAACGCCATGGCGGCACGGTGCGCACCACGGCGCCAGTGGAGCGAATCCTGGTGGAGGGTGGCCGGGCCGCGGGGGTGCGGCTGACCCCCGAGGCCGGTGGCGCGATCCTCCGCGCCTGCCGCGGTGTGATCTGCAGCGCCAGCCCCTGGGACACCCTGGATCTGCTGCCCCCGGAGCTGGTGCCCGATCGCTGGCGCGCTCGCCAGGCCGCCACGCCCGCCTGCGCCAGCTTCCTGCATTGGCACCTGGGCCTGCGTGGCGGCGAGGAACTCGCCGATCTGCCGGTTCACACCGTGTGGGTGGGTGACTGGCAGCGGGGCATCGGGGCCGAGCGCAACATGGTGGTGCTCTCGATGCCGTCGCGCCTCGATCCCTCCCTGGCCCCTGCCGGACACCAGGTGCTGCATGGCTACACCCCGGCCAATGAACCCTGGGAGCTCTGGAAGGATCTGGAGCGGGGCACCCCCGCCTACGAGGCGCTGAAGCGGGAGCGTTGTTCGGTGTTCCATCACGTCTTCGAGCAGCTGCTCCCCGACTGGCGCGAGCGGGTTGTGCTGGAACTTCAGGGCACCCCCCTGAGCCACCGGCACTGGCTGCGGGTGCATCAGGGCAGCTATGGCCCGGCCTGGCCGGCCGATCGTGGGCCCTTTCCGGGTGGCTCCACTCCGATCGAGGGTTTGGTGCTGTGTGGTGCGGGGGTCTTCCCCGGCATCGGCGTGCCGCCGGTGGCGATCAGCGGCGCCCAGGCGGCCCATCGCTTTGTCTCTGCCCGGGCCCAGCGCCGCCTGCTGCAGGAGTTGGAGTTGGTGGGAGGCTGAGGACTTCGGCAGCCACGCCCGCGATGGGGGCCGCGGCAGCCATGCCTGCACCCGCGGCAGCTTGTCGCGCCGCGATGGCGGATCAGCATGGGGATCTGCCGCCGTGTCCGCCATGACCACCATGACCTGTCGCTACGAAGGCAAGCTGCGCTGCCAGGCGGTTCACATCGCCTCCGCTGCCGAGCTGCTCACCGATGCGCCGCTGGACAACCAGGGCCGTGGTGAGGCCTTCTCGCCCACCGATCTGGTGGCCACCGCCTTGGCCACCTGCATCCTCACGATCATGGGCATCACGGCCGAGCGCCACGGCTTCGCGATCGAGGGGAGTGAGGCACGGGTGGAGAAGACCATGACCAGCTCGGGGGTGCGCCGCATCGAGCAGCTCACGGTGTGGATCACCCTGCCGGCCGGCCTGGAGGACTCCCAGCGGGAGCTCTTGAAACGCGCCGCTGAGGGCTGCCCCGTGAAAAGGAGCCTGGAGGGTGCCGTGCCGATGGTGCTGAACTGGCCGTGAGCTTCGCTAGTGCCTGGCGCTCGGGATTCAGGGTCGCCGCAAGCCCGCGGCACAGAGATTGCGGAACAGGCTGATCACCGTGGCCGGGGCCTGGAGCTCCATCCAGAAGGCCTCCGCTTCCTGCCGCTGGTCGCGGCTGGGGTAGCCGAGGTCGATCAGCTTGGCGTAGTGGGGCGCCATCGTGCGCAGTTCCCGGAAGGTGCGGGGCATGGATTCATCGGCGATGGCGGTCGTGCCGGTGCAGGCCTGCATGATGTGGGTGGATTCGTGGGCCATCACCTCCCACACCGCCTCCACATCCGCCAGGTTCACCACGTTGCGGCAAAGCACCAGCCGATGGCGGCCAGCGTTGTCCCGTTCGTAGAAGCCGGCGTGGCTGGCAGGGCACTGGTCGGAGACCTGGGTCACCACGCCGGCGGCGTTGATCAGATCCTCGAGTTGGCGGATCTCCTCCAGGCTTGCGGCCTCGGCGCTCCCGGCTCCTGCCAGGAGTCCGCTCAGCCCCAGGATCAGGCCAAGCGCCATCGCTATCCCAGCCGTCTGGCCTGTTGCCCGGCGGCTGGATCGGCGCCGGCTGAGGGCCCTGGAGCCACCCACTCGACGGCAGCGGCGCTGTGACATGGCGGTATCCCCGCGGAGGGCCCATCTCCAGCCTGGCTCCGGATGCCGAATCGTGCCGCGATCGCCGCTCGCCTCCCGACGGCCCTCAGCCCAGGGAGCCATGCTGGCGGTCCGCCGATGTTGTTAGCCATGGCCGAGTCGGATCCCGCCCACCAGCGCCTGAGGGAGCATCTGCACCAGACCCGGCTGTTGGGTTCGATCAGCAGTGCCCTCTATTACGACCAGAACACCGTGATGCCGGTCGCGGGGGCTGCTTGGCGCGGCGAGCAGCTCGCCCTGCTCGCCACCCTGCTCCACCAGCGGCAGAGCAGTGACGCCTACACCGATCTGCTGGCGGCGGCGGAAGCGGAGCTCGGTCCGGAGTCCTCCGAGGCGAGCCGCCGCAATCTGGCCCTGCTGCGGTTGGAGCTCCAACGTCAGCGTTGCCTGGATCCCTCTCTGGTGGCCCAGCTGGCCAAGGCGCAGTCGCGCGGCAATGCCCTTTGGCAGGAAGCTCGCCGCCGCAACGACTTCCCCTCCTTCGCCCCCGCCCTCGCCGATCTGATCGCCCTGCGCCGGGAGCAGGCCTCCCAGCTGGCCACGGCCGAACCGATTCCCCGCAGCCCCTGGGAGACCCTGGCCCAGCCCTTTGAGCCGGAGATCAGCAAGGCCCGGCTGCAGGTGCTGTTTCGACCCCTCCAGGAGTGCATTCCAGCCCTGCTCGAGCGGGTGAAGGGCGCCGCGCTGCCCTCCCTGGAGGCGGTGGCGCTGCCGGAATCGATTCAGGAGGGCCTCTGCAGCCAACTCCTGGATAGCTGGGGCTACGACCCCGCCCGCTGTCAGCGTTCCCGCTCGGCCCACCCCTTTTCCTGCACGGTGGGTCCGGATGACTTCCGCATCACCACCCGCGTGGTGGAGGGGCAACCCTTCTCCGCTTTCCTGGCCACTGCTCACGAATGGGGCCATTCCCTTTACGAGCAGGGGCTACCCCGCCACGGCGATCACTATTTCCCCTGGCCTCTCGGTGAGGCCACCTCCATGGGGGTGCACGAGAGCCAGTCCCTGTTCTGGGAGTGTCGCGTGGCGCGGGGGCAGGCCTTCGCGGCCCGTTGGCAACCCCGCTTCGTGCACGCCCTCGGGGCAGATCCCTGGGGGGGCGCCCATGGGTTCTGGCGTGGTCTCAACCCCCTGCGGCCTGGCCTGATCCGGGTTGAGGCCGATGAACTCAGCTACACCCTGCACATCGTGCTGCGCTTCGAGTTGGAACAGGCTCTGCTTGAGGAAGGACTCCCGGTGCTGGAGCTGCCGGCAGCGTGGAATCGCCGCATGCTGGAGTTGCTGGGACAAACGCCGCCGAATGACCGCGAGGGCTGTCTCCAGGACATCCACTGGGCCGAGGGGCTGTTCGGCTACTTCCCCTCCTATGCCCTGGGCCATCTGATCAGTGCCCAGTTGTCCGAGACCATGGAGGCCCGGTTGGGGCCGATTGAAAGCCTGGTGGCATCCGGTGAGGAAGCCAGGCTGCGGGGCTGGCTGGCTGAGCAGGTCTGGCCCCTGGGCCGCTCGGTGACCGGGGATCAGCTGGTGGAGCGGGTCAGCGGCGCGCCGCTCAGCGCCGAGCCCTTCCTCCGCTACCTCAAGGAGAAGGTGAACCGGTTGCTCGGTGAGGCCTGAGCCCGCGGGAGGCCTCCCGCTTCGGTCCACGCCAGTGAGCCGCCGACGGGGCTGTCCTTAGGATGCCGCCGCGCAACGCTTTCCCATGGCGAACATCGACCACGCTCCCAGCCGCACGATGCTGAACCTGCTGCACGTGCTGCCCGCCTTCGCCGATGAGGCCGAGCTGCGGCTCAACGCCATCGTGGAGCTCAACTCCAACACGATCAACAAATACGAGCTGATCACCGAAACCGGCCACCTCAAGCTCGACCGAGTCGGTTACTCCACCCTCGCCTACCCCTTCGCCTACGGCTGCATCCCCCGCACCTGGGACGAGGACGGTGATCCCCTCGATATCGAGATCGTGAGCGTGACCGAACCGTTGGTGCCAGGCTCGCTGGTGGAAGCCCGCATCATCGGCATCATGAAATTCGATGATGGCGGTGAGGTCGACGACAAGGTGATTGCCGTGCTCGCCGATGACAAGCGCCTGGATCACATCACCTCCTACGAGCAGCTTGGTGACCACTGGCTCAAGGAAACCCAGTACTACTGGGAGCACTACAAGGACCTCAAGAAGCCCGGCACCTGCCGCGTGAACGGTTTCGAAGGCAGTTCCGAAGCTGTCCGTATCATCAAGGAGTGTGAGGCGCGCTATACCAACACCATCGAAGCCAAGCTGGTCGGCTGATCAGTCGCGACCAGGCCCCTCACCCGCCCCTTCGGTGCCGGGGTCTGGTCCATCCCACGCCAGGCCCCTGGGCTTTCCACTCTCTGCCCCGTACGCCGTTCAGCCATGAAGAACCGCACCGTCGCCGCTCTCCTGGCCCTCAGCACCATGTCCTTGGCTGGTCTCACCAGCGGGGCACAGGCGATCGAACCGCTGCCGCCCCTGCCCAGCCTCCCACCGATCGAGGCCACCCCCTCCCGCCGCGCTCCTGCCGCCCCTGTTTCGCAGCAGCCCGGTAGTCCGGCGCTGGTTCCGGCTCCCGCCGCCACCACCGCTGCGGCCACGGCCACCAGCAATCGAAAGATCGTGCTGGAGCTCGGCAAGCGCACGATCAGCCTGTGGGAGGGGAGCAAGGTGCTCGGCAAGTGGCCCGTGGCGATCGGTGATCCGGCGACCCCCACCCCCAAGGGCGTGTACAGCATCCGCAACAAGGTGATCAATCCCCAGTACCAGAGCACCAAGAGCGGCAAGAACAATCCCACCATCGGTGCCAATGGGCCCCTGGGTGATCGCTGGATTGGATTTCATGCCACAAGCAAAGACCAGTTCGGTATCCACGGCACACCCCCGGCCTGGGCATGGGCGGTGCACCAGGGAGCGGCGGTGACCCATGGTTGTGTGCGCATGCTGGGTCCCCACGTGCGGGCCCTGTTTGACCAGGTGGATGTGGGCACGCCGGTGGAGGTGAAGCCCTGATGGCATCGGTGCAGCGTTTCTGCAGCAAAGGCTGAAAACAATCTGTTGATCAGCCCTGAGGCGACCTTGTTCGGCTCCTCTGCTCTTACTGTTTCGCGATCGTCTGATGGACGCTGGCCCGCCACAGCGCCACCCCCATGTCCCATTCTGGTTTTCAACACACCACGGATCCCCTCAACAGCACATCGCTGAAGTGGTGCCAGGACGGGGAGCTGTCCAAGCTTGATCTGGATCGGATTCTTGAGCTTCTGGTTCAGTCCGATCCGGTTGCGGAAGCCTTGGTGGCTGATTTTGCTAAGGGACGCTGCTGAAGCTGGCGGGCGAGCGCCCAGGCCAGCCCATCCCGGCTCGCTACCCCCTGGAGGGCGGAAAGCGGCAGGCCACCGGTGGGGAGGCCGTTGGGCAGATAGCCACCGGTGCCCTCCTCCACTGCAAACACCGGGATCTGGCGCAGGCCCCCCGGCACGAGCTGGTCTTCGAGTCGGTCCAGCTGCGCGCTCACCGGCAGCCACAGCAGGTCGCCTCGGCGGCAGGCTCCGAGCGAGAGGCCTTCCGTCCGGCCCTCGGCCGCGGAGAGGCCCCGTTGAAGGTCCTGCAGGCTGACCAGGCCGATCACCTCCTCCTCCTCCATCACCAGCAGGGCGTGGCCGTGGGCCTGCACCAGCTGAGCCAGGGCATCGGTGGCGGGGGTGGCGGCCGGCAGCACCAGCGGCGCCGTGGGTTCGAAGGCTTCGCGCACCGAAAGGGCTGCCAGGCTTGCCCTGCGTCGTTCCTCGATCGGATCGGCGCCTACCAGTCCGGCGTTGTCGAAACCCTGCCAGCGCTCGACCAGGGCGGCACTTAGGCCGGCCGCCGCCATCAGCGGCAGCACGATGCGGATGTCGCGGGTGAGTTCAAACAGAAGCAGCAGCGCGGTGAGCGGAGCGCGGGCGCTGCCGGCGAGCACCGCCGCCATGCCCACCATGGCGTAGGCGGGGGGTTCGGCAACCGGAAGGTGGAAGCCACCCTCCCCCAGGAGCTGGCCATAGGCGTTGCCCAGCACCGCACCCAGCACCAGGGCCGGGGCGAAACCTCCGCCCACGAAACCGGTGGCATTGCTGAGCGCCGTGGCTACCAGCTTCACCCCAATCAGCAGCAACAGGGTGACCAGGGGGATGCCGCCGTCACTGCCCAGCAGGGCCTCGATCGTGTCGTAGCCCACCCCCAGCACCTGGGGAAACACCAGGGCCATGCCGCCGACGGCGGCACCACCGGCGGCTGTGACCAGGCCGGGTGGCAGGGTTCCGAGCAGCTTCTGAAGCCGGGGGGCGCGGCCGAGGGCCATCAGGCGGATCAAGGCCCACGACATCAGGCTCGCCAGCAGGCCCAGGCCCAGATACAGCGGCAGTTCCCAGGGGGAGCGCACCTCGTAGGCCGGCAGTCGCAGGATCGGATCGTCGCCGAGGCAGAGCTGGGTGACCAGGGCGGAGGCCACCGCCGCCACCAGCACCGCCCGCAGGCTGGGACGCCCGAGCGTGCCGCTGAAGTTCCCTTCGAAGGCGAAGAACACGCCGGCGATCGGGGCCTTGAAACCGGCCGCCAGGCCTGCCGCCACACCGGCCGCCACCAGGGCTCGACGCGCCTCAGGGACGAGCCCTCCCCGCTCGGCCACCCAAAGCCCCAGGTTGCCGCCGCTCTCGACGCTCGGCCCCTCCGGCCCAAGGGAGGCGCCGCTTCCCAGGCTCAGGGAGGCCGCCAGGAGCCGCAGGTGGGGCAGCCTGGGGCTGGAGGCCACGGCCCCATCGGCCATGGCCATCAGGCTGGGCAGGCCCGGGCCGAGGTTGCCGCTCAGCCAGCGCAACAGGCCCACCGCCAGTCCGCCCAGGGTGGGCACCACCACCACGGGCCAGAGAGCCAGCCAATCGGGCGGGCTGGGCAGGGTCGGGCCCGCCGGTGCGGGGGCCGGATCCCGCTGGGCCAGGAAGCCGATGCCATCGAGTCCGAGCTGCAGCAACGACTTCAGCGGCGTGCCGCTGTCCGCTTCGAGCGGGGGAAGGGCGATGGCGGGGGCTGCCGTGGCGATCGGTGACCTGGCGATCTCCAGCAGCCCCTCAACGAACGGTCCGTAGAGGAAGTTGTTGATGAACCCCAGCAACAGGTGAAAGCCCACGATCGTGAACCCCGTGAGGGTGCCTACCAGGGCCGCCCAAGCCAGCAGATTCCACTGGAAGGGTCGGGGCCTGCTCGTGGTGGGCCTTGGAGGGCCTTCCACAACGGCGGAATCAGGTTTCGGGGCGGACGGTGGCAAAGATTTCCTCCAGGATCGGGCCCGCACCCTGCTCGCGCAGCCTGCGGGCCAGCGTGATGCCGAGAGTCTCGGGATCCTCCTGGGGACCGCTCACCTCATCGCGGATCAGTCGCTGGCCATCAAGGCTGGCCACCATGCCGGTGAGCACAAGATCGCCTTCAGCCTCCGGAGCGCTGAAGCGGGTGTTCACGCCGATCGGTACCTGGCAGCCCCCCTCCAGCTCCCGCAGGAAGGCCCGTTCGGCCCGGCAGCGCCGGGCGGTGGGCCGGTGCTCCAGCACCTGGATCAGCTCCAGCACTGAGGCATCCCCCTCACGGCATTCGATGCCGAGGGCACCCTGACCTACCGCATGGAGGGAGATGGAGGGGTCGATCAGTTCATGGATGCGATCGGCCAGGCCCAGGCGGCCCAGGCCGGCGGCCGCCAGGATCAGGCAGTCGTATTCGCCGCTGTCGAGCTTCTCAAGCCGGGTGATCACATTGCCGCGCACATCCTTGAATTCCAGGTGGGGGTAGTGATGGCGCAATTGGGCCAGGCGGCGCAGGGAACTGGTGCCCACCACCGCCCCCTCCGGCAGGGTGGCCAGGGTCCTGTCCTGGTGTCTGGCGTGCACCACCAGGGCGTCGGCGGGATCCTCCCGCTCCGTGATGCAGCCCAGCATCAGGCCCTCCGGCAGGTTCGTGGGGAGGTCCTTGAGGCTGTGGACGGCGATGTCGGCCCGGTCCACCAGCATCTGGGCCTCCAGTTCCTTGGTGAACAGGCCCTTGTCGCCGATCTTGGCCAGAGCCACATCCAGAATCTTGTCGCCCTGGGTGGCCATGGCCTCGATGCTGATGCTGAGGTCGGGATGGGCCCCCCGCAACTCGTCGCGCACCCAGTGGGTCTGGACCATGGCCAGCTGGCTGCGTCGGGAGGCGATCCGCAGGTTGCGCGGACCGGAATGGGAAACAACGCCGGTGGGGCTGGTCATCGGGACCCGAAAGGGGCGGTCGCGGCCGCCGTATAACAGCCGCTCAGCCTACGGACCCGTCGTGTTGGCTCACTCCCTGGGGCCGGGACCGTGATCAGCTGACGGGAAGCCGCCGCCGTCTCAGAGAAGATCCAGGGGCAGGGGACCCCAGGTGTCGGTCAGTTCCGGCTGCTCGGAGTTTTGGCCACTGATCAGCACCCCGACCCCCAGGCCGTCCTCCTGCCGGATCAGAAAGGTGCCGGAGCGTTGATTCCCCTTGAGGAAAACGGCCCCCTCGATCGCCGCCGCGCCCGGGCCGTCAGCTGCCAGTGCCGGCCAGCCCAGGGCTTGCTCACAGCGGCGCAGGGCCTCGATCGCGGCCGTGGCCGTGGGGGCCATCACCCCGATGGTGAACCAGGGGCAGCGTTGCAGGGCCCCGTGCAGTTCAGCCCGCAGCTCCTGGCGTTCGCTCTCCGTGAGCTCCGGTGCCGTTCGTGCGCCCCGCAGCGCGTTCAGCCGGGGCGTCATTGCCGGAGCCGCCGGCTGGGGGAGGAAAGCGGAGGCAGCTTCTGTCTCCACTGGTTCTATTTCCACTGGGGAGGAGGACGCGGGATGGCTCAAAGATTGATGGGCGTCAGCCACCACTTTGCCGTCGCCCCCCCAGACCGTGTGGAGGAGAGGTGATTGCCGAGGGCTTAGTGGGGCTGCCGGTTGGCCGGGGACTGGGCGCCGCGCCAAAAGGCCAGGCAGATCGTGAGCCAGGCCAGGCCCACCGCTCCGCCGGCCAGCAGGTCGGTGGGCCAGTGGGCCCGGGCCACCAGGGTGCTCAGCCAGACCAGGGCGGTCCAGGTGAGGGCACCAAGCGTCAGGGGCAGGCGCAGGCGGGGGTAGTGGAGCGAAAGGATCGCCACCATCGCGAAATAGAACGCCACCGATCCGGCCGCATGGCCACTGGGAAAGCTGCGGCCATCCACCACCAGCAACTTTTCATGGGGTCGGGCGCGGTCGAAGAGGGGTTTGAGCCAGATGTCCACGATCCCGAGGATGCCACCGGTGGCCACCATCAGCAGGCGAAGATCCAACCACCAGCGCTTGCGGATCAGGTAGATCAGGGCCGCCAGCACAAGGGCGCCGGTGAACCCGACCCCGCTCATCCGATAGATCTGCACCAGGGTCAGCTGCAGGGGTGCGGGCAGATGGGTTAACTCCTCGAGCAGGGCGGCATCAAAGGGCAGCGGATCCTCACCTGCCACCAGTCGCCCCAGCAGCAGCAGCCCAGCGATGGCCAGGGTCACAACGGTCCAATCGCGGGGACGCAGGGGAAGGGTCATGGGGTGGGGAGGGAATCCAGGGACACACGCCAGAGCTCCTGCTGATCCTGGCTTGCCAGCCGAATGATGGCGATGGCCGGCAGGCCGAGGCCATCGGCCACTGTGCCCCAGCACCCATGAATTCTCCCGACCCCATCGGGAGAGAGGGTCCGATGAAACGCCGCCATGCAGCGGGATGCCACAGGTCGGAATGGATGGGTCAAGAGGCAGCGAAAGCGATCAGGGAAGTGCGTTCTTGGAAAGCTTCCTCTCCGCAAATAGATTATAACGTCCGAAGGAGCGAATCAACTGAATCCTGCCAACAAGGGCAGGCGGAAGAGCGTCGATCTGCCGCCGTTGCAGCACGATAAAATCCCGGGAAGATCCATCGAGCCGCCGCTGCAGTTCTTCGGCATTACCCATTTGCTCGGCTGATCCTAGGCTGTAAAACGATGCAGAAAAGGGACGTTTGATGAACAGAATTGCCTCGCCCTGACGCCGTAAAGAAAGATAAGTTTCCACAGCTGCCTTGGCTGAATTGTTCGTGGCGATGGCGGCTCTGTGGCAGACGATCGGAAAGGCCAGGGTGAGCAGGATCATGAACACGATGGCCCCCATGAGCAGGCGATCGATGCGCGCCTGAGCAGGCCAGCGGTGGAGCCAGGAGGCACCGAGAAGGGCTAGCGCCGGGACTCCTGGCAGGACATAGGGCCAGAGGATGTTCCCCGCGAAGCTGAAGAAGACAGCAGGCGCGAGTCCCCAGAACAGAAGGTAGGAGCGCCAGGGAGGATCAAAGGCGAAGCTTTCCGGCATCGCTCGCCTTCCCCTTCGAGTCAGCAACACCATGGGAGGCAGCAGCAGCGACCAGGGCAGGACATCCACAAGAAGAAACAACCAGATGCTTCCGCGCGGATACTCGTGGGCCACCCCATAGCGGTCTCCATCCCAACCGGGAGTTACGAAGCGATGCCAATGCTCACCAAGCAGAAAGTAATCGAGGAAGCCTGGTGTTCTCTGCTCCGCGAGCAGATACCAGGGCAGGGCGATCAGCAGGGTGAGCAGGAGTCCCCTGAGCCACGGAAAACGGGGGAGAATCAATCCGGCCTGACCCGAGAGAATCGTCCAGAGGCCCGTGGGCAGCGCTACGAGAACCAGGGCAATCGGTCCCTTGGCCAGCAGTCCTAGGGCCAGACCGACAAAGAACAGCCAGCGCTCACGACTCCTTTCCCTCTCTTCTCCATAGGTCGTCAGCCAGAAGGCTCGCATGGAGATCGTGATCGCCAAGCTCAGGGCCATGTCGGTCATTACCGATCCCGCCGATGCCAGGAAGATCAGCGAACCCCATAGCAGGGCAAGGGCGATCACGCCTTCCCGGCGTGAGCGGCGAACCCCAAGCGACCAGATCAGCCAGGCGATCGCAAGACCCATGAACCAGTGTGGGAGGCGGGCTGCGAACTCGTTGATCCCGAAAAGCCGAAAACTGAGTGCCGTGACCCAGAAGGCCAGGGGCGGTTTCCCCCAGAACGGTGTCGTCGCGTCGTTCCAGGGTGTGATCCAGTCGTTGCGCTCCACCATGACTCTGGAGATCTCGGCATAGCGGGCCTCGGTCGTGTCCATGAGGGGATAGGAACCCAGCGTGAGCAGCCGCACGAGCGCCAGCAGCAGCACCACTGCCAGGAGGCGGGCCGCCGCTTCGGAACCGGCGAGGGCGGTGAGTCTCCTGATCGGTTGCAGTTGGCGAAACTGATCCATCGTGAAAGAGACCTTGCAGAACCAGAATGGCAGAGACCAGTCTGCAGAACTGATGCGGGGTTCCCATCAGAGTTCGAGGTGTTGAGATCGCTTCAACACTGTTGATCAGGATTGTTAGGGGCTGTTCCAGACAAACCGCGAGGAGGCCGCGTAGTTCCAGACAAACACCACCACGATCCCCACCAGTTGGGCCAGGAACGTGTCGCGGGTAATGAGGGAATAGAAGGCCGAAGTCACCCCCACATTCGCCAGCACCGGAAGGGAGGCGACCACCAAAAACTTCAGCAGCCCCCGCACCAGGGCCAGACCCTTCTGGCGCTGATAACGGAAGGTGAGCACGTTGTTGATCAGGTAGTTGGAGCTGGCTGCCACGATCACCGCCGGGGGCAGGGCCTGCTCAAAGCCCAGGCCGAGCTCCATCAGCAGCTGATTCACCGCTAACTGAACCAGAATGCCCGAGGCCCCCACCAGGCCAAAACTGATCGCCCGGCGGGGCACACTCCGCAGCAGCAGGGTGTGAAGAATCGAAACCCCAAGATCCCACACCACTGCCAGATCAAGCTTGGATTCGCCACTGGTTCGCGGTCGGAACTGGAGCGGGACCTCGGCCACCCTGAGCTGGCCATGGCTGAGGGCGAGGAGCTCATAGAGAAACTTGAATCCCCCCACCTCCACCTGGCGCACGAAGGGCAAACAGGTGGCAGGCCGCAGGGCAAAGAAGCCGCTCATGTAGTCGGTGAGCTGGCGATAGCGGGGCAGGCTGAAGCGGGCCACCGTGTTGGCCCAAGTGGAATTGCGCTCCCGCTGGGCGCTGAGCCCGTGGATTTTCGCAGCGGGATGAAATCGGCTGCCCACCACCACGTCCAGGTCGTGCTCCAGCAGGGTCGCCACGGTGCTGGCCACGGCGTCGGGTTCGTGCTGCCCATCGCTGTCCATCACCATCACCACGTCGCCCGTGGCATCAAGGATCCCCTCCTTAATTGCACTGGAGAGTCCATAGCGGCCAACCCTGCGGATCAGCCGGATGCAGGGTTGCTGTTGGGCTAACCGAAGAATGGCATCGGCGGTGCCATCGGCGGAATCGTCATCAACAAAGAGGATCTCTAGCTGATGAAGATTCTGTAAGGGTAGGAGCCTAAGGGCAATAGCCTCAACGTTGTTTCGCTCATTGAATGTCGGGAGGACGATGCTCAGCCGATGTTGATTTGGGGGCATCAAAATAACATCGGCGTATCAAGCGCGAATTGGCCAAGCTTGCATCCGAGAATCTGGCCTATTTGATGTATTCTTTCAGGACGCCATTGCGATTGGGGTGCCGCAGTTTGCGCAGAGCCTTCGCTTCAATTTGACGAATCCGCTCGCGGGTCACATCGAAGATCTGCCCGATCTCCTCGAGTGTCTTCATGCGGCCGTCATCGAGCCCATAGCGCAACCGCAGCACATCGCGCTCCCTCGGGCTCAGGGTTGCCAGCACTCCTTCGAGATCCTCGCGAAGAAGATTCTTGGCAACATCCTGCTCGGGGTTTTCAATGTCGGCCTCGATGAAATCGCCAAGGCGAGAGTCTTCTTCCTTGCCGATCGGGGTTTCCAGTGAAATCGGCAATTGGGCCGATTTGGCAATGAAGCGAAGCTTCTCGATGGTCATCTCCATGCTCTCGGCAATCTCCTCCTCCGTGGGCTTGCGCCCGAACTCCTGGGAGAGGGTCTTGGTGGTCTTCTTGATTCGAGAGATGGTTTCGTAAAGGTGCACCGGCAGACGGATGGTGCGGCTCTGATCAGCGATGGCGCGAGTGATGGCCTGGCGGATCCACCAAGTGGCGTAGGTGGAAAACTTGTAACCCTTCTCGTGATCAAACTTTTCAGCCGCCCGAATCAGGCCCAGGCTGCCCTCTTGGATCAGATCCTGGAAGGAGAGTCCGCGGTTCATGTATTTCTTAGCGATCGAAACCACAAGCCGGAGGTTCGATTGCACCATTTTTTCCTTGGCGCGTCGCCCCAGCATCAGTCGACGCCGGAATTTGATCAGGGGCATCTCCACCAAGGCCGCCCATTCCTTGGTATCGGGGTAGTGGCCCTTGTCGGATTCAAACTGGGTGGCCAGCTCCTCAAGCTGCAGCAGATCGGCGATCTTGCGGGCCAGTTCGATCTCCTCATCGGGGCGCAGCAGGCGGATACGGCCGATTTCCTGCAGGTAGACCCGGATCGAATCCTCGGTGTAGACCCCCTTGGGACCCACCTTGATGCTGGCGAGGGCCTTGGCTTTGGCGTCCTTCTTGTCGTCTTTGCCCAGCTTGTCGTCCACCTCCAGCAGCAGGGCGTCACTGATTTCGAAGTCGGTCTCGACCTCACTCCCCGCCAGGAGGGCATCGGCAGCATCCTCGAGGTTGGCCGCTGCGTCGGCGCCCGTCGCCGTCTTGCTCTTCGAGGCAGTCTTCGGGGCTCCTTTGGCAGCAGCGGATTTGGCGGTCGCCGCCTTGGTGGGGCTGGACTTCGTAGCTGCCGCAGCCTTACTGCGGACCTTGCTGGCGGCCGCTTCCATGGGCTTGATTTCGCCGTTGCTGGAAACCGTGGCGATGATCTCGGGCTCAACCTTGGAGATGACGCGCTTAGTGGCTGCTGGACTCATGGCTGTGGACGAACGGGGAGGGAGCGGGGAAGCGGCCGGATCGGCGCAGGCCCGGGTGGTCTGGAAAGGTTCAGGGAGCTGGCAGTGAGGCAAGACGTCCGAAGGGGACGGAACCAGCGGGAGGATGTTCTCCGGATAGGACTCACCGGCCGAGGGGCAGCCGCTGCTGGGTTGCCGAGGGGGGAGAATGGGAGCCTGAGCCTGAGAGCAGTGGCGGTGACCTTGGTGGGCAGGCGCTGCCGGAGAAAGGGCCGGCGCCAAGACAGTGCAGTCAGGGGTGGTCGCGGACCTGAGGAACCGGGGGGGCCGGTGTCACATTCAAGGGTCTTCCCTCTGGACGGAACTCTGTCTGGTTCCGACAGCAGCCCGATGGACTGCCCAACCTTTTCATCTTAGGAATTGCTTGAGACTTCGGCAAGATTGGGTTCCAAGGTCGCAACCACCACGGCCCCGCCACCGGCGGCCCCTGCCTCCTGGATGCAGGTGTGGCTTGAGGCGGGCCAGGATGGCCGGATCTTTACCTACTCCAACCCCGCAGGGCTGGAGGCGGGCCCGGGGGATTTGGTCCGGGTGCGGCTCCAGGGCCGATCCCACACCGGGTTGGTGGTGGGCCTGGGCCACGGGATGCCCCCGGAGCTCCAAGGCAAGGTGGCCCAACCGGTCGAGGCCGTGCTCCAGAGCGCTGCCGTGGATGCCCGCTGGCGCTCCCTGATCGAGGCGGTGGCCAGCGACACCCACACGACCCTGTTCCGCTGCCTGAAAAGCGCCCTGCCCCCCGGTTGGCTCGGCCAGCGTCCCAAGCGGGCGCCCCTGCCAGGGAGTGGGCAGTGGATTCTGGTCGAGCTCGGCGAGTCGCCCCCTGACCCCTCGCCAGATCCCGGGGGCGAACTCTCTCCGCAGGCCTCCTCCGCTGGCCCCTCGCCTCGCCAGCGGGAGCTGCTCACCCATCTGGCTGCCCATCGCCAGGGGCGGCTGCTGCGGGATCTGATTCGCGATGGCTTCAGCCGCTCCCTGGTGGCCTCATTGGAGCGGCGGGGCTGGATCCGGCGACGCTTGGTGGCTCCCCCCGCGTTTGCTGCAGGGCTCACCGCCGGGGCAGACCCGTCCGTCGATGGGGAGATCGAGATCCCCCGCCCGGGCACCGCGGCCCAGAACGACGCCATCGAGGCCATCGCCGCTGCCCCCGGCGGCTCAGCCCTGCTGCTCTGGGGCGTGACCGGGGCCGGCAAGACCGAGGTCTATCTGCAGGCGGTCAGCCGGGAACGGGCCGCGGGCCGCAGTGCTCTGCTGCTGGCTCCGGAGATCGGGCTGATTCCCCAACTGCTCGATCGCTGCAGGGCCCGCTTCGGTTCCGGCGTTCTGGAATACCACAGCGGCATGGGGGAAGCCGAGCGGGTTCGGGTCTGGCGTCGCTGCCTGGAGGCTGCAGACGGGCCTCCACTAGTGGCGGTGGGAACCCGTTCGGCGGTGTTTCTGCCGCTCGCGAACCTCGGACTGATCGTGCTGGATGAGGAACACGACGGTTCCTACAAGCAGGACCGGCCCATGCCCTGTTATCACGCCCGCGAGGTGGCCCGTCATCGGTCCCGGCTGGAAGGAGCCCGGCTGGTGCTCGGCAGCGCCACCCCCTCCCTGGAGACCTGGCTCCGCTGCCGGGGCCCCTCCGCGGACACCCTGCTGCTGGAGCTGCCTGAGCGGATCGCCCGGCGCCCCCTGCCGCCGGTGCGCCTGGTGGACATGCGCCACGAACTGGCCGAGGGCCACCGTCGCCTGATCAGCCGCCCCCTGATGGAACGCCTGCGCCAGTTGCCGGAACGGGGAGAACAGGGCGTGGTGCTGGTGCCCCGGCGGGGCTACCGAACCTTCTTGAGCTGCCGGAGCTGCGGCGAGGCGGTGCTGTGTCCCCACTGCGATGTGGCGCTCACGGTGCATCGTCAGGCCAGCGGCAGGGAGTGGCTGCGCTGCCACTGGTGTGACCACCGCGAGGAGGCGGCTCAGCGCTGCGGCCACTGCGGCTCGACGGCCTTTAAGGCCTTCGGTGCCGGCACCCAGCGCGTTGTCGAGCAGCTGGCGGACGAGCTCCGGGATCTGCGCCTGCTTCGCTTCGATGCCGACACCACACGGGGACGGGATGGCCACCGGCGCCTGCTGGATCGCTTCGCCGCCGGTGAGGCCGATGTGCTGGTCGGAACCCAGATGCTGGCTAAGGGGATGGACCTGCCGCGGGTGACCCTCGCGGCCGTGCTGGCGGCCGATGGCCTGCTGCATCGCCCCGACCTGCGCTCTTCGGAGACCTGTCTGCAGCTGCTGCTCCAACTGGCCGGGCGGGCGGGCCGGGGTGAACGCCCCGGTGAGGTGCTGGTTCAGACCTACAGCCCCGACCATCCTGTGATCCGCCATCTGGTGGATGGTCGCTACGGGGCTTTCCTGGAGGAGGAGGCTGAGTTGCGCCGGCGGGGCGATCTGGTGCCGTTCAGCCGGGCCTGTTTGCTGCGCCTATCAGGACCTGCCGCCGCCGCCACGGCCACCGCCGCCGCCACCCTCGCCAGCCTGCTGGCCGCTCCCCTGCGGGAGGCGGGCTGGGCCCTGGTGGGCCCAGCCCCCGCCCCGGTGGCCCGGGTGGCCGGCCGCAGTCGTTGGCAGTTGTTGTTGCATGGCCCGGCGGGCTCCGCCGTTCCCCTTCCCTCCGGCGCCGACCTTCAGGGCGCCCTGCCCAAGGGGGTGAGCCTGGCCATCGATCCCGACCCCCTGGAGCTCTGAGGGGCCGGGCTCACGCCGGAAGCTCGGGTAGGCCGAAGCCCAGCTGGCGCCTGAGACGCTGCAGGCCCAGCACCAGCGGCAGAAGCAGCGCGATGGCGCAACCCCCGAGTCCGAGGGGGCTCCAGCGCCAGCAGCGGAGTTCCAGCCGGTTTAAGGAGCCAATCCGCAGGGGCCAGATCAGCCTGCCCCCTTTGGCGGCCTGCACGGGCTCAGGCTCGGCATGGCGCACGGCGGCTGCCCGCACCGACTCGAGGCCGATCGAGAGGTCCACGGCCGGCAGGGGGGGAAGCTCCCGTAGGTCGAGATCCAGCCAGACCCTCTGACTCACTCCCACCAGCCAGTTGCGCTCCCTCACCTCAAGCCTGGGTGCCGGCACGGATTCGGCCCCCGCCTCGCCGGCCGCCCGCACACTGGCCACCAAGGCCGCCCGTGCCTGATCCAGAGGCAACACCGGGCTCTGCAGGATCGTGGCACCGCCGGCTTCGCGGCTGCGGAAGCCCTCGCGCTCGAGGCTGGCGCCCAGCCTTCGCTGCCAGGGCATGGCGGGACCGGTGCCGCTCCGCAGCTGATGGGTGATCTGGAGGCGGCCAGGGCCGGCGAAGCGGAGATCGGTTCGCATCTCCACGCATCCCCCCAACAGGGAGGCCAGCAGCAGCAGCAGGAGTGCCACCACCACCACGGCGGCGAATCCCAGGGGGGCCCGGGTCGGTCCTACCGGCGGCGGCGGCGGCGGATCCGCCTTCCTGCTGCGGCGCAGGTTGCGGGCCGTCGCTCCCAGCGATTCCAGCGAACCGGAGACAGGTAGATCCGGCAGCGTGATCGACCAGTCGCGGGGCCGTTGCAGGGCGGGGGCCTCCAGCACCAGTTGCAAGGCCTTGCCCCGGGCCCGCAGGTCCGGATCTTGGCAGGCCCGCAGGCTGCGGCACCATGCGGCGGCGGCCTCGCTTTCCCCCTGGCCCATCAGGGCCGTGGCCAGCAACAGCCGCAGTTCGGCCCCCGCCACCGTGAGGGCCGGGTGCTCCTCGGCCAAGGGCTCCAGCAGCCGCAAGACCCTGCCGTAGTCGCCCCGCTCGATCGCCTGGCGGGCGGCCGCCAGGGATGTGGTGAGCTCGTCTTCCACCGTTCCCCGCGGTTCAGGGTGTGGGGCGGGCCGTGCGGCCCACCACCATGGTGCCGATCCCCGCGTCGGTGAACACCTCCAGCAGAAGGGAATGGGGGTGGCGCCCATCCACGATGTGGGCGGCTGCCACCCCCTGGGCCAGGGCCCGGATGCAGCATTCGGTCTTCGGGGTCATGCCCCCTTCCACCACCCCCTGGGCGATCAGCTCGCGGGCGTCCGACAGGGTCAGCTGGCGAATCAGGGAGCCTGGATCATGGCGATCCCGCAGGATACCTGGGGTGTCGGTGAGCAGGATCAGCTTCACCGCCTGGAGAGAGGCCGCCAGTTCGCCGGCCACGGTGTCGGCATTGATGTTGTGGGCTTGCCCCTGGGCATCGGGGGCCACGCTGGAGATCACCGGAATGTATCCCTGGCTGAGCAGGGGGGCCAGCACGCTTGGGTCCACCGATTCCACCTCACCCACCAGGCCATTGGCCCCCTCCTGCCAGGGTCGAGCCCGCACGAGCTTGCCGTCGCTGCCGGAAAGCCCCACGGCCCGACCGCCCACCCGGTTGAGTCCATTCACGATCTGTTTGTTGACTCGCCCCACTAGCACCATTTCGACCACATCCATGGTTTCGGCATCGGTAACCCGCAGGCCGTTGCTGAAGCGAGGCTCGATCGCGAGCCGCTTGAGCCACAGGTTGATCTCGGGTCCCCCGCCGTGGACCACCACCGGCTGGACGCCCACGCAGGCCAGCAAGGCGAGGTCACGGAACACGGCCTCCCGCAGGTCCTCCCGCACCATGGCGGCACCGCCGTACTTCACGACCACCCGTTCCCCGGAGAAGCGCTGGATATAAGGAAGGGCCTCACTCAAGACGGACACCCGCAGGGTGTCTTCGGGACTGACGTGGAAATCGAAGCTCAAGGCTTGAAGGGAGGAAAGGAGCTGGAATCGGAACGGGAAGCCTCGTCCTACGGGGGGCGCCGGAGCTTGCGTGGCATGGGGAGGCCAGCGGCGCCGGAGCGATCCGCTTCAACCATCTTCACCGGCGGCGCTGAGCATCACATCCACCTGGCCGGGCGCCGGCTGACTGACGCTGCAGCGGAGGCCGGGACCGAAGAAACGCCCCATCCTGTCCTCCAGGGCCTGCCAACGCTGGTAGGCCACCGCCTGGCAGTCGAAGCGGAGCAGCAGGCCATAGCGATTGGCTTCGTTCCGTTCCTCCACGCTCACCAACTGGGGGGGATTGTCCTCATCCCAGAGCTTGAGGGCCTCTAGGGAGCTCTCCAGGTGGGCCTTCTGGCCGTAGCGCCAGCGGCTCACGTCGGCGAGCAGGCGGCTGAGGGCCAGGTTCTCCGGCTGTTGCCGCAGCTCCCGCAGGGCCTGGGGGGGGGTGAGCCGTAGGGGAGGGGGGAGCTCCGAGGATTTGAGAGCCAGGCCACCCAGCAGGATCGGAATGCCGTAGAAGATCGTGGGCAGGCTGAGGTTGGCATTGTCGTTGAGATAGGCGACCGAGCCCACCACGGTGAGCAGGGCCCCCACCACGGTGACCAGGCTGCCCGGTGAGATCAGGCGCGAGGAGAAGAGTGCTTGCATCGCACCATGATCCTGCAGGGCGGTCCAGGATGGTGTTCACCGGCTGCCCCCCGCAAACCGCCATGCACTCCTCTTCTCCCCAGCCGTCTCCCGGACCCGAGCTGCTGGAAGTGACGGCCGATCCCGCTACCCTCAGCACCGGCGACCTGCTGCGGCAGCTTCGTCAGGACAGACTCTGGCTGCTCCGTCAGATCGATGCCGGTCGCTGGCCCCAGTGGAGGCTCGACCTGGCCGCCCTGGAGAGGGAACTCGGGTTGCTGCTCGATCAGGCCGCCGAACGCTCGGGCACGGTCTGAGTCCGGAGACGACGGCGACCGGTCCGGATTCAGAAGGGGATGTCGTCCTCTTCGTCGAATCCCTCCGGATCCGCCACCAGGGGCGAGGTGTTCCAGACCGGAGCTGCAGCCTCGGCCGGCTTGCCGGCGGGCGAGGCCGGGGTGGGTGCCGCCGCCGCCGGCCTGGTGCCGCTGCCGCTGGAACTGGCGCGCCGCACCACGGGCGTGGGTGCAGCAGGCGCCACTCCCCGCTGTTCCTCGGCCATGGGCGTTCCGCTGGGTCCGGCCCCCGAGGGGTGGAGGCGGGAGAGGGTGAATTCGGCCCGCTTCTCCTTCACGCCATCGGGACGACTCACGGTGTTCATCCGAAGCCTTCCCTCCAGCACCAGGCGCTGGCCCACCTGGACCCGGTTCTGCAGATCCTGGGCCAGGCTGCCCCAGCCCACCACCCGGATCTGGCCCGGAGGGTCGTCCGGACGCAGCCCATCGAACCGGACGGCCATCTCTGCCACCGGGGTCTGATTGTCTTGGGTGTAGCGAATCTGGGGTGCCTCCAGCACTTCCACCTCCAGCAAGCAGTGATTCACGCCCGAACCCACGGAATGGAGCACCCATCTTGATGCACGCCCGCCCACCCCTCCATCCGGGGAACCGGCTCTGGCTGTTGAGCGGAACGGGGGAGGGTCCCCCCCTGGCGACGGCCCTGCTGGCGCGGGGATGGCGGCTGCGCGTGTGGGTGGTGAGCAGTGCGGCGGCTCGTTCCTATCCCGCGGCCCCTGCCCTGGAATTGGCGGTGGGCCCGATCGGCGGCCCGCAGGCCGTGGCCGAGGCCCTGGCGCAGGCGGAGGCGTTGGGGGAGGGGCCGGCGTGGGTGGTGGATGCCACCCATCCCTTCGCCCGTCGCATCAGCGCCGACCTGGCGGCGGCCTGCCAGCTGCGGGGCCAGCCGCTGCTGCGCCTCCTGCGGCCCCTGCTCCCCTGCGGCGGAGCCACCCTGCTCGACGACCTGCATGCTTTGAGCACCATTCCCCTGGCCGGCCGCTCCCTGCTGCTGGCGATCGGCGCCCGCCACCTGGCCACAGCCGTGACCCATAGCCCCGGTTCGCGCCACCATGCCCGCATCCTGCCGAGCTCCTCGGCCCTGGCCGAAGCGATGGCGGCCGGGCTGGCGGCCGACCGGGTGGCCTGCCTTCAACCGTCCCAGGGGGGGGCGATCGAGCGCGCCCTCTGCCGGCGCTGGGGTATCGAGGCGGTCCTCTGTCGCCGCTCCGGCGGGATCACGGAGCACCTCTGGCACACGCTCAGCGCCGAGTTCGGCCTGCCCCTGCTGCTGCTGGAGCGGCCCCTGGAACCTGCCGGCCTGGAGTGCCACGGACTGGAAAGCCTGCTCGATCGCCTGGGGACGCCAGAGTGATGATGAGCGATCGGTCCGGCCCATGGAACCAGCGGACGTGACCGCGGCGGCGCACCCGTCGCCAGCGGATCCCCCGGCCCCTGGCGGTGGGCCCGATCGCATGGTCTGCGTAGTTTTGACCTCCGAGGCCACCCCGGAGCGGGCCGACGCCCTGGCCCGTGCCCTGCTGGAGCAGCGCCTGGTGGCCTGCGTGAGCGTGCTGCCCGTGCGATCCCACTACCGATGGCAGGGGGCGTTGGAAACGGCTGATGAGGTGAAACTGCTGCTCAAGACCACCCCGGAGCAGCTCAGCGACCTCCATCGAGCCCTCCAGGCTCTGCACAGCTACCAGACCCCGGAATGGATCGTGCTCGGGGGCAGCAGCCGTGGCGACTACGGCCTCTGGCTGGGGGAGCAGCTGAGTTAGGAGCCGGACAGCCTGATTTCAGTCCAGATGGGTAGCCACCAGATCCGGAAGGGAGGCCTGGGGCCTGGGGCCGAGCTGGGTCACCACCTGGCCGGCGCAGAGGGATCCCAGGCGACCGCACCGCTCAAGGCTCTCGCCGCGGGTGTAGCCGTAGAGGAAGCCCGCTGCGTAGAGATCGCCGGCACCGGTGGTGTCCACCAGGTCGCCGAGCCGGTAGGGAGGAATCACGAGTGTGTTCTGGCCGCTGAGCACCACGGAGCCCTGTTCACTGCGGGTGAGAGCCGCCACCCTGCATCGGCCCCGCACCTGGTCGGCAGCGGCTTCGAAGGAGTCCGTCTCATAGAGGGAGCGGATCTCCGCCTCATTGGCGAAGAGCACATCCACATGACCGTCCACCAGCTCCTGGAAGCTGGCGCGATGGCGATCTACGCAGAAGCCATCGGAGAGGGAGAGGGCCACCTGGCCGCCGCTGCCGCGCACCACCTCAGCCGCTGCAAGGAAGGCCCGTTTGGCCTCCTCGCTGTCCCAGAGGTAACCCTCCAGATAGAGCACCTCGGCCTGGCGCACCAGGTCGAGGTCGAGGTCGGCCGGATCCAGGCCCACCGAAGCGCCCAGGTAGGTGCACATGGTGCGTTGGGCATCGGGGGTGACCAGGATCAGGCAGCGGGCCGTGGAGGGGCCGTTCTCGGCCGCGGGGGTTTCGAAGCGTGCTCCCACCGACCGGATGTCGTGGGCGAAGATCGCCCCGAGTTGGTCGTTGCGAACCCGGCCGATGAAGCCGGCCCGGCCTCCCAGCTGGGCAATGCCGGCCAGGGTGTTGGCCGCCGATCCGCCGGAGGTCTCCAGGCCCGGCCCAACGCTGGCATATAGCCGTTCGGCCTCCTGCTCGTCCACCAGGGCCATGCTGCCCTTACGGAGGCCATGGCTGGCCAGGAAGGCGTCGTCGGCCTGCACCAGCACGTCCACGATGGCGTTGCCGATGCCAACCACATCCAGGGGCTTGGGGGAGGAGGTCACGGGGTTGGGAGGGGTAGGGGAAGAACGGGCATGGGGTGAACGTGAGCCCGTGGTGATGGACCCGGCGGCCGGCTAACGCTCCTGGTGAGCGGCGGGCCGCTCAGACGCTCAGGAGGGCGCGCTTGGGTCCGTGGATCGGATCCTCCACCACGATCGTCTGGTCTCGCTGGGCTCCCAGCGACACGATGGCGATCGGAACCTCCATCAGTTCAGCCAGGAAGCGGAGGTAGGCGCGGGCGGTGGCGGGGAGGTCCTCCAGCTTGCGGCAGTCGGCGGTCGAGCACATCCAGCCGGAGTGGGTCTCGAAGATCGGGCGGCAGCGGGCAAAATCCTCTGCGCTGGAAGGGAAGTACTCGATCCGCTGGCCATCGAGTTCGTAGGCCACGCACACCTGGATCTCATCGAGCTCATCGAGCACATCAAGCTTGGTGATCGCCAGGCAGTCGAGGCCGTTCACCTGCACCGCGTAGCGGCCGATCACGCCGTCGAACCAGCCGCAGCGCCGGCGTCGGCCGGTGGTGGTGCCGTATTCGCCGCCCCGGTCGCAGAGGTGGTCGTTGAGGCTGCCCTCCAGTTCGGTGGGAAACGGACCTTCGCCCACCCGTGTGGTGTAGGCCTTCGCCACACCGATCACCCGGTCGATCAGGGTGGGGCCCACTCCGGCACCGATGCAGGCCCCCCCCGACACCGGGTTGGAGGAGGTCACGTAGGGATAGGTGCCATGGTCGAGATCGAGCAGGGTGCCCTGGGCCCCCTCGAAGAGGATGTTTTTGCGGGCCCGGGCGGCCTCGTGGATCGTGCGGGTGCAATCCACCACATGGGGGGCGAGCCGCTGGCCATAGCTGGCGTACTCGGCGATCACCGCCTCGGGATCGAGGGGATCGAGGCCGTAGACCTTCTGCAGGAGATCGTTCTTCTCGGCCAGGGGTCCCAGCAGCCGGTCCCGCAGCCGTTCGGTATCGAGCAGGTCGATCACCCGGATGCCGTTGCGCTCCGACTTGTCCGCATAGGTGGGGCCGATGCCGCGGCCGGTTGTGCCGATGCGACGGTCGCCGCGGCGCTCTTCCATCGCCTGATCCAGAAGGCGGTGGTAGGGCATGGTCACATGGGCGGTGCCGGCGAGCTTCAGCCCCGAGATCTCGATCCCGTAGGTGCGGAGCATGTCGAGTTCGCCCAGCATCACCTTGGGATCCACAACCGTGCCCGATCCGATCAGACAGGTGGTGTCCGGATAGAGAATTCCTGAGGGAATCAGGTGGAGCTTGAGGACTCGGTCATCAACGACGATCGTGTGGCCGGCGTTCACGCCACCCTGATAGCGCACCACCACATCGGCGGAGCGGCTCAGCAGATCGGTGATCTTGCCCTTCCCTTCGTCGCCCCACTGCGCACCGATGACGACAACGTTGGCCAAGGACACAGCGGCCCGAAGCCGCTTAGAAGCACAACCTGAAAGGTTCTCAGATCAACGGCCCCTTCGTCAAAAAAACAGGGGAATCCGTTGCTTGCCCCACCCAGCTGGGGGGTGATCAGCCTCATGCGCCTCGCACCACGCTGGTGGAAGCCCGTTGGAGTTCCTTCTCGAGACGGCTGCGCAGGGCATCCGGCAGGGGACGGTTGGCGTAATTCGCGTAGTGGCCCGCCAGGGAGTTCAGGGCGGTCTGCATGGTGGTGAAGGACCCCAGGCCATTCACGTCACGGCGAGGCCGGTAGCGCGCCATGTAGTCGTTGATCAGGCGTCGGACGTCCGTCTCGGCCTGGGCATGGCCCGGATCATCCTGGGGAAGGGCGATGGTGGTCAGCAGGGTCTGGGCCACGCTCACCGTGTCGTCCACGTAGTTGCCGGTGAGGCCGTCTGCAGCGCCGGAGCAGGCGGTGAGGCTCAGACACAGGCACAGCCCTAGGGCCAGTAGGGGGCGCAGGGCCGTGGCCGTCAGGGCGTCCACCAGGCGCCTGGCCCAGCTGCTGATCCGGGGCAGGAGGGCGGCCATTGATGCGTGTGCGAATGAAGATGATCTTACGGGCGAGCCCGTGGGGCCTGGCTGATGGGCCGGATCTCAGGCCTCCACGCCGCTCTCCAGTCCGGAGCGGCTCGCCTGGATCACTTTCAGCAGGGCCTCGAGGGCTGCTTCGACTGCCAGATCTCGCCGTTGGCCGTCGTCACGGCACACCAGTTCAACCTGGTCATCGGCGGCGCCGCGACCCACCACAACCCGCCAGGGGATGCCGATCAGATCGGCATCCTTGAATTTCACGCCGGCACGCTCATCGCGGTCGTCAAGAAGAGCATCGACTCCGGCGCTGCGCAGGCGGATGTAGATCTCCTCGGCGAGGCTCACTTGCTGTTGATCCTGGGCGCTGGCGCTCACCACGATCACCTCGAAGGGGGCGATCGCCAGCGGCCAGCGGATGCCGTAGGCATCGTGGTTCTGCTCCACCGCCGCCTGGGCCAGCCGTGACACCCCGATCCCGTAGCAGCCCATCCAGAGGCTCTCCTCGGTACCTTTCTCGTTGGTGAACCGGGCCTCCATCGCATCGGAGTATTTCCGGCCCAGCTGGAAGATGTGACCCACCTCGATGCCGCGGGCCGCCGCCAGGGTCTGGCTGGGGTCGTGCTGGCAGCGATCTCCGGGCTGGGCGGCCCGCAGGTCCACCACCTCAGGGCGCAATCCCAGACCGCTCCAGGAGGCGCCGATTCGATGCTTACCCACCTTGTTGGCACCGCACACGAAGGCCGTCAGGTCAGCGGCGGTGGGGTCGGTGAGACGCAGGAAGCTTGTTGACAGGTGTGGGCGCGGCGGTTGCTGTAGGGCCGCAGCGCCGGCGCTTCCCGACCTGGATTCCCTTCCGTCACCGACCAGGGAAGGTCGTGCTGCCGTCAGCACTCCATCCTCCAGATCCGGCCCCAGATAGCCCAGGGGGAGGGCGGCAAGATCGATGGTCAGCCCTTCGCTGCGGTTCAGCTCCGCGGCCAGCTCGCCGCTTAGCGCATCGATCCCCAGTAGAACGCCATGGTCGCCAGCCAGCCGGGCCGAGACCGCGTTGGCCAGCTTCACCTCGTTGAGCTGCTGGTCACCCCGCAGGCTGATCAGCAACGGCTGGCGGAGGCCATCCTCGAAGCGGGCCAACAGCAGCAGCACCTTCACCACCTGGCTGGCATCGAATCCATGGGCGGTCACCAGCTGCTCGATCGTGGTCTGGCCCGGGGTGGGCAGGAGCTCGCCGCTGCCCCCGCTCCGCAGCCCCCCCGGCAGCTCCACGGACGCGGTAGGCAGGGACACCGCCCGCTCCTGGTTGGCGGCATAACGACCGTCGGCACTGGTGAGGATGAGGTCCTCGCCCGCGTCGGCGGTGACCATGAACTCCTGGCTGGCGGAGCCGCCGATCGCGCCGCTGTCGGCTTCCACGGCCACGGCTTTCAGTCCGCAGCGGCGGAAGATTCGCCGGTAGGCCCCGTCCATGGCCGCATAGGTCTGGCGCAGTGAGGCTTCGTCGGCGTGGAAGGAGTAGGCGTCCTTCATGATGAATTCGCGCCCCCGCATCAGACCGAAGCGGGGGCGGATCTCATCGCGGAACTTAGTCTGAATCTGATAAAGATTGACCGGCAATTGCCGGTAGGAACGCAGCAGGTCCGCCGCTAGGGCCGTGATCACCTCCTCATGGGTGGGGCCGAGGCCGAGTTCCCTGCCCTGGCGATCCTCCAGGTGGAACATGATGCCTTCGCCGGCCGTGTAGCCGGCCCAGCGGCCGCTGCGTTGCCAGAGATCGGCCGGCTGCAGCTGCGGCAGCAGGGTTTCCAGGGCGCCAGTGGCATCCATCTCCTGGCGCACGATGGCGGAGATCTTCTGCAACACACGCCAAAGGAGCGGGAGGTAGGCGTAGATCCCTGACCCCAGTCTGCGGATGTAACCGGCCCTCAACAGCAGTTTGTGGGAGGGAATTTCGGCTTCGGCCGGATCATCGCGCAACGTCACCAGCATGAGGCGGGAGACGCGCATGACCCAGAAAGCACCAGCCGGCGGGCGGAGGTTACCACCCGACCATGAGGGGCCGGGCACGAGGGGTTCGGCCGATAACCAAACCCTTCAAAAACCTCTGCTAAGGTCCCAAACCACGATGGCAAACCTGTAACAGCCCATGTTTTCCCAGCCAGGTGCTGTCCAAACTGGTCTTCATGGGTCCCACGGGCAGCCGGCTGGCCAGGGGTATGGCCAACCATCGGTTAGCGAGGTGAGCGCAGCGATGGCAGGAGCTTTCGCCGAAGACGCCGGCGCGGCCCCTGAAGATTCCCTGGTGATGATCGAGGACGTTCAGAAGTGCCTCAATCGGTCGCGGGCCTCGGTGTATCGCTACACCAATACCGACCCCCGCAACCTCAACCCACCCTTTAACCCCCGCAAGCTCAACCCCGAATATCGCAGCGATCAGAAGGAGCCGCTTCTCTTCCATCCCAACGAGGTGGCCCGCTTCGCCCGGGATGTGCTGCGGATCAAGGAGGTGACGGTGGAGGTGCTCAACTCCCCCTCCACGGCCACTCAGCATCTTCTCGGTTCGATCCTTGAGGAGCTGCGGGGGATTCGCCAGCGGTTGGATGCGCTCGATGGGCTGCCCACCTCCCACGTCACCCCCCGCCAACTTCACAACCAGTCCCGACCGGCTGCATGATCGGGTTGTGGGTGTCAGACTGAATTTCCTCTTATCACGGCAGCACCTTGCCGCTCCAGTGGTCCGCAGTCCCTGTGTGCCACCAATCCATGGATTCTGTCCCTAGCCGGCGCCGAGCGCGCCTTGTCCTGCTACCCGATTCCGGAATCTCCGTCTCATCCGAGCCACCAACACCATCGGATGCCCCTGGAGAAGGTGATGAGGATCCTCCCAGTCGGGACTCTTCCCAACGTTTCAGGACGCTGCCTGCAGCGGCCCCGCCCCTGCGCCTGTCTAGCGCCGCCGCGCCAGCCGCGGCCATGAACCAGGTGGCGCTCACCGATCGTTTTCCGGTGCGCCCGCAGGATCCCAGCGAAGAGCTTGGCCAGGGGCTGGGCCCGGGACTCGGTTGGCTCGGCGGGGTGGCCATCGCCCTGCTCACGCTGGTCGTCCCCCTGACCAGCGTGGTTCTCGACCGCGAGGTTCAACCGACCGGCTTACTACTGCCTAGGGTGTCGAACAGCGGTCAGAGGCATGGATCTCACAACCCTTCCGGCCTGTCCAGCGCCGGGGTTGGTGAATCTCCTGGTGGAGATTCCGGCAGGAAGCCGCAATAAGTATCAATTCGATCCCGCCACTGGGGTGATGGTTCTCGATCGGGTGCTGCACTCGTCAGTGCGCTATCCCTTCGACTATGGCTTCGTGCCTGGCACTCTGGCCGAGGATGGTGCCCCCCTCGACGGCATGGTGATCATGGATGAACCCACCTTCGCGGGCTGCCTGATCCGTGCCCGGCCAATCGGTTTTCTAGACCTGATCGATAGCGGCCATCGTGACGGCAAGTTGCTCTGCGTGCCCGTTGCCGATTCCCGCAAGGATGGGATCACGAGCATCGACCAGATTGCCCCCACCCAGCTGGCCGACGTGACGGAGTTTTTCCGCACGTACCGGAGCCTGGAGGGGCGCATCATCACGATCCTCGGCTGGCTCGATCACGGGGCCGTGCCGGAGTTGCTGGCGAGCTGCCGGGAGGCCGCCGCCGCTGGGCATTAGTCCCGGCGCTGCAGCAGAAACCCCTCCACATCAAGCGCCTGGTACACCGGCGCCGGATCACCGAAACCGGCGGCTTCCACCAGGGCGGTGAGCCTGGAGAGGCCGATCGGGTGCAGACCCCTGGTGAGGTCCGCTTTCAGGGCAAGCCTTGCGGCAGGATCCTGGCCGGGGATCGGCAGTGCCCCCCAATCCTCCGCGGTTGCGTCGGCGGCGAGGCCACTGGCCCGCTGGAAGCCGAGACGGGCTTCCCGCAGTTGCTGCTGGATCGGCGAGCGTTCCGGCTGCATCAGATCCACCAAGACCACCTGGCCGCCGGGTCGAAGGCTGCGGGCCAGGGCAGTAAGAAAGGCCAGCTTGCTGCCATCGTCGGGCAGGGCCTGAAGCACCAACACGGCCAGGGCGCCATCGAAGCGGGCCCGGGCCTCGAGGCTTTCCACGCTGGTCAGCTCCCAGTCGATGCCGGCTTGCCCCGCCAACCGTCCGCGTGCCAGGTCGAGCATGGCGGCGGAGGGATCCAGACCTGTGAGCTGCCAGTCGGGACGTTGGGCGCGGGCCTCCAACAACTCGGCTCCGCTGCCGCAGCCCGCCACCAGCACGGAGGCGCCCTGGGCGGAAGCCAGGGGTGAGGCCGCCAGCAGGGCCACCCCCAGCCGGGCGAGGCTGGTGTAGCCCGGAATCAGCCGGGTGACGATCTGTTCATAGCCAGTGTCCACACCTGTAGGGACACCGGACTCAACACCTGCCTCAACCCCAGCCACGGGCCTCCAGCCTCGCCACCTCATCGTAGGCAGGGACCCATCAACCTGAACCCCGTCCGCGAGAGGACATCCTGGGGGGTGGCCGCGGGGTCTGATCGCCAACACTCGATTGCGGGGCTGGGCCATCCAGAGGTGGCTGGGCTGGGCGTGCCTTAAGTTGGGCGGCGCTGTATCCCTCGAAGACCGTGCCAACCATCCGTTTTGACCAGGAAGGCCAGCAGGTGGGTTGCATCGAGGGCGCCAACCTGCGCAAGGCTGCCCTTGACGCCGGCATCAACCCCTACAAAGGCCTGAACAACTTCAACAACTGCGGTGGCCTCGGCCAGTGCGGCACCTGTGTGGTGGAAGTTCTCGAGGGGGCTCGCAATCTTTCCCCCCGCAGCGATGTGGAGGAGGTTTACCTCGCCGATCGTCCTGCCAGCTATCGCCTCAGCTGCCGCACCACCGTGAACGGGGATGTCACGGTCCGCACCCGTCCCTCCGAAGGGGTGGGCAAGGGCTCCAACAGCCTTGTGGGCGCCCTCAAGGCGCTGGTGGGTCGCGGCTGAGCCCCACCAGGCCCACCCGCCTGAACCATCACGATTCCTCCACCCCCTTGGCCGGCAGCGTTCGCGTTTATTCCTACGGACCCTGCGGAACCTGCCGCAAGGCCCTTGCCTGGCTTGCGGAGCAGGGCATCAGCGCTGAGGTGCTTGATATCACCCGCACTCCCCCCTCCAGGCAGGAGCTGGAGGGGGCTCTGGCTCAGCTTGGATCAAGGGCCCGCCTGTTCAACACCAGCGGCCAGCGATACCGGGCCCTGGGGGCCGAGCGGGTCGCGGCCATGGAGGATGGAGCCGCCCTTGAGGCCCTGGCGGCCGATGGCATGCTGATCAAACGTCCCTTCCTGATCACGGCCCAGGGGAGGATCGTGACCGGTTTTCGCCCCCAGGAGTGGCGGAACTTGCTCAAGCCTTCGGTGGCGGGGTAATCGCCTCCGGCGCGCTTTCCCCCTGCATGATGATCTGATCGAGTTCCTCGATCAGCACGCCCACCCCGGCACGACTGATCTGGCGGAGGTAGGTGCGTTTCACCTCCTCGATCAGGGCGCAGAGCAGGGCTTGGGAGCGCTCCAGCGCGGGGCCGCTTTCCAGGGCCATGGCCAGCTCCTCCCAGAAGCGATCGACGAAGCGCTGCAGCAGGGCCAACTGTTCATCATCCCGTCGCCCCAGGCGTGTGCCGGTGCTTCGGGTCAGGTCGAGCAGGCTGTCCACCACTCCCCCCGCCAGTTGGCGGCTGAAGCCCTTCTCCACCTCCAGCACCGGCTGAAGCTGGCGCAGGGGAGGGGGAACGATCGCACTCTGGAGACTCTTCTGGAGGGCGTGACCAAGCACCCCCTCCAGTTCCGGCGCCAGCCGGGGTGCCACCTGCACCAGTAGCAGGGGTGCCCAGATCCGGATCAGCTCCACCAACTCCCGCTGCTCATGGTTCACCACCGTCTGGTGGGACCGCAGCGATCGGATCCTGGCCGGCCACCGCGGGGAGCGGATCAGCTGCTGCAGGCCATCCAGAAGTTGGAGAGCGAGCACCTCGAACAACTCCACCGCCAGCAGCGCCACCACGCCCCGGCTCACCACCGCCCTCAGTGGTTCGATGCTGATCAGGCCGCTGGTCTGCAGGCGTTCGAGCACCGGCGCCACCCGCAGCCAGCGCCAGAAGGGGAGCAGCAGGGGCAGATCGATCCAGCGTCTCAGGAAGGCATCCCGCCAGCTCAGCCCGGGCAGTCGGCGTCGCAGCCGCACGGCCCGCAGCAGGATGTCCACGGCGAAGACGCTCTGGAACAGCAGCAGGTCGATGCGCCAGAAGTGGTCGGTGGGGCGACCGTTCTCATCGATCGATCGCCAGTAGTTCGTGGCCACCAGGGGGAGCACCTGCTCGTTCCAGAAGCGCCGTTCCTCGCTCCAGGGATGGCTGGCCATCCAGTCGGGGCTCAGGACTCTGGCGGCGGACTGTCTGGCGGAGTCGAGGTTGGCCCGCTGGCGCAGCCGGCCCTTGATCTTCTCCAAGGTGCCGCTGGCTCCGGAGGCCTGGAAGGGGTTGGTGTCGATCATCTGGAGGGTGGCCTCCAGCTGCCGCTGCAGCAGGGCCCGCTGCGCTGGGTTCGGCGTGCTGGTGGCCGGCCCCTCGCCGGGGCCCGGGTCCATTGCCGCATCCAGGGCCCGGAACTGGCGCAGATAGGCGCTGGTCTCCCGGTGAGGTTCGATCCCCTTGATCGGATCCACCCACGGGGTGATGTCCGGCAGCACAGTGAGCGGCACCACAAGCGGCACGGAGGGGATCGGATAGAGGTTCCGCTGTAGCCAAAAGGTGCGGAGCGGAACGTAGGTGAGATCGAATCCCACCAGCACCAGATTGAGGGTCGCCCAGAGCGCCACCGATCGGTCCCAGAGCCTGCCGATACGGCTGCCCTGGGGCGATGGGATCCGGTGCCAGCGGGGTCGGGCCATCGAAGGGATCCCCCAAGGTGCGTCTAATCTGCCTGGCTACAACGATCGCCGCCCCAGGAGTGCCTTGACGCCAACCAAGACGCCCATGGATCCCCTCGTACCGGATCCCTCCACGGCGAATTCCCGGCCTGGCGATTCCCCCTCCCCCTCCGGAGAGCACCCCAGTCCGCCGGCTTCTGAAGAGAGCGCCTGGGAGTTCTGGCGCAGCGTTTTGATCACCCTGGCGATCGCCCTGGGGATCCGTCAGTTCCTGGTGGAGGCCCGCTACATCCCCTCGGGCTCGATGCTGCCTGGCCTGCAGCTCCAGGATCGGCTGCTGGTGGAGAAGCTCAGCTACCGCAACCGCCCGCCCCGCCGTGGCGAGATCGTGGTGTTTCACGCCCCCCAGCACTTTGACCCGGTGCTGCTCTCCCAGGGGAGCGGCGCCGGGCCCCTGCAGTGCCTGCTCGTGAATCTCCCGCTGATCGGTTCGCTTCCCGGGCTTGAGCAGCCGGCCTGTGACGCCTACATCAAGCGGGTGGTGGGACTGCCCGGGGAACGGGTGGTAGTGGATCCCCGCGGCCGGGTCAGCATTGATGGCAAGGCCCTGGTGGAGCCCTACGTCCGCAACACCTGTCCGGTGGATTCCCGTGGTATGGGTCCCTGCCGCACCCTGAACGTGGTCGTTCCACCAGAACATATCGTGGTGCTTGGCGATAACCGCGCCAACAGCTGGGATGGACGCTTTTGGCCCGGGGGCCCCTTTCTGCCCCGCAACGAGATCATCGGCAGGGCCTTCTTCCGCTTCTATCCCTTCAGCACGATGGGGGGGCTGGGATCAGCCAGTCCTGCGGATCGCTGAGGCCCGAGGCCACCACCCGGCCCTTGAAGGCCCCCCGTGGCGGTTCGGGGCGATTGGCAGCCAGGGATGGATCCTGGTCGGGGGAGAAGCCTCCCGGCGCTTTCGGATCGAACAAGATCCAGTCGCGGCTACCGGCCTCCAGCCGAGAGGGCGGCAGATTCAGAAAGCCACAGGGCCCCCAGCACAGGACCTGCCACAACTGCCGGGCACTCCAGATTCCCTCTGACACCAGGGCGTCCCAGAGCAGGGGCAGCACCAGCCCGTGGCCGGCCAGGCCCGGTCGGCGCTGGTCGAGAGGGAGTAGGCGCTCCTCCGGATCGAGGGCCTCATGGTGCACCGCAACGGCGCTGAGGCTGCCATTGCTCAGGCCGGAGATCAGGGCCTCCCGGTCAGCGGGACCCCCGAGGGAGGGCACCATCCGCCAGCCCTCGGCGGCGGGATCCAGGCTGCCGCTGTCGGCCAGGAGGTGCCACCAGCCCACGCTGGCCTGGGGCTGCCCCCGCCGCTGACGCAGCAACTCCACCCCCTCGGCCGTGGAGAGGTTCATCAGGCGCAGGCAGGCTTCCGGCAGGGCATCGGCGAGGGTGAGCAGGCTCTGGAGGGGAAGAAGCTCGCTGAGTACCGGGTCCACCGGCCATCCACCCCGCAGTGCTTCCACCCTTTCCCGCACGAAGCCCTGCTGGGTGAGGGAGAGTTCGCGCGGGGCCACCAGCACTGGATGGCGCCCGGTTTCCCCCAGGCGCAGGCCCCGCTCCAGCAGGGCCAGGGGCGGCAGGATGGCCGATCCGGCCAGTCCGCAGGCCCCAGCGGCGAGCTGGTCGGCATGGGGGGCCAGCTCCCGCTCCTCACCCCCCTGGCTGAAGGAGCCCCAGAGCAGGAGCCTGAGGGGAGCAGGCCAGGCCAGAGCCAGGCTCTCCGGCCGGTCGCGCCAGGGTCGGGCCCAAGGAAGCAGGGCCACGGTGCCGTAGCCCCCGGAGCGGGCCGCAGCGGCCAGGGAGGCGAGGGTTTCGGCCCTGCCGAGCCAGGGATCTTCCAGAACGCTGTGGGGATCAACGAGGGCCGGGCCCAGCCAGAGGTGGGAGGCCTCGAGCTCCACGGGGCTCCCCAACCCCGCCATCGCCTCCGGGCCGAACGGCTCACCGGTCACGGGGTTGCCTAGGATCGTAGCCAGGCGCTGGCCTTCCATCAGCACATCGGCCCGTCGTTCGGGACTGTCGGGGCCCTCCAGCAGGTTCACCTGCCTCAGCAGAAGGGGGGCGGGCATCGGGGAAGGTTCAGAGGGCGCCGGCAGCGGTGCGATCGAGAACTCCCCCAAGGTGGCCGGTGAGATTGAGGCAGGCCACCACGGGGGTGCCGGCCGCCCCGTTGGGGTAATCGATCACCGTCACGCCCCCATTGCCTTGTTTCACCGCCCAGATGTCGGCCGGCGTGAGGCCGAGGAGGGCGCAGAGGATGGTTTTGTTCACCGCATCGTGGGCGACCACCAGGGCGGTTTCGCCGGGATCGAGGCCAGCCACGATGTGGTTCCAGGTGGCCAGGGAACGGTCCCACACCTGCTGGATCGTTTCCCCCTCGGGCATCTGCACCGTTTCGGGGGCCCGTTTCCAGTCGCGCAGCAGCTGGGGCCAGCCTTCGGCGATGTCCTGCTCGAGGCAGCCCTCCCAGAGGCCATGGCCGATCTCCATCAGGCCGCGGCTGCTGGTGAGGGGCACGCCGGGGTGGGAGCGCAGGATCACTTCGGCTGTCTGGCGGGGGCGGGCCATCGAGCTCGTGTAGGCCCGCTGGAACGGCACATCTGCGAGAAAGATCCGGGCCGCTTCCGCCTGGGCCAGCCCGTTGGAATTGAGGGGGATGTCGATCTGTCCCTGGAAGCGGCCCTGGCGGTTCCAGTCGGTCTCTCCGTGGCGGACCAGCAGCAGGCGGGGGCCGGCTCCCTTCGGCGGCAGGGCCTCCTCGAGATGGGCCGTGCCGTTGTGGGACTCGATCTGCACATCCAGCTCCCCGTCGGCAGTGCGGCTGATGTTGAGCACCGAGAGGGCGGCATTGTCGAGACGGAGCCGGCGGAAGCGCGCCACCGGCAGCCCAAGCAGCTGCAGCATCAGGCAACGGAGGATGGCGTTGTGAGCCACCACCAGCACCGTCTCGCTGCCGGCGGCTTCGAGACTGTCCTGATGGTCGGCCAGGAGGCGATCGGCGAAGCGCCCGGCCTGGTCCATCAGCTCCAGCAGGGGGTAGTAGCTCCTCCCGTCGGGGTGCACGAGCTCCATCGTTTCTGGAGCCTCCCGCCAGCGGCGCTCCTGTTCAGGATCGTGCAGCAGCAGATCCTCACGGCGCAGGCCGCTCCAGGGAGCGAGGTCGATCTCCAGGAGTTCCTCCACGTGGAGCGGGTCCTGGGGGGAACCATGCGCCTCCAGCAGCAGGGCGGCCGTCTCGCGGGCGCGCTGCAGGGGGGAGCTGTAGATGGCCTTTAGGGGCACCTCGGCCAGGGCATCACCGGTGCGCCGGGCTTGCTGGACCCCTTCCTCGGACAGCGTGGAGAGGTCGTCGCGGCCCTGGATCCGCCGTTCCTTGTTGAAGCTGCTCAGGCCATGGCGAACGAGCAGGATCCGGAGGGGCACGGGTCTGGCGCCGCGGGCATCCCATCGTATGGGAGCGGTTTCGTGGACCCTCTGCCCCTGGGCGCTGCATCCCTGGTCCGGGCGGGCCGCACCCGGCCCGGGCCCGGGACTGTCCGTGCCGGCAGGGGACAGGGGAGAATCGCCCCACCTTCCGCCATGAGGCTGCGGTTGAACCAACCCCGCCCGGGCCTGCCCCCTTCCCCCCCGGCCGCGGCGCCTGCGCCCAGTTGGAAGGTGCTGCTCGCCCTGCTCAGCCTGTCCCTGAGCGCCCTGCTCTGGTTCGAGGGCCTGTCCAGCAGCCTCACGCGCCCCTCGGTGGGCGGGGATCTCGATCTGCACCAGCTGGAACTGGCCACACTGGTGGCCGATGTGGCTCCATCGAGGCTCACCACCCTGGTGGCAGGGGATGCCCCCCGCTCCCGGCTGGTGGAGCAGCTCGCCCGCCAAGTGGATGGAGGGGAGTCCCCGGCTCCGGCGCTGCAGAGGTTGAAGCTGGCCCTGCTGGAACGCCCGTCGGATCCGGCCCGTGCCGAGGCCCGGCTGCGGGAGCTGCTTCCCATGGTTGAGGCATCCCGCCGCCCGCTTCTAGACGCCCTGCTGCGGGAGGACACCCTGCCGCCAGCGAACCTGAAACCGGTTGTTGAGCCCTGGGGGGCTCCCCTGCTGGTGCGCCAGCTCAGCTGCGAGCAGCTCGGTGGCCCGCAGCGCCAGTGCCCCGCCTTCCGCAGGCGCGAGCTGCTGCTCCTGCGGCTTCTAGCGGTCACCCTGATGCCCGCGCTCCTCCTGATGGCGGGGGTGCTGCTGTTGGGCCGGGAGTTCTGGCTTCTGGCCCGCGGCCGGCTGGCCTTGCCCCCACCCCTAGTGGGGCCGCCCCTGGGCCTGGTGGACACCACGCTCCTGATCGCCGGCGGCTTCGTGCTGATCGGTGAGGTTCTGCTGCCTCAGCTGCTCCAGCGGGCCCTCCAAGCCACCCTGCTCAGCGTGACCGGATCGACCGCCCTGGCCCAGGGTCTTCAGGTGCTCCTCCTCTACCTGTCCCTCACGGTGGTGCCCCTGCTGCTGCTGTGGCGCCTGCTCAGCGGCGCCAGCGGGGTTCCGGCCGGCGGCTGGCTTCAGTGGGGCTGGCGCCCCCCGGCCACGGCCCTCCGTCAGGCCTTGCAGATGCTGCTGCTCGTCCTTCCGGCGGTGGCCCTGGGGGGCTGGCTTGTGCAGGCCCTGTGGAGTGACTCCGGCGGTAGCAATCCGATGCTCGAGCTGGTGCTCCAGGGCTCCGACCGGTGGGCCCTGGCCTGTTTTGCCATCACCGCCGTGGTGGTGGCGCCCCTCTTCGAGGAGATCCTCTTTCGTGGGGTGCTGCTGCCGGTGCTCGGCACCTGGCTCGGGCCCACCGGCGCGGTGCTGCTCAGCGCGGCCCTGTTCGCGGCCGCCCACCTCAGCCTGGCGGAATGGATCCCCCTGTTCCTACTGGGTATCGGACTAGGGGTGCTGCGCCTGCGCTCGGGGCGCCTGGCTTCCTGCGTGATGCTGCACGCCCTTTGGAACGGTCTCACCTTTGCCAACCTGCTCTTGCTGGGGAGCTGACGAGCCGCTGCACCGGCTTGCCGGAGGGGGCGTTGGGTGGTTCACTTGCGCAGCGTCTCCATCCGTTCTTGGTCGCCCTCCTCTCCACCGACCCATCAACGGTCCGGGCCGGTCTCCGCCTCCCTTCCCCTGGCGATCGGGGCGGCCGTCGCTCTCGCCGCTCGGGGTCCCTGCAGGTGCTCCAGGGTTCCCTTTCCGCCCGGCGGGTTGAGCGTCAGTCCCCCTTGCTGGCCGGGCTGCACCGCATCACGACGGGCGTGCTCACCGGTCTTGGTGTTTCGGTGGTCGGCCTGAGTGCCCTCAGTTTCCATTGGCAGAGCGTGTGGGCGGCTAATTACAACCAGCTGCAGGCCTCCCGCAATCTGGAGCACAAGCTGCAGGAATCGGCAGCCCTGCTCGAGCAGCACCATCTCTCCGCAGTCCGTCGCCCCGGTCAGCTGGTGCCCACCAGCAGCCAGCAGCTGCTCCATCTGGTTCCTCCTCCCGTCAGCGCTTCGTCCCGGGGTCTCTTCCTCCTGGCCACCTTGCCGCGCCAGCCCATTCCGGCCGGCTACTGATGGCAAGGGCCTCCACCCGTCGCCACCCTCCCGGGGGTCCCGTCACCGACCTGCGCCGTCGTCACGATCGGGGGCCGCGCCCCGGCGGCCATCGGGTTGTGGCGATCCAACCTTGTTCCCCCCAGCGACTGCTGGCCGTGTTCCTGCTGCTCACGGCAGCCCTCACCGGGCTGGCGGGACGGATTGCCTGGCTGCAACTGGTGGATGGAAACCGTCTGCTGGCCCGCGCCCGTTCGATCCAGACCCAGTCCATCGATCCGATCGGCGAACGGCGCACCGTGGTCGACCGGATGGGACGGCTGGTGGCCATCGATGAGGAGCGCTTCACCCTCTGGGCCCACCCCCGCTATTTCAATATCCCTGGAGATCCTCCCCAGCTCGTACGCACCCCTGCCGATGTGGCCCGGCGTCTGGCCGTGGTGCTGGCCAGGCCCAGCGGTGCCCTGCTCGAGCTGATGGGCATCCGATCCACCGGTGTGAAGCTGGCCACCAATCTCGACCCCGAAACCGCCGCCCAGGTCCGCAAGCTCGGCATCAGCGGCCTCGATCTGGAGGCCTATCCCCAGCGGGTGTATCCCCAGGCGGGTCTGTTCGCCAACGTGGTGGGCTTCCTCAATCTCGAGCGCAAGCCCCAGGCGGGTCTGGAGCTCAGTCGCGACCGCGATCTGCAGCGTCAGGAATCCCGCTTCAGCCTGAGGCGGGGCGCCGATGGCACGCCGCTTCCCGATGGTCTGGCGGCCGGTTCTCTCTACGGCGATGATCTCCGCCTTCAGCTCACCCTCGATGCCCGCCTCCAGCAGGTGGCCCAGCAGGCCCTGGCGCGCCAGGTCAAGCAGTGGGGCGCCAAGCGGGGTGCAGCGCTGGTGATGGATGCCAGCAACGGTGAACTCCTGGCCCTGGCCTCCAGCCCCACCTACGACCCCAACGCCTACTGGACATTTGATCCCGGTCTGTTCCGGGAATGGTCGGTGCAGGACCTCTACGAACCGGGCTCGACCTTCAAGCCGATCAACCTCGCCCTGGCCCTGCAGGAGAAGGCGATCGATCCCCACGGCAGCGTCTACGACGGGGGCCAGCTCACGATCGGCGGTTGGCCGATCTTCAATGCCGACCACAGCGGCCACGGGCAGATCGATTTCCCCACCGTGCTGCAGGTGTCGAGCAATGTGGGCATGGTGCAGGCGATGGCTCAACTCAACCGCAAGCGTTATTGGGAGTGGCTCCACACCCTCGGGATCGATGTGGTGCCCGACACCGACCTGCCGGGGGCCGTGGCGGGTCAGCTGAAGAGCCGTGCCGACTTCATCGGCGGTGCGATCGAGCCGGCCACCGCCGCCTTCGGCCAGGGTTTCTCGCTCACCCCCCTCAAGCTGATTCAGCTGCACGGCATGCTCGCCAACGGCGGACGCCTGGTGAGTCCTCACATCACCCGTGGCCTGCGATCCGGTGATGCCTTGGCCAGCAACGGCACCCCGACCGGCGTGCAGCTCCTCGATCCGAAAGTGACCCGCACGGTGATCAACTGGATGGAGACGGTGGTGCAGAAGGGCAGCGGTAAGGGCCTTCAAATCCCCGGTTACAGGATCGGCGGCAAGACAGGCACGGCTCAGAAGGCCCACAACGGCGTGTACATCCCCGGTGCGCGCATCTGCAGTTTCGTGGCCGTGCTGCCGGTGGAAAATCCCCGCTACGTGGTGCTGGTGGTGGTGGATGAACCCCAGGGAGGTAATGCTTATGGCGCCACGGTGGCGGTGCCGGTGGCCCGTCAGATCGTGGAAGCCCTGCTGGTTCTCGAGCAGATCGCCCCGAGCGCACCACCGGTCGCGGCCATGGCGAAACCCGCACCCGCCCGCTGATGTCTATCCCCAGCAGCGCCCGTGCGGGCTAGCTTGCCAGCACATCGCCTACAACGGGGCTGCCGATTCGATGGCCAATCTGCTCGACCAACTGGCCGCCATGACCGTGGTGGTTGCAGACACCGGTGACCTTGAGGCCATCCGGCAGTTCACCCCACGGGATGCCACCACCAATCCATCATTGATCCTGGCGGCCGCCCAGATCCCCGCCTACCAGGATCTGATCGATCGTTCCCTGCGGGAATCCAGGGATGCTATCGGTAGCGACTCCGGTGCCGATGCGGTGGTGAGTGAGGCTCTCGATGAGATCAGCGTGACCTTCGGCAAGGAGATCCTCAGGATCGTGCCCGGCCGCGTGTCCACCGAGGTGGACGCGCGCTTGAGTTATGACACCGAGGCAACGGTGGCGAAGGCCCACAAGTTGATCGGTCTCTATGAACAGGCCGGCATCGGGCGTGAGCGCGTGCTGATCAAAATCGCCTCCACCTGGGAGGGGATCCGCGCCGCCGAGCGTCTCGAGAAGGATGGCATTCATTGCAATCTCACCCTCCTGTTCGGTTTCGCCCAAGCGGTGGCCTGTGCCGAGGCCGGTGCCACGTTGATCTCCCCCTTCGTGGGTCGCATCCTCGATTGGTACAAGAAGAGCACGGGCCGTGAGAGCTATCCCGGCCCGGAAGATCCCGGCGTGATCTCCGTGACCCAGATTTTCGATTACTTCAAGACCTATGGCTATCGCACCGAGGTGATGGGCGCCAGCTTCCGCAACATCGAGGAGATCATCGAACTGGCCGGTTGTGATCTGCTCACCATTGCGCCTGCCCTGATGGACCAGCTGCGCAGCACCGAAGGCGAGCTGCTTCGCAAGCTGGATGCCACCGCACCGGGCAGCACCGAAGCACGCATCACCATCGACCAGGCCAGCTTCATCGAGCGGATGGCGGCCGATCCGATGGCCTCGGAAAAGCTCGATGAAGGCATCCGCGGGTTCAGCAAGGCCATCGAGACTCTTGAGGCCCAGTTGGCCCACCGGCTCGTGGAATTGGAGGGAGGCGCGGCCTTCACCCATGCCGTTCATGAGATCTTCCTGCTCAACGACCTCGACGGCGATGGCTGCATCACCCGCGAGGAGTGGCTGGGCAGCGATGCGGTGTTCGACGCTCTCGACACCGATAAGGATGGCCGCTTGGTGCCGGCGGATGTCCGCGGCGGACTGGGGGCCCCTTTAGCCCTGACCCATTGACCGCCGCAGGCCCAGCCTGCGTCAAACTGATCAGTGTTGGAGTCTCCCTACTGTGCACGCCCTCGACACCATGCGCGCCCTTGCCAGCACCGGCGAGGTGATCAACGTTCAACCCGGCGATCCGATCTTCTGCTCCGGAGAGTCCGGAGACTGCATGTTTGGGCTGCTCGAAGGCACCGTGGAGCTCACCTGGAATGGTGATAGCGGCCACGAGACTATCCAGGCTGGCGATGTCTTCGGTGCTGGGGCATTGGTGACCCACGATCACCGCCGTTACGGCAATGCCCGGGCGGTCACCCCCTGCAGGCTGTTGGTCATGAATCGCGAGAAGTTTCTTTTCGCCGTACAGGAATCGCCGATGTTCGCCATCGAACTGCTCGGCTCGATCGACCAGCGTCTGCGCGATCTCAAGGACTGCATCCGCAACTGATCAGCCCCTCTGGAAGAGCAGCCGCCGGATCACTCGCTGGGCGATGTCGCCATAGCCCATCTCCCCCGAGAGGATCTGGGCAATCCGCTGGGGTGCTGTGGGGCGTTTGATGCCGAGCTGATAGCCCACCTTCGGCACCCGGTAGAAGACCTGGGCGATCCGTTTTCCCCAGGCCATCGAGTCACCCCAATCGTGGCGCATCGCGGCGCTGTAGCTCGCCAGAGCCTGGCCATCGCCCCCCAGCCAGCCCGCCAGCGCCTGCCCTGCGCGGCTGCCGCTCATCAGGGAGGGGCGCAGCCCTTCGGCCAGGAAAGGATCGCAGAGGGAGGCGGCATCTCCTGCCACCACCACCCCGTCGCGGTGGAGTGGGTGGTGGCCATCCCAGACCCGGAGCCGCCCGGAGCGGCGCGTGCCCGCGTCGGGCGGCAGTCCGAGGCTGGGCAGCAGAGCGGCGAGCACGGCGTTGGCGTCGGCGGGCTGCTGGCCGATGAAGGTACCGACCCCGATGCTGGTTCCACCTTGTCGCGGGAAGGCCCAGCAGAAGCCATGGTGCACCAAGCCGAAGTCAAAGCGGGCCGTGTCGGCTTCGCTGAGCGGTCCATCCACCTCCACTGACACCGTGCTGGCGAAGCGGGGGCGGGCAGGGCCGAGGCCCAACTCCCCGGCGTGGCGGGAGCCAGATCCATCCGCCACCACCAGGCCCCGGGCCCTGAGGGTCTCACCCCCCGTCAGCCGCACTTGCCAGAGCCCATCCTCCCGGCCGATCGCCTCCACCGTGCTGGAACAGCGCAGCTCGGCGCCCGCTTCCTGGGCCTGGCGGCTGAGGAACGCATCCAGCACCCGGCGGCGCACGATCCAGAATGGGGCATCACCGGGAAGCTCGGCAGCCACCGGATCCTCTAGGGCCCAGGTGAAACGCACCCGCTGGATCACCTGGTCCACGGCCGGGGAGAGGTCGAAGGGGAACCAGCGCTGCACCGAGGCGGCCATGCCCCCGCCACAGGGATTGGCTTGGCCAGGACTCTCCTGCTGCTCCAGCAGGATCACGCGCCGGCCGGCACTGGCCAGGTGAAACGCCGAGGCCGCTCCGGCCGGTCCGGCCCCCACCACAATGGCGTCGGCGGAGGGAGTGCCGCTCAAACCTTGAGGATGTCGGTTTCCTTATCGGCCAGGTGTTTTTCGAGCTCGCTGATGAAGCGGTCAGTCAGTTTCTGCACCTTCTCCTGGGCGTCGCGACTCTGGTCTTCTGAATAGTCGCCCTCCTTTTCTAGTTTCTTGATTTTATCGATTCCATCCCGGCGGATGTTGCGGAGCGCTACTTTGCCCTCCTCGGCATATTTGGCCGCCAGTTTGCAGAACTCCTTGCGACGATCTTCGGTGAGCGGCGGAATGTTGATCCGGATCGCTTTGCCGTCGTTGTTGGGGGTCAGACCCAGATCACTCATGCCGATCGCCTTCTCGATCAGATGGATGGAGCTGGCATCAAAGGGTTGAATCTGGATGGTCTGGGAATCGGGGGTGGTGATCGTGGCCAGCGCTTTCAGCGCGGTTTCGGCGCCGTAGTACTCGACCACGATCTTGTCGAGCAGGGAGGGGTTGGCCCGGCCGGTGCGGATGGTGTTGAAGGTGCGCTGGGTGGCATCCACCGATTTGCGCATGCTGGCTTCAATGTCCATGGCTTTGGTTTCTCAGGCGGAGGCTGGGGGGACGGAGGAGACGAAGGCGCGGCGGCTCAGTGGGCCGGCACGATGCGGGTGCCTATCGCCTCACCGGCCACCGCGCGCCCGATGTTGCCCGTGCCGAAGAGATCGAACACGACGATGGGAATGGCGTTGTCCTTACACAGGGCGATGGCGGTGCCATCCATCACCTCCAGCTCGCCACTGAGCACTTCGAGGAAGGTGAGGCTTTCGTAGCGCACCGCATCCGGATGGCGGGCCGGATCGCGGTCATAAACACCATCCACCTTGGTGGCCTTGAACACCACATCGGCCCCGATCTCGGCGGCCCGCAGAGCGGCGGTGGTGTCGGTGGTGAAGAAGGGATTGCCCGTGCCGGCCGCGAAGATCACCACCCTGCCTTTCTCCATGTGGCGGATGGCCTTGCGGCGGATGTAAGGCTCGGCCACTTCCTGCATCGAGATGGCGCTCTGGACCCGGGTGGGCACCCCGGCCCTCTCCAGGCCATCCTGCAGGGTGATGGCATTCATCACGGTGGCCAGCATGCCCACGTAGTCGGCGGTGGCGCGATCCATCCCGCCGGCGGAGCCCTTCAGCCCCCGAAAGATGTTCCCCCCGCCCACCACGATCGCGAGCTGGGTTCCGGAGGCCACCACGGCGGCCACATCGCTGGCGATCGACTGAACAATGGCCGGATCAATGCCATAACCCTGGGCCCCCATCAGGGCCTCGCCACTGAGCTTGAGAAGAACGCGCCTGTAAGCCATCAAGCCCTTCAATCCTTGTAACAGTAGCAACCCCTCCCCCAACGCACCTCCAGCCGACCCCGCCTGGGAGCGCCCGTACCGCTCCGCTCGCCCCGGCTGCTGGACGCCTTGCTAGCCGGTCCCGGCCGCGCTTGGCTGGACAAACGCTGCGTCGCCATGCCTGATCCGCCGCCGGAACTCCCGGGTGAAGGCGTTGCCGTCTCCTCCAGCGAGCTCATGTCCCGTCTCACCCTATCGGCCCTAGAGAGGGCCAACGCCGATCCGGCCCTTTGGCGCGAACCGATTGTGCACCGGGCCGTTTTGGTGAGCGGCCTTTCGGTGCTTGTGGGCTCCCTGGTCCGCCTGCGGGCGGATCTTCAGGGCCCGGATTCTGTCGACTGACCCCCCACAGCCCACGGCGCTGCTGCGCCGACGGTCTGTGCTCCGGAACACCACCGTGTCCGCTCAGAACTCGATCCCCGCCTGGGCTTTCACTCCCTGCTCCCGGAAGGGGTGGCGCACCAGCCGCATCTCGGTGACTAGATCGGCGTGCTCCAGCAGGCCCGGCGGCGCCCCACGGCCCGTCAGGGCCACGTGGGTGAGGGGGGGGCGAAGCCGCAACCCTTCCAGCACCTGATCGAGCTCCAGATAGCCCAGCTTGAGGGCCACATTCACCTCATCGAGCACCACCAGCCTGCGCTCAGCATCGGCGAGGTAGGAGCAGGAGCGCTCCCAGGCCCGCTGCACCAGCTCGCGATCCCGGTCCCGGTCTTGGGTTTCCCAGGTGAAACCCTCTCCCAGGGCATGCCAGTGGAGCGATTCTCCGAACAGGGCGAGGGCCTTGGCTTCTCCGGGCTGCCAGCCCCCTTTGATGAACTGCACCACCGCCACCTGCTCGCCGTGGCCCAGGGTGCGCAGCACCAGGCCTAGGGCCGCGGTGGTCTTGCCCTTGCCATCGCCTGTGAAGACCAGCACGAGGCCCTTCTCCAGGTTGCGTTCACCCACCCGCTGGCGCTGCACCTCCTGGCGCCGGGCCATGCGGCGCCTGTAGGCATCCGCCTCCTTCTCGGGAGCCAGATCCCCGCCGGGTCCGAGCTCGGCCGCTGCCCGGTCGAGGGGGCTCTCCAGGGGTACGGGCGCTTCGACGCCGTTCTGGTCGGGCTGAAGAGGCGGCACGCGGGAGTTCCTGACGCAGAAGCCCGTCGATTCTGGCGGGCCCCGGTCGGCCGCGGGCCGGGGCGGTCGGAACCCTGCCACCGCCCCCGGGTTGATCAGGCCGCCCGCAGCCGCTGTAGGGCGGCGTCCACCGCCTGCTGCTGGTCGCGGCGGGTGATCCAGTGGTGATAGGTGCGGGTGTGGATGCCCACCGAGTGCCCCATCATCCGCGCCGCCACCGTGTCGGGGAGGCCCACGTGGATGGTGCGCACGGCCCAGGCGTGACGCAGGTCATAGGGGGTGATCGGCAGCTCGTAGCGCCGGAACTGCTCCGCCACCCGGCGTCCCACCTGCTGGAGGGTGGTGCGCCCCAGGTCGGTGCGCACCGGCGGCAGGGCGTGGCGATCCAGGCCCAGTCGCTCCAGCCCGAAGTGGTCCACCCAGGCGGGTTGGAACGGCCACACCTGGTGTTCACCGGTCTTGCTGGTGGGCAGCACCCGGATCACCCGATCGCCGCCCGGCGCGAGGGCGGAGCAGTCGCAGAAGAACACCTCATGATTTCGCAGGCCGTAGGTGGCCATCAGGCCGTAGGCCAGGCGCCAGCCGTTGTTGGGGATGCGAGCCACCAGGGTGAGGATCTCGGCATCGCTCGGGAGCTGGCGGAAGCGGGCGGCATGGAGCCCGTAGCCCGCCGCCCTCTCCGACCAGTCGGCGGGGAGATCGAGGCCCTGGTGTCGGGCCAGGGCCGCCAGGGCGATGGCGCACTGCTGCCGGCTGCGGCTGGCCAGCCCATAGCTCTCCACCACCTCCTCCAGCAGCGCCACTCCGAAGAGTTGCGGCTGGGCGCTGCCGGCGTGGGCAGCCAGGCGGCGCAGGTAGGGGAGATAGGCGGCGCTCCAGGTGGTGCGACTGCCGGAGCGGCGGCGGCGTTTTGGATCGGCGAAGAAGGCCTGTTCGAAGTTGCTCAGGCGCTGTTCCAGGGGCGGATCGGAAGAGGTTGCCTTGGTGGCGGCTGGCAGCGATCGGCCGGCGTCGGATCCGGGGAAGCCGCGCGGTTCCCCTGCCCCTTGCGGGCGGCCCCCCCCGCCGCTGTCGCGGGGATGCGGACGCCCCCAGTCCTCCCAGCGGAAGCGGTGCTCCTCCAGCTGGCGCTCTAGCCCCGCCAGCTGCGCGAGGGCCCTCCCGAATCCCTGTTCATCGGCCGGCAGTCCGAGGCTGAGGCGCTGCCGCAGCAATCCCGGTTGGCCATCCTTGCGGGGCAGGGGGCCCCGCAGGCAGAGACGCCCCCCGCGGATCTGCAGCATCCAGCGGCTGCCCCGGGAGGCCAGCAGTGCGTTCTGGCCCCGGAGGGCCTCGTCCAGGGCGTGGGCGGTGTCGCTCAGGGGGACCGCGGACCTCTGCCGCGGACCTTATCGAGCCCGCACCCGGGTTGCCAGTCCTGAACGGCGCCCTTCAGGATCCGGCGTTACGCTCTGCCTTTCTGCCGGGCGAACGGGACATGGCCAGGGTCGGGGTGGTGCTGCTGAACCTCGGCGGGCCGGAACGGATCCAGGACGTGGGGCCCTTCCTCTACAACCTGTTCTCCGACCCGGAGATCATCCGGTTGCCGATCCCCGCCTTCCAGAAGCCCCTGGCCTGGTTGATCAGCACCCTGCGCAGCGGCAAGTCTCAGGCGGCCTACCGCTCGATCGGGGGCGGTTCCCCCCTGCGGCGGATCACCGAGCAGCAGGCCCGTGAATTGCAGAGCTCTCTCCGCCAGCGGGGCGTGGACGCCACCACCTACGTGGCGATGCGCTACTGGCATCCCTTCACCGAATCGGCCGTAGCCGACATCAAGGCCGACGGCGTGGAGGAGGTGGTAGTCCTGCCGCTCTATCCCCAGTTCTCGATCAGCACCAGCGGCTCAAGCTTCCGGGAGCTTCAGCGGCTGCGCCAGGCGGACCCGGCCTTCAGCCGACTGCCGATCCGCTGCATCCGTAGCTGGTACTACCACCACGGCTACATCGAGGCCATGGCCGGCCTGATCGCCCGCCAGATCCGCTCCGCTGGCGATCCGGCCGGGGCCCATGTGTTCTTCAGTGCCCACGGGGTGCCCAAGAGTTATGTGGAGGAGGCCGGCGATCCCTACCAGCGGGAAATCGAGGCTTGCACCCTCTTGATCATGCAGCGCCTGGAGCGCGAACTGGGCCACACCAATCCCCACACGCTCGCTTATCAGAGCCGCGTCGGCCCGGTGGAGTGGCTTAAGCCCTACACCGAGGACGCCCTCCACGAACTGGGCGAGGCGGGGGTGAAGGATCTGGTGGTGGTGCCGATCAGCTTCGTGAGCGAACACATCGAGACCCTCGAGGAGATCGACATCGAATATCGCGAGATCGCCACCGAGGCCGGGGTGAGCAACTTCCTGCGGGTGCCGGCCCTCGACATCGATCCCACCTTTATCGCCGGCCTCGCCGACCTGGTTCAGGAGGCCATGGCGGGCCCCGAGGTGAATCTCGACCAGGCCGCCGAGCTGCCCACCCGGGTTAAGCTCTACCCCCAGGACAAATGGGCCTGGGGCTGGAACAACAGTTCCGAGGTCTGGAATGGAAGGTTGGCGATGGTGGGATTCTCGGCTTTCTTGTTGGAGCTGATCAGTGGCCATGGCCCCCTTCATGCCCTTGGCCTGCTCTGAGGCCCGGCCTCGGCGGGGTGAGCGGGGCCGGCGTCCCCTCCTGCCCGTTCGTGGCGTTTCCCTGGCTCCGCTGCTCCTGGGCTTCGGGGCCGCCCTCGCCTTCCCCGGCGCCGCACGGGCGGTGGGAGAGCTGGGTTGGATCCAGGGGGTGTTTCCGGTGGTGGGCTTTGCGGGTTACACCAGCTCCTTCGGCATGCGGGTCCATCCCCTCTCCGGCTCGCTGCGCTCCCACGACGGCATCGACATCGCCGCCCCCCTCGGGGCTCCGGTTCGCAACTGGTGGAGCGGCCGGCTGGTGGAGGTGATCCAGGACGGTGGCTGCGGCAACGGCCTGGTGATCCGCTCTGGGGACTATGAGCACGTCTATTGCCACCTGGGCGGCGTCGTAGACGGCTCCCGCTACAGCAGTGGTCCGGTCCAACTGGTGGAGGGCCAACGACTTCGCTCCGGCCAGGCCATCGGCCATGTGGGCATGACCGGATCCACCACCGGTCCCCATCTCCACTGGGGGCTTCGCTACCGGGGCTCCTGGCTCGATCCGGCCCGGGTACTCCGGGCCATGGCCGCGAGCCGTAGCGATCCCCGGACGTCCCAGGGTCGCCGACCTAGTGTTGGGCTGTTCCGCTAGGACATCAACCTCCGCTCCGCCCTATCCCGCCTCCTGCCGCCGTGACCCTCACGCCCCTGAACCCCGCGGCAACGACCGCTCCGTCCGCATCCGTCGACCTCGGCTTAGGTCCGTTGCCTGCTCCCGATTCCGGCCTGGGCCTGCGAGTGAGCGGCGGTTACGCCCTGATGGATGCGTTGCACCGGCATGGGGTGAGCCACATCTTCGGCTACCCGGGCGGAGCGATCCTGCCGATCTACGACGAGCTTCATAAGGCCGAGAGCCGCGGCTGGCTCAAGCACATCCTGGTGCGCCATGAACAGGGCGGCACCCATGCGGCCGACGCCTACGCCCGGGCCACCGGCAAGGTGGGTGTGTGCTTCGGCACCTCCGGTCCCGGTGCCACCAATCTCGTCACCGGCATCGCCACGGCCCAGATGGACTCGGTGCCGATGGTGGTGATCACCGGCCAGGTGCCCCGGGCGGCGATCGGCACGGATGCCTTCCAGGAAACCGACATCTTCGGCATCACCTTGCCGATCGTGAAACATTCCTGGGTGGTGCGGGATCCCGCCGACATCGGCCGGATCGTGGCTGAGGCCTTTCTGATCGCGGCCAGCGGCCGGCCCGGCCCGGTGTTGATCGATGTACCCAAGGATGTGGGCGCCGAGCTGTTTGACTACGTCCCCGTGGAGCCGGGTACGGCGGTCCCCGCCGGCTTCAGGAGCGCCCAGCCCCCCGATCCCTCCGCCATCGCCGCTGCCCTTGAGCTGATCCGCCAGGCCCAGCGCCCCCTCCTCTACGTGGGGGGTGGAGCGATCAGTTCCGGCGCCCATCAGGCGATTCTTGAGCTGGCCGAGCGCTTCCGCCTGCCGGTCACCACCACGCTGATGGGCAAGGGCGCTTTCGATGAGCGCCATCCCCTCGCGGTGGGGATGCTCGGCATGCATGGCACCGCGTACGCCAACTTCGCCGTCACCGAATGCGATCTGCTGATCGCCGCCGGTGCTCGCTTCGATGACCGAGTCACCGGCCGTCTCGACAGCTTCGCGCCGCGGGCCCGGGTGATCCACATCGATATCGACGCCGCCGAGGTGGGCAAGAACCGCATCCCCGAGGTGCCGGTGGTGGCGGATGTGAACCAGGCCCTCCTCCAGATGCTTTCCTCCTCGGTGGGTGAGCAGTCCCATGGCCGCACCGAAGCCTGGCTCCAGCGGATCGACACCTGGAAGCAGCACTACCCCTTGGTAGTGCCCTCTCCGACCGGTGAGATCGCCCCCCAGGAGGTGGTGCTTGCCCTTCGGGAGCTGGCTCCCAAGGCCTACATCACCACCGATGTGGGCCAGCACCAGATGTGGGCCGCCCAGTTCCTTCCCACCCAGCCGCGCCACTGGATCAGCAGCGCGGGCCTCGGCACGATGGGCTTTGGCATGCCCGCGGCGATGGGGGTGCAAACCGCCTTCCCCGATGCCCAGGTGATCTGTGTGGCCGGCGATGCCAGCATCTTGATGAACATCCAGGAATTGGGCACCCTCAGCCAGTACAACCTGCCTGTGAAGGTGGTGGTGCTCAACAACGGCTGGCAGGGCATGGTGCGCCAGTGGCAGGAAAGTTTCTACGAGGAGCGCTATTCCGCCTCCGAGATGACCGGCGGCATGCCCGATTTCCCCGCCCTCGCCGAGGCATTTGGTGTGAGGGGGGTGGCCATCCGTGACCGCGCCGATCTGCATCGCCTGCTTGCGGAGGCCCTGGCCCACCCTGGTCCGGTGTTCGTGGATGTCACGGTGCGGCGCAACGAGAACTGCTATCCGATGGTTCCCCCTGGGGCCAGCAATGCCCAGATGGTGGGATTGCCCAGCCATCCGGAGCTGGCCATCGACACCATTCGCCAGTGCGGCGCCTGCGGCGAAACCACCGCCAGCGCCCACCTGTTCTGTCCGAGCTGCGGCGCCAAACTCTGATTCCCACACTCCTGGCGACCGCTCTGGCGGCCCTGCTGCTGCTGCCGGCGTTTATTTTTGGCGTGGTTGCACCCGCCAGCGCAGCTGAAGTGCTGCTGGTGACCGGACCCGATCGCCTGCTGATCGGCGACCGCAACCGCAGTTCCATGGTGCAGCTCGGCTGCATCGCCGTGACCCCCGGCTCCGAGGCCGCCGCCCAAGCCTGGCTGCGGCTACGGCTTCCCCGTCACAGCAGGGTCAACCTCCGCCCCCTCGCTGAAACCGACAATGAGATCCTGGTTGCCAGGGTGAGCGGCCTGGATCGCGATACTGGTGACCTGGCGGATGGCCTGGTGGCAGCCGGTCTTGCCAGCCCGTTGCCCTGCAGTTGAGCAATGGGTCTTAACCGCACTGCCCGGGGAATCGTGTTCGTGCCCAGCCTGTTGCTGGGTGGCGCCTTTCTGGCCACGGCGGCCTGGATTGATGGTCCCGCTGCCGCCAACCGTCCCTTGGCTCTGGCGCTGGGCGGGGTGCTGGTGGCGGCAGGCCTGCTCGCCCTGGTGCTGCCGGAGGAGGCACCCCCTTCGCCGGAGTCCTCCAAAAAAGTGCCATAAGTCCCAGGAGACTAGGGAAATAGAGGGGTAAAAATAAAAATCAGAATCACCACAAGTGCGAGGCTGCGCTTGCAATGGACAGAAATAAGAAGTATGCTATCTCGAAAGTTATCATAGCCATTGTCTGCCCATGATGAAAAACTCAGGCCAGGCTAAACGGTAATTCAAGCATCCTTTGCTATTGTTGTGGCGGAATCCCCCGCACCTTTTTCTTAGTGCATTGGCTTTGTGTTCCATTCCTGCATCCATGGAAGGTAGCTCGCCAGCCCTTATTGCGCTTGCCCGTCCCCAGGATTTAGCAAGCTTTTCAGTCATCACCTATGCAACAGCAATAGCCTTTCCAGGCAGCATGATCCGCTTAGGCGACGGATCGATACTTGTTGCAAGCAGTGACGGAAGTAATCTATTCAAATCAAAATCGGGGCGACTGCTCCGACTTCAGGACACCAATCACGACGGCGTTTGCCGATGGCGCTCCCACTGTGGTTGCCTCTGGTTTGCCAGGACTAGTCACTTCCCTAAGGCAAACGGGTAATCTTGTGATGGCCCTTACTTCTCAAGATGGCAATCAAGCAATCACTCTGTTAACCAAAGGAGCAACGCCAGGAGATAGTCTGACAGTTGCTGGAACGATCAATCTCAGCTTTCCATCCGGATTTTTGCATCTATTTATGCCAAAGAAGCTTGACCAGCTCCGGGAGACCCTACAACCACTGAGCTCTATTTTTAACCTCGGGTCTGAGTTCAACGACAAGCCAACCACACCCGGTAAAACCGTTGGCATCAGCGGTTCCGAAGGCGTCTCCTTGACAAGTCCGAATCTCAATCCAGGCTCCATTGATTGCATCAAGCTTCAAGATAGTGGAAGTGGCATCACCGTATCTGCGCCCGAGCAGATTGCGACTGGACGACGCAATGCCGCTGGCATCGCCTTCGCTCGTAACGGGGATCTAGTTTTTCAGGATAATGAAATTGACGCCTCACCCCCAGGCGACGGCAATGTTGCCCTTTCAGCTGATGAGCTTAATAGGATTGAAGTTGGTCAGATCGCTTCTACGACTTTTTAGTTTTGGTTTTCCCGATACCTATATTGATGCTGTGACCGGCTCCACGGTGTGCGTTCTGGGTACACCCCCCCCCCGCCGGAGTCAGCACGCCCATCATCGCTTTCTTGCCAATAGATGGTAGGAGGAGCGAGGGAGCTGGCCCAACAAATGATGAAAATTCGGTCGTATTTGATTAACTCAATCCAGGCAAT